>Ga0172380_10004323_pt1 | contig 18363 bp, 17 predicted proteins | sample Leawe162metaG_FD_119747 | JGI IMG/M metagenome (GOLD analysis project Ga0172380, IMG submission 119747) | Leachate microbial communities from a municipal landfill in Southern Ontario, Canada - Leachate well 162 metaG | ecosystem: Engineered > Solid waste > Landfill > Unclassified | place... | reverse complement strand
TCATCACATCCGGACCCGGCACAATCATACGAACCAACCACGATCGCCCTCTCCTGGAATAAGGAAAGCGACGTCGATGGTTTCTCTTACTTTCTTGGCCAAAAAGCAATCGTCATTCCGACACCTGCCATAGACAATGCCAACACATCAGTTTCATACACTGATATGGATCCAGGAACTTATTACTTTCATATCCGGGCCCACAACAGTGACGGTTGGGGTGAAGCAACCCATTTTAAAATTAACATTGAAGAGACTGAGGCAGTACCCGCGACTGCTCCTGTCGTGACTCCTGCCGTTCAAGTTCCTGAAGTGAGCGAGAGCTTGTCCAAACCAAGTGGCACCAGGATCTCGAAGACTGAAAACTTCACAAATGACATTTCTAGCGGCCAAGTAAGTGGAATTATTATTTCGGGTAAGGCTGAGCCGGGCTCCTCTGTCACAGCATCTCTCAGTCCAGAAATAAAAGCGCCCGAGGGAAAATCCCTCTCTGCAATTGCCAAAGAGAGCGGTAACTTTGAAATCCTAATCGACTTTCCAATTGATTCTGGATTCTACAAACTAACGATCAAAAGCAGTAAAGATCAAGCCCTTGCTCCGGACTCTGATGAGATAACTTTTGAAATTTCACAAGCAGACGGCGGAGATGCTAAAATCCTGACAGATACTGACACTCTCCCCCCATTTCTAGTGAACAGCCAATCTAAATTTACTTTCAAGAGGTTAGCGGAGCCGTACGTTGCAGGAAAGATTGCCTTACTTGTTTTTATTATTGTTCTAATATTTGTAACAAGACTAGCCAGACGACAAAAAACAATCAAAAAATGGCAAGGGTCAAGTGCCTACATTAAATTGCCCTAGGATATTGATATGCATCAAGACAGTGATAGCTTACTCACTTTAAACTTGGATAATAATTTTCAACCAAAAAACAACGACTCTAGCAAAAGGTCTTCAATTTTTAGTAAAGGTAATAGATTTTTTCTTTTTTTATTTCTACTTGTTTTTCTGGCAGGATTCGCAATTCGCATCTATAGAATTGGAGAAATGAGCCTTTGGTGGGATGAGTTAATAACCGGAAAATATGCCCAGAGAGTTCTAGAAACAGGGATGCCGCTGTCACCGTCTGGTCTAGTTGTCTACTGGAGAGGTGCTATATATACTTATACCGTGTCCCTATCAATGCTGATTTTCGGACATAATGAGTTCTCTGTCAGACTACCTAGTGTAGTATTCGGAATGATTGTCTCAGTTATATCTTTTTTCTTCACGTATAAAATGACAAAAAATAAATGGATAGCCCTTTGCGCCATGCTGTTTCTGAGTGCTTCTCCTTATAATGTAGAATTTTCAAGATTTGCACGCTTTTACATAATTAATGCCGGACTTTTTCTTATCTCAATATGGTTATTTTGGATTGGATTTATTCAAAAGAATTTTAAGTGGAAGATTGTTTCTACATTCATATTTATCTTGATGCTCCACACCGTGCAGCTGGGAGCGATTTACCTGTCGCTCTTCGGAGTTTTATTCCTGAGAGATATATTTCTTCTCATCAATAGAGATCACTGGCGAATCGATGAGAATAGATTCCAGCTAAAAGAGAATATTTTGTTCTTCTCACTCTCTGTATTAATTTTCTTTGTGGGTAACTTTTTTGAGTTGTTCTGGCCCAACTCCTTTGACGAGGTTACTCTCGCCTCTGATTATTTTGGTGAGGCACCTTCGCGATCTTGGTCTTGGCTTCAATGGCCAAATTGGAATTTGATACGTTTCTTCCACGAAAACTACATACCTATGTATGTAACTCTTTTAGGGTTTGTCCTCGGCTGTTTTGATTTTATTAAAGCTATACGAAAAAGAGAAGAAATCAGCTTTGGATGTTATATTACTCTGGTTACGGTCTTATCAATACTTCTGTATGAAATTACAAGTAGAGGTGTAATCGGAGCTCGTATTTTTCTATTTGCTGAGGCACTAATTGTGATTGTTACTGTGGCAACTTTTTACCGTGCTCTCTATCTGATAAAGGGAAAATTGTTACGAACTATTATGGTATATGCCCTAATGGCCATGTTGGGTTTCAACTTGTTCCCTCAGGTTATGCAATCTGTCAATCGCAAATATGGCGACTCTGTTAAAAAGGACGCCTTTAGAAATACTAAAGTGGCCAGCTTTAGACCAGATAATAAAACTACTTACAAGTTTATCAGGGAGAGAAAAAAACCAGACGAAATTTGGATTAATCTAATGAATAATAATTATTTTGAATCTGGTGCGGTGCCTGATATTGTCATCAATGAAAACCCGAAATGGTATAGAAATGCAGTTGTCGGAGACGACAAGGGGTTTTACGAGAGATCAGAATTATCGAAATATATATCTTCCACAACAGATTTAGAAGAGTACATACACAAAAATAAATCCAAGGGGATATGGTTCACTGTGAATGGCCAAAGCGTAGATCTTCTCTATACGAAGCACATAGATAAGCTGTTCGATGATTTTCTGGAAAAAAATCAAGACAAGATCATGTACCGCTCACCTGACGGAATCAGCAAAGTATTCTTCTTTAATTAAGCTACCTGAAGAGAACTCTAGCCTCAATCCAATTTAAGATAATATACGGAAGATACGCTATTGAAGTGCCGATAGCCGAGCCGATAGCACCATATTTTGGAATTAGAATAATATTGAGAATGATATTTATGAAAGTGCAGATATATAAATTCATTGCTCTTTTTTTGGCCTTTCCCTGGTAGTCGAGCAATGAGGACAGAAATACTGTTACTGATGAATAGGATATATATATCGTCATGATGCGCATTACAGGAACTGCCCCCGCATAATCTGGGCCATATAAGAGCATAATGATCTTGTCAGCGAATACTAGAATTCCTATCGCAAGAATTGCATATATTATCAAGCCAATCTTCAAAAGTCGATAGAAAATAAATTTTAACTGCTCTTTATTGTCCTGATTGATATTCGCAAATATGGGCATTATACCTACACCCAGTATAAGAGCGATGTGAACTGTCTTTGACATAAGGTTCTTGACTATGGAGTATATTGCCACCTGATCGTTAGTTGACAGTAGCCCAATCATAACCGTGTCAAATTCAGTAGAGATATACAGTCCCATGGAGATTATCAGTAGCGGCCAGCTATATTGAAGTATCTCCTTTCTTATATCTATAGTCCTGACCTCTTCTGCCTTGGTCCTCTCTAACAGCTGTTTTATCATCGACATTCCTGCAAGACTAACCAGTAAGTAGACCGCGGTATAGATAAATATTATATTTTTGATTGATAAAACTGCGAGAAAACCGACTATTATAATTAGTAAAAGTCTCAAGCCAAAATCAAATAAATTCAACAAAAAATTGTATTTGATCCTGTGCATGCCTTCAAACACACCTTTAAAATATTCGCAAAGGCTGTAAAAGAACAAAAGCGGGCTAGAATATAGAAGATAGCGGAATACGTCCTTTTTTGTGATATAGAACACGAGAGCTAGCACAACAGTAACCAATATTGTGTAGACGAATGTAAATTGGAACCTCATTTTTGTTGATTGATGAACTACCGACTTCAAAAATGAGGTCTTACTATATGAGGCAATAAACTTCTTCGTCGAGCTATTTATCCCAAGTGCAGAAAAAAGGAAAAGAATAGTTAGAACCGAGAAAAAAAATGACCATTCTCCGAACTTTTCAACACCTAATTTTCTAGCTAAGATTATATTAATAAAGATATACAGAACAAGCGTGCAGCCCTTGCTTAGCGCCCCCCAAAATGTCTCCTTAAACAGCTTGCTGTCTCGAAACTTTTTTAACATGAATGCCGCATAATTTCTCATAAAACAAATCTGATCAGATTATATGAGTAGATCATGGTCTCACTGTTAGCGATTATTGATTTTTCTGAATAACCATCACAGAGTCGGCCCTCTTTCTCACTTTTGTTTCTATATATTATCATTGGAGAAGGAAGATCGAGGTGATTTCCGCTAGATGAAGAAGTATAGTGATCACCTCCTATTATCATCACGTATTCATCATTTGACTCACGAATAAAGTCAAAGATTGGCTTCACTATGTACTTATCAGTTAGCTCGATAGCCTTCTTTTTATTATCAAACTTACGCTGATGCGCCTCTTCATCCGTAGCATTTATATGAACATACAGGAAATCCGCACCTTCTCGCAATTTCTTAAGTGCTGATTGGCCTTTCCCTTTATAATCAGTGTTGGACTCCCCCGTATACTTTTCATTGATCTCGAAGGGAATACCCGCACATTTAGCTATCCCGTTCAAAAAATCTGATCCGGTAATCAGAAAAGGGAGTTTGAACTGATAGTACTGTCCAAAATCATACAACGACGCCTTGGAAGAAGGCTCCCAAAGCCAGATCATATTTATCTTTGAACCAAAGTCCTTATTGAAGTTATCCGCAGTTTTTATTGATTCGAGCATGATTTTGTTTAATTGTTTTATTGCCCTCGTTTTTTCAGAATTGATCGATTTTGCGGAGTGCATAATTAACAGTTTCTTGAATTTCTCTCCTATCCGAGTGTGTGGCTCGAAACAAATTAGATCATCCGGTTTCAGAATGGAATCCTTAATCACAAGGGAATTCCGATAATTTTTACCGTGTTCGATGTGGTATCCTCTTGGTAGTTTTTTGTTTATTAAATTTATAAACTTTCTAGCCAAATCATCATCTACTTGTCCTGCAGTAAAATCAGAAATTATACCCTTATCAAGGGAAATTGTATTACAACGCAAGATCAAATCACTATCAGACAGGCTCTCCGGATCCCTTTTCGCGGACAACTCAAAAAAAGATCTTCCAAAAGGAAAATACTCGTACGGATTATAGCCGAGCAACCCCATATTGGCGACAATACTTCCAATGGGCAAAAACCTGTACAAAGTTTTGATAAGGACGGGCTCTGATAATTTTGAAATATGATGAAGAACAACTCCATTAGCTGCCTCTACAGGGGTCCTGCCTTCGGAATCAAGACAATCGTCAGCCAGTCCATCAATAACAATAAATATTATCTTTTTCATATATTAAAAAATTTCTTTTCTGCCACCTGGAGATCAGCTTTGTCGTCGATCTCATACCATAAATCGTTCAAGATTGGGTATACCTTAATTTTTAACTTCGACAGATTTTCCTGAATAAATAGATCAAAATAATTGTTTACATTTGTTTTGTTTTGACAATAAATAGGCATCTGCCGATGAATAAATTCCGATAATTCAGCCCCGACCTTAATAATGCCACATGATTTAAAAGAATCTCTGCCCTTACATTTTTCCTTCAAGAGTATAGGGTCGCGGATAATCTCTAAATCTGAAATCAATCCATTATTTTCGAAAAGTATGCAACCACAGATATCACTCGATCTTTTTCCAACCCAGTAGGAAGCATCATCATGAAAAATGTTCTTGTTGATTATTGTGCTGTCGAAAAATTCGTCGCCCTCCACAAGAACAAAGGGCTCGTTTTCTTCAACCTCAGCCATCGCTAATAATAAGGAGTAAACGTTGTTAGTTTGATCCCATATCGGATTTTCAACATACTTGATTGACGCTCCTTTATAAGAAGTGCCGATCTTTTTAGTAAAACACTCCTTTAGGTAGCCAGTCACAAGGATAACATCATCTATGCCGTACTCAATCAAATTATCAAGCGTTTTTATTATTATTGGGCTACTATTAACCTCGATCAGTGGCTTTGGCCTATCTACAGTCAATTCTGCCAATCTTTTACCACGCCCAGCTACAAGAATAATTGCTTTCATTTCTAATTACTCCAATATAAATGTTTTTTGGCAAATAATATTTTTGTCTTTTCGTTTCTTTAAACGGAGGAAAAGATTGAGATACCAAGTCTCAAAAAATATATTTGCCAAGCTCTCCAAAGCTAAAAGAAAATAAAGTAAGGGCGCAAATATATTTAAGATAAACCTTAGTTTATATTTTTGAGCGAATATTTTGTATAGCTCTAAATAACCATAAAAAACAAGTCCTTGATTGTAACTATAGAACTCATCATGTAATACTAAATCGGCTCTTTCCATGAGATTCTTTAAATCGTTGATTGAACGGTAAACCGTGTAATAATTTTTTACCTCTCTCTTATTCTCGGCTAAGCTATCACGAATAATTAACTTCCCATGCTTTGCCAAAAGCGCCTTCGCATTCCTTAGTGTTTTCTGTACATCTTCATCATTTAAACACATCAACACGCCGCCGATAAATATTAGGTCGTATTTATAGTTATCATTAAATTGTGTAACGTCTGACTTTTCGAACTTGATATTATCAATAGCCTTTTTTTTGCAATAACTCTTGCCAATCTTGAGTAACTCTTCTGAATAGTCAACGGCCGTAACATTCTTTGCTTTCTTGGTGAAAGCTATCCCAACTCTTCCTGTGCCACATCCTAGATCAAGAACTCTGGCGCCCTCCGATAATAAAAAATGCCTTCTGAGGACAAGCCGCTCAAGCCAATCTCGGTAGAAACCATACCCCGGAAAACCAACAAAGCACATGTTGGGAGAATAGAGGTCAACGCTATTACGTACCCTACTGTTCCAATAGCTCAAAGTTGTCTTGTAATTAATTTTTTTTTCTGGCAACGTCAATTTCTACCTTTCAGGCCAATAATGATTGCATACTTTCCTAAATACCTCATCACTAATCCAGAAATAAACCAGGACGCGCCCAGACCAAGTAGATATAGGAATACTACAGTTATAAGATAATTGTTTCTTACAAAAATTTCAACTGGCTCATACCCAGGCATCACAAATAGGGTAAAAAACTGAATAGGCAAAATATGCAAGAGATATATAGGATAGCTTATTCCTGATATATGCTCCATAAGCACGCTTCTCTTCCAGTTGGAAGAATAGATGACAAAGAATAGTATCGCCGTAAAAGAATATATAAACCAAATAAATCCGCCAACACTCTGTTCTGGAGTAAATTTGAGGAAGTAATTCATCGCATATATTATTGAAATGAAAATAAATATTATAGAGATACTAGTTTTGCTTATTTTTTGGAGAATCTCTTTTAAATAAATTCTTAAAAATGCGCCAAAGAGGTAGAAGGATAGCCAAATAAAGGGTGACCTTTTTATAAATTCATAATTATTAAAGAAAATTGAATCACTCAAGTGGTATTCTGAAATCAAAAGATAAATAAGGGAACAAGAAAGGCAGAGCGGCAAAATGATAAAGATGAATTTTTTAAAATAATTAATGATCGGGGTTAGCAAATACAAATAAAGAATAATAAAAACAAAGTAATATATACCAAAAGTATCACCGAAAAAGACTCGCCAGAAAAGCTCATATGGATGGCTGAACACTGCCAGCCCGCCTCGAATGATTTGGCCCATCAAGCTGAGTATTAAAAATGGTAAAATAATCCTGGGTAAACGAGATAGAATCTTCTTGACGCCTACATTTACCGACAAAAATCCGGAGATAAAGACAAATAAAGGCACACTAAACCGTATAAGAGCGTCGATAAAATCTACAAGCATATATTGAGTGGAACTACTTGCTCCGATACTGGCATGGATATAGACCACCATTAATATTGCGATTGCTCTCAAAGAATCCAGGAAAGAGAGACGCTGCCTTGCTAAATCGTTAGCTAACATCTTTGACTTATTTTTAACACTCTCACTATATTAGTGAAAAAATAAACCAAATATCCAAAGAAAAAAATAGGAACGTAATAATGCTGAATGCCCAGAAGAACAGCCAACACTGGCAGATAAGTTTTCACAGGGCCAAAACCTGCATTTTTTTGTTTATTTTTCATAAGATGGAAAAAACTCTTACTCGTCGAGCTCTGATTTTTTGGCGGGGCCTGAATGAAACGACTAATAATATTGTCGATCGCAAGGTTTGCGAGGAATAAAAGAGCCGTACCCATGCCAATCATTAGATAGCGTAAATCTTCTGTCTTATTAAACAATAAGACCGTGAATCCCAGGATCACCGAAATGTTATAGACCATATGGTAAATAACGTCAAGAATCACTCCGACCGACTTACCTCGAGCAGTTTTTTCCTCCCCAACAGAGTTAATATTGTAATAAAAACGAGCTAATGAGCCGTCGCACCAGTCTAGGAGGTATGAGAGCAATAGAAATACTACCCCAATAAGATTCGATAAATAGTGCTGAGATGCCAACAAAGGAAAGGCGATAACCGCCAATACTGTCATCAACAGAGAAACCGTATTCGCGCTAATCCTAAGTTTGTAAAAAGAATAGACAAGATAGCTTGATACAAGCGGGTTATATTTTTCAAAAAAATAGGCGTTTTTAAAATTGGGCGGGCTTATTTTGACCATCTCTTTAAACGAATAATCATTCATATTTAGCCTTCATTCAGTTGGTTAATTAGTTTAAGCTGTCTTTGGTATACAGAGAGAATTTTTTCTCTAAATAATTCAGATCTAAATTTTTTTGCGTTCTCTATGCCCATCACAGCCAACGACTTTTGCAGCTCGGTATCCTGTGAAACTTTTATAATTTGGTTGGCCAGCTCATTCTCGTCCCCAACTTTAAAAAAAATCCCTTGTGAATGGCCGATTACTTCACAAAGTGCCGGCAGCCTTGAGGCAATGACAGGAATCCCCTTCATTTGGGCCTCGACTGCGCTAATGCCGAAAGACTCGCTCCTCGAAGGGATAACTACTAAATCTAGTTTATCATAAATTGCCGACAGGTGATTTTTGAAACCTAGAAACTTAACCGATTCTGCAATCCCCAAGTCGCTCGCTAGTGCAATAAGTCTCGCCTTTTCTTTGCCGTCGCCTACTATAACAACTTTGTAAACGAGGCCTCTTAACAAGGAGGCCGCTTTAATTAAAATATCACAACCTTTGACCTTGTCTAATCTCCCAATAAAACCAATCTGATAGCAGTTTTCTCTACTTTTCTTTATCAAGTCCGCACCGATATTAACCGGATTATAAATAACCTCTACTTTTCCCTTCCCTACGTTATTTTTATCTACCAATTCTTGCTGTGTCGCTTTCGATACGGCTATAAAAAGGTCAACCTTCGATTTTGCTAGCCAAATAAGCAATCGGTATAATAATTTACCTTGAAATATCTCCCCATGCTCGTGGAAAATAAGCATGATCTTATCACGAAAAAGTATTTTGACAATTAAGCCAAAGGCTTGAGAACGAAAAAGGTGGCAATGCAGAATGTTCACCCTGTCACTTTGAATTTTCTTAATAATCCTGAGCAATGGCACTACTGAGTATTTACTCGCCGAATGATGAATTGTCACTTCACCGATATCAATTTGGTTAGTTCTTTCTCTTAGAGCATACGCTTGCTGATCTATTTTTGAACTCTTGCAACGGAGTATTTCCTCGAGAACTTTTTGAGCGCCACCCAAACCAATGCTATCGATTATATGGAGTACTTTGGTCTTTCCCATGAATAATCACCGTTTTCTAGCAATTACCAGAAGATTGTAGCTAAAAGGTCTTAACCATTTATTTCTCATAAGAAATCTTTCAAATCGATATAGCATTTTTTCTGGCAATATTAGATGATTTGATCTGCTAGGCAAAAAACCCATTCCATAATAATCAACTATCTCAAAACTGCTATTCCTAAAAAGATGTTTAATGTCCATCAGAGAAATTGTTCTAAGGGCATAGTCATTAATTTTTATAACCTTATTAATCCGAAGAATTTTCATGAGATTGGCCGCTACCCCCATAAAAGAGAAGGTGTTAAGGTGTAAGTCGAATATAAAGTAACCGCCACTATCAAGATAATCCTCGAGTCTCTTTGTCGCATCTTTTCTTAAGTCATCCTCGGCGTTTTTATAGAATCGGAATGCAGTGATGACGTCATACCGATTGGTCGGTTTTTGGCTTTCCTTAGTGATATCTTTAACGCAAAATTTAGCTTTTTTGCACTTTCCTTTTGCTAGCTCGATCATTTTACCTGAGACATCAACACCTGTAATTGAGTCAAAATATCCCTCCAGATAAGTTGTCCAGCGTCCACTTCCACAAGCGAAATCCATCGCGGATAATTTATCTGACTTAATCCCTTTTAAAAATTTTGCTATAACTTCTTTTTCGAGTGAATAAATTATTTTGATGTATTTACTTTGTGTTATTTGTTCATAACCCAATACATCCTTTTGAAAGCCTGACCGATAACTTTGTTTGTTCATACTTTTGGAATTATTAATTTATAGAATAGAAATAAGATAAATGCGTTTAGCGCTTTCTTTCGCTTAATATAAACATGTTCTAATTGATGTAGCCTCCGGCAAGCGCTTAAGAGACGCATGTTGACTTCGCCATATCCTGACAAGAAAGAGCAGGCTGACTTTGCCAGGTATTTTCGATTTTTAAAATATTGGTCAGGTTTTTCCAAAAAGGTAAACAAGTGCAAAGTGTCAATAAACCTAGCTAGATCATAATACAAAGGCGCCGAATAATCAATTTTTTGAAAATCGATAAAGTAGATATCCTCACCAGCAACTAATATGTTCTGTGGTTTAAAATCCTTCAAGATATTTCGATAACATTTTTTTGGGAATGTTCTATAAATTTGCAGATATTCCTTTTTGCCGCTACCAGACAAAAGACCATCTACCGAGTCATGATCGAGCACAGACTTGGTATTCGGCCGCATTTGAGTAAAAACGGTATGATATTGGGCAAGACAGACGCCGACTCTGGCAAATAGCTTCGGCAGCAAATTGCTACGGCTATCCATTAAAGAAGCACAGAATACCTCATCCAGAGATTTTGCTCCCTCAACATACTCCATCAGATATGAGCTGTGGTTCTGAAAGAAATAAAGTGGTCGTGGGATTTTAAAATCGAATTTGTCTTTATGCTTTTGCCAATGCGAGTACAAATTACTATGATTGAAGTATTCGTCCATTATAACTTCACTAACTTTGCCAACTTTTAATATGATCTTCTGTCCGCTATCTAAGGAAATCAAAGAAACTGTCGACAGATCAGAGGTAGCTATAATTCGTATGTCAGTAATGACAAGCCTATTCAGCTTTGCGTACTCATAGATGTAGCTACCAATAGGACTACTAGAATAACTTTTCATAATCTTTCGAGATATTTTGCCAGAGGTGTTTGCTATCTTTATTAATAATATTCTTTTCATGAAGTGGTGAGGCAAGCAAAGACGCAAGTTTTTCCTTGAGATCCGATGGTGAGCTAGCCCTAAATAGGCTTTCAGTGGGTATTGTCTCGGGATTACCTCCTACATCAGAAGCGATCACTTTGCACCCAGACTGTAATGCCTCCAAAAGCGTTACATTGGCATTTTCGAAATGACTTGGCAACACAAATATTGCGGCATGACCGTATAATTCTTTTAGTTTATTATTTTTGTTGTCTATCCAGCCTAAGAAAGTTACCTCCTTCTCAAGACCAAATGCCGTAACCATCTTCTCAAGTTGAGTGCGGTAAGGCCCTTCCCCTACAATCTTTACCGCCCACCCGCCAAGATCAAAGTCTTTTATCGCTTCAATAAAATCCTGCAATCCTTTATTTTTAGTGAGACGGCTCACTAATAAAATGTATTTTTGCTTTTCTAGCGGAGTAAATTTGCCTTCTTTAATACCATTCGGGACAACAACTATTTTCTTGCCTATCTCTGGATAAATCCCAGAGATCTGAGCTTTCAAATATTCCGATGGCGTTGTCACGTTTATAGCATTTCTGAGAACCTCCATCCATCTACCTTTGAGAATTGGATATAACAGTTTGAATCTAGGGTTGTACCCCAAGACATCGCTGCCATGGCTAGTAACGACATAATCGAGTCCGAATTCTTTCTTTAATCGCAGTGCCAGAAGTCCTGTAGGGATAATGAAGTGACAATGGCACAATTTATATTCATTTTTTTTGATCAGTTCACGACATTTCTTGTAGCCAGAGGCTAGGTAAGTAGATTGCTCCCATGGATGGCAGACCTCTTTCTTGGATCTTAAACATTTAACTCTGTGAACCCTCAGATTTTTATTGATCTCCTCATATTCAGATAGTCCACGAAAACCCATCGTTACCACATCAATATCGAAACCGTTCTTCGACAATTCCTCAGCCAATTCGAAGCTAACAGGACTCGCTCCCCCGCCAAGCGGCGGAAATTCATAATTGAGAACCAACAACTTTTTATTTCGCATATTCTTTGTACCACCTAACAAACTCTTCTATTCCAGAGTCCACATTTGTCTTGGGTTTATAATTTAACTTTCGAAGTGATCTCGATATATCTGCGTATGTCATTGGAACATCGCCCGGCTGCATCGGCAACATCTCTTTGATCGCCTTCTTGCCAAGATGTTTTTCGAGCATGCGAATAAAGTAGCCTAGTGTGACGGGCTTGCCATTCCCTAGGTTTAGGACTTCAAATGAGTGTGATTTTTCTAGAGCAGACAGAATTCCAGCAACAATATCATCAATATAAGTAAAGTCTCTCTTCATCTTACCATGGTTATAGACACTGATCGGCTTACCTTTGCTGATAGCATCAGCAAACTTAAAAATAGCCATATCAGGCCTGCCCCACGGTCCATAAACAGTGAAAAAACGTAAACCGGTACATTTTAGGCCGAAAAGGTGATGATATGAGTAAGCAATCAATTCATTGGCTTTTTTGGTTGCTGCATAGAGAGAGATCGGCTTGCTTGCATCCTCTTCTTCACTAAAAGGGATCCTTTTGCTTTCCCCGTATATAGAACTTGAGGAAGCATAAACAAAGGTTTTTATGCCTGCATTCTTGGTCTCCTCGATAACATTAGTAAATCCGACTAGATTTGATTGGATATAAGAATGAGGGTTTTCGATACTATATCGTACTCCTGCTTGAGCTGCCAGATGACAAACTTTGTTTATCTTGTTCTCTTTAAAAATTTTTTTAATCAAGGCTATGTCCTCGATATTTCCACGATAAAGCCGGTATCCCCTAAGCTCTTCCAGAATTGCGTTTCTCGCCTCCTTCAGCTTTGAGTCATAGTAACTATTAAAGTTATCAACCCCAATTACTAGACAGCCCGACTCGATCAGCTTCCTAGTAACATGAAATCCGATAAAACCGGCAGAGCCGGTAACTAAAATAGTTGGATTTTTAATTTTCCTTTTTGTCTGCACGGTATAATTCTATCTTATTTATTGATCTAGGGAAAATTAAAAGATAATAGAAGAACTAGCCTCCAATTATATTTTTTATCCGGTAGGATTTTCGCCCCTGAGACTCATAATACGTCCTCATCAACAATTCTGCAATTATTCCTGTCAGTATGACCTGAAATCCGACGATAAAAAATAAAGCACTTACTATAGGCAACGGCGTACTTATAAAAGAGTGGCCATTAACAAACTTTTCGAAAAAAGCCCAAATGACAAAAATAAATCCAATAAAAAATGTTCTGAACGCATATTTGCCAAAAAAATGTATCGGTCGGCTAATATAGACATGCAGAAATTTGATCACATAGAGGTCCAAAATAACCTTAAAGATTCGGGAATATCCATATTTGCTCACACCATTTTTTCTTGGGCGATGATTCACTACCACCTCTGTAACCTTTCCGCCTGACCATGATGCATAGACGAAGATGAAGCGGTGCATCTCTCCATAGAGTTGAATGCCTTCAATTATCTCCCTGCGGTATGCCTTGAGAGAACAACCATTATCATGGATTGTGACGCCCGTAACCCTTCGAATCAACCAATTTGCTATTGCAGAAGGGAAAATGCGCATAAGAGGATCCTGGCGGTTTTTGCGCCATCCTGAAACTACCGCATAACCCTCTTCGATCTTACTAACCAAAAGTGGGATATCTGCTGGGTCGTTTTGGAGGTCACCATCCATTGGAATAATAATATCACCGCTTGAATTATCAATCCCTGCGGACAGAGCAGCGGTTTGGCCAGATTTAGTCCAGAAATCAATCACTCTCACATGGCTGTCTTTGTGAGCTATCTTAGTCAATTCGATAAGAGAATTGTCAATTGATCGATCATTTACAAAAATAATTTCGTACTCTCGGTCTGTGAAGGAAAATATTTCTTTCAACTCTCGATAGAGCGGTCTTATATTTTCTTCTTCATTAAAAACAGGTATTACTACAGAGATCTTGTTCTTTTTGCTATTGATTTTCAAATTTGCCGGCGAGTTACTCATGAACTATCAATATCACTTTTTAACACTCAGCGCAAATAGGTGAATTGCCTCGCAAGACTAGTGGCAAATCCGATCCGTAAAAAACGCAATGGGGGTCTTAATTCTTCTGGATTCTTCTAAGGTCGACAAGAGATAGAAAAGTTATTGAGGCAAGGATAATCATTAACAATGAACCATAAGAGTAATAGAACTTTGGATCACGCAATAGCTGTTCTTTAAATTCATGGACAAGGCCTCGAACAGTCTCTGTATAGGTAAGCTTTGGAACTTCATAATAACTTGTCGTGAAATCATCTGTAACTAGGACAGTAACTTTGTTATCTTTTGAAAGATTATCCTTCAAATAAAACTCGAAACTTATCATATGATCTTTAACTTCGTCTAGACGCTGGCTAAACATTATTTTGATAAATCCATCAGCAGGCAAAGAAGAGGTTTTGTATTCCTGCGTGAGAATAACCTTAGCTCGTCCTGGATTGCTTAAGTCAGTAGCCTTAAGTACAAGATAGCTATTCTCCTTTTCGATCAAAGTAGCGTCTCTTCGAACATAGATCATTACACCCGAAACGTTGTTTCTTTCTGGCGTAAAAAAGATCTTTGCTGTCCCTTCGGCTGCTTCTTCATATTTGTAATGACCAGAACTGCTCAAATATGAAAAACGACCCCAGAAATAGACACAGATAAGAAGTATTAATACCAATACAAGCGCTGTAAATCTCGGTTTATTCAGGATTATTTTCATAGGCCTTGTTTCTGATTATTAAGACAATATATATAAGTAAAATTACAAAAATTGTTCGGAAGAAGCTCGCATAGATATCGCTCGGCAAAGTGTAGGGCCACTGACTACTGATAGAAAAAATTGAATTGAAGAAAGTGGGACTTAGGGGCTGCAAGAGACAAAGGGTAGCATTACACTTGAAGTACAAATCATAAAACAAAAATAATGGTAGAAATGCAGCAATCGCCAAAAAGAAGATCCTCTTCTCAATATAAATCAGCAGGAAGATAATTGGTGTGATCCAGCCGATGTACTGAGGATTGAAAAAAGAAAAAGTATAAAAAGAGAATACTGTTAACGAGAGGTAAAAAACAACCTTTTTGAAAGTAAGTTGATTTTTAATTTTCTCCTTGATGGCAAAGAAAACTATCAGTGCTTCGGCGATGAAAAACAGGCTGATCGCGTTGAAGCCATCACCAATCTTTGCAGTAAATAAATAAGGGGTAAAATTATTAGGGGTCATGATGACTGGTGTCTTTTGGAAGAGTTGTGGAACAAATTGACTTGAAAGAAGATACGGGACTAGACCAATCAGGGACAGCCAGATCGCTTGCTTCCAATTTTTGCTATTGGCTATAATAATTACCGGCAAATAAATTATAAACGGCATCCGTAACATGATGGCTATATACAAGAAAATGACCGCCAGCACCGGTCGCTGTTTCATAGTCATGGCTAAGGCTAGAGTCGCAAAAAACACAGGGAAAATCTCAAATCTTCCCCACATGAAAGTGCTATAGATTATGAAAGGATTGACTGCCCAAAAAATAACAGTCCATTTGTTTTTAGAAAAATACTTTATTATTACCCAAAGTAAAGCGAAATCTACCAATAAGAATGGTAATTTCACCAAGAAAATATAGCGAAACATCTCCCTTCCTCCCAAGAACTGAAGGAAGGGCATCGAATCTGGACCAATCGTTAGGGAATTATATGATCCAAAGGCCAAATCTTTTGGGAGATTCGGCAAGAAAGGCTTAAGAAAAAGTAAATATTTGCTGATTATAAGTTCTGCTGAGCCATAAGAACGCTCAATAATGTCATAGTTCAAAAGAGTTGAGCGCCAGAGCGTACTGACCAGGTCATGATGAAGCGTGATAGGCATCAACACTAGTCTTAGTAATAAGCCTGACAAAATAATAATCAACGTTAGACGATTTTCTTTTGATGACAATATTGATAGGAGTTTATCGTAACAAGCTTGGATATGTGACTTCATAATACAAAAGGGATTACTGTTGGTCTGTAACTTTATTAGTAAGAGATGAATACAGAAAGCTAACGAACAGTAGAAAAGCGATAACAGCAAATTGTTCCGCTCTCTTAGTATTACCAAGAAGGTAGACTATGGCTGTAATACTGAAGAAGAAAATGGCGCCTGACGAAAGAAATCTTTCTTTGATCGGATTTAAGATCTGGATAACAACAAAAAGGATAAGGATGATAGATTTTATGTCATAATTTAAGAAAAAACTAGATAGAATAAAAATCGCCAAAATAACTAAGTCAGTCAATATTTTTGAAGGTGTGCTATCCCTCAGAAGAAATCCTAAGATCTTCGTATATTTTTCGGTATAATCTTTTATCATTTTAGACTTGCTAAAACTTTTAACAAAGCGATGCCGTACATGCCGACCGATTCTTCACCAAATGAATCCTCAGGGACGACCTTAATGAATAAATTATCAGTCGACTGTTCAGCGATGAGGGCGAAAAGCATATCAGGCTGTTCTTTCGAGGTGCCATCAATGATAACCCAGTCTTTATTATTGGTTGAATAATAACATTTAGCCTTTATTCCAGTGACTGGCTTTCTGATCTCAATACTAACCCTGCTAGCCTTTTGCGGAAAAGAGAAAGTGAAATTAAAGCCGCTTCTATTCTTAAAGCTTGACAAAATTTGGCCGTCAATCATCTGCAGCGGGAATTTTGAAATATTCTCTGCGTCAATAATATCCTCGAAGGTTCCCTTAGTAGAGTAGCTATAAACCTTTTCTCCTTGCCCTATTTCTTCAACCCTCGCCATATTTAAACCCAAATTATTCTCCGGTCTCGTCATTAGATGAACCTTGAGATAGGCAAGCTGGTTTGAATTCACTAGTTTTCCAGCAATAGGCCCGCCCGGATTTGTGTTTTCATCAGTCTGATGGCCATAAATCTGCAAACTATTCAAAAAATTAGTCTTGACATAGCTAGCATCCAAAACAATAGCGTAATACTGCCCGGACTCCAACTTGGCCGGCAAAGGGAATTTATAAATATCAGAAGCTCTCTCTGCGTAACTATTTTTTGCAATTATGGAATTGAAAGCAAATGATGAAACCATTTCATCACCAATAATGAACTGACCGCCATCGCCCGGGACAGCCTTACGGAGCTCAAGCTGGTAACTACCATATCCACCATTGCCGATAAATCTTAGCTTCAAGCTGGCACCAGCCAAAATATCGCCATCTGCCTTAAAAATCTGCGCAAAACGCTTATTTCGGGCAGTGAAAGTATATAACGACTGGTCACCTTTTTCACCAATCACCACTTCGCTACTTTTGGCTTCGCCGACAACGGACTGACCAAGCGCTATTGCCTCTGCAAGCGAACTGACCTTGAGTCGGCTTATGTTGATATTTTTAATATAAACACGGTTCTGGGCCAATTTATCAATTTTTTCTAGAACGATGTTACGACAGGTCCCGCTAGTATCAAAGACAAATTCTTTGGTCGCGTAAATGTTATCCGTAGGAATTGAAAATTCAGAAATAATCTTTTTTTCAGAAAAATCACATAACACAGAAAGTCGTATTTTTTCCTGAGAGGTTGAGAGCTGCCCGTTTTTCTGTCCCAAAATTTGGAAAGCAACACGATAGTTGTCACCAGCGGATGATAAGAAGAGGTCTGGGGTCTTGTAATAAGGATAATTTGCATCAAAAAAAGACTTTGAATTCAAGAATTGATTCATCGGCGGGATACTCTCATCGATCTGTCGGACCGGTCCCAGGGCGAACATCATGACAAGAATGAGACCAGTAATAATGTAATTAATATTTTTTCTAATCGGATTAAACATGTTTTTTTCTTTTCATAAACACTACTAAACATACCAAAGTTGCCATCATTGTGGCAAGGCTAAGGCCAACCGAAATGATGAAGTAGCTCTGAGGCCTGAAATATAAATCAACAACAAAACTGATCGTATCGTCTGGATTCTGTACATAATAAAGAGGGCCCTTTTCCGTCACATCTTCGGCCATTATTTTCCAGGCGTTGGCATACCCATATTTTTTGTAATGCTCTGAATTTAATTCACTCTCTTTATTCAAGAAGGCCAGGCCAACAAGCGGGT
>Ga0172380_10004322_pt1 | contig 18364 bp, 33 predicted proteins | sample Leawe162metaG_FD_119747 | JGI IMG/M metagenome (GOLD analysis project Ga0172380, IMG submission 119747) | Leachate microbial communities from a municipal landfill in Southern Ontario, Canada - Leachate well 162 metaG | ecosystem: Engineered > Solid waste > Landfill > Unclassified | place... | reverse complement strand
TTTAAAATATTCTAAGAATTTTAGACAATTCATCTTTGGTAATTTAAATCCAAAAAAACAACAAAGTATCCAAGCTTTCTTTATGAATTCCTTGGTGAAATCGATGTCTCTTGATAATATTGCTTTCAATTTAGTTGATTTTAAGAATGATGAGATAATCATCACTGGTTATGATGAATCAATTTATGATTATATAAATAATCGAAAGCTCAAGTTTAAAATGACTGAACATATGTTAGACAGTGTAAATACTCGACAATTCTATGAGTTGGGAACTGACAATATATTGTATAAAAAATTATATAACACAAATGGAAATCGTTTTTATATCGACATTAAAAAATATGTATTGAATGAGCCGCTTGATATGAGAGATTTGTATTTTAGAGACAATGGAGAATTGGCGATATGGTATATTGATAAAGAAACACTTAAATCGTTATTAAATGAGCAATAAGAAGAAAGTTAGAGAGGATTTCAGAAACTCCGTTTTTAAGCGGGATAGTTATCGTTGTAAGTGGTGTGATTGTGGTCCATTTAATAATCAACCAGATGTTCATTTAGATGCACATCATATAACTGATAGAAATGAAATGCCGAATGGTGGATATGTGTTAGAGAATGGGATTACTTTATGTAAAGACAAATGCCATATGTTAGCAGAAGAGTATCATATATCTGATGGAACAAATTGGATGGAAGATATGCACCCAGATGATTTATATAGACTTATTAAGTCTTCTAAAGAATTAGCGATAAAAAAGAGTGAACGCCTATGATATTTGAGGACTTTAAGTATAGGCATTTCTTACTCACTTCTTATATGATTAGCCACGAGAAGCAAAAGTGTATTGAATTGATTGGTGAGAGTTTATATAACGAGTTCTTAAAGCTTAGAAAAAAAATTGATAAATCATATAATAAACCATTTGTGGTAATTTTAGATTTACTTAATAAGTCTATTGTAAATATATTCACACCTTCGGGTAAGTCATTTCTTATATATGGTGATAGTATTAATACACAGTATTTAAGTACTTTTAAAGTGAGTGATAAATTTGCGTATAACCAGAATGTGCTTATGATGTGGTCGATTGAGAATCGAGTAGAGGGTGTGTATATGGTTGATGGTGTTTGGTTCTTAATACATTATAAGACACCCAGTGGGAAAAATCGTGTGATATTAAATATTAATTCATTTAGTAACTTTACAACCTTTAAAGCAAGGGATTATAAAATATACAAATTATTAAACAAAAGTAATGGATAAGGTTTTTGTAGTAAGTGCATCTTTGGGACAACAGTATTACAGTCACCCAAGTGTCATTAAAGTATTTGAGAGCGAGATAGAAGCACATAGTTATGCTGAAAAATATGATAGAGTAATTACAAAGGTATCGAATTTCTATAAAGATATATTAACTATTGTGTTATCAAATGATTACACCGGTTATACCGAAGAAGACTATCAACGAGACTTCTATGTATCAATATGGACTAAATATTCAAGTACTTTTGGTTTGTTTCTAGCAGTTAATGTATATGAAGTTCCACTTGTATTATCACAACGAAATAGAAATTTGGAAATATTATTAGATTAATTTGTTTTTTGCAAAATAATTTATATCTTTGTTAAAAAGATACAAGCTATGAGCGAGCAAGGAAAAAAATATATGGAGCAAGATTTTAAAAAGTTAAAATTAGTTTTAACTACACATCTTCGAACAAAAAAATTCTATAACGCATTAAAGGCGATGAATCTTGCTCAGAAATTTCATAAAAATCTTCGTAAAGATGGTCAGGATGAATTTTCACACCAAGTTTCTCAAGCTTGTCTTTTCAGTACTCTGGAACCATTTTCTTTATATCCGGAAGAAACATATATTACAATATTTTTACACGACACTCCTGAGGATTATAAAGATTTCCCTGAGGTTTCAATAAGTGCACTAAAGTTGAAATTTGGTGAGGTCGCTGGTACTGCGATTGAATATATGTGTAAAGAGCATTCTGGTATTGATGGTAAATTATCAAATATTTTCTACTATGGTAGAATGTCTAGTAATCCGATTACATCAATGTGTAAAGGTTTGGATAGAATACATAACTTAATGACGATGTTAAATGCTTTTAAACCAGCTAAGCAATTAGAATATATCGGTGAAACAGTTGAGTTTGTTTTACCGATGATTAAAAAAGCTAGAAAGGAGTTTCCGGAACAAAATTTAGCATACGAGAATATCAAGTTTATTATTCAAAACCAAATTGGTTTGTATCAAGCTTTAAATGATAAGTAATGTTTGATGAAAATAAATTATATAGCTTAGATGAATATCTTTTTGATATTGAGAATTATGCCACATTCAATATAGAGTGTGATATAATTTTGCCAATATTTATTTGGTCTGATATTTTTAAAGAACTTAAAAGAGGGATATGTCCTATGTTTAGTGGTTCTAGTATGGCTATATATATGGATGATTCTTCGGTATCTGGTCATAAAGTTATACATTTTCTAACTCGTGATGATTCAGGACATAACTATTCTAGCCAGGGTTTTATACTTACTGTGAAAATAACAAACCTGATTAAAGTATTTGAACGAAATGTTAAAATTGATAAACTGTTAGAATAATATTTAAAATATATATGACTATTCATCACTATCTTTTAACAGAACTTAGTCAAAAGTTTGTATATTCAAAATGTAAACTAGATTATCCAGTTGATATATGGGATAGTATATTTCCGGATACATGGGTTATGTTTGAATGGGTGGATGAGATTGATATTGTTTTTAAGGATGATGGTATATATATTAGAAAAATTGGTCAATATGGTATAGTGGATAGACTTCTTAGTGATGAGGCACATGATAAAATTAAAATGTATAATCGGAATGTGGTATTGTGTAAATTATTAGATGGTGATGAATAGTATTTCTCTTAAACAATATCTATCAGAGATGGTGTGTGGTTTAGCATATACGAATAGTGATTTGTGTTATCCAGTTGATATATGGGACTCGATATTTAAAGACTCACTTTTGGATTTAATTGAAATACCACAAATCTCAGGTAAGTTGATTGATATTATAGTCAGTGATGATTGTGTTGTTATTAAAAATGAGGATATTACAATTATTCTTAATGATGAGATATATAAAAAAATTAAAATATTTGAACGAAGTAAAAAAATAGATAAATTACTTAGTGATGGAAGATAGTATTTCACTTAGAGAGTATCTTGATATTAGAGGTTATTCAACGCATACAAAATGTGTTCGGTGTTATCCAATTGAGGTCTGGGATTTGATATTTGATATTCCATTTTTATATTACCTGAGTGACACATTTGATATTATATTCATAGAAAATTATATTTACCTCACTATGTCTCGTGACTTTGATTCATCATTTTATAAGAAATACTTATTAAGTGATGAAGCACATGTGAAGATTAAAGAATATGAACGAAGTAAAAAAATAGATAAATTGTTAGATAATGGAAAATAGTATTTCTCTAAAAGAATATATCTCGATAACTAGAAGTGGTTCATGGGTTGGTGGTAATTGTACTTTATGTTATCCAATTGATATTTGGGATTTGATATTTAAACCAGTAAAGAATTCAAAGCCTAGTAGTCTACATACATTTGATATATTATCTTATATGGGTGAGCCTTATATTCTTTGTAATTATCAAGCTGGTGGAGGGGAAGAGCATTCGTATCGTATGTGGTTTAGTGATGTAGTGAAGGATAAAATTAAAGAGTTTGAACGAAACAAAAAAATAGATACCTTATTAGAATATGGAAATTAGCCTATCGCTAGATACATATCTCTGGTTATGTAAAAATCACGCCACAGATACTGGGTGTACTTTACATTATCCAGTTGATATATGGGATTCCATATTTCCTGGTAAGTATGACCTTGGTCATGGTTTACTTGATATTATATTTAAGGATAATAGAGCTTATGTTAGAGTCGGTTTTACATATCCACAAGATATTCTTATTAATGATGAAGCGCAGATGAAAATTAGGAAGTATGAGCGAGGTAAGAAAATAGATACGTTATTAAATGATGAAGATAGATAGAATTTGTATCAGGGATTATATAGGACATGATTACATTTCTATTACTCGTCCTTCGTTATATGGTAATATATATAGTTCAAAGGATAAAAGTATTGCACTACATAAAGTTGCTTCTAAGAAAATAGCCATAGATAAGTATAGAGAGTATATTTTGGAAAATATAGATATACTTGATGCACTGATAAGAGAGTTAGAGGAGACTAAGTATTCTAAGATAGGTTGTTTCTGTAAGAATGGGAGTAAATGTCATGGTGATATTTTAGTTGAATTGATAAAAGAACGCACAACCAAATCTATTTTTTGATATATAATGGTGAAAAAAATAACTATTATATGGATAATGATGACATACTTGATAATGATGTAATTGACCTAAGCTTTCGTAGATTTCTAAAAGAGAGGAAGTTATATATATTTATCATCTTAAATTTACTATTTCTGTCTTTTTGTCTAGTATATATATTCACTACTCCAAATTTAAAAACTGCATTATATCTATTAGGATTGTATTCGGTGACTAATCTATGGTTATTGATAACATATTTTGAATGGAAAAGATACAAGAAAGTCTCATAACGTTTACTGATGCTGTATCCGAACATGACTACCTTAAACGTTTTAAAAAGATAAAAAGAGAGGTAAATATCAATAAAATACTAGCAATTGATTAAATCTTTTTAATATATACTATAAGAAAAAGATATTAACAAGATGGATAAATCAATTTTAGAACAAGTAACTACTTTAGTGCAAACTCACGGTCTGTCAACGGCAATTGTGATTGTTCTTATCGTACTTTTAATTATGTTAACTAAATCTAAATATTTTGCTGATATTGGTATGAAATTATTCAATAAATTAATTGGTGATAAATTTAAAAGAAGTAAGGATAAAGATGATAAGGCTGATGATAATAATGTCTCACCGATGGTTATAGAGGTTAGAGAGTCTGATATTATAAATCATGAAATCTTTAATCATATCGACTTCTGGTTATATTCAGAAATGCCAACTAAAGACTTTTCATCTAAGTATAGAACAGTTGTATTCAGGAAGTATTTACATATTTATTATAAGTCTTATAAAGATAATTTACATGTTTTTGTTAACTCTGGTAAATATAAAAAGATGGATGATTCCGAACTTAGACAAGCATTGTTGAAATTAATCACTGATACTATTTTCAAATATGAGTCTGAGATGTCAATTGTGGGTATACCGGCAGTTATTATTCAGAAAATGAAGGCTAAGAATAATGATACTTTAAATTTAACAATAGACTTGATTAATTCTATATGTGATTCTAAGTTTTATAACTCACAGAATAATTTACTTAAGGTGTTCTCATTATTAAATATTGTCTTATCGATTCTTGAGAATACAATGTCTAATTCAACAACTGTTTGTAATTCAATTAATGGTGAATTAAAAGGATTCACTATGGATGGGTTCACTGAAGGAAAAGATGATTAATATTTGGATATAACTAAAATATATCATATATTTGTAAGTTATGAAAAATGAGTATATTCTATGTGCAGCAATTTGGTATAAGGAAATTCCTCTTAAGAAAAAGATTGATGGAGTGTTACCGATTAACTGCGATAAAGGATTAGTGGTTCTTGGGCATCGACATGGACAGTGTATGTGGACAATGGGATGTTTAACCGGTTTACGTAGTGTTACATATGCTGAAGATGGTGTTGGTGAGTATATCCAAGGATTTCTAACTAATAAAAATCGTTTTGTTGATAGAGAAGAGGGCTTTGATATTGCAGAAATCGCTGGTCAGTTAAATGATAGAACTCGTGGTAGTCGAAGTTTGTATTCTGAGGATTTATATTAAATGGCTAGACTTCGAAATATAGGTAAAATGACCTATGTGAACAATAATGATAGGACTTTATATGAATCCATACTTAATATTAATGTATTACATGCGCTAAAGTCACTTAAGAAGAATAATATCTTGGATGATATTATTTTGATAAATAATTTAGCGATTGGTCATCATCATAAACCAATGATGGGTAGAACTATTGATGTTTTAGCAGCTGATAAAAATATTAAATTTAAATATTTCCCCAATAATTCTTATTATAAGAATGGTGTAAATATAAATATTTATGATATTGAATATTTCAATATCACTCATGCTGATTATATCGATATTAAAAATAATTCGTTTGTATCGGATGGATTTAATATTATCTCACCAACATATATGATAATACTCAATTTGAAAAAGAATGGTTGTGATATTGATACTAGAGTGAATATATCTAAATTATCAGATAATAGTAAGATTGATATTAAATTAATCAATAGCTTTTTTAATATATACAATATTAAGGAAAATATAAAAAAAAATAATCGAGATTATATGTTAAAATATTTGAAAAGCTACTCTAAATATAATACATGTCGAATATATGAAGGTAATTCAGGTTATCCGGAAGTAGATGCAGCATTTAATGATTGGATTAAGAATACAACAAATTATAATCAAGTTCTAATAGGTGGTATGGCATTGTTGACACATTCAATTAACCGAGATAGAACTACTCAGGATGTTGATTTTTTATTTTTGAGTCGAGAAGATATCCCAGGTGAAGTCTATGGATTTAAGAGACATCGAAATAATGCTTACCAACATAGTAAAACCCATGTAGAAATTGAAACATTAACAAGTGATACTATTAATGTATTGCCTGAGATAGTTGAACTTGTTTTTAAAAATAGTTATATTAAAGATGGTTATAGAATAGCATCACCATCTTCCATAGTTGCATTAAAGCTAGGTAGATTTACAGACATTGATGAAAAAGATATTATATCACTGATTGATAACTATGATATAAACATAGATGAGTTTAAACCATATCTAAGTGAGATTGCTCTTGAGAATTGGAATTATATACTTAGTAATATATAGAAACTATATATGAAACTGTTTATTTTTAATATATACATTAAAAATAAACATTAATAAGATGCAAAGTAATAAACTCTTGGAACTTCTGAATAAAATGGACTTTAACCTTAAAGAAGTCTTTGAGAACGTTGATATTAAACAATTAGATAATCAGAAAGAATTGACCTTCGAGGTTAAGTTAAGTAAGTTTAAATCAGACTCAAATAATCGAGCAGAATTGGTATTCCAAATATCCGAATCTACTATATATGAGAATTCAATGATTTGGAAATATAAAACAAACCCATTGAATGAGAACAGTATTTATATAACTAGAACATCTACCTTAAATTCCATTGCGATGGATATGAGTGCTATCATTCTAGAGAGTCGTTTCGATAAAGAATATCTAACTACTTTAGCCGGTTCTATAAACGAGTCAGTTGATATTATAGATGAGGTAAGTGATGAGACGATGGTAGGTGATTTTGAATTCGATTTAGATGAAGTAGTTTCAATTGATGATATAGATGGTGTTGTTACCGATAGAGAAAAGATAACTGTTGAAAAAGTTAATTATAATGTTTATCAAGTAAATATAGATGGTGCTAGAAAATCAGTTTTTGAATACGATTTAAAGAAAAAATAATTACTTTAATAAATGGCATCTAAATTTACACAAATCTCCTTTCGAAACCTTAAAGAAGAAATTCAAGAGTTCTTACGAATAACATATAATAAAGCTGACCAATTATTTAGTCCGGCTTCTCCATATGGTCAAATATTGCAAGTCTCAGAAGAGTTGTTTCAATTAGCATTTGTGTATTTACAGAACTCGATTAATCAATTTGATTTATCGGATGTTAACTCGACGAATCGTAAGATAGTTAGAAGTGCTGCTATAACAGCTGGTCATAATCCAACCAGAGCAGTCTCCGCTACTGGTACTCTTAGGTTTAGACTAAATGCCTCAAGTGATATAGAGAAAGATATTCCAGGTAAGAGGATAACTATTTTTGATAAAACGTTATTGAAGAATAAAACGAATGATTTGAATTATGTTATCGACTTAGGTGGTTTGGATAAAGTAACATATCCAATAAAAGAGGATACGCAGTTTTTTGTTAATATTGTACAAGGTAAATGGAAGATAGCTACATTCACCGGGGATGGGTCGATAAATCAAACATTTGCCGTTGAGGTGCCTGGTAATAAAGAAGTTGAAAACTTTAATGTTAAAGTAGAGGTAAATGGTAGAAATTGGGAAGTGAAGAAGCATTTATATGATATGTTACCATATGATGAGGCATGTGTTGTTAAAACTGGGTTTAATAGTGGTATAATGGTGGTCTTTGGGAATGGTTCATTTGGTGATAGTCCACCTATCGGCTCTGAGATTAGAGTTTCATATATAGAAACTAATGGTTCTAGTGGAAATATTTATCGAAGAACTGCTAATGATTGGCAGATAATAGATGATGTTATCGATGGATTTGGAACGAATATAGATTTATCTAACAGTTTTGATATTTTAATACATACTGATATTAATTTTGGTGCGGATAATGAAAGTACTGCATTTACTAGAAACTTACTTCCGATATCTAGTAATAATTTTATTTTAGCCTTGCCACAACAATATGCTTTTGCTATTAAAAAACTTGGGGTCTTCTCGCATGTTAATGCTTATCAGGCTAAGGATGATACTATTTATATAGTATGTACACCAAATATTCAATTATTTAAAAATAGAAACGCAGACTATTTTACAGTTGACTTAAATGCTTTTATATTAGATAATTATGAAAAGACTAAGATAGATATGTATCTGAAAAGTTCAGGTAATATACAGCTTACTAGGAAGTATAAAATTGATAGTCCGAAGTTATCTTATTATACAATGAATATTTTTGTTATATTCTTTGATGATGTTACCCAGGAGACAGTTAATAATGAAATTAGACAAAAAGTTTCAGAGTATTTCTTGGATTTTAAAAGAATGGATAGAGTCCCAAAAAAGGATTTAATTAAAACTATATCAGAGGTGAATGGAGTTGATTCAGTTGATATTATCTTTGTCTCAAAAAAGAATGAAGATTATCATAGAGAGTATATTGAGAAGGATGTTAATCGTCGAAATAGTACATTAGCAACACCAAGTGATTTAACTATTGAAAAAGCTTTTCCTGATTATAATCCAAATGAGATAAGAGGATTGGACCCAGTATTGGGTGATATTATTTTTGAGGCGAGTGAACTGCCTATAATTCGGGGTGGTTGGCAAGATAGAAACGGAGTTTTTTATTCTGCTGTGGTTGGAGATAACTCCGGCTTCTCATCTCTTAATATAATCCGTAAAGGAATTACTCCTAGAAAAAATGTAACTAAATAAGCTATGTCATTATATAAAGATAGTCAGTTAAAGGAACTTTTTGAGTTAAAACATCGACATGATAATAATGAGAATGATGCGTTTGATATAGAAAGTAATATCTTAAAAAAAACATTATCTAATTTCATATTCACGAATGATACTATGAATGAGTTTTTACTTAAGATGCAACGAGTATACTTCTTATGGTTTGACCAGATTAATATACTGCGGAATCTAAAAAATTGGTCAGTGGATAAATATTATAATAATCACGTAGACTAATTTAGCCCTAGTAGTAATTTATTACTTAGTTATATTTTTCATATTACAAATATAATCTTTATGTTTGTATTAAAATGTGATTTAATTATGGAAAAGTATTCAGAAGAACAATTTGATAAAATCGGACACACATTAGGTATAAATGTATATCATTGTCGACATTCTAAATTAAAAAAAGATAAGGTCTTACCTGATGAATTTTATCGTAATTATTATAATTACGGAAGTGTTGGGGAATATGAGACAGAACCTAATTGGATTACTGAGTTATCTGATAATATAGATAAATGGGTTCAGACAAAATTATTATATTTCCAGGTAAGTGAAAAAGGTATTGATTTGTTTAAGAGACAGTTCAAAGAGGAAATAACGGATACATATATACCTTTATCTCGTTCTAAGCAACGATACCAAGATTTTTTGGCTGCTAATATCGGGGTAAATTTTTCTGAATTTCTTGGTATTAAGAAGAAAGCCTAGCTTATGGACATAAAACAATTTAAGAGAAGCCTTTAACTGAAGAAACTTGGGCTGTATGAATTGAACCAAGATGAAGTTTCGATTCTTAATTTCTTAGAAAATCATCTTGGGAAATTTGGATGTTTTAGAAGTGATATATATCCAGATAGGTATTTTTTTGGTAAGTCTTCTCTATCGATTGTGATGGTATATAGTCAGATTAGTAATCAATTATATATAAGTAGAAAGCTCGAATATCTATTCATTCATATAGTTCCGTTATATAGTATTGATTTTATCGATTTAATTGGGTATTATGTAGGGGTGAACCTTGGTATAAATATAGGATATGATAGTATTGGGTTCTCTGAGCCTACATTCGATATACTCAGATATGTACAATATTCCTTAGTGAGTATCGATTTTAATAATTTAAAAATAAATTATCCAAAAGTAGAAAAACAAAGATGAAAGTTTTATATATAATGTTATATAAAAAACAGCAAGGGGATAATGATAAAGAAATTTGGTCAGTATGTAAATGACAAAGCTCAGAATGAGAATTTGAAGAAGTTCAGTAAATCGACTAAGAAGGTAGATGATGTGGATAGTAATGTAAATTTAGATTATGAAACACAACTAAACAAGGAGTTATTAGCGCAGCAAAAGCCTACCAAGAAAGTAAGTACTGAGACTAATATAGATTCATCAAAAACTCAAGTTCCTACAATCGACCCTACTGTTCAGTCTAATGATTCATCCATTGAACATGATGGAAAATATAAGCCATCTAAAGGACCAGTTAATCTTGAAGATGATATAAAAGAGTCGAATGTTGATATGTACGGCAAGGTCGCTAAATTTCCTAAAAATACCAAGGTTTCATCTGCCATCAACTTCCTTGAAAATGTTAAATTATCTAAGAATAGAATTTGGTACATCATGGTTGAGAAACAAGATGATGAGCTTCAGATGGTTAAATATGATATGAAAAAAGGGGTTAATCTTTCTACATTCATAAATGAACTTAAGAAGCATTATATCAGTAAGTATAAAGATAACAAACTAGTTACAGCACAACTAGAGAAGATTCAACTAGGTGGTGATAGAGAGGGTAATTTTTCAGCTATTAAAAACATTCCACCAATAACTATTGATGGGAAGAAAATTATCACTAGAATTACTGAGGATTTAATTAAGTTATTGTCAGGTAAAGCTAAATAATATCATATTTAATCTTCCAGTCTTCAAAGTAACCAGGATTTTTATCCTTCCATGCTTTCCAGTAGAGTATATATTCTTCCCAGGTATTCATGTCCTTTTTGAAAACATATATAGTCAAGTTACTTGAGTCTAATATAGCTACCTCATTAGGGATGATTTTAGGATTATCTAATACCCATTCAACATATACTTGTTTGTAACCCATGTCGAATATTAAGTGGTCGATTCCGGATGAACAACTAGTTGTATATAGTGTACACTGATTCGAATTACATATATATAAAGTAAATAGAGTATAATCTATAATAAAGTTACCAGTGTTGAATTTGATAACCTCCTCAGTGTCCATATTCTTTAATGATAGTCCTTTATAGGAACATTCGTCTGCGTCTAAATAACCACGATGTATTTTTTGTTTGTTCATAGGTACAAAGATATGTAAAATTTTCTAATAAAGCAAATATTTTTATAAGTTTGTCTCATCTTGAGAGCGCATCAAATAAGTGGCTTTCAGAGTTAATTGTTCACTTTCTTGGTCGTAGTTAGTTCGGTAAAGTGGTCTAACTTTTCTACCCTTTTCACCATCTCTAATGAATTCGGTGTAATCAATCAAGATAAAGTTTTTACACGTTAGTACTCTCCATATAGCAATTAGCCTTATGATAATAGGGTGTGTGTGTCTTTTGTACTTAGATGATGTCGAATTAGAGACATCGTTTGATTTTTTTTTTTGTTATTCATAATCTTTTTTTAGTTAGTTTAATAGTTGAATTAAAATGTAATCCTGGAGAATTTCATCACCATGATTTTTTTTCCTTTATTAGGTTTCGAATAAGTGAATATATTTAATAACGATATTTAACATGTCATTTTGAATCATATATTCTTTATAATCGTTTGGAACTAATTTGCATCTACCACATTCATAGAAAGGAGTGTTTGCAAATAATATGCTCTCTCCATTGTTAGTATTTTCCACTTCATTTTTATTATTGTTGCTCATCGAAATTAATTTAAATTGTAAATGTATTTTATTCATTCACTTTTATGAATGAGTGGTTTGTAAGTAGAATTAAAATGCAATCGTGGAAAATTTCATCACCATGACTTTTTATATATTGGGTTTCCACTTTCATCAGTTAATGTGTAAAACACACCACCAATTCCATTATTGTATTTAGATATTTTACCTTCGGTAATTAATTGTTCAATTATCGTCTCATCAAACTGAATAACAATGGATTGTGGTAGACCAATTGGGTAAACTTCACAGAAGTTGAAAATCGATTATAAACATCATCTTTATTTAATTCTTTCATATTTCCTTTTATGTTACAACAAATATATAGTTTTTTTATTGAACTACCAAATATCTTTCTATTTATCAATAGTTTGTGTGATATTAAATAACTTCCGTCCCATCATCCAAAATACTGAAGCGTTCATTGCGTAATCTTACATCATAGGCAACCCTGTTAATATCACAATCTATAATTCTAGTTAAGAACATGATATCTTTTTTAGTCATATGTTTATTATATAACATAAGCCGTATTTTAAACCTAGCTTCATCATGTTTTACTCTATCTAAATAATCTTCTTTTTCTACCCACATATTATAATTAGAGTTTAGTTACTCCATCCAGGTATATCCAACCTTATACTTTTCAATTTGCTTTTTGGTAACACCAGTGAAAGTTTTTTCTTTCAGACAGCCATAACAATCAGTCATAACCTTTACTACCCATCCACAGAAATCATCTGTTACGACCTGTTTAGGTTCCTCGATAATTTCTACAATAGTTACATCTATTAAATTCATTCTGTTCTAATCAATTAATTAATTTCCAAATGAGTAATATTTATGGTAATTACTCATGACCATATCTCGCTTGGATTTATTTAGATATTCGAATGAACCCACCTCCATTTTGTGTGAGATATTCAATTGAATCTACTTCTATTATTGAGAATCTAGTCCGCCCAGCCTCTTCTATAAATATAGTCTCTTTTAGTTTAATTCTACTCGCTGAGTTTTCATTTAAAGTTGTATCACTTTTTCCACAACTAAGTAGGAAATAAACAATTGCTAAACAGAAAAATATTAATATAATTCTTTTTCTTATATCCATAATAATTTTTAATAAGGTAAATATAAGACATTTCTTTGAGTTGTTATAAATATCTTTAATTTATTTTTTTTAATATCAATAATCAAAGTCCTCGGTGCTAGGAAATATATCTATATCACCAAATAGTGTATTATGAAAATACCACCCACCCCAATCAGTGTCCTCAACACCACTTGCATTTAGTAAGTTAAATAATTTATCTTTTAAATTATTATTGAATTTTTTGTCCGGAATTAGGATATCGATGTCATGTGTTGAGGCGATACTACCTTTACCGAAGCTTCCGATTAAACTAGAATTGATAGATATATTTTCTTGTATGAGTTTCAGTGCACAATTTGCATCACTTATCGTATGTATTCTCGGCATTGTGTATTACTCTTTAACTAAGCTTTGGGTATATGATGCTAAGGTCATATAGATAACACCAGTTACTTCATCATGTTTTAATAAGTACTTTTGTATCCCATAAAACAATTTTCTAGTTTCATCTATACCAGACTCATTATACTTTTTTCCTACTAAATCCATATAATAGACACATAGTTTTTGAATTAAATCGAAGTATCGATTAGATATTGATTTATAAAACACATCAGTTTCCTTTAAGAAGTCATGGACGGTTATTTTTGAACCATTCTCTAATGTTATGAAATCAAATGAGTTTTCATATCCATTCAAACCGATTATATCCATGGAGTTTCTCTTAAGTTCTAGTAATTCATGGATTATTTTACCTACTTTCATTCTAAAGTTATAATTAAGTCAAAGCCCTCTTCCATCTCAACTTCCTCATAGGTAGATATCATCTCTTGAATTACTTCTAGTGGAATATATTTATTATCAAGCTCGTTTCGTTTAGTATTTCGAGCAGTATATTCATCCATTGTTAAGAACTCGAATTTAATGGCAACTTTAATATGTTTCGGAAATTTTGCTAAGTGTTTACATCTGCCTTTCTTTTTTAGATTGGTCATATCTATGATGGTATTTTTTTTATTTTTCCCTAACTCTACAAGTACCGCTTTTAATTTCTTATCAACGATATCATCACCCTTTTCCATATCAGCGATTATTTTCCAGGCTTTGTTGTAATCACTACATTGTGCAACCTCTGTTAATATTTCATCTCTTGATACAACTGTATGGTTTGTATTATCAAGGCTATTGATGAATGTTGATTTACCAGACAATGGTGTGCCTACAAGCATTAATAGATATGGTTTATCACCATTTAAGATATTTTTCAACTTTTCATTCATAATATACAAAATTAATACTTATTATTAAGAATTCCAAATTTTTTTCAAGTTTTCATCTTACTAATATCAATTGTATCAAGTAAGATGTGATTGGAACCTAAACAGTCAATCATTCTACTTGGTTGTAGAAATATACTTAAATCATTGTGACTTTTCCATATATTACTTACATTCTCAAAGAATCTAATTGCATCATCTTTTTGATTAATCTTCCAATAGCAGTATCCGATTTGTTCATTTAAATATGCAACTCTCCAAATATCGTATTCATTGCCTAGTCTTTCTTGGTCTACCTTTAAGTATTCCTCGATTGCATTATGCCAATCCTCTCTGTCTTGATAAGTGTGACCAAGATATAACCTTGAGATATACTGAGTTGGGTCTATCTGAATTGATTTTATAAACTTAGCCATCGAATTTTCAGTTGGTTCAGAACTAATTGAATAGTATATCAATCCCCAGATATAAAAATCTGATGCATCTAACTTCTCAATGATTGGAAATAGTAAATTATTTACATCAGATAAATAGCTATAGATAAGTTCTGTATCATTAATCTCTTCACTTATTTTTAGTGCTAATTCATTTAACTTTGTCTTATAATCTTCTGTTATGGGCATATCGTATAGTTAATCTCCTTATTTGTAAGTGAGACACTTTTTATTTTAACCTTAATTATTTCACCAAGGTAAATGTCCTTTCTACCAAAAATACGACCATCTGTACACATAAGACCAACTTCTTCTAGGTCGTCGCTACTAACCATCCCCTCACATTTATTTTCAGTTATCTCACAATAAACCCCCCAGTCTTTAATTCCGGTTATAACGGCTTCAAATTCTTCACCTATTTTATCCATCAAATACTCCGCTTGTTTGAACTTAATTGAATCACGCTCTGCTCGTGCAGCATTAATCTCACGCTCATTTATATGTGAGCAAATATCTCTGATTTCGTATTCTGTGTAATTATTCTTTTCCATATAAGCAAACATATATATAAAAACTTAAATACATACATATTTATATATAAATAATGGCAAAAAAATTAACCAGGGAAGAAGTCATCAGTAATTTTAATAATATACATAATTACCTATATGATTATTCTAAAGTAGTTTATGTGAATAATAATACGAATATACTAATAGGTTGTCCAACACATGGATATTTCGAACAATTACCTAGAGGGCATTTAAAATCAGGTTGTAAGAAATGTGTTTATGATTCATATAGGAGTGACTTAGAATCACTTATACCAGACATATTGAAAAAGATTGGAAGTGGGTATAACTTTGATAAAGTCGAGTATAAGAATAGCTATACTCCGGTGACGATAACTTGTTTAAAGCATGGTGATTTTGAACAAAAAATATCTGAATTACTTCTAGGTCGTGGTTGTAAAAAATGTAGATTAGATAATAAACAATTTATGAATAGCCATATGTTCATTGATGCTGCACATATAGTCCATAATAACAGATATGATTATTCAAAAGTGATTTATACCGGTACACATAAAGGGGTGAATATTATATGTCCCGAACACGGGGTATTTATACAAACACCTAATAATCATTTACGAAATAGAGGTTGTCCAATTTGTAAAAATTCTTATGGTGAGAGCTTTATTGATAATTTTCTGGTTAAGAATAATATCCTATTTGAAAGACAAAAGAGGTTTAATGAGTGTGTCTATATTAAACCATTAAAGTTTGATTTCTACTTACCTGATTATAATTTATGTATCGAATATAATGGAAGACAACATTACGAACCAGTCCAAATTTTTGGTGGTGATGTTGGTCTAGGTAAGACTAAGATTCGTGATAATATCAAGATTAACTTTTGTGAAAGTAATAATATTAAATTATTGATAATTAAGTACGATGAAGATATTGAATCAGTAATTAGTAGAGTATGTCAGATAGACAACGCATGAGTACAATATCAGCATATCTACGAATTGGACTAGTTGTCCAACTATAGTGTTCCATCGATAAGCCATAATGACCATGGATTTTATCTGAGGTACACTTAGCCTTAGGCATTGCTCTAACAATAAGAGTTGATATTAGATTCTCTTCATTTTTACCTTTTATATCAGATAATAGTTTATTTAATTCTGACTTAATATCAACGGCATTGCTGTTTATAGTATATCCAAAATCTTTTATGAATTCAGACAGTTCCTGGATTTTATCAATATCCGGTCTATCATGTGCTCGATAAATCGATGGTTTACCTTTTTTAAAGATGAACTCACCAACTTTATGATTAGTTAATAACATAAACTCCTCAATTAGTTTATTAGTATCTTGTGATTTTTTCACATAAATACCAATCGGTTTTGAATTTTCATCTAGTTTGAAACTTATTTCTTGTTTATCAAATTCAATTATATCTCTTTTATCTCTTAATTTTTTTGCAATATTATTTAAGTCAATTAATGATTTTCCTATTTCCGTAGTATCATTATTATCAATCATTTCTTGTGCTAATTCGTATGATAATGTTTCATTTAGGTTTACGATTCCTTTACCGAACCACTGGTCTATTATATTATTATTTTTATCGAATGTGAATATAAAGGAATAGGTTAATTTATCGGTTCCTTTATTTAGTGAGCAGATATCATTTGATAGCTTTTCGGGTAACATAGGTATAACCCGGTCAACTAAATAAACCGATGTTCCACGTTTGTGTGCTTCTTTGTCTAGTTCTGTTCCTTTTTTTACATAGTGGGTAACATCAGCGATATGGATACCAACGTTGGTGTTACCGTTGGGTAATTTTTGATATGAAATTGCATCATCACGGTCTCTACATCCCTCTGGGTCAATCGCAATCGTCACCAACTCCCTAAAATCTCTCCTTTTTTCTATCTCCTCATCCGTAATCAATTCACTTATCTTCCCAACTTCTCTCAACACCTTTTCATCAAATCCATTCTTAATATCATACTCATGCATTATCGAACATATCTCTACTTCATTTTCACCAGGTGTTCCTAATCGCTTAATTACTTTTGCTGATGGGCTTTTACCATTCCATTTACCCATCTTAATAATCACTTTTTCACCCTCTTTAATATTTTCATATGTCCCAATAGGTAAGTAGAAATCAACATTTATTTTCTTTGAGCTTGGTCTAACGAATGCGAAATCTTTTTGTATATTAATTGTTCCAACAAATTCAGTTCTATCTCGCTTTATTATTTCTATCACCTCACCATTTATACTGTTTCTATATTTAGTTACTCGAACTTCAACGTAGTCATTATGTAATGCTTTATTTAAATTACTTTTATGAATAAATAAGTCATCTATTTCGTCATTTATTAAATAAGCATTCCCTGTGGAATTTGAATTTATATATCCTTTTATTATTGTATTTGTTTCCATGTAAATAGGTCTATTATGTTGATTTGTTTAAACTTCTCGATATCACTCATTGTGATATCATATTTATTATCTGATTGGATAATGTACTCTTCGATTGTAAGATTGTTGAAATTATTCTTTAGGAACTCTCTACGTGCTTTAAATAGACAGTTCATCATTATTTCAATTCTTTCATCTTCTGAAACTGCATCTAGCTTTCTCGTATAGTTTGT
>Ga0172380_10004321_pt1 | contig 18374 bp, 15 predicted proteins | sample Leawe162metaG_FD_119747 | JGI IMG/M metagenome (GOLD analysis project Ga0172380, IMG submission 119747) | Leachate microbial communities from a municipal landfill in Southern Ontario, Canada - Leachate well 162 metaG | ecosystem: Engineered > Solid waste > Landfill > Unclassified | place... | reverse complement strand
TTCAGCGTGGTCCCGTTCATGACCAGTTCGAGAACGTCCCCCGCGGCCCACGCCGGAATTGTGATCGTTCCGTTGGTGAGGGTGGTGTAGGTGTTCGCCGCGGTCTTCTTCCGCAACAGCAACGAGGTCGGGTTGTTCTTGTACAGCACGATTCCCGTGTTGTTGTCGGCCGCCATGCGGGCAGAGATTCCGACGTTGACGTTGGAATCCTTCAGTTCGATCTTCAGGGTGCCGTTGGCGTGTCCCGTGTTGACGACGAAGTGCCCGTCACCCGAGGACTGCACGGCCGTCATGACGGCGTCGGACCCATCTGTGGTGATCGTGCCGTTGCCTGACAGTGCCCACGTCTGACCGCCGGTCGTGGTGGTCCTGCCCGCCAAGGTGCCCGAGGGTCCACTGAAGTTGTCTGCCGAGTAGACGGTAGGCACGGGCCCTGCGGTCGCGGTCGAGGTAGATGACGCGGTGCCGGCCCCGACTGCGTTGATTGCCTTGACGCGAAAGTCGTAGGACGACGACTCGGTCAGGCCCGTGGTGACACTGGTTGCGAAGGTGCGCCCATCGACCGTGACCAGGGTGGTCCAGGTGTTCGCTCCAGCAGGCGAGGACTCGATGCGGTAGCCGGTGATCGACGCACCGCCATCGCTGGCCGGGAGCGCCCACGTGAAGTCGACCTGTTGGTTGCCGGTGGCGACGAACGAGGTCGGCGCCCCGGGTGCACTCGCCCCGGGCGGGTTGAACGCCGGGGCCGGGATCGTGGGGGACGGCGGAGTGGCAACCGCGAGGAAGTTCTGCCCCTCACGCCACCCGATCGCCTTGAGTACGGCGATGACCAGCTTGGTCAGGTAGAGATTGCCCTTGTCGTTGGGGTGGATGCCGTCTGCGCCGAGCATCGTTGCGCCGTCCCACCCGCCGTCAGTGACGACCGCGATTGCCGTGGGGAAGGCTGCGGCGATCGTGGTCATTGCGGCGTGTGCGGCGACCATGGCGGCGTTCTTAGTGGAGTCGAACCCGGTAAGCGGGGGCTCCTTGAGCCACAGCACGGTCGGTGGATTTGTGGCCGGTACGGCTAGGCCGAGGATCGTGAACGTGTTCGCGTTGGTGGTCGTGACTCGCACCGTGTGGTCGCCCGCACCGAACCCCGTGAGGGGAATGGCCCTGGTCAGTGTCGAGATGCCCGAGACGGAGAGCGTGTATGCGGTGCTCGTGCCGTCATTCTTGGTGACCGTGATCGCGGGCGAGGAGGAGTTGGTGGCAGTGACCAGCAGGTAGGCCGAGTCGCCGTTCCACGACACATCCACGGTCTTGCCCGAGGATGCGACGGTGCCGGCGGTCCAGCCGGAGCCATAGAGGAACTCAAGGCCCGTGGCGGTCGCGACCTTCGCGGCTGTCAGCAGTGCGAGGCAGGTCCGGAACGCCTCGCTGGTCGTGGCGGTCGGGAGCGCGTTGTTCGCGTCGTTGACGACGCCTGCGAGGCAGCGGACACCGCGCCGGTTTGGGGTGTGCGTGCTTCTGATCCGGTCGGCAATCTGGTACATCATCGTGCCCGGCTGGCCGGAGTTGGAGGCAACGGCGCGGAGCCGGGACGCGACGCGGGAGAAGAACCACGTGCCCGCGTCGGGTCCTGCGACAGCGTTGGTCCACGAGTGCCCGTAGATGTCGAAGGGCAGTCCCTCGAACTGGTCATCGAGCCCCACGAAAGAGGCCGCAAGCGCAGTAGCCATAGCACTGGTGTTGTCGGCTATTTTCGTTGCAGTCTGAGCGTCCAGATCTGTCGTGTTGAGCTTGGTGGCGAGGGCGGAAGTATCAGCTTTTCCGCTCAGGCTGGCCGCTAAGCCAGTCACCTTGCTCTGAGCTATGTCTTTGAGTGTACCATCTGCATTGTGGCTTTGGGCTAGATAGTCATTGAGGATATTCCCCCAATTGCCGCTATCTCCTCCAGGTCGTGGTAGTCTGACCACAGTATATTCTCCCCTTAGATTCTTATGGTTATTGTAGCATACTAAGAATGCGTGATAAAAATCACTCTGAATGAGAATGTGAACGGTCGTCAAGCCACCGGGCAATGACGGGCACATCCAACTGATCGGTCGCGATACGGACGGCAAAATCTTCGAGCTCGCCAGGCTGAGCTTCAATCTCCACGCCATTGATTTGTAAAAATGTCAGAGCTACTAGCATAGCGGTTCGTTTGTTGCCATCACTAAATGGGTGATCGCCGATGATACCGCGGCACATGGCGGCGGCCTTGGCGTGCAGCCCAACGTAGAGCTCTTTGCCAAATGCTTCTTGGTCCTGGGAAGCTATAGCAGACTCAAGGCGCCCTAAATCGCGGATGCCCTCATTCCCGCCAAATGACCGGATCGCCAATATGTGAAGCTGGAGAATATGCTCGAGCGATAATGTTTTCATCGCTCGGCAAGGTTTTTAAAGTCTTGGTGGTAGCGGTCAAGTAGCGAAGTAGCCGCTTTCATCACCTCATCGTTTGAAGCTTGATCGCGGGGCGAGCGTACGGTAATCTCTACTTCTTGATCTGCTGCGAGATCGAGCTTCTTTAGCTCTTTGGCAGGTAAAATCACGCCCTTACTTGAGCCAATTTGTATTATTTTTTGGGTAGTGTGAAATATCATGAAAACATTATAACAAAATTATAACATTTTGTTAATAACTAGGGCTGCTGAGTATATCGTTAGGTCTACAGTACTCCACCGCTCGCTCTACCAATCGTCGGTACGTCAGTACTGCTGTTTTCAGCATGCTTTACAATCCCGACTCTTTACGTGTGTCATTACTAACTTTTAACTATCGCCGCGCGCAGCGCCAGCTTGGGGTTGCCTAAAACCTGTATTTTTGTTTTGCAAATACTAAATGACACACCGCTACCAAACAACTCAATGTGCAACCGCTCCACCAAAAGTGGCTCTAGTCGAGGCAATCCCTGCCGTAAGCGGTGTTCGTCACTGAGCAGCGAGCAACTCCGTTGGGGTAACCACGGACGCTGTTGACGCAGCGACGTAGTCCACGAGGGCTTGGAAGTCGGCGACGGTCCAGTCGTTGGCGCCGCCGCTGCTGTTCAGGTCGTGCAGCACGAAGTTGACGGCGCTCTTGTTCGCGACAATGCGGTCGACGAATGCCTTCGCCTGCGCAAGCGAGACGGAACTGCCGAGCGCTACGGCCGGGGCCGTCCAGGGCTTGTCGAGGTAGGGCGAACACGGGAAGCCGTCGTTGGTGCGGCCGTAGGCGAAGTGCTTGCGCACCAGGGTCGTGGCCTGCTCGTCGAACGGTCCAATCGGATAGGCGAAGGAGGAACCGACGAAACCGTTGTCGGCCTGCCACTGCCGCAGGTCGGTGAGCATCTGGTCGATAGCGGTCGGGTCACCGCCGACCATGCTGACGTGCTGAGCCTGAGTCATGCAGTGAGCGCCGATCTCCCAGCCATAGGCGACCTGCATGGCCTTGACCTGGTCCAGGGTCAGCCGACCAACGTTGCCGATGTTGCCAACGATGGGGTAGAGCGTCCCCGGGAACCCATACTTCGCGAGGTACGGCACGGCAGTGGTCCACGCGGTGGCGTAGGAGTCGTCAAAGGAGAACATCACCACGCCGTTCGGGAACTTGGCGACGCCCTCGGTGTAGGTCGAGACGCCACCGAGCTTGAGGGTCGTCGGGTGCCCCCCACCGAAGTCGGCTGCGATGATCTGGATGTAGGTGATCGCGGCGAGGTTCGGCGAACCGCCTGACGTGACGAACTGCGCGGCCGGGATGAACAGCGGCACCCACTGTCCCTCGTAGAGCGGCGACTTCCCGCTGAGGCCGACGGTGGGGATTGATGCCCGCGCCTTGTTCGTCATGCCGCTCTCGTTGGCGACGTCGACGGAGAGGAACTGGAGTCGGGTCGCGTCCGTGGACTTGAGCCAAAGGACCAGGCCCTTGGCACTGAGGTTGAGCGTCACCGCGCCCTTGAAGTAGCTGGAGAATCCGCCAGCGCCGTCAGTGGTCAGCGACAGGCACCGGTCGCTGAGGACCTTGTCGCTGGTGTCGTTGGCGTTGGCGATGGTGCCGCTGACGAACCAGCCGTGACCAGCCGCGAACGACTGGAGGACGGTGAGGCGAGGCCACAGTCGGTGCGCCGAGATGTTTGGCGGGAGTAGGGGCCGGGCTGCGAACGCTGCGTCGGCCGCGTCTCGTGCGGGCGTCCCGGGGGTCTCCAGCTGCTCCCCCATAGTGGTCGATAGCGCCCCAGCCGTAGCACTAGCATTGTCATTAATCTTCGCAGCAGTCTGGGTATCGAGGTCTGCTGTATTAAGTTTAGCTGCCAAGGCTGACGTATCGGCTTTATCGCTGAGCGTATTTTGAATGGTAGTTAGATCGGAGCTGAGGTTCGTAACTTTGGCTTGGGGTATGTCTTTAAGGGTGCCGTCACCATTGTGCGCTTGGGAAAGATACTCATTCAAGATATCTCCCCAGTTGCCACTATCACCGCCTGGTTGTGGTAGTCTGGCCACGTATAACTCCTTAAATTCTTATGGTTAAGTATAGGCGAGCTTGAGAAAAGTGTAAAGTCAGATCGAGATTGGGTGGCGGGGTGAGACGCCGTCCATAAAATAGCGCGGTGAACCTGGTCGTGTCAGCGGCCGCGGGGCAGGGGCGATAGCTTCACGGGCAGGGGTGTGAAGTTTGGGTACTGGGCGATGTGATGCAGTAGATGGCGGCATAAGACCATCGATAGAACGTCGCATGTGCGGTGTGGGCTGGGGGGCTACCTGGGTTGCTACGACTGGCTGGGGGTTTACGACAACAGGTGAAACAACGGCAGCCGCGACCGGTACGAGAGCTTGCTTCTGGCTGCGGCGGGCTTTTCGGATGGTCAAGAGGATGGCTATCACACCAATTTGGTAGACAACGATGATCGGCAAGGCAATAATCGTCTGGTTGAGCGGATCTGGTGTGGGGGTAATCAGCGCAGCGGCAATAAAAGCCAGCACAATTACCCAGCGTTCGCTTCTGAGGAGGCCGCCTGGCGTCATCGGTTTGATCCAGTGAATGAGCAGCAGTATAAGCGGCAACTGAAAGACCAGTCCCAGCCCAACCGTGTAGGCAATCAGGAAGTTCAAATACGAATCGGCGGTGAGTGACGCGACGATGTAATCACTGGCAAAACTATAGAGAAAGTGCAGCGCGCCCGGAATGGCAAAGACATAGCCAAAGATAATGCCGGCCACCAACAGAATTGACGAACTAAGAAAAATGACACCAGAATATTTCTGGGCGGCTTCGGGCAGGGCCGGCTTCACGAAACTATACATCTGCTGGATGAGGAGCGGGGCGGTAAACGCTATCCCGACGTACATACTGATGAGAAAAATGAAATTGAATCCGCCAGCCGGGTTAAGATAAATCAGTTTTTGGCCTCCAAGTGGCGAGAGTAGTAAGTGAATCAGCTGGTCGCGAAAGGTGTAGGCGAGGGCGGAGCTGGCGATAAAGACCACGGCTACCACAAAAAAGCGCGTCCGCAGCTCGGCAATATGATCCATCATTGTGGCTGATGGATCATTGGCACGCTGAGAGCGCTTCATTTCTGACTAACCCTGTTTTTTGGTGGTCTTTGACGCAGTTTTGCTGTCTGACTTTTTCTTGTCGTCAGTCGCAACGTCGTCGTCTTCGCCATTCAAACCACTACGAAGCTCCTTGGCTGATTGGCCGAGGCTCCGCGCGAGCTTTGGTAGCTGTGACCCACCGAAAATCACAAGTATAATGACTAAAATAATGACAAGTTCTGGCGTGCCTAATCCGAACATATTTCTCTCCCTCTCTTAACTGTCTACCTAGAATAGTACTACAGGTTCAAGTGCCTATACAAGCAATTTACGACTTTTTGGTGCCACCGTAGACAGAACCACCGTAGCCAACCTGCTGAGATTTTTGGGTTGGCTGGTCGGCGAGCAGTTTGATAATCGCTGAAGCACCGGTGAGAGCCACGGCGGCAATGCCGACGTGCTTTAAGAAATCTTTACGATCCATCTCTTTTTGTAAAACTTTGGCGGCGTTTATGTTCAACATGTCTCTGTTTCCTTGTATTAACGTTACCTTTATTCTAGACAACGCTTATGAATCCGTCAAGCCGCTCTTGCTTTTTTCGCTGCATTTTTGTTTACTAATAGATAGTAGAAAGCGGGGAATATGGGAAATTTAGACTATTTACTGTACCTGGGAGCAGCATATGACAGCGGCGCGTACGGTGCTTGTGCCTACCAGACGGGCTGTACGACAGCGGATGGTGCTGGCGCACCTGATACTGGTTTCTTAAGTCAGCCACAAGTTATGGTGCCACTTATTTTGGGCTTAGCTGTGCTGATTGCAGCTATGATTTTAGTAACGAAAAAAGTTGTTCGACATTTGAAGAAAAGGTAGCTCGTGGCCAGACTACCACAACCAGGCGGCGATAGTGGCAATTGGGGAGAGATCCTCAATGAATACTTGTCTCAAGCTCATAACGGTGATGGTAGTCTCAAAAACATCCCCCAAAGCAAGGTCACTAACCTCACCACTGACTTAACCACCATCCAAAACACGCTCACAACCAAAGTTGACACCTCAGCCCTTGCAACCAAGCTCAACACCGCCGACCTAGATACCCAGACTGCAGCAAAGATAGCCGACGATACGAGTGCAACGGCGGGGGCGCTTACGGCCTCGACTGCGCAGGCTATGAGGAAGCCCACCCAACCGCTCGTGGGTGCACAGTCCATCTCCGACGGCCTCACTGCGCCAGTACTCACCGGCTGGACCGTTAGCACCCCCGTGACCGGTCTGTCGGAGCCCGACACCTCGGCAGCCGTGACCGCGTTCAACACGCTCTCGGGCGGGTCCTACGTCGCGGCCGATCTGGTTCGCACCGAGCCCCTGTACGCCACCCCGCGTAAGGATCCGGTATACCGGATCAGCGGCCCGTTCAAGTACCTGTTCGACGGGACCACTCAGCACGTCGGCACCTGGATCGCGTCCCGGCAGGACTCCGGCGTCACGGGCGGTGTCACCGGCAATCAGGGCACAGCGTCGTGGACTCTCCCGGCCGGGTCACGTTACTTCCTGATGCGCTTCCGGTCGCCGATCAACAGCGGCTCCCTGACGATGAAGGTCCGACTCTGGGCATCCAAGGACGGCGCTACCCCGAAGCCGCTCCGGGCACTGACCGACCACGACGGCAACATCGAGATCTCCATGCCCACCGACGGGCTGTACGGCCTTCTGCCCGTCGACCTTGGTGCCACCGGGACGTGGACCATCACCGGTGAGTTCGCGAACGCCACGTTCGGTGGCGTCTACACCCTCGCCACTCTGTCGCCCACCTCGCCGGCCGTCCGCGCCGGACGCGCCCTCATCATCTGGGACTCGTTCGGCACCCCCGAGCAGGGCCAGTTCTCCACCAGCCTCGGCGCGGTCATGCGGATCACCCGATCCCTCGGACTGGAGGCCCACGTCTCCGCACAGGGCGGAACGGGCGTTTGCGCGCGCGGGCAGGGAGACACGTACCTCAACTACTTGGAGCGGGTCACCCAGGTCGGCGGCGACGCAGACGGGTTCTTCGACGACACTGACCAGCCCGCGTACATCGCGGTCGGCCTGTCCCAGAACGATGAGACCAAGGGCTATGCGGGCACGTCGGCGTTCGATACCAACTTCGCCGCGCTCATGCGCACGCTGCGGGGCCACTTCCCGAACGTCCCGATCGACGTGTGGGGCATCATGCACACCCGATCTGAGACAGGGCCAGCGTCGGCAGGCCGTCCGTATGCCACGAAGAATGACGCCTACTTCGCCCTGGAGGACCAGGCGCAGGCGTTCCTCGACGCCAACCCCGACCTGAACATCGGCTACGTCCCCGGATTGCTACGCGCCGGGATCGCCACCGGCACCGGCTACCTCGGCGCCCCCACAGGCACCGGCACCTCGGACACGGCAACGTGGGCGACTACGTGTTCGCCCCCGGCGTCGGCGTCGTCGCCGCGTCGGCGGCGGGATCTGCGGCGGGCCTCGTCCACATCGACGCCACCCAGCAGGCGATCGCCGGTCTGACGACCAAGATGCGGATGCGGGTCCAGTGCTACGGCAACGCCACCGCCCCGGGCTGCACGTTCACCGTCTCGCTGGTGCTTGCCGGCGGGCTGTCGGGAGCCGGCGACCCGTCCGTGGCTCTCGGCGCGGCCCTGAGTCCGGCGTACACGGCGACGATCACCACACCCGGCGCGAACGGGAAGAACGTCGCCTCGTCCGGCCAGCTCGACGCTCCCGCGACGAACACGTTCTACCTCGTGAAGGTCAACGTCTCGGCGAACATGGCTGCCGGGTCGGCGGTCCGCATGGGTGTGATCCTAGAGGCCAACAATGCCTGACCCAGAACACCTCTAATGCCAGATACTGCGTATTCAGCTAGATTTTTGTACTACTAACTATTCAGGAGCAACTCTGCTAATATGAAAACAATACGGAGAGGTGGCCGAGTGGTTGAAGGCGCACGCTTGGAAAGCGTGTATAGTAGCAATACTATCGCAGGTTCGAATCCTGTTCTCTCCGCCAGAAGCGCCTTACTTGAACCCCGGGGGTCGTTACCCCTCACGGAGACAAGGAAGTCGCTGAGAGTAGGAGCAGCGCCTCGGGCCTGCGTAGCAGGTTCGCTACGTCGGCCCGGGGCGCTGTTTTCGTCCACCTCAGATCCTGCCCTGGACCCCTCGCTGACGCGTGCGGCCTCGACGATCTCCTTGATGGGCCGTTGCAGCTCGTCGTCCTGGACGCCCTTCTCATCGACGTAGAGCTTCTTGAAGAAGGCGTCGTTGAGGAGACTGCGGGCCTGGTCGAGCGGTAGTCCTCCATCGACTTAGCGTGGCAACAGGAGGCGGAACCGGATGGCCAGCTCAGTCTCTTCGTGTTTTGGGCTGGCCACAGCAACCTTCGCCGTGAGTCGATCCGCATCTATCTCTTCGATACCAATGGCGGCGCCGCGGAGTTCAGGGAACTCGACGATGGAGAGGGATTGGTACAAGAGATCCCGCTGCAATGGCGTGACCTCGTCCCGCCTCGCGGGTCTTTCACGCTCCAGACGGGGTTGCATCTTGCCGTCCCGCCTCCGCGCTCGTTCGACTACCAGGACTTGGTACTGAGGTTCGGTAGCCAGTCCACGCTGTTCGTGCGGGTCGTGAATCTGCCGCGTCTGCCGGACTGCACGGTCGCCGTCATCGGCCACCCGGCCTCCCGCAGGTGGCGCATCTCTTCGGTGATGCCAGCGCTCGCCGCAGACCGCTGTGCTTGAACCTCGGCGATACTGACGCCGGCGACCTTCAGGCGCGTAAGCACCGTTGCCTCCGTGACTCCGTACTTCCTCGCCAGGCGCCATGAACCGATCCCGCTTCGGTAGTCCGCAACCATGGCCTCTATCTCGTCCACCGTCATTCGCCGCACCGTCGTAACTGTCACTCGCGGTGACACCCACGGGACAGTCCGGCGATCCCGTAGGGCCGTCTCGTGCGCCTTCGCCACCTGCGCGCCCTGTGGACCGAGGTTCGAGTAACGTCCCAGCACCTCCGCCATGAAGAAATGCTAATCATTTGATTGGCATTTCTTCATAACGTAGCACAGAATCCGAACCTGCGATGCTTTTGTGAAAGCAAAAGTCGCAGAGTTCGGCGTAGCGAATGAAACGAAAGAAAGCACGAAGTATTTTCTTTCGTGAAGGAGCGGAGGAGGACTTTGGCCCGCTATCCTGTTCTCCCCGCCGCGCCTCAAAAGTAAAAGACGTGCTTGGTTCAGTTCAGTACCGTACACGTCTTTTATACTTCTTATATTAGCATGTTGGTTACAAAATTTCAATTATTTTCTTGCTCTTAGTTATCACAAGAACCCTTTTGAAATGGTGTGGTGTAGACAGGAAAAAGTTTATACGCGCGCTGGCCTTGCTTTGGTGCATCTTTATGCGGCGCAAATCCATTACAATATTGCGCGACTGCCCGCGGGCTGCCCGAAAGTTGTTGTCTATAGTTTTTTTACCGTTACCTTTGGGGCTTTTTATTTCCCACTTTACACCGTTTACATCAATGTCTGGCGTTCTATCTGCCAGGGGACGTAAAAAAGTGATATCTACCTTGAAATAGTTTGCAAGAATAATCGCAGCAGACATCTCATGGTCTCTCGGTGCATCTTCAACGCTTGTTTTCACAATAACTTCGTATTTTCTTGTCATCGTTCATTTCATTTTACCATTTCATATAGCAGGGAAGGTCTAGACGCTATATATAGCGTTGTAAATAAGAAACACGACGCTATAAGGTGTTAATTCATACTATTTATGCTTGTGGTGAAAAAAACTCACAAAAAGACTTGAAAACCATACATATAGGGTCTATTATCGTACACAGACACTACATATGTAGGAGTTCAATCAAAATACACATTAAGCAAATGACCAAGAGGTAGACGGCCACAGCCGTAGGTCTTTGCTTTACCCTCGGGAGGGGTTTGTGTGCAAAAAACAATAAAATAGGGGAATTATATGAACGGAATTCATGTGGTCAAGCGAGATGGCACCCGCGAACCATTTGACGCCAACAAGATCAACTTGGCACTGGTTCAGGCGAGTGAGGGACTGCCTGACCAAATCAGCAAAGTGGTACAAGTTGCTTCAGAACTACAACTGACATTATTTGACGGCATTACTAGCGAGCAGCTGGACGAAGCGGTCATTCACACGGCGCTGCAGAACGTCAAAGATGATCCAGACTTTGACAAAATCGCGGCTCGCTTGCTCCTTAAGAACATCTACAAGAATATCCTGGGTGATTACACCTCGGCTGAAGAACTCAAGAAACTCCACGAGACCAAGTTTGCCGAATACCTGAAGCAGGGTGTCAAAGACAACCTACTTGATGAGCGTATGAACGGTAAGCTATTTGATCTCAAACGCTTAGCGGCGGCCATTGATCCTGCCAAAGACGACCTGAGTAAGTACCTTGGTGTCGTCACCAGCAAGAATCGCTACGGCCTGCGTAACCAAGCCGGCGAGACGATTGAAGTACCACAGTTTACCAATATGCGGATTGCCATGGGCCTGAGCTTTAACGAAGCCGACCCAACGGCTGCGGCACTTGATTTCTACGAGCACATGAGCAACCTCGACTACTCACCTGGTGGCTCGACGCGCATCAACGCCGGCGGCTCATTCCCGCAGCTGTCAAACTGTTTCTTGATTGAAGTCCAAGACGACATGGAATCAATCGCTAAGGGTATTCGCGACACGATGTGGATCGCCAAAGGTACCGGCGGTATCGGCATCAGCCTGAACAAGCTGCGTGCCGCGGGCTCTCCGGTGAAGACCACCAACACCGAGAGTACTGGCCCGATTCCGTTTATGAAGATGATCGACACGGCGCTGTTTGCCGTTTCCCGTAAGGGCAAAAAAGCCGGCGCGGCGGCTCTCTACATGGAGAACTGGCACCTCAACTTCCCGCAGTTTCTTGACCTCAAGCAAAACTCCGGCGACCCGTACCTGCGTACCCGCCTGGCTAACACTGCGGTGTTTATCAGCGACGAGTTCATGAAGCGTGTCCAAAAAGACCAAGATTGGTACCTGTTTGACCCAGCTGAAGTCAAAGATTTGCCCGAGCTTTACGGCGCCGAATTTAGCAAACGCTACGCTGAATATGTGAAAAAAGCCGAACGCGGCGAAATGCGTGAATTCAAGAAATTAAAAGCTATGGAACAATACCGCCAAATTCTGACGGTCCTACAGGCGACCAGCCACCCATGGCTGACTTGGAAAGATACCATCAACGTCCGGGCGCTCAATAACAATACCAGCACGATTCACCTGTCTAACCTCTGTACCGAGATCACCTTGCCGCAGGATAAAGACAACACAGCTGTCTGTAACCTTGTCAGTATTAACCTTTCCGCTCACCTCAAAGAGGATAAGACCTGGGACTGGGACCGCCTCGCCGCCAGCACCCGCAGCGCCATCCGTCAGCTCGATAACCTGTGTGACATCACCAATACGCCGATCCCAGAAGCCATGCACTCCAACCTGCAAAACCGCGCGCTTGGCCTTGGTATTATGGGCTTCACTGACGTTATTGAGAAGCTCGGTCATAGCTACGAATCTGAAGAGGCCTATGATCTGATGGATCAGCTGACCGAGTTCATCAGCTACAACGCGATTGACGAATCGGCTAACCTCGCTCAAAAACTCGGCAGCTACCCAACCTTCAAGGGCAGTGGTTGGAGCAAGGGAATCCTACCGATCGACACCGTGGACCAGCTTGCAGCAGATCGCAAGGTAAAGGTAGAAGTCAACCGCAAAACGCGTCTTGACTGGGACTTACTCCGTAAGAAAGTCAAAAAAGGCATGCGTAACGCCACCTTAATGGCAATTGCTCCAACGGCTAATATCGCTCATGTGGTTGGTACGACACCGGGCCTTGACCCGCAGTTTGCGCAGATCTTTAGCCGCGCCACCTTGAACGGCAAGTTCCTGGAAATCAACGGCAACCTGGTGAACGACCTCAAGAAGCTTGGTATCTGGGATGATGTCAAGGAAGACGTCCTGCGTCTGCAGGGTGATGTGCAGCAGATCGACTTGATCCCGCAGCATATCAAAGATGTTTACAAGACGAGCTTCCAACTGAGCCCGTACGCCTTCATCGAAGTCGCGGCTCGGGCACAGAAGTGGGTCGACCAAGCGATTTCACGCAACATGTATCTTGAGACTCGTAACATCGACGACATGGTCGATATCTACACCGCCGCTTGGAAGCGTGGCCTGAAGACCACCTACTACCTGCACGTCAAACCACGCCACACGGCTGAACAAAGCACCGTCAAGGTGAACAAATCTGAAACTGGCACCGGCCCACGTAAAACAGGCTTTGGCTTCGCCAAGAAACAAACGGTGGGAGTATGAGCGTATGATCGGCTAGAACCAACAAACACGAACAAAATAAAAGTATAGAAAAGGGAATAGGGGAACAAAACAATGGGTATGAACGCAACAACAATCATTAGCGACGACATGACACTAGAAGAAAAACTGGCCGCTATCGACCAGGCAATGGCTAACGCACAAGCACAGGCGCAAGATGAAGCAGCCGCTAACGGCACTTCAGCTGCACCACTGGATCCACAAGATCTACTGATGTGTGAAGGTTGCCAGTAGAAATTAAGTAAGAGGAGGAGTTTATGGCAGGAATATTAGGCACTGGCATCCAGGACGGATTGCTACTTAAACCAGTTCACTACCAGTGGGCAATGGATCTGTATGATCAGGCTGTGGCTAACACCTGGTTTCCAAACGAGATTCAGCTCGGTCAAGACTTGGCTGACTGGAAGAAAATGACCGATGAAGAGCGCCATGCGCTGACATTCCTGATGAGCTACTTCAACCCAAACGAGCTGCTGGTGAATAAAGCCCTCGCCTTTGGGGTGTATCCGTACGTCAACGCGGCGGAGTGCCACTTGTATCTTGCGAAACAGATGTGGGAAGAGGCCAACCACTGCATGAGCTTTGAATACGTGCTCGAGACCTTCCCAATCGACCGCGACACGGCTTACGAAGCCCATGTCACCACGCCGTCGATGGCCCGTAAAGAGGCTTTCGAGACCAAGTTTATCAAGCGCATGACCGAAGAAACACTTGATATCACGACAACTGATGGCAAAAAAGATTTCATCCGAAACTTGATCGCCTACAATATCATCCTCGAGGGTATTTGGTTTTACTCCGGCTTCATGGTGGCCCTGAGCTTCCGCCAGCGCAACCTGCTGCGCAACTTTGGTTCGCTCATCGACTGGGTGGTGCGCGATGAAAGCCTGCACCTCAAGTTCGGTATCAACTTAATCCTCACTGTGCTGGAAGAAAACGAAGACCTGCAGACCGAAGAATTTGCCGCTGAAATCAAGCAAATGATTCTGGATGGCGTCGAGATGGAAGAGGAATACAACCGCGACCTTTTGCCAAATGGTATCCTCGGGCTTAACAGCGATTACATCAACCAGTACGTTAAGTATCTGGCTGACCGCCGCCTGGAAGAACTTGGCTTCGAAGCGCACTACAAGGTGTCTAACCCTGCCAAATGGATGGCGGGCGCCAACGACACGCTGCAGCTGGTGAACTTCTTTGAAGCCACCAACACCAGCTACGAAGTCAACGCCGAGCGCGCCCCAGCAGCCAAAGAAGGCCAAAGCCCAAGTGCTGACCGCGAAGAAAACGATCCGGATAACAGTATCTTGAACAAATAATGTAATAGATAGGTAGAGAACGAGCGTGGGATACCCGCGCTCGTTTGCCCTCAAGGAAAGTCATGTCATGAAGACCGAAATCGAAGTAAAGTTTATCAATATCGACATCGAGGCGATGCGTCAGAAACTCAAAGAAGTTGGCGCCCACCTCGAACAACCGATGCGGTTGATGCGGCGCGTGCTCATTGAGCAGCCTGAGCATGAGGCTGTCCACTCGTTTATTCGTATACGTGACCAGGGCGATAAAGTCACACTTTGTTACAAACGGCGGGAGGCGAAAGATGGCTTCAAGATTGACGATACGGTAGAGATTGAAGTTGAAGTGAGCGATTTTGATACGACGGTTGAGCTGTTCAAGGAAGCTGGCTGGCCACCAAAAACGTATCAGGAAAATCGTCGGGAGACCTGGAACCTCGAAGATGCAGAGATTGTTATTGATGAATGGCCGTGGATGCCGCCGCAAATTGAGATTGAGGGACCCACAGAGCAAGCTGTGCGAGCAGTGGCAGAGAAGTTAGGTCTTATGTGGAGTGAGGCACGCCTTGGGCATATCGATCAAATTTACCAAGAATATTACACATTTGCGCCTGGTTTTCGGGGGGTGATTGATCTTCCTGAAATGGGCTTTGACGACCCACTGCCGCAGCAAATGACAAAGATTAAAACGGATTATGGTTCGTAAAACCCGCCAAGTTTTAGTCCTGCTTGGCCCCGCCTTTGTGGCGGCGGTAGCCTATGTTGACCCTGGCAACTTTGCCGCTAACTTTAGCGCTGGCGCACAGTATGGATTCTTACTGTTGTGGGTGCTAGTAGTCGCCAATCTTATGGCCATGATGGTGCAGTATCTCTCGGCTAAGGTTGGCATTGTGACAGGTCAATCTCTGCCAGAGGTAATCGCCGAAAAACTGCCTCGTCCAGCTCGTCTCATGTACTGGGCACAGGCCGAGATGGTGGCGATCGCCTGCGACATTGCCGAAATTGTCGGGGGTGCGATTGCGCTTAATATTCTGTTCGACATTCCGCTGGTGGCGGGCGGTATTATTACCGGCGTGGTCTCGACCATCCTCTTATTGATTTATGGTCACCAGAAAAAGCAGTACTTTGAGCGGCTCATTATCGGGCTCATGTGTATTATTCCCATCGGCTTCATCGTCGGGCTGTTTATGCAGCCGGCCGATCCGGTTTTGCTCGCCGGCGGCTTGATTCCGCGTTTTGACGGCCAAGAGACCCTGCTGCTCGCAACAGCCATGCTGGGTGCGACGATTATGCCACACGTGGTGTATTTGCACTCGGCCTTAGCGCGTGATCGTCATGGCAAGGTAAAGACCGAGCTCGTAAAACAATTCCTACGGGTGACGCGTATCGATGTGGGGGTTGCCATGGTATTTGCCGGGGGAGTTAACATCTCGATGCTGGTGCTGGCGGCTACGGCCTTGCAGGGCCAAGCGGATACCGAATCGCTGCAGGGCATTTTCCAGGCGCTAAATACCAGTCTGTCGCCGCTAGTCGGGTATCTTTTCGCGATTGCGCTGCTGATTTCTGGCTTTGTCTCTACCTCAGTGGGAAGTCAGGCCGGAGCGGTTATTATGCAGGGCCTATTGAATAAAAAAATTCCGCTACTGCTGCGCCGATTAATCACCATCATCCCCGCCCTCGTCGTTTTATTATTTGGCATTGACCCCACCCAGGCGCTGATCGTCTCGCAAATCGGCCTGTCATTTGGCGTGCCGTTTGCCCTGATTCCGCTCGCCATGGTAACGGCTAATCGGCAGATTATGGGCGAGCACATCAACCAAAAGTGGGTGACGGTCGCGGTCGCGGTCATTGCGGCCATCGTCTCGCTCCTCAACCTCGTTCTCATCGCTCTCACTATCCTCGGTTAGAGTCACGCGTCGTGTGATGAAAGTCACTCATCACCAACCGTAAGCGTGTTATAATTCAAGACGAACATAGTATCTCTAAGGTGAAGGAGTATCACGTGAGCAGCCCCCTGCATATTACCTCTGAAATAGGCACCCTAAAAACGGTTTTATTACACAGGCCTGGCGAAGAACTCGAGAACCTAACCCCCCAATACCTGACCTCACTGCTTTTTGACGATATCCCCTACCTCAAGCAGGCTCAGGCCGAGCACGATGCCTTTGCCGAGGTGCTGCGCAGCCGGGGGATTGAAGTGCTCTATCTTGAGGAGCTAGCGGCAGAGGCGCTGGAGCAATCCGAAGCCATTCGGAATGAATTTATCGATACCATGCTCGAAGCCTCCAAACAAGGTGGCCGTCGGGTCACCGATGCCCTCAAGGCGTACCTACTGGCTATGCCAACGCGCGATATGGTGCGAAAAGTGATGGCCGGGGTTCGTAAAGATGAAGTGAGCTTACCTCCCGAGCACCACGTACAGCTGCACACCATGGTTGAAGAGAGTAGTTATCCGTTTTACCTCGACCCGATGCCGAATCTTTACTTTACCCGTGATCCGGGGGCGGTGATTGGCGAGGGCCTCACGATCAACCGCATGCACTGGCCAGCGCGCCGCCGCGAATCGCTGTTTTTGCAGTATATTATTGCTCACCACCCCCGCTTTAAAGACGCCGACGTACCCGTCTGGTATGACCGCGACAACAACTTCTCGATGGAAGGTGGCGATGAACTGGTGCTGAGCCGCACCACCATGGCAATTGGTATTAGTGAGCGTACAACCGCTGAGGCAATCGAGAAAATGGCTACCAAGTTGTTTGCTAACTCGGAATTTACGAAAGTGATTGCGATTGAAATTCCCAAATCGCACGCCTTTATGCACCTCGACACCGTCTTTACCATGATCGACCACGATACGTTTACCATTCACCCCGAGATTCGCGACAGCGGCGGTAAACTCAATATGTATATATTAGAACAAGAAGAAGGCGCTGAGTTTCCGCGGATTACCAAAGAAACCGACCTCGAGCACGTGCTGCGCACCGCGCTGTCACTCGATCACGTCACGCTGCTAGAATGTGGCGCCGGCGATGACATTGCCGCTGCGCGTGAGCAGTGGAATGATGGTTCCAACACGCTGGCTATCGCGCCAGGCGTCGTGGTGACCTATGACCGTAACTACGTGACCAACCAGGCGCTACGCGACCATGGCATTGAGGTGATTGAAGTTGCCGGCAGCGAACTCGGCCGCGGTCGCGGGGGACCACGCTGCATGAGCATGCCGCTGGTGCGGGAGGACGTGTAACATGGACGATACCCTCCGAGGCAGGTCTCTGCTCACCCTCAATGATTACTCAACTGATGAAATTCGGCTACTACTGGACACCGCGCATGAGTATAAACGGCTCAAAAAGGCCGGGACAGCGCACCGCATCCACGAAGGCAAGAATATCGCCCTGCTGTTTGAAAAAACCTCGACCCGTACGCGCGTTGCTTTCACGGTGGCGGCGAATGACCTGGGGATTGCACCAGAGTTCCTCGGTATGAATGATATCCAGCTCGGTAAAAAAGAGTCGGTGGAGGACACGGCAAAAGTCTTGGGCCGGATGTTTGATGGCATCGAATTTCGCGGCTTTGCCCACAGCACAGTCGAGACGCTGGCCGAACATGCCGGCGTGCCCGTGTGGAATGGTTTGACCGATCAGTACCACCCGACACAGATCTTGGCTGACTTCATGACGCTCGAGGAGCACGTGGGCGAGCTCTTCGGTTTGAAACTCGTCTTCGTCGGTGATGGCCGCAACAATATGGCCAATAGCCTAATGCTCGGGGCGGCCCAGATGGGGCTTGATTTTCGCATTGCCGCGCCAGCGAGCTTGCATCCCGATCCCGAGCTGGTCGCAATGGCCCGTCGCTTTGCTGAAATGTCCGGTGCGACCATTACGATTACCGATAATATTGCCGAAGCCGTCCATGGTGCCGAAGCGATTTATACCGATGTCTGGGTATCGATGGGTGAAGAAGAACACTACGCCGAGCGCATTGAACTACTGCGCGGTTTCCAGGTAAACGCCGACATGCTCCGCATGAGCGGCAATGATAATGTTAAATTTCTGCACTGCCTGCCGGCCTTCCATGACCTAAAGACAGCGACGGCTGAAAAAATTAAAGAGCAGTATGGA
>Ga0172380_10004320_pt1 | contig 18378 bp, 15 predicted proteins | sample Leawe162metaG_FD_119747 | JGI IMG/M metagenome (GOLD analysis project Ga0172380, IMG submission 119747) | Leachate microbial communities from a municipal landfill in Southern Ontario, Canada - Leachate well 162 metaG | ecosystem: Engineered > Solid waste > Landfill > Unclassified | place... | reverse complement strand
CGCCGCACCGCCGCCGAGCCGCGCCCACTCGTCGTCGAGGTCGGTGCCGCGCAGAGCGTACCGGCAGTAGGCAACCACCGGCCCCATGTCGACCTCGGGAATGGCGAGGTGGAGCATGACGCCGCTCTCGGCTGCGCCGGTTCGGATCAGGTGGCGGATCACCTCGCGCCAGGTCCCGGCGGGGCCGTCGGGGAGCGCGGGGTGCAGGTTCAGCAGCGCATGCCGCGAGACGAAGTCCGCGCCGAAGATCAGCATGTATCCCGCGAGGACACCGAGGTCGAACGGGGAGGCGGCCAGTGCCGCCTCGACCGCCGCGTCGTAGGCGATGCGCCACGCAGGGAGGGGCTCCCCCGGGCGGGAGCGCGCCCCACCCGCCTCGCGGCGGAAGCGCACCGAGGACAGGGTGACCAGCGGCACGCCGTCCGCGCGCACGCGCTCGAAGAACGCGTCGGTGACGGAATCCTCGCCTGGCTCACGGTTGCAGAAGACAAAGGCGAAGCGGGCATCGATGCTGCCCGCCGCGATCGCCTCGGCGACCGCCTCGTACATCGCGCGCGATCCGGGCCCGCGCGCGCTCGTGAACCAGCCCAGGCGCAGCGTCACCGGGAGAAGCCGTCCTCATAGGTCTCACGCAGCGTCTCGATGCGCTGCTCCACGGCGGCCAGCAGCGCCTGGCAGCGCTGCGCCAGCGCCATACCCTCCTCGTAGAGGGTCACCGACTCCTCCAGCGGCAGGTTGCCCGCCTCCAGGCGCGCCGTGAGCGCCTGCAGCCGCTCGTACAGCGCCTCGAACGTCTCCGGCTGCTCGCCAGTGGTCATGCCTGCTCCTCGATGCGTGCGCCGCGCGCGCCGTCGCGCAGCCGCAGCGTCACGCGCTCGCCGTCCGTCAGTGCGCCCGCCGAGGCGGCGACGCTGCCGTCAGCCCGCACGACCATCGCATACCCGCGCTCCAGCGTCGCGAGGGGAGACAACGCCTGCAATCGCGCGAGGTGCCCTTCGACGCGCGCCTCGGCGTGCTCGGCGCGCGCCGTGACGGCACGGCTGACGACGGCCGCGCGGTCGCGCACCCGCTCGGCGAGCACCTCGACCGCCGGCAGCGAGCGAGCGAGTTGGAGTCGTCGCGCCTCGACGTCCTCGGTGCGCCGCACTGCGGCCCGCGAGGCGGAGACGGTGAGCTGCGTCTGGAGGGCCGAGACGTGCCGGGACACGGCGGCGCGATCGGGCGCGACCAGCTCGGCGGCGGCGGACGGTGTGGGCGCACGCACGTCCGCCACGAGGTCGGCGAGGGTGTGATCCGTCTCGTGCCCGACGGCGGAGACCACCGGCACCGGGCAGCCGAAGATCGCGCGTACGACGGGCTCCTCGTTGAACGCCCACAGGTCTTCGGCGGAGCCACCGCCGCGCGCGACGATCACCACGTCCACGCGCTGCAGGGCGACGCTGCGAATGGCCTCCGCGATCGCCGACGGGGCACCATCGCCCTGCACCGACGTGGGCTGCAGCAGCAGCGTCGCGAGCGGCCAGCGCCGCCCCAGCACGTCGCAGATGTCATGCCACACGGCTCCCGAGGCCGATGTGACGACGCCGATGCGCTCCGGGAACCGCGGTAGCGCGCGCTTCCGCTCCTCGGCAAAGAGCCCCTCGGCCTCGAACGCCGCGCGACGGCGCTCGAACTCGGCCGCCAGCGAGCCGGTGCCCTCCGGCTGGACGAAGTCGACGATGAACGAGAGCTCGCCGCGCTGCTCGTACAGCGACAGCGAGCCGTACACGACAACCGACAGCCCCTCCGCGAGGGGCGTGCGCTGGCCGACGTTGCGGTTGCGGAAGAACGCGCAGCGCAGCGCGCCGCGCTCGTCCTTCAGCGTGAAGTAGATGTGCCCGGAGGCCGCCCGCGAGAGGTTCGAGATCTCACCCGCCACCCAGACCTCGGTCAGGTGGTGGTTGTGCTCCAGCAACTCACGCAGATAGCGCGTGACCTGGCTGACCGGGTAGACCTCGGGCGGCACGGCTCGCTATGCGTTCGCGACGCGCTCGATGTACGTCCCAGCCGCGGTCGACACCTTTATGGTGTCGCCCTCGTTGATGAACAGCGGGACGTCCACCACCAGGCCGGTCTCCATCGTCGCCGGCTTCGTCGCACCGGTCGCGGTGTCGCCCTTCACGCCCGGGTCGGAGCGGGTGATCTTCAGCGTCACCGAGGCCGGCAGGTCGATGCCGAGCGCCTCCTCGCCGTACGCGAGCACCTGGACGACGTCGCCCTCCTTGAGGAAGTCGAGCGCGTTCCCGGCGATCGCGCGCGGCACGTTGATCTGGTCGAACGTCTGGGTGTTCATGAAGGTGAGCGCGTCGGCGTCACCGTAGAGGTACTGCATATCGCGACGCTCGACGCGTGCGGCGGTCAGCTTCTCCCCGGTGTTGAAGGTGCGCTCCGTGATGTGCCCGTGGCGGAGATCCTTCAGCTTCACGCGGTAGACGGCCGACTTCTTCGTCTTGACGTGCTGAACCTCGATGATCTGGAAGAGGCTGCCGTCGATCTCGACAGACACGCCCTTCTTCATCTCCCCGGTGCTGATCATGCGACCCTCCCCTTCGGCGGCGGTGCCACCGTGCTGCTGTCTCGGTCTACCGTCGACGTTGCCGTCGGTGCTGTCTACGTTCGCTTCGATGCGGTGGAGAGCCGGCGCAGGCGCCCGCCCTCCATCACGCACTGATCCTCGATGCGCACACCACCCCAGCCCGGAATGTAGATGCCGGGCTCGACAGTGACCACCTGCCCATCCTCCAGCACGTCCTCCGAGCGGGGCCGCAGTCGAGGCGCCTCGTGGATGTCGAGGCCCACACCGTGACCCAGCCCGTGCCCGAAGTGCTCGCCGTGGCCTGCCGCGCGGATGACCGTGGCGGCGATCTCGTGCGCCTGCGCGCCGGTCATCCCCGCCTCGATGCGCTCCTCGGCAGTCTCCTGCGCGGTGAGCACGATGTCATAGATGCGCCGGAACTGCGCGTCCGGCTCGCCGAGGAAGATCGTACGCGTGAGGTCAGAGCAGTAGCCGTCCACCCGCACACCGAGGTCCATCACCACCCCCGCGCCCTCCGCGAGGGGCACATCGCGCGGGATCGCATGCGGCAGCGCGCCCCACGGCCCACCCGCGATGATCGTCGGGAAGGAGAGGTCCTCCGCGCCATGCTCCATGGCGTAGCGCTGTACCTCCCAGGCGAGCTCGCGCTCCGTCATGCCGGGACGCGCGACCGAGCGGGCGTGCTCGCACGCGGCGTCACCCAGGAGCACCGCGCGCGTGAGCGCCTCGATCTCCTCGGCGTCCTTCACGGCCCGCAGCGCCTCGATCGCATGTGGGGCGGGGACGAGGGTCGGGCGGTCAGCCTGCGGCAGCGCACCAACCTCGCGCGTCCACTCCTCGTAGGCAGCCACTGTCATGTCGGCGGGCTCGAAGCCGACGCGCTTGCCGCCGAGGCCCGCGAGCAGCTCCGGGAGCCACTCCGCCATCGCGCCGTTCGCGCGCAGCAATGTGCACGCCGTGGCCTGCACGCCGACCTGCTCGTAGTACCGCGAGTCGGTGGCGACCACTGCGCGGTCGGCGGTCACGAGCACGACGCCCGCGGTGCCGGTGAAGCCACTCACCCAGCGCCGGTTCGAGGGCGTGGTGACGAGCAGCGCATCCACCTCGAGGGCATCGAGGCGTGCGCGCACGCGCTCCAGCCGGCGCAGCAGCGTCGGCGTCGGGGACGGCGAATCATACGTCACGCAGCACCCTCGGCCAGGCGACGGTGCAGCGAGTCGAGCGCGGAGAGGTAGCCGTGGTAGCCGAGGCCGGTGATCTGCCCCCACGCCACGCCGGCGATGTAGGAGTGGTGCCGGAACGCCTCGCGCTTGTAGATGTTGGAGAGGTGCACCTCGACGGTCAGCAGCTGCGTCGCGGCGATCGCGTCGGCGATAGCGACCGAGGTGTGGGTGTAGCCGCCGGCGTTGATGATCAGGCCGTCCCAGTCAGCATGGCCGTGGATCAGCTCGATGATCTCGCCCTCGGAGTTCGACTGGGCCAGCGACAGCTCGATGCCCAGCTCGTCGGCGCGCGCGTCCAGCAGCGTCTCGATGTCCGCCAGCGTCAGCACGCCGTAGATGTCCGGCTCGCGCTTGCCGAGGAGGTTCAGGTTCGGCCCGTTGATCACCAGGATGCGCATCGAACTCTCCCGTCAGACCTCGGCGCTACCGCCGAGCCTCGTCCCGCCGCTCCGCCGCGCGCGCCTGATCCAGCGCCGAGGTGACCAGCGACTCGCGTCGGCGGTGTGTGACGGCGGTGTAGATCTGCGTCGTGTCGGCGGAGACGTGCCCCAGCAGCGCCTGCACCACGCGCAGGTCGGCGCCTCGCTCCAGCATATGGGTGGCGAAGGTGTGACGCAGCAGGTGCGGGTGCACCTGCGAGCGCACGGCCGCCGCAACGCCCGAGCGGCGCACGATCTCCTGCACGGCCCGCACCGAGAGCCGTGCACCCTCGCGGCCGATGAACAGCGCGGGCTGCGCCCCGGTCACGAGCGCCGGGCGCGCGCGGTCGAGGTACGTCTGCAGCGCCTCGGCTGCCGGGTCGCCGAACAGGCAGATGCGCGTCTTCGACCCCTTGCCCAGCACCCGCACCTGCCGGTTCGCCAGGTCGAGGTCGATGACATCGACGCCGACCAGCTCGCTCACGCGCAGCCCGGCGCCATACAGCAACTCCAGCAGTGCACGGTCGCGCAGGCCACGCGGCGTCTCCGCGTCCGGCGCCGCGACCAGCGCATCAGTCTCCTCGGTGCTCAGGAAGTGCGGCAGCAGCTGCGGCGCCTTCGGGTAGCGCAGCATCAGGATCGAGTCACCGGGCTCGGCGGCGGGCAGACGCCCCTCGCGATCGACCCAGCGGTAGAACGCCTTGATCGTCGTCGCCTGTCGCTTGATCGAGGCGGGCGCCAGCCCCGCCTCGCGCGCCTGGGCGAGGTACGCGCGCCCGTCCGTGCGCCCTGCGCGGTCGAACTCGCGCCCGCGCTCCGCGAGGAATGCGAGGAACGCGCCGATGTCGTTGCGATAGTTGCGGAGCGTGTGCGGGGAGCGCCCGCGCACACCTTCGAGGTGCGTGAGGTAGCGGGAGAGTTCCGCCTGTCCGCGCGCGATCAGCGCGTTCCGCGTGGCGGGGTCGATGCGAGCGCGGGGCGAGCGGGCGGCCATCCGTGCCCTCCTCCGCGGCTACGCGCTGCGGCGTGTCCCTCGAGTGGTGCGGGTCGTGCTCGACCGGCTCGTCGAAGTGCTGCGTGTCGTGGTCGTGCGGCGGGCGCGCGTGGGCTTGGGTGCGGTCGGATCCTGCCCCTGCTCCCGCATCCGCTGCGCGCGGAGGGCGAGGAGATCGAGCGCCTCCTCCAGCGTCAGCCCCTGCGGGCTGCGCCCGTTGGGCAGCGAGGCGTTCACAACGCCATCCGTGACGTACGGGCCGAAGCGGCCGCTGCGCACGGACACCGGCTTCCCCGTATCCGGATGCGGGCCGAGCTCAGCGAGGGCACTTGCGGCACCTCGGCGGCCACGTGTCTGGCGAGGCTCAGCCAGCAGCGCCAGCGCCTCGTCCAGTTCGATGCTGGCGAGGTGGTCGTGGTCGCGCAGGCTGCGGTTCTCGGTGCCGCACTTCACGTACGGGCCCAGCGGGCCGTCCTGCACCGTCACCGGCTCGCCGTTCGCCGGGTTCACACCGAGGGTCTTGGGGAACGAGAGCAGCATGAGTGCCTGCTCCTGCGTGACCTCGGACAGATCCATCGTCGGCCACACCGAGGCCCGGCGCGGCTTGCCGTCGTTCGTGTCGTCCGGGCCGACCTGCACGTACGGGCCGTACCGGCCGGTCTTCAGGTAGATCGGCAGCCCGCTCTCCGGGTCGGTGCCCAGCGGCTGGTCGCCGCGCGCTGCCTGCGCAAGCAGCTCCAGCGCCTTCTTGATGTCGATCTCGTCCGGTGACATGTCCTCGGGGATGTTCGCGCGCACGTCGTCGTCACCGGCCTGGATGTACGGGCCGTAGCGACCGACGCGCACGGCGACCACGCGGCCCTGCGCATCGGTGCCGAGGGGGATCGACGAGACCTCGCGGGCGTCGATCGCCTCCCAGCCGGATCCGATGCGGCCACGGAGGCCCTCGTTCGCCAGCGCGTTCGCACCGCCCTCGGGCGCGTTGGGGTCGCCGAAGTAGAAGCGTCGCAGCCACGGCGTCGCGTCGACCGCGCCCTCCGCAACGGCGTCGAGGTCTTCCTCCATCTTCGCGGTGAAGTCGAGGTCGACCAGCTCCGGGAAGTGCAGCTCCAGCAGGTTCACGACGGCGAACGCCAGGAACGTCGGCACGAGTGCCGCGCCGCGCTTCTGCGCGTACCCGCGATCCTGGATGGTGCCGATGATCGAGGCGTACGTGGACGGCCGGCCGATGCCGCGCTCCTCCAGCTCCCGGATCAGGCTCGCCTCGGTGTAGCGGGCGGGCGGCTGCGTCTCGTGGCCACGCGCCTCGGCACTGACAGCCTGGATGCGCTGGCCGGTCGCGAGCGGTGGCAGGATGCGCTCCTGCTCGTCCAGCTCCGCCTCCGGGTCGTCCGAGCCCTCCACGTACGCGCGCAGGAAGCCGGGGAACTGGATCACCCGGCCCGAGGCGGTGAGCACCGCGGCGCCGTCCGTACCGGCGTCAGCCTGCATGCGGACGTTGGTGCGCATGCCGGTGGCGTCCCGCATCTGGCTCGCGACGGTGCGCATCCAGATCAGCTCGTAGACGCGCAGCGCGTCGCCGTCGAGCTCGCGACGCAGGCTCTCCGGGGTGCGGAAGGCGTCGCCCGCGGGCCGGATCGCCTCGTGGGCCTCCTGCGCGCCGCGGACGCGGGTCGTGTACTGGCGAGGCGCGTCCGGCAGGTACTCGGCGCCGTAGAGCTGGCGCACCTGGGCGCGCGCGGCGTCCAGCGCCTGCGTCGACAGGTTCGTCGAGTCGGTACGCATGTAGGTGATGTAGCCGTTCTCGTACAGCTGCTGCGCGACGCCCATCGTGCGCTGCGCGGTGAAGCGGAGCTTGCGCGCCGCCTCCTGCTGCAATGTGGAGGTGATAAAGGGCGGCGCAGGGCGCTGCGTGAACGGGCGCTCGACAACGTCGGTGACGGTCGCCTCGGCCCCGCCGATCGCGGTCGCGACTCGCCGCGCGACCGCCTCATCAAGCAGCGAGGCCTCGCTGGCAAGGGTGCCGGTGGTGGGATCGAAGTCGCGGCCGGAGGCGATGCGCCGCCCGGCGAGCTCGACGAGGTGCGCACCGAAGGTGGCGTCGCCGGCCCACACCGTCGCGTCCACGTCCCAGTAGGAGGCGGCCACGAACGCCATGCGCGCTCGCTCGCGGGTGACCACCAGGCGGATCGCAGCGGACTGCACGCGGCCGGCGGACAGCCGAGGCCGTACCTTCCGCCAGAGCACGGGTGACACCTCGTACCCGTACAGCCGATCGAGGATGCGGCGCGCCTCCTGCGCCTCCACCAGATCGTGGTCGAGGTCGCGAGGGTGCTCCAGCGCCGCCTCGATCGCCTGCTGGGTGATCTCGTGGAACACCATGCGCCGCACGGGCACGCGCGGCGCCAGCACCTGCTGCAGGTGCCAGGCGATCGCCTCGCCCTCGCGGTCCTCATCTGTCGCCAGCAGCAGCTCGTCCGCGTCGCGGAGGAGCGCCTTGAGCTTCGTGACCTGCGCCTTCTTGTTGGCGGGCACGATGTACAGCGGCTCGAAGTCGTGGTCGACGTCAACGCCCAGGCGGGCCCAGGCCTGCTTCTTCAGGTTGTCCGGGATCTCGGCGGCCTTCGAGGGCAGGTCGCGGACGTGCCCGATCGAGGACTCCACGACGTAATCCGGGCCAAGGAAGCGCGCGATCGTCCGCGCCTTCGCCGGCGACTCGACGATGACCAGGCGCTTCCCGGAGGGCGTGCGCGAGCGTGATCGGGGGCTACGAGCGGTCGTCACTCGGCGCGCTCCCGCACGGCGGTGCCGGCCTCGGCGTCGTACCCGACGAGGTCTTCCCGAACACGGACGTACTGCATTCCGCCCAGATCGCGCACCAGACCCTTCAGTTCCAGCATGGCGAGCGTACCCGAGACGGTGGCTGCCGCCAAACCGCTGGCCCGCACCACATCGTCGATGTGCCGGGGTTCCCGGGTGAGCGCGGCCATCAGCGCACGCTCGTCGGGGTCGGTCGGGGGCATCGCGCGACCGAAGTCCATCTGCGCGCCGACCATCGTCAGGTTGAGCGCCTCCAGCACCTCGGCGGCCGAGGCGACGGGGGTCGCGCCGTCCCGAAGCAGCGCGTGCGGGCCCCGCGACTGCGGCGAGAAGATCGACCCCGGCACCACGAACACCTCGCGCCCCTGCTCGAGCGCGAACCGGGCGGTGATCATCGCGCCGCTCGTGTGATCGCCCTCGACCACCAGCGTCCCGAGTGCCACTCCTGACATAATCCGATTGCGCCGAGGGAAGAACTCCGCACGCGGCTTGGTGCCGAGCGGGTAGTCGGTGATGACGGCGCCGTGCTCGGCGATCTGCTCGCTCAGGCGCGCGTTCTCGGGCGGGTACACGGTATCGAGGCCGTTCGCGATCACCGCGACGGTGCGGCCACCGGTCTCGATCGCCGCGTGGTGGGCGATGGTATCGATGCCCCGCGCGAGGCCGGAGATGATCGTCACGCTGTTCGCGGCCAACCCGCGCGACAACTCACCCGCCGCCTGCCGCCCGTAGGCGGTCGCGCGACGCGTCCCAACGACGGCAACACCCCACTCGTCTTCGGCGCGCCAGGAGCCCTTCACGTAGAGCAGCGGCGGCGCGTCTGCGATCTCGCCCAGGCGGCTCGGGTAGCGAGGATCCGAGGGGGCGAGCGCAGTGACGCCAGCCTGGTAGATGCGCTCCAGCTCCGCATCCGGATCGGACTCGGCGCGGGCGCGGACGACCTCGGTCGCCGTGCGGGCGTCGAGGCCCGCGGCGCACAACGTCGCGTGGTCGGCGCGCCACGCCTCCTCCAGCGTCGGGAAGTAGCGCTCGAGCAGCCGGAAGCGCACCGCTCCCAGCCGGTAGATGCGGTGAAGCGCCACGCGGTAGGCGAGATCGACCGGAGCATCCTCGTTCACGGGGATAGCCTAGCAAGCCGCGGCAACCGATGCGAACAGGTGAGCGAAAACAGGCCTCGCGACGGCTCAGTCCGAGGCGTCACCCTCGGCGGGTTCAACCCGGCGCACGCGCACGCGCTTGATGCGGCGGCCGAGCACCGAGAGCACCCGGAGGGCGAGCCGCCCGTCCTCGCTGGTCGCCTCGTCGCCCGGGGCGGCGATGCGCCCGATGCGAGCGAGCACCAGCCCCCCCACGGTGTCGAAGTCCTCGCCCTCGATCGCCGTGCCGAACAGCTCGTTCAGGTCGTCGATGGGGAGGCCGGCGTCGACGATCGCTTCGTCGTCGGAGACGCGGAGCACGTCGACCTCGACAGGGTCGTATTCGTCGGTGATCTCACCCACGATCTCCTCGACCAGGTCCTCGACGGTGACGACGCCCGCCGTGCCGCCGTACTCGTCCACGACGATCGCCATGTGCACCTTGTCGCGTCGCAGATCGGCCAGCAGGTCGTCGGTGCGCTTCGACTCCGGCACGAAGTACGGCGCACGCGCGATCGTCGTCACCGAGGGGGCGGCGTCTCCCACCCGCAGGTAGCGCAGCAGATCCTTCGCGTAGACCACGCCGACGATGTGGTCCAGGGATTCCTCGTAGACCGGGATGCGGCTGAAGCCCGTCTCCACGATCACGCGCATCACCTGCTCCACGGTCGTGTCGGCAGGGACGGCGGTCACGTCCGGGCGTGGCGAGAGCACCTCGCGCACGGTCTGCTCGGACATCGCCAGAATGCCGCGCATCATCCGGCGTTCCTCGGTCAGCGACTCCTCCTCGCCCTCGGCGGTGGTGCGTTCGAGGACTGCGAGCAGGTCACCGGCGGTGTCGGCCTCGTGCTCGTCCGGGTTGCGGCCCAGCGCGCGGATGAGCGCGCGCGACGGCGCGGCGAGCGCCCATGCCACCGGCCCAAGCAGCCACTGGAGCGCCAGGATCGGCTTCGCGAGGCGGAGGCCGGTCGTCTCCGGGTCGACCAGCGCGAAGGTGCGACCGGTCTGCCGCAGACCCGCAACGAGGAAGAGCGAGGCCAGGCCCGCAACCACCTCGGCACGCGTCCCCGGCCTGGTGAGCGCCACGACGATCAGGACGAGCGAGACGGCGATCGCGATGATCGCCAGCGATCCGGCGGTGTTGAGCGCGCGCAGGATGCGTTGGCGCTGGCGCACATAGCTCTGCAAAAGGTCACTGAGGCCGTTGGCTCCGGCCGACTGCACACGCGTGCGGCTGATCGCACCGACCGCTGCCTCCGCCGCCGAGACGACGACGAGCAGCACCGCCGAGGCGATGAGGACGATCAGCGCGGGGACGAAGGTGGTATCCAAGCGGTGTCGGCCCGCGAGCGGGCCTCAGACCCCCTGTCGCTCAGGCCGGATCCGTGCGGGGGCGCCCACCACAAGGGTGCCCTCCGGGACGTCGTGCGTCACCACGGAACCAGCCGCCGTACGAGCGCGCGCGCCAACCTCGACCGGCGCGATGAGCATGGAGTCGCTGCCGATGAAGGCGCCGTCCCCGATGCGCGTGCGGTGCTTGTCGACGCCGTCGTAGTTCGCCGTGATCGTGCCCGCGCCGATGTTCACGTCGGTCCCCACGTCGGCGTCGCCGATGTAGGAGAAGTGTCCGATCTGCGTGCGCGCACCGATGCGCGACGCCTTTACCTCGGCGTAGTTGCCCAGGTGGACGCCGGGCTCGATCGCGGAGCCGGGGCGCACGTGCGAGTACGGCCCGACCGTCACGTCGTCGCCGACCGTCGACTCCTCGAGCGTCGACCCGCCGATCTCGCAGCGGTCGCCGACGCGCATGTCACGCAGGACGGCGTTCGGGCCGATGCGGCAGCCGCCGCCGATGCTCGACTCACCAAGGATGTGGACGCCCGGCAGCAGCGTGGTGTCCGCCGCTACGGTGACCCCGGCATCGATGTAGGTCGTGGCGGGGTCGACGAGGGTCACGCCGTCCAGCATCAGGCGGCGCCGGATGCGCTCTCGCATCAGCTGCTCCGCGCGGGAGAGCTCCACGCGCGTGTTCACCTGCTGCGCCTCGGCGGACTCGACGATGGTGTAGGCCTGCGCGCCGTCCGGATGCTCCACGGCGCGCGCGATGATGTCCGTCAGGTAGCGCTCGCCACGCGGGCCCGGCTGCACCGCATCGAGCGTCGGCCAGAGCCAGGCGGCGTCCGCCGCGTACAGGCCGACGTTGACCTCGGGCTCACCGCGCGTGCTGGCATCGGTCTCCGTCTCCTCGACGATGCCCGTCACCTTGCCCATGCGGCGCAGCACGCGGCCGTAGCCGGTGGGGTCTTCGAGGAACGCCGTCAGGAACGTGAGCACCGAGGCCGAGCCGTCGTGGCGCTGCATCAGTTCGCGCACCGTGCGCTCCGTGAGCAGCGGCAGGTCGCCGTTGAGGATCAGCACCCGCGAGGCGCCCTCCGCCTCGGCCTGCCCCGCGAGCGCGGCGTGGCCGGTGCCCAGCGGCTCGCCCTGCGCCGCGATGCGGACGCCGGGCACGCTGGCGCGAACGGCGCGCGCGACCTCGTCGTCCGCCGAGGCGGTGACGACGACGATCTGCTCGCAGCCGGCGGCGCGCACGGCCTCGCAGACGTGGCGCACCATCGAGCGCCCCGCGACGGGGTGCAGCACCTTCGGCAGGCGCGATCGCATGCGGGTGCCGCGGCCGGCCGCCAGCACGACGGCGACCCACCCGGTGGCGGGGGAAGCAGTGGTCATCGTGGGTGTCCGGGCTGCGGAGAGTCGACGCTCAGGGTGTGGCTGCTCCGCTATCGCCTGTGCGGCGGCGTGGTGGTCGGACGAGTACGACTCGCCGATGGTGCCATGTTACACTCGCGCGAATCCCTGTCACCACTCATCAGCGTTGATCCGAGGGCCGATCCGTGACCGTCGACGAACTGCGCGAAGCGTTCCTCGCCTTCTTCGAGGGGCGTGGGCACCGCCGCATCCCCTCTTCCCCGCTTGTGCCGCACGGCGACCCCTCGCTGCTGTTCACCTCGGCCGGCATGGTGCAGTTCAAGCCCTACTTCATGGGGCTGGAGCGCCCGCCCGCGACCCGCATGACCTCCGTCCAGAAGTGCTTCCGCACCACGGACGTCGAGGAGGTGGGCGACGCCTCGCACCTGACGTTCTTCGAAATGCTCGGCAACTTCTCGATCGCCGACTACTTCAAGGCCGAGGCGATCGGCTGGGCGTGGGAGTTCCTGACCGGCGTCCTGCAGATCGACCCCACGAAACTGTGGGCGACCGTCTACACGGATGACGATGAGGCGTACGGCATCTGGCAGAGCAAGGGCGTCCCGGACGCGCGCATCCTCCGCTATACCGCCGAGCAGGGGAACTTCTGGGCCGCCGGTGACACCGGCCCCTGCGGGCCCTGCTCTGAGATGCACTACGACTTCGGTGTGAACGCCGACTGCCCGCGCTGCGCCGAGGGCACCTGTCACCCGGATGTCGGGTGCGGGCGATTCCTGGAGATCTGGAACCTCGTCTTCATGGCGTACGACCGTCAGCCGGACGGGACGCTGCAGCCGCTGCCCGGGCAGAACATCGACACCGGCGCGGGCATCGAGCGCGTCGCCTGGGTGCTCCAGAACGTGGGCTCCGTCTACGAGACCGATCAACTCCGCGGCATCATGCGCCGCGCCGAGGAAATCACGGGCCGCGCGTACGACCCGGACGGCGACCCCGAGGGTGCACGCGCCCTGCGCGCGATCACGGAGCACGCCAGGGCGGGCGCGTTCCTGCTGTTCGACGGTGTCCTGCCCTCCAACGAGGGCCGGGGCTACGTGCTCCGCCGCGTGCTGCGGCGCGCGATCTACTTCGGGCACACCATCGGAGCGCGCGGCTCGTTCTTCGCGCAGGTCGTGGATGCGGCGATCGAGGCGTCGCTGCGCGCCCACCCGGGGCTCGCACAGCAGCGGGAGTACATCCTCCGCGTCGTGAACCTCGAAGAGTCCCGCTTCCAGCAGGCGCTCGCGCGTGGCCTTGAGCTGCTGGAGCAGGTGCTGGAGCGCGAGGCGACCTCGCGCGTGGTGCCGGGGCGCGACATGTTCGTCCTGTACGACACCCACGGCCTGCCACCGGAGCTGACCGTCGAGGTCGCCGGCCAGCGCGGCTACAGCGTCGACCGCGAGGCGTTCGAGGCGGAGATGGCCGCCCAGCGCCAGCGCTCCCGCGGTGAGGACACGTTCGCGGACTTCGAGGACTCGGCTGCGGAGCGCTTCGCCGCGCTCGGCCTCCAGAGCGCGTTCGTCGGCTACGAGGCGCTCCACGCCTCGGCCACCGTGACCGCGATCCTGCGCGACGGCGTTGCCGTCGACCGCCTCGATGCGGGCCAGCCCGGCGAGGTCGTGCTCGACCAGACGGCGCTGTACCCGGAGGGCGGCGGGCAGGTCGGCGACCACGGCCAGATCATCGCCGCCGACGGCGCACGGTTCCTGGTCACCGACACCCAGCGGCACGGACAGACGATCGTCCACGCGGGCAGCGTCCTGAGCGGCACGCTGTCGGTAGGTTCGGCGGTCGAGGCGCACGTGAACCCGCAGCGCCGCGTGAACAGCGCGCGCAACCACACTGCGACCCACCTGCTCCACGCGGCGCTCCGCGCCGTGCTGGGCGATCACGTCCGGCAGGCCGGCTCCTACGTCGGGCCCGACCGTCTGCGCTTCGACTACACGCACCCGGAGGCGACGCCCCCCGAGGTGCTGCGCGAGGTGCAGCGCCTCGTGAACTCCAAGGTGCGCGACGACATCGTGCGCGAGACGATCGAGCTGCCGTACGAGCAGGCGATCGAACGCGGCGCGATCGCGTTCTTCGAGGACCGCTACACCTCGAACGTGCGCATGGTCGAGTACTGCGAGATGCACGCGCACAACCCCGCCACCGGCGAGCACACCGCGCACTGCTTCAGCCGCGAGCTCTGCGGCGGCACGCACCTGCACTCCACGGGCGGCGTCGGGATGCTCCAGATCGTCAGCGACACGAGCATCGGCGCCGGCATGCGCCGCATCGAGGCCGTGACCGGCCCCGAGGCGGAGCGCTACATCGAGGATCGTCTCGAACTCATCGGCTCGCTGGCGCAGCGCTTCCGCGCGCCGGTCGAAGAAATTCCGGGCCGCATCGACGCCCTGGAAGCGCAGGTCGTCGAGGAGCGCCGCCGCGCTGAGACGCTGGCCCGCCGCGCCTCGACCGGCCTCGCCGATGAGCTAGCGGCATCCGCCGTCGAGGTCGGCGGCGCACACCTGCTGGTCGCGCGTGTCGATGCAGCGAACGTCGACGCGCTCCGCGCACTGGCCGACCGGCTGCGCGAGCGACTCCAGTCCGGCGTCGTCGTCCTCGCCGCGCTCATCGAGGATCGGCCGCAGTTCCTCGCGATGGTCACGGACGACCTCGTCACCCGCGGTGTCCGCGCCGACGTGCTCGTGCGCGCCGCAGCATCCGTCGCCGGCGGTGGCGGCGGAGGCCGTCCGCAGCTCGCGCAGGCCGGTGGACGTGACGCCTCGAAGCTGGATGCCGCGCTGGAAGCGGCCCGCAAAGCGGCTCACGCCGGACTGACCGGGAACTAGATGCGCTGGATCGGCGTCGATCCCGGCGGTGCCCGCGTGGGCATCGCCATCTGCGACGAGCATGAGCGCGTCGCCGTCCCCGTCGAGATCGCCCCCGCCTCGGTCGCCCTCCCGGCGATCCGCACGATCGCAGCGCGCGAGGGTGCGGGCGGCATCGTGATCGGGCTGCCGCTTTCCCTGGACGGCGTGGAGCGCGCTTCGGCGGTTGCCGCCCGCAAGCTGGGCGAGCGCGTCCGGCGCATCCTCGATATCCCGGTCGAGTACGAGGACGAGCGCCTCTCCAGCCGCGCCGTGGAGCGAACGGCCGGCCGCGCCAAGCCGAGCGATGACCTTGCCGCCGCGTTCCTGCTCCAGCAGTTCATCGACCGTCGCCGCTTCGAGGCGGCGCACGCCGCGCTCGGCGAGGCGTGATGGGCCGACTCGGCCGCCCCCTCTACGCGCTCGCCGTCGTCACCGCGCTCGCCCTTGGCCTCCGGCTCACGCCACTGTGGACTGCGAGCGCCATGCGTCTCCCGCCACCGCCCGCGAGCGGTCACGAGGCGCCGGTGCCGGTGACGTTCACGGTGGCGCAGGGCATGACGCCCGATGCGATCGCGACCGGCCTCGTCGAGTCCGAGGTGCTCACGGATGCGCGCCGCTTCCACCTGCTCGTCGGCCTGGACGGTGCCGGGCGTGACCTGCGCGCCGGCTGCTACATCTTCGCGAAGCAGACGCCCGCCTCCGAGATCGTGCGGCGCCTGCGTGGCGGCATCACCTCCGTGCAGCTCCTGCCGATCCCGGAGGGACGGCGGCTCGAGGAGGTCGGCGCGATCATCGAGCAGGCGGGCATCGCCGCGCGCGCGGACTGGGACGCAGCCGTCGCGAAGGCACCGCGCGACCGCCTGCCGGCTGCCCCGCCGGCGTCGCGATCGCTCCTCGGCTACCTCCTCCCCGCGAGCTACCCGCTCCAGTGCCAGGCGAGCGCCTCCGACATGGTCGCGGCGATGCTCGACGCCTTCACCCAGCAGGTCACGCCCGAGGTCATCGCCGCCGCGCGCAGTCACGGCCTCAGCCTCGACGACACCGTCATCCTCGCCTCGATCGTGGAGCGCGAGGCGGTGATCCGTGCCGAGCAGCCGGTCATCGCCTCGGTGTTCCTCAACCGCCTGAAGGCGGGGCTGCCCCTGCAGGCCGATCCCACGGTGCAGTTCGCGATCGCGAACGCGAAGCCGCCCAGTGGCGCGGGCGGCTGGTGGAAGACCGATCTCACCGTCGCCGACCTACGCATCGACTCGCCGTACAACACCTATCGCAATCCCGGCCTGCCGCCCGGACCGATCGCCAATCCGGGCATCGACGCGATCAAGGCCGTTGCCAACGCGGCCACGACGGACTACCTCTATTTCGTGGCGAAGGGCGACGGCTCCCACGCCTTCGCGCGCACGCTGGACGAGCACAACGCGAACGTGGCGAAGTACCAGCGGTAGTGAGGCAGGCACGGCCATGACCAAGACGATCGCGCTCCTCGGCCACCCGGTCGCGCACTCGCTGTCGCCACGCTTCCAGCAGGCCGCGCTCGACGCGTTGGGCGTGGACGCCCGCTACGAGGCGTGGGACGTGCTCCCCGAGGACGTCCCGGTCGCCCTCGAGCGCCTGCGCGGCGGTGAGATGCTGGGCGCGAACGTCACGATCCCGCACAAGGAGACCGTCGCGCGCCTCGCCGACCGCCCGGACGCACTCGTCGAGTGGATGGGCGCCGCCAACACCCTGGTGAACCACGGCGGCCAGCTCGCTGCGACGAACACCGATATCACCGGCATCCAGCGCTCGCTGGCAGCCGAGGGCGTCGATGTGCGCGGGAGGCGCGTCGTGCTGCTGGGCGCGGGCGGCGCGGCGCGCGCCGTCGTGATCGCGATGCGCCGCGCGGGCGCCGCACACCTTGCGATCGCGAACCGCGACCAGGCGCGCGCACAGGCCGTCGCTGCGCTTGGTGGCGATGAGCTGCCGACGAGTGTGCTGCCGTTCGACCCCACCAGCCAGGCGCTGCTCGACGCCGTCGCCGAGGCGAGCCTCGTCGTGAACGCGACGCCGCTCGGCATGGCGCACGGCCCGGACGAGCACGCGAGCCCGCTCCCGGCCTCGGCCTTTCGCGCCGGGCAGGCGGCGTTCGACCTCGTCTACATCCCGGAGGAGACGCCGTTCCTGCGCGACGCCCGCGCCGCCGGCGCGCACCCCATCGGCGGCCTGGCGATGCTCATCCACCAGGGCGCCGAGGCGTTCCGGCTCTGGACCGGCCTCGAACCACCCGTCGACGTGATGTTCGAGGCAGCACGCACCGCCCTCGCGGAGCGCGCGCAGGCGGAGCGCTCATGATCATCCTCGGCATGATCGGCTTCCTGGTGGTCACCGCCGTGATCGGCTTCGCCATCACCTCGGCGGCATTCTCGCAGCGTCACTGGAAGCACGTGATCGCCGAGGGCGACCGCGAGACGCTGCTCGCCGCGGTCGAGGAGGCGCTCGTGACGTTCCGCGGGCTGCGCCCGCCGCGCGGCATCCCGCCTGCGGACTGGCGCGCGCTCCAATCCGCCGCCGTCGTCGCCGCCGACCGCGACCGCTGCCGCGTCTCCGTGATGGTCGAGCCCGACGTGCGCGTCCTCGGCAGCAGCGAGCGCCGCGAGGTCGGCCCCGCCGAGTCGGTGGCGCGCCGCGTCGCGGTGCGCATGGCGGAGCGCCTGCTGTACGAGATCCCCCTCGCACACTTCGAGGCGGTGCAGGTGGACGCCTACACGCAGTACCGTAGCCCCGACGGCACGACGGAGACCGAGTGCCTGCTCACCACCATCGTCTCCCGCGACGAGGCGGCCGAGACGGACTGGGACGAGCAGGAGGCAGCAGCGATACTCGCTGCGTGGCACACGCGCGAGCGTGCGCCGGGCGCCCCGCTCGACCCGGAGATTCGCGCACTGATCACGCCCGGCGAGTTCGACGACGACCGGCAGGAGGACACGACCCCATGACAGAGTTCCGCTTCCTGACCGCCGGCGAGTCGCACGGCAAGGGCATCACCTCGGTGATCGAGGGCATCCCGGCCGGCCTCGCCGTCACCGAGGAACTGATCGCCGCCGACCTCGTGCGTCGGCAGGGCGGCTACGGCCGCGGCATGCGCCAGCAGATCGAGAAGGACTTCGCGGAGATCACCGGCGGCATCCGCCACGGCCGCACGATGGGCTCGCCGATCGCGCTGTGGATGGAGAACAAGGATCACCAGAACGCCAACTGGCGCGTCCGCATGTCCGCCGGCCCCGTCGATCAGGACGTCGAGCGCGTGACGCTGCTCCGCCCCGGCCATGCCGACATGGCAGGCACGCAGAAGTACGGCTTCGACGACGTGCGCCCGATCCTCGAGCGGTCGAGCGCGCGGGAGACCGCGCAGCGCGTCGCAGTGGGCGCGGTGTGCCGCGCGCTGCTCGCGGAGATCGGCATCACCATCCACTCGCACTCGCTGGTGATCGGTGACGTCGAGGCGAAGGTGCCGGATCACATCGACTGGGCCGCCGTCGACGCCTCGCCGGTGCGCGTCGCCGATCGCAACGCGGAGGCGCCGATGATCGCGGCGATCGACGCCGCCAAGGAGGCGCTGGACAGCATCGGCG
>Ga0172380_10004319_pt1 | contig 18382 bp, 40 predicted proteins | sample Leawe162metaG_FD_119747 | JGI IMG/M metagenome (GOLD analysis project Ga0172380, IMG submission 119747) | Leachate microbial communities from a municipal landfill in Southern Ontario, Canada - Leachate well 162 metaG | ecosystem: Engineered > Solid waste > Landfill > Unclassified | place... | reverse complement strand
CAACTTATTGGCGGCTAATGTAAGACCTGCAAGTGCTGTTAGGTTAGCATTCTTTGGTTGTGCATATGTGACAACAGCCTTCTGTGTGGGTACCTTCTTGTCAGAATTAGCTGCCATTGTGCCATCTGTGTCAACCACATCTAAGGCAAAGAAGGCTAGGTTGTCATAGGTGATTGTGTCATACCCTGTCTTCACAGACAGTATCTTGAATCGCTGAGTGATAGCGTAGTCGGCTTCATCTACATAGAAGGAGAAGTAGCCGTTGGTGTCAGACAACACACTGTTAACTGCTGTCCCACCAGTAGAAGCTGCATACACAGAGGCAGGTGTAGTTGTCCCAGCGAGGTAGACTGCAATAATCGTACTCGCGCGAACCATACCGGTTGTTGTGTCCCGAGCTATCCCACCCACAAAGTGTCTAGCCATCTATATCTCCAGTATGTTTTCGTCAGGCACTGTGAAGACCTGCTCTTCTGTATATTGTATAACATCGAATGTATGTGTGCCACTCTCATAAGGCATCACATCTTCATCTGTGTACTGTGTTATCAGATACTTCTTTGAGCCCAAGCTTGTCAACTTGTACCTAGTCTTTTCAATGTCCACAGAGCTACTAACACTCATCCCCTTATCAACCAGTTTGTGCTTCGTGTGCTTCACATCAACTCTGGCTAACATGTAGGGGAATCCTATGATTCCACCAATGCTACCATTCCAAGGGAAGAAGCTATGAAACTCCAGTGCACACCCACTCATTATGTTGTCCTTATTGTAACGTCCTCGTCGACATAGAAGTCACTCTTGAAAGGCGTCTGTATCTTCCCTGCCGCTGTCTTTATCTGTATATCCAAAATATACTGCCCACGGAGGTAAAGCATCTCAGTTGCTGTTGCTTCAAGGGTTGCAATACCTGCTGTTGCAGGGGTTGAGATAGTCATGGTCTTAGCCAACTTTGCATTGGCATCTGTATCCTCCACTGAAGACTTCACAGTTGCGAACAGTGTGCAACCAGTCAGGTCAATCGCTGTACCTGCACTATCTTTGAAATAGAAGGTGAGGGAGAGGTCATCTCCTCTAAACACCGTTATCATCAGATGCCTCCTTGCACTCTATATACTGCACATCAATAACATCCTTTGCCCTCTTCTTTATATCATCCAACTCTTCTGGGGTGAAGTGCATATGTGCGTGCTGTGCTTGTATCCTCTGCACTGGAGCATGACCACCTCTATCAAGGATCGCAAGAGAGGCCTTTATTCGATTCACCTCCAGCTCACTCTCCATTGACTCTTCAAGCACCTTCACTGCTTTGGGGCACAGGGCTTTGATCTCCGCTGCACAATCAACAGCACTCGCATCCCTTGCACCTCGCATGATGGAAAGCTGCCTCTTTGCAATGGGACTATTGGCGGTGTAGGACACAGTAACAGGGGAGATGCCAAGAATAGTGGCAATGTCAACATGCTTCATGCCCATCAGGAGAAGACGCACAATCTCATGGTGCACATCCCACATCTCTTGTATCTGATACTTCCTATTGCCAGTCGGCAACCTACCCATTCTTCTTCGCCCCCTTCAGCATCTTATCAATCTGCCCTTGCTGCCCCTTCACAGTCGGCTTTGTCCTCTTCTTAGGAATAGGTGCAGGAGGTTTTGCAGTTGCAACAAGAGGAAGACCTGCTTCCGGAGTTGCTGCAAAGTCAGAGAGTTGCTCCTTTGACATAGCCAACACACCCTTGTTCTTCTTAGACACAGCAGAGGGATTACCCTTAGCTAATCCCATCAGTTGTCTTTGTTTCACAGATTTAGCAGGCATATATAGTCCTCCTCACTACCGCCATTATACACATTCTACAAATAGAAGTCAATCCCCACATTTGTGTCTTCACAGACCATAGCCCACGCCTATCATCGTTTTCCGAATATAGAGGTGATGCAGCATAACTGCAGAACATGATAAATGTGGGGTTATTAGACACATACGCACCGTGCTTGGTCCTTCGCGCGCGTGAGAAGGATGTTGTCCCCCGTAGCCCACCCCATACACACATTGTTGACAAATTCTCTTTTTGTGTTACAATGTAATCAAGTCAAGCGAAGTTCACATTGCCACCAACGGGGTGGGTGACACAGAAACACAACAAAGTTCTTTGAAAACTGAATATAGAATTGTCCGTGAGATGTCTGGGTTGGTGTGCTATCTAACACGAAGGAGGACAGACATATGGCACACCCAGAAAAAATTGAAGTGACCTATAAGGTCAAGGCAACAAGAGATGACGATACATCTGAAGTAACACGCACCCTGGACATGTCCAAGCTCTCCGATAATGACATCCTGTCATACGCTTTAGATAGCATCATCATCCTCTCCCAAGCTCAGGACAGGCGTAATGCGTTGAAGAAAGATGGCGACGGCTCTATCAAGGAAGTAGGAATCTATGTGGTTCCCAAGCCTGGACAGCGCACCATAGCCGACCCTATGACCAAACTGGTCAAGCTGATCGGGAAAGAAAAGGCAGATGCCGCTGTTGCAAAGCACGGTTCTGCGGAAAAGGTTCTGGATATCATCAAATCCCTTATCTAACAAACCCAGCACGCCAACCTACCATCTCATGGATAACACAAAGAATGGGCACGCTTGTGCCTTTTTTTTATACAAACAGCAGCATATCGCAATCTTACCAAAACAGCTATACTATGTGCTCTATCCAGTTATACAGCATAATCCTGCTGTGTTGTAGGCAATGTAGGCATTGTAGTCCACCTTTGGCTCTCCCATGTGATGTTCCGATGATAGGCTTATGTATGTATATCCTGGCATGTATGGTTAGTAAGCCGTAGGTATGTAGTGATTGTATGGGTAAGTATATATATAAAAAAAAAAAATAAAAAAGAAGAGACATATACACACTACTATCCTTACATCATCCTATACACTTACATCAACTACCTTACCTATATCCCTATGCCTATCCACACCTGCGTGTATGTGTATGGCTATCATCGGCAACATGCAAAAGAGAGGACACCGTGACCTACAACGCCTACAATGCCTACACTTTCACTATGATTGCTTTACAAAGTGCTTGACAAAGCATGTTAGATGTGTTATAATGGGGTCAGGTTAAGGGTGAATTGCATCTATCATCGAAAAACGAATATAGGTGCTGTAAGCCGTAGGCGCGCATGACAAGAGAGGCGCGCAGTTACACCAGCCAGATCATATAGAAAGGAGGATATGTTATGAAGAAGATAATTGAAGCAAGATGTGGATTGGTTGTCTTTGCAGTGTGCTTCATCCTTGCACTGCTTGCTTAAACACTTATTGTATAACGGAGGAGGATGTGTTATGGAGGAAGCAAAAGTTTATAAGGTTGTGAGGGTGTTAGAGAAGGATGGTGAAACACACTATCAATCTGCATGGGTTGAGAACATTGAGCTTATTGAGGAGTATGCCTTGGGCAAGGAGACAGTTCCACAGATAGGGAGAGTGTTTGTCTTCTCAAATCCTAATGACGCACGCACCTGGGCTCACACTCAGTTAATAACAAATGATAGGACAAAGAAGTGGGCAGTTCTCACCTATCTTGCAAAGGGCATAGTCCCTGCCCCTCGGTTTATCCCAATTGTGAAAGTGTGTGACATATACAGCCTGGAAATATTCTGGGAGACAGATGCATTAATGCCTGAAGACGCTTACAATGTGCAGAGGGCACCTGATGGCACACTACTGGCTGAGTCAGTTACACCAATTGAAGTTTATGTGGACTTGTCTGATAACCAATACAACTGGGAGGCATGAGGCTGCAAAATAACTAACCAACAAATAAAAGAAATGGAGGAAGACAATGACCAATGAGAATGTTGCCTTAAACAGTTGCTTCAAGGAAGCAAGGGAACAGGCGGAGAGGAAAAAGGCAAAGGAAAGGCAATATGTCTATGTTATCATCCCTGCCCATGATCCAAATAGAGTTCTGCGTGTTGTCTTTGAGGATATGGAGGATGCCGTTGAATATGCAAGGCATCAGGCAGTAGCCCTCGCGAAATATGCTGGGGAGCTAGCAGAATATAGGGCAGTCCCTGTCGTATTTGTCAGGAAAGGACAAAAGCAGGAGGCATAGTGCTTGACATGCCTACATAGATGTGATATAATGGTTGCATATGGGAGGGGTATATTACGCCCCCCCCCCCTACAACCTACAAACAACAAAGGAGAACAAATGTCAACAGTTGTCGTGGAGTCAAGATGCACAGTCATAGAACTTGCGAAGGCATTATCCTTTATAAAGACACAAGGATACATGCCCAGATCAAGGGCGGAAGTTGTATCACTTTGCATCAAAGCAATATCTTCCCTTTATGAAGGAGAAGAGTTGACAGAAGAGGAATCACTGAGCCTCCTCCGTGAAGCGTTGGGCACTGTCAATCTGGGTAGATCAAGAGAAGGTCGAGTACAGATTGGCAAAGCCCTTCGCGATAATCTCCAGACTTACTCCATCAATGTAGATAAGGAGAGGGTAGTAGAGACAAAAGAGGATCTGCTCAAGAAGATACAGGGGATATTGGACAAAGGCATATAACAGAGGAGGATAATCATGGAGAACGTTGACGATCTGAAAGGTATCCTTGCAAACATGAGTAAAGAAGAGTTAGCTGACCTTGCTGATTTCCTATCATCGAAAAACAATGATAGGCCAAGGAAGAAAAAGGCTGACAATCCAGTCATCTGGGCTAAACGCCCATCTACTGTGCATTTAACTGTGCACTGCAACCACTGTAAACACACCTACACAACTACCAAGCATATCAGAGATAATGACCTCATCTTTTACAGCACAACAAAGGAGGGGAAGGCAGCGAAGACAAAGCTGTTGGCAGAAGGAGAGTGCTGTGTAGACACATACACACAAACCTGCTGTCATTGTCAGGTATATGTCCACTCCCTCTCCCTTGAAGAGTTGCAGGAGAAATACCTCACCTTGTTGATAGAGAGGAGAGCAATCCAGTGATCTTCAAACGACCTCTACACAGATGCTGTAGGATTTGCACATATATAGAGGAGTGCAACGCCCTATATGCAGAGGAAGAGTTCTATCAAATGACCATCTGCGAATTTGATGGAGAGCCTTCTTTTATAGAGAGGTCAGATGATAGGGCTGAACGCTTTCTAACTGTAACCTTTGACTCTGATATTGTAGGAGAAGAGGAGGATTATTATGAAGTGGAAGAACAGGAAGTATTGGGAGGATTACCTTGAAACAGTATGGAAGGCAATCACAGCAATAGTCGCCATAATTATGTTAGGCATCATGCTTTACACAGTCTGCACAGTCAACCGCCTATCTCCTGCTGAGTTGAAGCAGGCAGGCTATAAGCAGTGGATGCAGAAGGGAGTCTCTAATGAATGAGAAATCTCTATATTGTATGACATACAACTGGTATGGACACACAGATGAATGTTGGATCAGGGCAGCGAATAAAGATCAAGCCTTTAGACTGTACTGTGCCCGAATAAGTGTGGACAAGCAGAAGACTGCATACTCTGTCAGACAGTATCTGGCACAGGGTAATAGGTATGAGATAAAGGAGGTAAGTGATGAGAAGGGAAATAGAGGAGATACCAAATAAATGCACCTTCCAACCAAGCACAAGATGTGATCACCAATTCCTCTGCTACCTATGCGAGAACTACTCCTACATCCTTGATGAAGCTGGACTGATTGAGGATAATGGAGAGATAAGGAAGAAGACAGAGGAAGAAATGGAGGCAGTGGATGAGTAAGAACACTCTTAAAGATTGGGCAGATATCATCATGAGGGTAGAGAGGAGCATCATGGAGCAACGTGAGGAAATCCTCCGTGCCTTTGTCACCAAATACGACTTTGAGCCTGAGGAATGTGAGCAGGTGATACAATCCAAAGGCATAACTACTATATGGTTTGTAAGGAGAAAAACAAAGTGAGAACAACAACATATAAGTGTGACAAATGCGGACAGGAGGACACAACCAACGCTCTGGAATTGGCTGATGTAGGTGTGTTCGTTGGCACCCACCAACACTATGGAGGAAGTGCCCAGAAGTTTTGTAGAGAGTGGTGTCTGAAGTGTAGACGTAAGGCAGGTCTTGCCCCTGATAAAGAGCACCCACGTGTACAACCTGAGCCTGTGTTATCCCTCGAGGATATGGTGAGGGAGATTATGAGAGAGAGGAGTTTGCCAATGCAGGATGATTTGACCAAACAGGAAAGGAAGTTGCTCACCGAATATTTGGGTGAGTGTTGGCATGATTCATTGCCGTGGGTGATGCCATGAAAGAATACCCGATATTGTTCAATGGTGAAATGGTCAGAGCTATTCTGGATGGCCGGAAAACCATGACGCGGAGGGTGTTGAAGCCGCAACCAGAGCCTTGCGGTGATGGTATTCTCCGACCATTAATTACTGAATGTCCCTATGGATACATAGGCGACAAACTTTGGGTGAGGGAAACCTTTGTCCATTACAAAAATTTCAAGATTCCTGAAATGAAGCATGTCACGTTCCCTGATGGTGGACAGGCGTTTAGAACTGGCCTTCCCTATATTCCATCGCTTGAAAATCGACCAGTCAATCCGGAATGGTTCAAAAGTAAAGCCTATAAAGTGCATCCCTCAATCCATATGCCCCGCTGGGCTTCCCGCATAACGCTTGAGATTACCAGCGTCAGGGTTGAGCGGCTACAGGAGATAATGGCGCCTGATTGTATTTATGAGGGAGTTGTTAAAACGCTTACCGAAGAAAACAATCCAAAACCGAGAAATGGACACCTGATAAAAAGAATGTTCCGTGATCTTTGGGACTCCATGAACCAAAAGCATCCGTGGGAATCGAACCCATGGGTGTGGGTGATCAAATTTAAGAAGGTGACGCCATGAAAGGATTATTGCTTTCCCTTTGCGTAGAAAAGAAGAATAGCAAAGCTGCCGCAGGCTATAGATGGTTTGACAATATCACAATGGAGTTCACAGACCCCAACCCCTGTGACACCGCCGCCGAGTTGCTTCTGTGGCTCACAAAGAAAGGAGAGAAGGGATGATTAAATTTACATCAGGAAAAATAGTTATCGTAGGAAGCACATTGACAAAGAAGCTCCCACGCGATCTTGATGTTGTTCATTTTATTTCCTTGCCGGAGTTCGAGGAAACATTTGGGAACTTTGCAGAGTTTCTAAAAGAAGGGAAAACGGGTAATTGGACAAAATTAAGACTTGGATGGTCTGATTTGTGTATTGAACAGGGAAGGGAACTAGAGCGTAGAATTAACGAGGGATTGAGAAAACACCCTATTGATTACAAAATATTCCCCGAAGGGTTTAACGGAGATGAAACATGAAAGAAAAACTGAACAGGAAAGGAAGTTGCTCACCAAAAGTTGGTGGCAGGGTTGGCTACTACAACACAGAATTAAAAGATTGGTTAATGTTTATAGCGAGTACGGAAAATATCGCAGACGCCGCCGAGTTGCTAATTTGGCTGAAAGGGGGAAGGGATGATTATAGACATAGGCCCAAATATCGTACAGGTAATCAATGGTGTAACTATTGGTTTGGTTATAGTTACTCTTATCTACTTCTGGTGTAAATATTAAAAGGAGGCCACGGTGAACAGGATAGTTGAAGAAGTGAAAGAGTTTTACGAAGATGATCTTGCAGACCGGCATGACAATATCATCATGGAAAAAGAGGACTATAAAACCCTCCTGACCGCCCTTGAAGAGCGGGAAGGGGAGATAGAGCGAATAAGAGGTATGGAGAAAGACTGCAAGTGTCCATTTTGCCCTATTGTAGAACGGGCAGGGCAAGCCGAGGTGAGGGACAAAGCCTGTCATGACGAGTTACTCACCATACACACAATCCTTGCTTGTCCCGCTGAGTGTCCACCTGTTGAGGATGCAGACGAATACATAGTTAGAGCATTGAAGTGCTACATTCATGCGATGCAGATGAAGGAGAGAAAAGATGAGACCAGCTAGATGCATAACATACGATAGATCAGAAATGGGAAGCGGAATATCTACACCAAACAGAAAATGTACGGTATGTGGCAAGGATTTTTGTACAGACAGAGATGAATGCCAAAAGTGTTGTGGAGAAGAAAATATATGCGATAAATGTTTAAAGAAGCCGCACAGGAAAAGGAGGCCACGGTGAAGGAACGAAGTTACTTGACCACTAAAGCAGGCGAGTGGCAAAGGCCGACTAAAAAGAACTATCGTTTTGCCTGTTGTGACTGTGGCCTTGTTCACTTAATGGAGTTTAAGCATATCAAATGGGGTAGGGGCAGAAAAATTATCTTTAGAGCGTGGCGCGATATAACAGAAACGGACAGATTAAGAAAAAGGGAGAAATTTGCAAGGAGGTAAGTGTGATGTTTAGAAAAACAATTATAAACCCCGATCCCGTGTGGGAACTAAAAACAACGGGAAAGCTTGATATAAAGGAGAAGGACACAAACGACCAATTAATCAAAGAACTGCAAGAATGGGTGGATTCTTATGACTATTCTAAAATGTCATATCCATATTTAGTCCATGTGAAGCACCTCCTCACCGCCATTGAAGAGCGGGACAGGGAGATTGCTACAATCAAGGAGTCGTTGCTTGCCACACATAAACTGGAAGCAGATGATCTTTGGAAGAAGATTGAGCAAGCCGAGGCGGGGGTGGAGGAGTTGTCCGGTGACTTAGGCACGGTGGATATGGCAGGGGTACAGAATGACATGGACAAGAGGCAGACTATCAAGGAACTCCGAGAGAGGGTTGCGGAGTTGGAAGCAACACAAGAATATGCAACCGATGCCTGTATGACTTGCAAACAGAAACATGAAACCCACCTCACCACGGCGCGGGAGGCGTTAGACCTCACAATCCCATGCCTTAAAGATTGGATAAGAGCAACAGGCTTTGGAGAAGTAAATAAGAGGGACAAAGCAGCACTCAGCAAATGTGAAGAAGCCCTCAGTGAAATAACAAACAGAAAGGAGAAAGAAAGTGGTAAATAGAGGAGATAAGATTGAAGTAGTGCAGACAATGGGGAGGATGCTTGTTGGGAAGTGGACAAAGAAGTCAGGTGCGTGGGTTGTGGAGTGCCCTCGTCTGCTCACCTTTGTGGAGAAGGGCATAGCCCTTGCCCCTATCCCTGGCAGTCCTAAAGAGATGGAGGTATTCACTACCGTGGAGGCAAAGTTTGTTCCCGAAGATGAGCTTGTTGACAAGTACCTCGAGATCGTAACAGGCATGTCAATTATAAGGAGGGGTCCTATCGTCGACATAACTGGACAGCCGGTGGGCTTATGAGAAAGATCATAGCCATTCTATTAACAGTAGTTGCAATCGCAACCGCAGGCCCACAGGGGCAGGGTCCTATCCCACCCAATACAGGTGACATAGTGCTTGACAAAGCACCATAGATATGTTATAATGGCACATCACTTCACGGAGTGTGCCAAAAGTTATTTCATAGAAAGGAGGGTGAATGTGGAAGGAGTTTAGGATTGTAGCATTGGTCTTTGGTTTACTGCTTTTGGCAATCGCAGTGAAATTTTGTTCTAACTGATCGGAAGGAAACAATAAATAATAGGAGGAAAGAGAATAGTATGGGAACAGCACTGGAAGTTTCAACGAGGGCACCGAAGAAAGACAAGGAATTGAAAGTATCCTATGATTTCGGTGACAGTCTGGAAGAAGCAGTCGCCAAGTTCGGTGCGGAAGTTGTCTACAGCAACTTCAAACAGTCAGCGGTCATCAGCCTGCAGGGAAATGTCAGGCGTTATCTTGACAAAGGTGAACTGACCGATGAACAGATCGTGGGTAAGGTAGCAGAGTGGAAACCGGCAGTCGCCAAAGTCAGCACCTCTGACGCCAAAGAGACCATCCTTAAGAAGTTCGACAAGATGTCCGCCGCCGACAAGGCCGCTCTCATTGAGCAGCTTATGTCAAAGAGTTAACGGCGTCAAACAACTGTCATCGTTTTTCGAAGATAGGGGAGGACATATACACCTCCCCTATTTTTGGTACCTAACAAATACCACAACATGGGAGGAAACAGATGAAAATGATCTATTATGCACACAGCAAGAAGATATATGATACACCTCGGGAGAAGGAAGAGATGACATTTATTGCGCAGGAGTTCCCAGACACAGCCATCATCAACCCCAACACTGACATAGGTGAGAGGGGTAGCATCAAACCCTACCTCAAGGCTGTTGCTGATTGTGACATTGTAGTCTGTTCCGAATTTGCAGGGCATGTTGGCAAGGGTGTATATGATGAAGTCTTCCACGGTCTAGGGTTGGACAAAGAGGTACATGTCTTGAGAAAGGCAGGCGACAAATACTTCTTGAAAAAGGTAACAGGCCTTGACCTAGCAGACGCATATGACTGGAAAGTAAAGTATGGGAAAGTGGTAACTGAGAATGGAAAATAGTGGTTGGCAAAGGCGCAGTGGGATAATGCTCTGCTACCCGTTTGAGGAGAAGAGATTGAAGAGGTGGAACACACCGGCTGTATTCACCCAAAGAAAGTTGGATGGAGACAGATGTCGTGTTCTTATCTTCCCAGATAATACAGTTAAACTCCTTAGCAGTGAGGTGCATGAGATAGTATCTGTTCCCCATATAGAATGGGAGATACAGCAGTTGCACCTCCCACCCTGTGAATTGGACGGAGAGTTGTACACCCACGGCCTGCCCCATGATGAAATAAGGAGTATAGTGGGTAGGACAGTGGAGATTCATCCCAACTTTGAAACCATGCAGTTTCATATGTTTGACATAATGACAGACAGCCCTCAGATCAAGAGGGTAAAGGAGGCGTCTGACTTCTACGACACATACCTAAAGCACACAACAAGCATACAGTTTGTTCCCACCGATCTCATTCCTGCAACAGCAGTGAGTGTGATAAATCAGATGGGGATATATAGTGGTGAAGGCTACGAAGGCATCATTGTCCGAAGCCCTTTCGGTCATTATGAGAGGAGGAGAAGTGTGGACATTATGAAGTTTAAGCCAAAGAAGAAGGATGCATATGAAGTAGTTGGATATGAACAAGAGATAGATAAGAATGGCAACCCTAAGGAAAGCTTAGGCGCACTGATTCTGCAGAGTGATGCCGGACAGGTATTCAATGTCGGATCAGGAAGCTTTCTAACAAGAGCAAAGAGAGAGGAACTATGGGAGAAGAGAGAAACATTGAAGGACATGACTGCGGTGATAGCGTATCAGGGAATAACATCCGCCAGGAAAGTCCCTTATTTCCAAGTTTTGATAGATCTCCTATCAATCCAGAAACAGGAAACAAAATCTGCCTCTGGTGTGGAGCCGACTACTCCATAAAGAGAAAGAAGGATGCCTGTGGAAACCCACATAGCAAGTTGCTATCAAATTGGAGGAAGAGAGAAGAAAGAAAGTTTGATAGGATAAGGATAGAGAGGCGACCAAAGAACTGGAATAGAAAGTGTAAGGCTTGTGGTAAAGATCCTTGGCCCAACTACTTCTACTGTATGAGTTGCCACCCACATGTAATTGATAGATATGAGAGAGCAGGGTTTGGAGGGAGAGGGGTTATATGATGGAGATATACGGAGAGGAAGTCTACAAACCCGAGAGAGTGAAGTTCTTCTTTAGAGAGGCAGAACACACCAGCACTCTCAGCACATGCTTGTCCAGACAGGTAGGGGCAGTCCTTGTAAGAGATAAGGTTATTGTAGCAACAGGATACAACGGGCCTCCCAGAGGATTCCCTCACTGCACAGAGTGTAAGAGGAGGAAAGACCCCAATTACAAACCAGGTATGTCAATGGACAACTGTCCATCCGTCCACGCTGAACTGAATTGCATAGCGAATGCAGCAAGAGTGGGTGTGTGCACAAAGGGTACTTCCCTCTTCCTCAACACAGACCTCCCTTGCAAGTGGTGTATGTCTGCACTGATAAATGCAGGGGTAGTACAAGTGTTCGGAGTAGGAGGATGGTATGATGAACTGTCCATACAAATGAGCCCTCTGATCCGCATACATCTTTTCAAGAGAGAGGAGATATTCCCGTGACAGAAGAAGAGAGGGAAGAGGTTGAAGAAAGAGTCTTGCCGATAGAGAAGCTGGACAGGTTGGACAAGGACAACTTCAAGAAGTATATATTAGCCAACCCCTTCTACTCAGCAGAGGTCTTCGGGCATGTTATGACAGAGGAAGAAGTTGATGAGTTTATCGCTAACAATAGGGAGATGTTCTACACAACTACAGTAATAGTAAAAAGGAGGAGGGCGTAAATGGCAAAGGCTGTCGATATAATACAAGCATCAAAGACATGGCAAGTGATGGATTCCACCAAACTCCAATCATTCATGGAGTGCCCACGAAAATACTTCTATGAGTATGTCTTAGGTTGGAGAAATGAGAACCCTTCCATCCATCTGGAATTCGGTAGTGCCTGGCACCTCGCTATGGAGCATATGATTAGAGAGAGGCCGGAGAGGGGATATAGTGGTGAGGTTATCAGAGAGGCGTGGCAACTCCTCAATGATTATTACAGGCAGTTCTTCCCCCCTGAATTTGACCAGAGTAACGCACCTAAGGAACCAGGCAATGCCTTGTATGCCCTGGTTGGGTATGCCAAGTGGTGGGAGGAAGAGGATCGAGAGGACAAGCCTCTGTACACAGAGATAGCTGGCGTTGTATCCCTCTCCGCCAACCGTGTCCTTCACTTCAAGATGGATAGTATATTGGAGTTACAGAAGGGTATAACAAGCAGGGAGCATAAGACAGGGAGTCAGTTATCCAGACAGTGGAGGGATCAATGGAGTCTGTCCATACAAACAGGCACATACAACCATGTCCTCTATTGTTTGTTCCCAGAGGATCAAGTTTGGGGAGTGGAGATCAACGGCTCTATCTTCAACAAGACAAAGACACAGTATGAGAGGGTGCCGAGCAGAAGGACAAAGGCTATGCTCAACGCATGGCTTATGACAGCCAACTACTGGTATGATAATGCAGATAGGGAGATGGACTTCTTGTTCAATGAATGTGCAGAGGAAGATGATGTGTTAAGAGCATATCCCTGCAACCCCACCAACTGCAATAAGTATTTCGGCTGTCAGTTCATGGACTTCTGTATGGCGTGGCCTAACCCATTGAGAAGTTGTGCGCAGCCTCCTATGGGGTACAAGATAGAACACTGGAACCCAGCAGAGGAAAGTCATAAACACTATTTTACAGTATAGAAAGGAGAATTATGGACGGAAAGAGTTACAGACGGTTCACAGTGGAGCCCTGCCTGAACGGGCTGATGGTTTCCATAGGCTGTCAATGGGCAGTCTACACCGACATTGCGGTCTTCCTTGCTGACATGGGGCAGTATCTCGTAGATCCTGTGAAGAAGGAAGAGGAGTTGTTGAAGAACAGTTGGGCGTCAAGAGCAGTGCCTGCCATCAACACTGTCTCCCCTGATATGCAGGATAATCTGGTCAGGGGAAATGAGTCATTGCAACCAGCAGGCAGGGGAATCAGCAGAGGATAAAGAAGGGAGAAGTTATGCTCGACGCACAAGTGGAGTTTGACAAACTTCAACAGATGTACAAGGATCAAGAGAGAAACAAGACATTCAACGCCATCGTCTACGGAGGTATGGGGTCGGGCAAGACACAACTTCTCCGCACATGCAGACCTCCAATCTTCGTAGACAGCTTTGACCCAGGTGGTTCCCTCACCAACAGGGCGTTGATAGAACAAGGGAAGATGTATGTAGACACAAGGTGGGAACTGGAAGATGCAGCCAAGCCTTTTGTCTTTGAGCTCTGGGATAAGGAGTATCATAGGAGAAAGAAGGAAGAGTTCTTCAAGCAGCTTGGCACCTATGCAATCGACAGTGCGACCACATGGGCAGCCACTATCATGAATGTCATACTGAGGAAGGCAGGCAGACCTGCAACATTCCCTTTCCAAAACGACTACGGCCCTGCTATGTCCATTCTGGAGAATGCAATCAAGGATTTCACCACACTCCCCTGCGATTGCATCCTCCTCTGTCATAACAATATGAAGACGAACGAAGCGGAAGGGAAGATGCTGGTTGGGCCTCTGTTCTGGGGTAAGTTGGTCGGACGCATCCCTATCCTCTTCGATGAGATCTATCACGCGGAAACTAAGGAGACAAGTGCCGGCGTGAAGTATCATTTGTTAACAAGAAGAACCGGCAATGTGGAAGCAAGAACACGACTGGGTGCTGATGGGAAGTTCGATACATACGAAGAGCCAAACATCATGAACCTATTGAAGAAGGCAGGTATGGTATGACAGATATTAACATAGTGAAAGGACCACCTACTTGGTCAGCCGATAAGGCGAATACCCTGTTTATAGATGAACCAAATAAAACCTACTACCTTACATACGCATACGGGGACAGTGAAGGTATAGGTCACTGGAGCCTTAACAAGGAGATTGCAGAGTTGTTAGAGGCAATTATCACAGAGAAGAGTGCTCCTACCCAGGATGTGTTAGGAAGGTCCTGATTCCCTATTCCTGTGAACATTCCAGTAGACAAGGAGCTTATAAGAATCTGCCTCAGCAATGGCTACACAGCAGAACACCTTGTCATGTTGAAGAAGGAAGGATTATTGTAAAAGGAGAGCATTAGGGCTAGTATTGGAAAGGAGGCAGATAGGAGATAAGGAAGTATGCCCATGCATATACAGGCTAACAAACTTAAACAACTAAACAAAACAAAGGAGAAAGATTATGTCAGAAGGTAATACCTTTTTAGATCCCACCATGTTCGAGAATACCTATGAGCCCGAGACTGTAAAGGAGGGCGAGTACAACCTTCGCATCACTGATCTGGAAGTGAAGGCGAGCCAGAAGACAGGCGGCAACTTTGTGCAGGTCGCTATGGAAATCGTTGGGGAGCCCAAGGCTAAGAACATCTACCATGTTATGATGTTCCCCACTGCTCAGGATGACGAGAAGAAGAAGAACAATCGGCTCAACGCCATCCAGAAGTTCGTCACTGCCTTTGGTGAAACCATCACTGCCGGCTTCAACCTGAAGAGTCTGATCGGCAACACAGGATGGGCAATCCTCAGAGAAGAAGAGGATGCAGAGTATGGCATGAAGAACACGATCAAGAAGTTCGTCCTGCCCAAAGCGTAACAGTCTGAGGATAGGGGAGTTATTCACATGCTCCCCTATCCTCGTTTTTTGAAGATAGGAGGATAACAATGACTCTACCTGATAATCTCACAGGACTGCTTATCCTGTTCTCCCAAGCCATGTTAGCTGGTGATACAAAGAAGATGTCTGTTGCAAATGAGACACATGAGATAACAGCTTATAAGGTTGGGAGTAACCTTGTGAGGATAGATGTCAAGGAGGTGGGGAAGTGAGTGATGAAAAACAAGCAGACAAACCGCGTCTCACTGTTGATATAACAAGAGAAATGCAAGCCCGCCTGCAGAAGCAAATCCCCTGGGGCCTCCAAGCAAGCATCTTTCGAACAATGATAGAAGGGCTGTTAGATCTGATGGAAGGGAACCCTACGCAACGCGATGCAGTTATCGCCTGTTTCCTTTCTCGGGACATAACAGTCCTTGATCTGTTAAGGAGGGTATCGCCCAATGAACCTAAGTGATTTGAAGAAAGGTGTAGATAACCTGTCCACCGAGGAGTTGACAGCACTCCTTCTCGATATACGACAGAGCAGACGGACAAGCAAGAAGGCAGCTGCCCCAAAGAAGGTGGCGTCGCAGGAGGATACAAAGAAGTTGTTTGCAAGCCTTGCTAAACTGTCCGATGAAGAAAAGGCAGACCTACTAAAACAAATACAAGGAGACCTGACATGAGTGCTAAACCACAGCCAAGAGCAGAAGTTGCAGTTGTACCTTTTACCTCAATCATAGAGGGGACGCGTTTCAGGGTGGACTATGGTGACATAAATGAGTTGGTTGCTTCCTTTAAGGTAGATGGAATCATCCAACCTCTTGCTGTTCGTGACAACGGTGATGGAACATACACCCTTGCTGCTGGAGGCAGAAGGTACAGGGCAGCAGGATTGGCAGAGATCGCTGACATACCTGTTAGGGTCTATCCACAGGACATAGATGAATACACCATGCGCTCTATTGAACTGATGGAGAACATCATACGCAAAGACCTTGCGTGGCATGAGATGGTTCTCTTGAAGAAAGAAATCCATGAGCTGCAGGTGAAGATATACGGCACCAAGATAAGCACCTCTCCAGATGCACCAGGATGGAGCAAAGCCATGACTGCGAAACTGTTGGGTGGTGCAGAGTCAATGGTATCAGAGGATATAAAGTTGGCAGAGGCTATGGAAATCCTGCCTGACTTGAAGAAGGCGAAGAACAGGAATGAGGCACAGAAAATTCTTCGTAGTGCTGAGGAGGGTATCATAAGGGCAGAGTTGGCAAAGAGGATGCAGGAGAACACTGCCACCACAGGAGTGGAGAGGGTACACAGGGAGCTGATCAACCGATACATAGTAGGTGACTTCTTCGACGTCGTGAAGCAGATACCTGACAAAAGCGTAGACATCATCGAACTTGACCCTCCCTACGGGATAGATCTTCATGATGCAAAGACAGCATTGGATAATGGCTTCTACCCACAGGGCAACTACAACGAAGTGGCGAAGGAGAAGTATGAGGAGTTCATGACAAAGGTCTTGTCAGAGTGCAACAGGGTTATGTCAGAGAACAGCTGGCTAATCTGTTGGTTCGCTATGGAACCATGGGTAGATGAAATCTATCACATGATTTCAGCAACAGGATTGAAGACAACTCGACTCGTTGCTCTCTGGGAGAAGGCAACAGGTCAAACTCGCTCTCCTTCTACACAGCTTGCCAGTACCTATGAACCTTTCTTTTATGCAAGGAAAGGGAACCCTCTCATCAGCAAGCAGGGTAGAGGGAACATCTTCAGGTTCAAGGGTGTGAATAGTAGCAGAAAGATCCATCCTACTGAGAGGCCGATAGAGTTGATACAGGAAGTGTTAGCAACATTCGGCTGGCAATCAGCCAGAGTGTTTGTTCCCTTCCTTGGGAGTGGCAACACCATCCTCTCTGCTGCTAACCTCGGTATGCAGGCTTTCGGTTGTGATCTTACACAAGAATATAAGGACTCATATATCATAAAGGTGACAGGTTCAGCCCCTGGCTCCTACCACTCATATCGAGAGGGGGTTAAGGAAGATGACGAAAACGGAGATGAAGGATAAAGTTGTAATGGCAAGGGAGGAGCTAAGGCAGGTCCTCTCCAACCTATGCTCTTACGAAGAAGGCATGACAGACAGGCAGAAGTTTGAGGTGGAGAAACAGATAGAGGAAGTCCTCACATCCCTCAACCTTATCATCCTCTCTCATGACTTTGAAGAGAAGAGACACAGAGATCAGGAGGCAGGATATGTCAGCAGTAACACCAAGGACTTATAAAGCGAAGAGGAGAGATAGTGCATGGGATAAGGTGAAGAGGAAAGGCTCTAAGCATTATAAGAGTGGGAAGATAGAGCCTATTGACTTATTCAGATCTGGCGACCTTCTCTGGGGAAAGTGTATAACAGACATTATCAAGTATGCCTTCCGGAACAAGGTGCCCTTTGCAAGAGAGAAAGTCTTAGAGGATATGGACAAGATCATCCACTACGCTGAGATAGCAAAGGCTATTGTCAAAGAGGAGATCGACAAGCAGCTTATGTCCAAACGCTCTGAACGTACTGTCGTAGCAATGCCTTGTGTAAAGTGTGCAGAGAGGGAACAGCAAGATCAGATTGACAAGTTGATGAAGGGAGCAAAAGATGGTTCTAAACCAGATAGTAAATCCTGATGGCAAACTCGACGCGAAGCTAGCCTTCATAGGAGAAGCACCTGGAACAACAGAGACAGTCACAGGTCTGGGCTTCACCGACCCTAGTGGCAAGCTGTTGTGGAACATAGCAGGACGCTTCGGCCTAACTCGTGAGGATGCCTATGTTACAAGTGTAGTGAAGGCTAGGCCACCTAACGATGATATATCCCACTTCATTCACTTTGATAGAGGGAAGGCTATCCCAACTGCTGACTATAATCTCTTTGAGAGAGCATTGTATGATGAGCTGGCAACCCTTACAAACTGCAGTGTCTTCGTAGCAATAGGTGCTGTATCCCTCTATGCTTTAACTAGGAAGATGGGCATAACAAAACAGAGAGGAAGCATCCTGTCTGTATATGAAACAAACCCTGTTGAGGCAATCAGAGGGAAGAAGGTTATCCCTATCATCCACCCCGCTGCTGCCTTACGCCAGTACAACTTCACACACATGATCCACCTGGATATGGCAAGGGTAGT
>Ga0172380_10004318_pt1 | contig 18383 bp, 9 predicted proteins | sample Leawe162metaG_FD_119747 | JGI IMG/M metagenome (GOLD analysis project Ga0172380, IMG submission 119747) | Leachate microbial communities from a municipal landfill in Southern Ontario, Canada - Leachate well 162 metaG | ecosystem: Engineered > Solid waste > Landfill > Unclassified | place... | reverse complement strand
TGGCAGGCATACGACGACTACCAGGTGACGCGCGCTGCCAAGAGCGATGAAATCAACGCCGCCATCATCACCTTCGACGTCGACCTTCAGAGCCGTGCCTTCAGCTCTTGGTATCAATACAACGCCACCGGGCAGACCGTGACCGAGACCCAGGTCCTCGCGAGCGCGCCCGGGCAGATCCTGGCCGGCGGCAATATGCAAATCGGCGGGTCGGTAACCAACGAAGACAGCAGTATCATCGCCGGCCGCGACCTGAGCGCAGGGGAAGTGAACAATCAGGCCAGCCCGGGCACAAAGCAGGTCACCACTGACGGGCAGTTGTTTTTCAGCTACAGGGAGTGGCACGGCGGCTTTCACCAAAACTACTCCCGAACAACCGTCCGCTTGCCTGATTACCACGACGGGCCGGTCATTAGCAGTTTCGATCTGCCTACGCTTCAGTACAAGGGACACGCTAATGTTGACCCACAAACCGCAGTGAATCCTACCCAGCCCGAGGGTGGCAATAACGCGGTCGTCCCCGTCAGCCACGCGATCCTTCCAGGCACCCGCGGCGACTCACAAGCTAACACCAACACCACCGCGCCCAAGGACAAAGACTTGGTCGATCCAACCAATAGCAGCAACGGCCAGTTGCACAGCGGCACGGTGAGCGGCAGCGGAACATCAGGCACAGTGAACGGCGTTAACGTGTCGCACGATGATGTGACGACGGCAGGCGTTCAAGTGTCCGGCGGCGGCGCGACGGCGAACGTTACGCCCGGCAGCGTCGACAAGGGTAAGCCCGATGGCGGCGCTATCAAGGCGAGCGGTATCGGGTCGCCGACCGACGGCGGCAACGTGAACACCACCTCCACCAATGGCGCCAGCGTGAGCGGCACCCACACCAACGGTGTCGCCTCCGACTCGGCCAGCAGCGCCAACACAAGCGGGCCGGTACTCAACGATGCCCTGCCCGGCAGCGTCATCGCCGCCGCCACACGCGCGGAGCAGCAGGAAGCGATCGCGGCGGTGCACACCAAGTTCGTAGACCTTGTGACCACCTCGCCGCTCACCGTCATCCGCGGCCAGCCCAGGGCGGGCACCGTGCAACTGACAGGCGCGAACGTGGCGGCCCCGGCCAAGGTCAGCGGCCCGGCCGGACCTAACCTCGCCGGCCCCAACTACATCACCCTGACCTCGAGCGCACCGGTCCAGGCGCCCGGTTCCCTGCTCTTCCGCATCAACCGCGCGCCCGGCGCCAGCTACCTCGTCGAGACCGACCCCGCTTTCACCAACGAGCGCACCTGGCTCGGCAGTTCCTACTTCCTGCAGCAGTTGAACCTGGACCCCGATCGCCTGGGCAAGCGCTACGGCGACGGCTTCGCCGAGCAGCGCGAGATCGACGACCAGATCATGGCGCTCACCGGCCGCCGCTACCTCTCCGGCTACGCCGCCACCGAGGCCGAATTCCAGGCGCTGATGGACGCCGGTGTCGCCTACGCCAAGCAATACCAGCTCGCCCCCGGCGTGGCCCTCACGGCCGAGCAGATGGCTTCCCTCACCACCGACATCGTCTGGCTGCAGACGGAGAACGTCACCCTGCCCGACGGCAGCGTGACGCAAGTCATCGTGCCCCAGGTCTTTCTGCGCCGGCCCAAGGACGGCGACCTGCGTCCCACCGGCAGCTTGATCGCCGCTTTCGACATCAACCTGCGCGGCAGCAACGATGCGGTAAGCAACAGCGGCACCATCATGGCCTACGGCGATCCCGGGCAAGGTTCGGGCACGCTCACGATCAACGCCCAGGAGGTCACCAACAGCGGCACCCTGGCCGGCCACGCCATCACGGTCGCCTCCGCAGGCGACATCAAGAACCTGGGCGGGGCCATCCTCGGCATCACCGGTGTCGACACCAGCACCATCGCGCTCACCGCCGGACGCGACATCACCCTCGTCACCACGACCCAGACAGGTGTTTCCGCCAACGGCAGTCGCACGAGCGTCGATCGCCTGGCCACCGTCGCCGGCGGCACGGTTGGCCTCACCGCCGGCCGCGACATCCAGCTCACCGGCGCCAAGATCACGGCAAGCCAGGACGCGACGCTATCTGCCGGGCGTGACTTGACTGCCAGCAGCATCGCGCTCGACTACAGCTTCCACGACGGCATGGCCGGCGGCAGCCGCGTCTCGGAGAGCGGCACCACGCAGGCGCTCGCGAGCGTCAGTGCAGGCCGCGATCTGAAGATCGGCGCGATCGGCGAGCTCAATCTCAAAGGCACGAACCTCGCCGCCGGCAACGACCTGGCGCTCACCGCCGCCGACATCGCCATCGCCTCGGCCAAGAACCTCGCCGCCTTTGACAACACCGGCGTCGAGCGCAAGGCCACTGTGAGGAACGCCGCCTCGAACGAGACGCTGGCAGGCGGCATCCTTTCCGCCGGCAACAACCTGACGATCGAAGCCATCAACAGCCTGCCCGCCACGGGCAGCGGCAACATCAGCCTCTCCGGCGTCAGTCTCACGGCTGGGACCGATGTTGCCAAGCTCGCCGCCAATCCGCTAATCGGCGGCATGCTGAGCCTCAAGGCGGCAAACGACATCAGCTTGGTCAACCTCACGACCGAGCACAGCGAGCTGCACGAAGCCAGCCGTTCGAGCAGCGGGTTGTTTTCCAGAAGCAGCTCGCAGTTAAAGGACGCAAGCCAACTGACGCTGGTCGAGGCCAGCACCCTCTCCGGCGAGCGCATCAACGCCCAAGCCGGGACGGACATCGCGGTTACCGGCAGCGCGATTGCCGGCACCCAGGACGTGACGCTCGCGGCCGCAGGCAAGGTCGATATCCTCGCCGCCACCGGCAGCATGAGCCAGAGTCACTACTACACCAGTTCCGAGAGCGGTCTCATGTCGAGCGGCGGCTTCGGTATCACCCTGGGCAGCCGCAGCCAGACCGACCAACTGGACGCCTCCGCCACCGGCCAGAGCCAGGCGAGGAGCCTCGTGGGCAGCAGCGCGGGCAATCTCGCCATCAGCGCCGGCGGTGGCGCCAAGATCAGCGGCTCTGACTTGGTCGCCGGCCGCGATCTCACCATCGTCGCCAAGTCCGTGACCCTGGACCCCGGCATCGACCAGAGCCAGAGCGTCGAGCACCACGAATCGAGCCAGAGCGGCCTGACCCTGGGGGTGTCCGGCGGCATCATCGATCTCGCCCAGAACATCGGAACCCAGGTCCAGGGCATGGAGAGCGCCGGTGGAGACAAACGCATCATCGCCCTGCGCGGCATCACCGCCGCGGTCAAGGCCGGGGAGTTGGTCAAGCGCCTGGACATCGCAGGCCAGGACCTCTCGTCCGGCGACCTCAAGGGCGCCGACGCGGCAAGCGGTGCGGGCATTTCGTTATCCATCGGATCGAGCCAGAGCAAGAGCGAGAACACAAGCACCGCGCTCACCCACAGCGGCGCGACGGCGCTGGCCGGCGGCAAGCTCGCCATCCAGGCTACCGAAGGCGACATCGACGCCACGGGGTCGACACTCGCTGGACAGAACGTCGCACTCGCCGCCGCGAAAGACATCAAACTCCTCGCCGCCACCGACAGCACGTCGGAGCGCAGCAGCAATTCGGCGAGCAGCAGCAGCGTCGGCGTCACCTACTCCATGGGCGGTACCGCCAACGGCTTCAGCCTGCAAATCGCCGCGAGCCAGGCGAAGGGCAACGCCAACGGCGACAGCGCCACGCAGCAGAACACCGTCGTCGCCGCAACAGACACACTGAGCATGAAGAGCGGCGCAGACACCACGCTCGCAGGTGCGCAAGCCAGCGCCAACAAGATCACCGCCGAAGTCGGCGGCAATCTGAACATCGCCAGCACACAGGACACCGCGACCTACAAGGCCACCCAGAGTTCGAGCGGCGTGAGTCTCAGCATCTGCGTGCCGCCGTTTTGCTATGGCACGAGCAGCGCATCGGTGAGCGCGAGCCAAGCCAAGACCGACAGCAACTACGCGAGCGTCACCCAGCAATCGGGGCTCTTCGCCGGCGACGGGGGATTCGACGTCAAGGTCAAGGCCAACACCGACCTCAAGGGCGGCGTCATCGCAAGCACGGCCAGCCCCGACAAGAACAGCCTAACCACCGGCACGCTCACCATGAGCGACATCCAGAACAAGACCGATACGACCAGCAGCAGTAGCGGCGTCAGGCTGGGCACCAGCATGCTCTCCAGCGCCTACGACGCCACCAAGGGCGTGGCGGGCAATCTCATGAACAACGGCAAGGCCACCGCGCACGACGCCAGCACCACCACGAGCGCCATCGCTGCGGGCACGCTCACCATCACCGACAGTGCCGCGCAAACAGCGCTCACCGGCAAGAGCGCCGCCGACACCGTCGCCACCACCAACCGCGACACAACGGACGCGAACCGCGCACTCGCCAAGCCCGATGTCACCGCCGTGCAGAAGGCCGCAAAGGACCAGCAGGCGGCCAAGATGGTAACCTTCGAGACGTTGACGACATTGACCGACAAGACCTACGAGGCCAAGGTGCTGCTGGGTGACAAGACCTACCGCGTGGTTTGCAGGGAAGAACCCTGCACCTGGGATCCGGCACTCGGCATCGACCCGAACCGCAAGGACAAGGACGGCAATCCCAATATCGTGCTGATCGAAATGACCCCCGCACAGGTCGCAGCCTTGAGCAACGAAGAAAAGGCCAAGATCGTCGTCGCCGGCAATGGGATACTCAACAATCTGTCGGACGCCGCACGATTGGCGTTGCAGAACGCCACGGCCGAAACCAATGTGCAGAAGCGAGAAGACTCCGGAAACACCAAACCGGACATCATCCTGGCCTATCGGCCGACGGCGGGCAACATCTTGTCGGATCACCTCGGTGGGGCTTACGAGAAGTTCCTCAGCACGACCCTGGGCCCAAGCACACCGGATAAGACCCTGACCGCGACGGTCCAGGAGGTCGGCACCGCGCGCGATGCCCAGGGCAACGCCATTGGCACCAATCCGGTGACCGTGCTGCTCCACAGCGAGGCCACGACTGCCTGGCCGGTCGTCACCAAGAGCCTGGCGGCCGATGGTAACCGCAACGACGCGCTGACTGTGCAGGCCAAGGGGTCGGCCGAATCGAAGCAGACCCTGATCGCAGCGACGGCGCAGGTGAACCCCAAGGTGAGCCTTGAGCCAGAGACCTTCGTCAAATTCAGCGCCAACCCGAACGACCCGGTGCCCACGCTGACGCTGAGCAATCCGCAGGGAAACCTGTGGGGATCGTTGCTGCAACTCCCGGCAACCTGGGCGACCAACACGAGCGCACACAGCTGCTACGGTACTGGGGGCATGGGCTGCAATCCCGCCCATATTATCGACCAGCAATACAGCTATGGCGACACCAAGGTAAAAGACCTCAACGCCACACGTGCGGCGCACGTCGCCGATCTGCTGCGATCCGGGCCGGTGGTCAGCAGCGCTCCGCTCGCCCCGATCAACCGCCCGCAGGAACAGTTCAACCAGCTGACACAGCTCGTGGGAACGGCGGCACTGCCGCCGCCTGTGCCCGTCTTCTGGCTCACCGTACCGCCCGCAGCCGCGTCCGCCGATCCGCGAGTCAACGCCGTGAGTCAATTGCTGCAGCAATTGAAGCCGGGAGGGCAATGATGCGCACGCTGATCCTCCTTGCCTTGACGGCATTCTTGACGGGCTGCGGACTGATGCCGCCCCCGCCCGGACCACCGAGAGAAGTGCTCTATGTGCCGACATACACCCGTTCCAGCTTCAAGCTCCTCAACAGATACCGGGTGAGCCATGAATACTTCACCGCACAAGACGGAGGACCCTGGGGTTGCGCCTATAACCACCCGGATGGAAAGAATGTCGGAGACATCTTCGAGAAGGACGGGCACGTGATGCAGTGGGGCTACTCCAATCGAGACCCCAATCCCGTGGCATACTCGATCGACCGCTTCGTCCTCGGCACTCGCATGCCGAGCCGGGTGACCCAACACTACAACCCTGTGACCAAGAAGGCGGAAGGCGGCAGGACCTACATCGACTTCCAGGATTTCTGTTCGGATCGGGTGGGCACCCACACCTATAACATTTCCCTCAGAAAATCCTCTGCTCAAACGATAGACGAAGGAATACAGCACAGGATATGGACGCTTGAGAACATCTGGAAAGACGTTGCCCGATGGGAAGCACCGATCGAGGTTCGCCGCGGGGCGAATCGGTGGACCGTCTTCAAGACTTGGAACCGGGCGGACTATCTAACCGACGCGGGCGAGCAGTGGTCCCTGCCCATTGGCGATAGCGGCTACTACTTCCAGGTGCTCTTCGGCTACAAGAGCGCCGACATCGTCAACAACGCAGTCGATTACGCCAAGGCCCGCGCCGTCTTCGACCACATCCTCGATTCCTTCGTAATCGATCCGCTGTGAGCGAAGCTGCCGTTTTCATCCCCGCCCCGCTCGGGCAGCAGTCACGACTAAGCATTACCGCGTGTCGGAGGTGCCAATTATGTCATTGCCAGAGCATAGGGGGCTGAGGTCAACGCAGATTTCTGCAGGGTTGCACTGGCGTTAACGACACGCTGACCGCCGATGCGGTCTGCCAGACAGGGCAAGCCTTTGTCGTTACTTTGAAGGTGTAGATATGCGTCCCGGCCCGGAAACAAACGGGCTTGGAAAAAGTGATCCATGTTCGCAGGAGCCATCATGTCAGCACAAATTTCTCTGTTATTTCTACTCGTACTCTTGTCGGCATGCCAGTCAGTTGGCACACAGTACCAACCGCCCTACGACGGCCAAGACTCAGCAGAGTTTTCCGGACGCGAAATATATGTGAATTCATTTAGTGAGGAGGGGTGTTACTCAGGGAGAACTTATGTTCCTAAGAACATCAAACTTCACGCAGATAAAGAAGTTGTCATGGCATACGAGGAGAAAGTGGGAGTCAATTCGCTTTGCCAAGTGCTGTTCTCATTTGCGCCACAAATAGGCGGGAGGTATCAACTTCTAACCAATATTAGGCCGGAGGGAGCAGGGCCAACAACTCTGTTCGGCAGTTTGTTTGAGAGACCTTTGTGCAATGTGGCTGTTGTCAAATTGGAAGATGCGGGAACTCAAACGCCCGTTCCAATTACTGGCCTTAAATTTCAGCAGACAAGAATCACGTGTATCAAAGTTGTGCCGAAGTAAAGCGCCAGCGTCCATCATCCGCGGCCAGCGCAGGGCCGGCACGGTGCAACTGGCGGGCGCAAACGTCGCGGCTCCCGGCAAGGTCAGCGACCCCGCCTTCGCCAACGAGCGCACCTGGCTCGGCAGTTCCTACTTCCTGCAGCAGTTGAACCTGGACCCCGATCGCCTGGGCAAGCGCTACGGCGACGGCTTCGCCGAGCAGCGCGCGATCGACGACCAGATCATGGCGCTCACCGGCCGCCGCTACCTCTCCGGCTACGCCGCCACCGAAGCCGAATTCCAGGCGCTGATGGACGCCGGGGTGGCCTACGCCAAGCAATACCAGATCGCCCCCGGCGTGGCGCTGACCGCCGAGCAGATGGCTTCCCTCACCACCGACATCGTCTGGCTGCAGACTTCGAGCGTCACCCTGCCCGACGGCAGCGTGACCCAAGTCATCGTGCCCCAGGTCTATCTGCGCCGGCCCAAGGACGGCGACCTGCGCCCGACCGGCAGCCTGATCGCCGCCGCCGACATCGATCTGCGCGGCGCCAACGACTCGGTGACCAACAGCGGCATCCTGGCCGGCCACGCCATCACCGTCGCGTCCGCAGGCGACATCAAGAACCTCGGCGGGGCCATCCTCGGCATCAGCAGTCCCGACACCAGCACCATCGCCCTCTCCGCCGGACGCGACATCACGCTGGTCACCACGACGCAAACGGGTGTCTCCGCCAACGGCAGCCGCGTAAGCGTCGATCGCCTGGCCACCGTAACCGGCGGCACGCTGACGCTCGCGGCCGGCCGCGACCTCACGCTCACGGGTGCGGCGATCAGCGCAGCCCAGGACGCGACGCTGACCGCGGGGCGCGATTTGAGCGCCAGCAGCATCGCGCTCGACTACAGCTTCCACGTGGACATGGCCGGCGGCAGCCAGGTCTCGACCAACAGCACCACCCAGGCGCTGGCCAGCATCAGCGCCGGACGCGATCTCGTCTTCAAGGGCGGGCAGGTGGCAAGCGGCGGCACGGCCGACTTGATCGCCGGCAACAACATCGAGCTTGGCGTCGAGTAATCGGGAGTAATCGGGGGACACCCAGTAGCCGGCCGACACGTCTGCGCTCTTTGCTTGAGCTCGCACCTGGCTTGGCAGCGCCCACTTCTTGCACCAGTTCAACAGGGACCCCGCTCGCCTGGGCAAGCGGCTGCGCGGCTGGGCCGCGCAGCGCGAAGTCGATGACCCGATCGTGGCGCCCACCGTCGCGTCGCCCACAGCGGCCGAGAAACCGCTTGCAATATCCATCAAGCATAGTTACAATGCCACTGGCATAGACGCTGCGTTCGGCCTTGGCATCGGGGCTTGGGGTTTCAAACAAGCGTCTCAAGTACTGGTTAGGAGTCTAACTGCTTGGTGGTCAGGTCTTTCATTGTTGCGAATGACGGCTCCTCCCAACGCAGCACAATCGACATCATGATTATGAAGAGCGCGAAGTCGAGGACAAGAACATGGCGCTCACCCGCCGTCGTTACCTCTCCGGCTACGCCGTCCCGAGACCGAGCTCCAGCCGCCGATGGATGCCAGCGCGGCCTGCGCCAGGCGAAAGCAGATTGTCGCTGGCGTCACCTTGAGCGCCGAACAGATGGCTGGCCACACGCACGTGAATCCGACTGGGAGAACAAACAATGCTTCAGCACAGATCGGTAGTTTGCTGCCTGATGGTATTCGTACTTGCGGCTCTGCGGCTAGCGCCGGCCCTGGCTGCGCAACCCATGGTCGCGGTGGGTTCCTATCACGCCTGCGCGTTGACCACGGCGGGAGGCGTCAAGTGCTGGGGCGTCAACTTCTCCGGTGAGTTGGGCGACAACACGACCATCGATAGCCATCTACCGGTCGATGTGTCGGGACTTAGCGGTGGCGTAACTTTCATCGCTGTGGGTAGCGATCACAGCTGTGCGGTGACCGCGGTCGGGGGCGTCAAGTGCTGGGGCTTGAACTACGACGGTCAGTTGGGCGACGGCACCACCACCGATAGCCACGTGCCGGTGGATGTGTCCGGCCTCACTAGCGATGTGGTCGCCGTCGCGGCGAGTCGCTTCAATACCTGCGCACTGACCACAGCAGGCGGCGTCACGTGCTGGGGCTATAACTACCACGGGCGGTTGGGCAACAACAGCACCATTAGCAGCCACGTACCCGTCGACGTGATGGGCCTGACCACCGGCGCAGCGGCAATTGCCGTGGGTGACGAGCACAGCTGTGCGCTAACCACGGCCGGCGGAGTCAAGTGCTGGGGCTACAACATGTTTGGCCAGTTGGGTAACAACACAACCGTCGATAGCCACATACCGGTCGATGTGTCGAGCCTTGGCAGCGGCGTCGCAGCGATTGCTGCCGGTTTTAGTCACAACTGCGCTCTAACCACGGCGGGCGGCGTCAAGTGCTGGGGCAGCAACAGTAGCGGTCAGTTGGGTGATAACACCGCCGGGACCGATCGCCACATCCCGGTCGATGTGTCGGGCCTCAGCAGCGGCGTCGCAGCGATTACCGCGGGTGCCAATTACACCTGCGCTCTGACCACGGCGGGCGGTGCCAAATGCTGGGGCAATGATGACGCTGGCCAGTTGGGCGACAGCAACTCCCTGGCTTCCTCGTGGCGCTTGCCGGTAGATGTACTGGGGCTCACCAGCGGCGTAGCGGGTATCTCTGCAGGTTATGACAACACTTGCGCGGTCACGGCGACGGGGCGATTCAAGTGCTGGGGCATGAACGACTACGGCCAGTTGGGCGACAACACCACCGTCAACCGCCGCACTCCGGTTGACGTGGCAGGCATTGCGGTGGACGGTGCGACCATACCCGATGCGCCGAAGATAAGCACGGTTACCCCAGGCAACGTCCAGGCGACCGTGCGCTTCACGCCGCCAGCGAATAACGGCGGCGTACCGATCACCGCTTACACAGTGACCGCCAGTCCCGGTGGAATGAGCGCCACGAGGCAGGCCTCGCCGGTTACCATAACGGGTCTCACCAACGGCACAAGCTACGTCTTCACCGTCGCAGCCAGCAATGCCATGGGCACGGGCGCGCCTTCTGCCGTTTCGGCGGCGGTGACACCGGGCGCCCCGGTCGTGAACTTTCTCACCGGTTGGAATCTCGTCGGCAACAGCGTCGAAGCGCCCCTCACCGTTGCCACCACTTTCAACGACGCGAGCACGATTACAAGCATCTGGAAATGGGTGACCAACGGTACGACGCCAGGGCTCTCCTATCCTGCCTGGGCATTCTACAGCCCGACGCAGACCGACGGCGGGCGCGCCTATGCCGCGAGCAAGGGCTACGATTTTCTCACCACCATCAACGCCGGTGAAGGCTTCTGGCTGAACGCCAGAGCAGCTTTCAGCGCGTCCTTGCGCGACGGAGCGACCGCGGTGATATCGTCGAACTTCAAGCCTGCGGCTCCGGCATCTACAGGTGGCACCGATCCTTTGCCACATGGCTGGAGCCTCATTGCAACCGGGGACAGTCCGACGCCCAGCCAGTTCGATGCGGCTCTTGTCACTGTCCTATCAGCACCCCTGGGGACAGGGAGCGCGGCCGTCTACACGAACCTCAATGCATTGTGGGCCTGGGATGCCACCAATCAGGCGTGGTACTACTGGGCGCCGAGCCTGGTCAACAACGGCGGTCTGGCGGCCTACCTCGCGGTCAGAGGCTACCGCGATTTCGCGACCATGCCGGCAACGCCGACGGGCACCCTTTCGCCGACGACCGGATTCTGGGTAAATGTACCGTAGATCGACGCGGATGCTTCAGCACGCCGAATGTCCGGGCGGCATTGGGGATCGCCAATCAAACACTTTGCAAAGAGAGGGCTACGCGATGTCTGAGCGCGGATCGCTAGTGCGCTACCTGATGGTGTTCATTCTTTCGGCCGTGCCACCGGCACTTGCTCCAGCTGCACAACCCATGGTCTCGTCGAATTATTCTCACACCTGCGCGCTGAACGCCGGTGGTGGCGTCAAGTGTTGGGGCGATAACTCCAAGGCTCAGTTGGGCGATTACACGACCACGGAGCGCCACCTGCCCGTCGACGTGTGGGGACTGGCAAGCGGCGTGGCTACCATTGCGACGGGCGGACAACACACTTGCGCGGTGACCACTGCGGGTGGGCTCAAGTGCTGGGGCGATAATTCGAAAGGTCAGTTGGGCGACAACGCCACCATAATGCGCTACACACCGGTCGACGTGCCTGGACTCAACGGCGGCGTAGCAGCCATCACAGTCGGCTGGGATCACAGTTGTGCGCTGACCATGGCAGGCGGCGTCAAGTGCTGGGGCGATAACTCCTATGGTCAACTGGGCGACAATACAACGGCAGATCGCCACTCGCCAATCGATGTGCCGAATCTCACGAGTGGTGTAACGGCCATTGCGGCCGGAGAGTTCCACACCTGCGCACTAACAACGGCGGGCGGCGTCAAGTGCTGGGGCTGGAACGCCTTTGGTCAGTTGGGCGACAACAGCACAAGCGATCGACACATGCCAGTCGACGTGTCAGGGCTCACGACCGGAGTAACCGGCATAGCGGCAGGCGTCCATCATACCTGCGCTGTCACCGCAACGGGCGGCGCAAAGTGCTGGGGCAGTAATATTTATTATCCGCTGGGCAACAATACTATCGTCTCTCAGTTCAACGCTCCGGTCGATGTGTGGGGGCTCAACGGGGTAGCGGTGATCGCCGCAGGTTTCATGCACACTTGCGTGCTGACCACGGCGGGCGGCTTGAAGTGCTGGGGCGGATATAACGTCTACGGTGCGCCGTCCGGTGACTCAAGCGGCGTTAGCAAGATACCGGTCGACGTTTCGGGATTCGCTAGCGGCGTGGCAGGAATCGCGGCCGGTTATGACCACACTTGCGTGCTGATGGCTACTGGTGACGTCAAGTGCTGGGGCGGGAACAACAACGGCCAGTTGGGCGACAACACACGCCTCACTCGCAACACGCCAGCCGACGTAATCGGTCTTACCGTTCCCGGGGCAACGGTTCCCGATTTCCCGATCATAGGCGCGGTGACGCCGGGCAACGGCCAGGCGACAGTGAGCTTCGGCGCACCAGCGAACGACGGCGGCTCGCCGATTACCGTTTATACCGTGACCGCCAGTCCGGGTGGTATGACTGCCACGGCGGGTGCCTCGCCGATCACCATAACGGGACTCACCAACGGCACGATCTATACCTTTACCGTCACAGGCACCAACGCCATGGGTACGGGTGCTGCCTCGACGGCCTCGGCAGCGGTGACACCGCTCACCACCGTCTTGACCTTTGCCAGCGGCTGGAACCTCGTCGGCAATGGCGTCGAAGCGCCGATCACGGTCGCCACCACTTTCAACGACGCCAGCAAGGTCACGAGCATCTGGAAATGGGTCAGCGCGGGAACGACACCGGGGATTGCTTATCCCACCTGGGCGTTCTACAGCCCGACGCAAACTGACGGCGGCAGGGCATACGCTGCGAGCCATGGCTACGACTTCCTGACCGCCATCAATGCCGGCGAAGGCTTCTGGGTCAATGCCAGGGCTGCTTTCTTCGCCTATCTGCCCTCAGGAGCGGCGGTGCAGTCGTCGAGCTTCAAGCCCGCGGTCGCGGCAATGGCGGGCGGCACCCATGCTCTGCCGCATGGCTGGAGCTTGATCGCGGCGGGGGATAATCCGACGCCAGCCCAGTTCGATGCGGCCATCGCCACCGTGCAATCGCTGCCGCCGGCAGTGGGAAGCGCGGGCGTCTATACGAACCTCACCACCCTGTGGGCTTGGGATGCCGCCAATCAGAAATGGTTCTTCTGGTCGCCGAGCCTGGTGAACAGCGGCGGGCTGGCTTCCTACATCGCCGGGAAGGGCTACCGTGATTTCGCAGCCATGCCGGCAACGCCGACGGGCACTCTTTCGCCGGCAACCGGGCTCTGGGTCAATATGCCTTGACGATAAGGCAGGATTCTGCACTATCGGTTGAGCCGAACCTTTTAGATCTGTTCTTGTTGCTTATTGAACGACAAACATGGAGGCGGGAAGATAATGAACATATTGCAACGCTTCATCACGGTGTTTCTCCTGGCGTTTTCATCGTCATTAGCCATCGCAGTAGATACATTCGATTTGAGCACCAGCATGCTTACCGTTCCCAAGATTGCTATCGGTACGACTGAATACTCGAATATTAGCGCCACGATTGGTCAAATAACGGTGATCGGTATTGGCAGTGCTCTGCCAGTCACTCCGAGCATGGATGTATTTGACCCCCGCACGAACATTCTTACGATTCCAGACTTGATGGTAGGGAGTTCAAGGTATAGAAATGTCCAGGTTCAACTGGGTATCGTTACCGTCAATAGCTTAGGAAGTACTACCACGGCTTTTGAGCCCCCGCCTACGCCTGGTCCGTGACGGCCATATGCGCCTTGATGATGCCGATGGCTTCCCTTGCCACCGACAGCGTATGGCTCGCTCGTGGCAAGCAGCCGCTCGCGCTGACACTCTTTAGTTGCCCCGGCAGGTGTAGCTCTGTCTGACCCGGCACTATCCTATACTGGACCCTGTTGAAGCTCCCGACGCCGGACCCTGTTGAAGCTTGACATTCATTCTACGCTGAGCGACCATCGACCGCCCTATTGAGGGGCCGGCTATTGGAGCTTAGATGAGCGATATTCGTTTTGTTGATACCACGCTTCGCGATGGCAATCAGAGCCTTTGGGCATTGAATATGCCGACCGGGGCCATGCTTTCCATTGCGGAACAAATGGACAAGGCAGGCTTCGAGTCGATCGAATTCTTCCTCAGCGTAATGTTCAAGAAATACGTCGATGAACACAAGGAAAATCCGTGGGACTGGATTCGTCTTGGCAGCAAGAAGTTCACACAGACGCGCTTGCGTTATCACGGCGGCATGCACAGCGCTTTCGAGAAGACACCCAGCTGTATTTTGAAGCTCTTCGCCGAGCGCTTGGTCTCGTACGGCATCACTTTGACGCGAACCTCAAATTCGTGGAACGACTTCGAAACCTTCAAACAGGAGGTCGTCGAGCTCACTGCGATCGGCATGGAGACCGTCGCTAATCTCGTCTACTCGGTCTCCCCCCGCCACACCGACGAATACTTTGCGCGAAAGGCGCGCGAAGCGGCCGCGATAAAGCCCTATCGAATCTGCTTCAAGGACGTGGGCGGCTTGCTCACACCGGAGCGGGCGCGCACGCTGATTCCCATCATTCTGAAGAACGTCGGCGCTGTTCCTGTGGAATTCCATGCGCACTGCAACAGCGGCCAGGCGCCGCTGTGCTATTTGGAAGCGGTCAAGCTGGGCATTCACACGCTCCACACCGGCGTACCCCCCCTCGCCAACGGTTCGGGACAACCATCCATTTTCAACATCGCGAGGAACGTTCGGGCGCTCGGCCACACGCCCTGCGTCGACCTACAGGCGCTAGAGCCGGTGCGGGATCACTTCATGGCCGTCGCCAAGCAAAACGGTTTCCCCATCGGCATACCGCTCGAGTACGACTATGGCCAGTATTTGCATCAAGTCCCGGGCGGCATGATTTCCAACATGCGCCACCAGTTGAAGCTGGTCGGAATGGAAAGCCGGATGGATGAGGTCTTGGAGGAGGCCGCGCGGGTCCGGGCCGAATTCGGCTACCCCATCATGGTGACTCCCCTTTCACAATTCGTGGGCGCCCAGGCAGCCCTCAATGTGATCCTTGGCGAGCGTTACAAGGAAGTCGTCGACCACGTCATTCAGTATGCGCTCGGCATTTGGGGCAAGGAGGCGGTACAGGTGATGGATCCCGACATCAGGGCAAAGATCCTCAACCGGCCGCGCGCTAGAGTGTGGGAAAACTGGACGCCGCCGGAACCTTCCCTCGCTGAAGTTCGGCGCAATTTTCCCACAGGCATTTCGGACGAAGAGCTCATCCTGCGCATCTTCGCCGGCGACGATCCGGTCGATGCTTTGCCGCATGCCGGCAAGCCGCGCGAATACCTGGACGGAAGAGCGCCTCTGGTGAAGCTGATCGAGCAAATAGCCAAGCAAAAGAGCTGCAATCAGGTCTACATCAGCCGGCCGGGATTCTCGCTCACGCTGGGGAGAAATGCTTAGGCGGGTTCTCCCGTCCAGCCGGCGCTATTGCGCCAGCGTTGCCTGCCTCCGCTCGCCCATGCCGATCGCCGTACTCGAGGTGATGAAGCCCCTCGCGCCCTTGTTGACTCATACCCTGCGGTGAGAGACTCGGGGTTGACATGCGCGACGCCTTGACATACTATCCAGTCAGTATTCATCAACAAACCCGGAGGAAAAGGCGCCCATGGAAACCTCAACGCTGATCGAACAGCGAAGCTACAAGCAAAACGACCCCGCCATGCCGAAGGAGTTCAAGGACCTGCTGATCCAATTGCTGAGCGGCCACCTCGAGAACAACGGGAACCCGGAATACAGGGAGATCCTGGCCAATATCATCAATGCCGGTCTTCGTTACGCGCCGCACGGTCGCGCCATGAAGATCGAGGCCGAGATCATCAAGCAGGAAGTCGCTCACGGGCAGGTGGTGGCCGATCTGCTCGAAGGATTGGGGGTCGACCCGAATTTCGAGTCCGAGATCAAGCAGTATGCCTTCCACATTCCGCTGGAAGATTGGATCGATCTCGCCCTGTTCCACGCGCTGATCGACCGCGTCGGACTCTACGTCGGGGTGGAGTGGGTCGGCAGCCCCTACGAACCACTGGCGCAGGTCTCGGCACAGCTGGAGGCGGACGAGGAATTCCACACCAGGGCGGGCTTCATGCACTTGAAGGAACTCTGCGCCACCGCTGAAGGCAAGGCAGCCGTTCAGGCTCGGTTGAGCAAATGGTGGCCCGCGGCGCTGGATATGTTCGGCCGCTCGGAGTCCGTCAACTCACCCCAGTACGTGAAGTGGGGCATCAAGACGCACAGCAATGAGGAGCTGCGCCAGAAGTACATCGCCGAGGCGCTTCCCGAAATCAAGAAGCTGGGCCTCGAAGCACCCGACAATCTGGCCAACCGGCGTTTCACTTAGGGCCCAGGCCATGAGCTATGAATTTCTCACGTTCGAGAGCGACGGCGGTGTCGGTGTTCTCACCCTCAACCGTCCCGATACCTACAACTCCTGGAATCAAAAGATGCGCGACGAGCTGCGCGATGCCGTGCGCGACATCGTCGACGACGACTCGCTGCGCGTGCTCGTCATCACCGGCAGTGGTCGCGCGTTCTCGGCCGGCGAGGACGTGCGCGGGATGCAGGGGCTCGCGGATATCGGTACCAAGGGCTTTCGCCGCGTCGCGCGCAACATACACAACGTGTTTGACGAGATCGAAGCGATGGAACTGCCGGTGATCGCCGCAATCAACGGTGTGGCCGCCGGCGGCGGCCTGGAGCTCGCTCTCTCCTGCGATTTCCGCCTCGCCGCAGACAGCGCGAAGCTAGGTTTCCCCGAAAACAACGTCGGTCTCATTCCGGGTTCGGGTGGCTGCTCTCGCCTGGTGAAGCTGGTCGGACTCGCCCGTGCAAAGCGCCTGGTCATGACCGGAGAAATGGTCACCGCCTCGCGCGCGCTCGAATTGGGCCTCGTCGAGGAGGTTATTCCGTCCGGGCAGCTCATGCCGCGGGCGATGGAGTTGGCCAGGCAACTCGCCGCCAAGGCACCGCTCGCCCTCGGTCTCGCGAAGATCGTGCTCAACGCCTGCCTCAACGTGGATCCCGAGACGGGCCGCAACCTGGAGCGGCTCGGACAAAGCATACTGAAGAGGACCGAGGATCACGCCGAAGGCGCCAAGGCCTTCGTCGACAAACGCAAACCGGAGTTCAAGGGCCGTTAGCGTCGGACTGGCGCCGGAACGAGACGCTGAAGATCAGCTCGGTCCGGCATGCGCCACTTCAACCGCGCGTTTGTATTTTTTCAGGTTCTGTCGAATCGTCTCAGCGTAGTCTTGGGGGGAAAGCCAATTGGGAATCATGCCAACCTTAATTAGCTTTTCTTTTGTCTCAGGTTCGTCAAGTACGATCTTCAGGGCCGCGGATAGCTTCGCTACAATTTCGGGCGATAGTCCGGCCGGCGCCAGGAGCCCAATTTCCGAGGCATAGTCGAATCCCTTGTAGAACTCAGATACCGTTGGTACGTCGGGGGCGCCCGGAAAACGCTTGGCTGACGTGACAGCGAGCAGATTGACTTGGCCCGATTTGGCGTGGGATGAGATTGCAGTGAAGCCGGACATCAACAACGGGACTTGGCCGCCCAACAGCGCAGGCACGGACTGGCCGGCTCCTTTGTAGGGGACGTGCGTGACGTCTATGCCGGCCTCGGTCTTGAACATTTCCATTGAAAGATGGTGAATGCTTCCGATTCCCGACGAGCCATAGTTTAGGGTCCCCGGGCTGGCCTTCGCCTGACGAACGAGATCCGCCAAGGTTTTGATGTTGGTCGTTTTTGCATTGGAAACGATAACCACTGGCGCCAGAACAGCAAGGCCGACCGGCGTGAAATCCTTGCTGGTATCGTAGGGCAATTCTTTGTAGATGTAGGGAGAAATCACCATCTCGCCAACGTCGGCGACCGATAAGGTATAGCCGTCGGGGACGGCTTTGGCGGTTTGCGCGGCAGCCAGCGTGCCACCCGCTCCCGGCCTGTTTTCGATGATGAACGACTGTTTCAGGATCTGCGACAGTCTTTGCCCGATGATACGAGCGGCGGTATCGGGCGCCCCTCCTGGCGCATAACCGACGAGGAGTTTGACCGTGCGCGCCGGGTAGTCCTCCGCGAACGCGGCCGTCGCAACGGCCATCAAACTGGCGACTGCCAGGAACCACGCTTTCATTGTTAGTTTCATCCTGCCACCTCTTTCTGTTTAGCTGTGCACCGCGGATGGGTATATGCTTCTCCAGCCTTGCGCATGACAATACACCAGCTGAACCACTGCCGCTCTTGTAGCACAGGAAACCATGGAAGCCAAGCCGCGAGGGAGTTCACCTCGCCCCCGACCTGCGGAGAGGCCGCTAGATTTCCGCGCGCTCCAGTTCCGGTCGATGCGACACGACCACACCGAGGTTCCACAGGGCCCAGTGCAGCTCCATGTCGGCGTTGCGCAGCATCGTCTCTATCTGCGGCGTGTCGCAGCTCTTCAGTGCCGCGGCGATGAGCGCCCGGGCCTCGTTGATG
>Ga0172380_10004317_pt1 | contig 18384 bp, 18 predicted proteins | sample Leawe162metaG_FD_119747 | JGI IMG/M metagenome (GOLD analysis project Ga0172380, IMG submission 119747) | Leachate microbial communities from a municipal landfill in Southern Ontario, Canada - Leachate well 162 metaG | ecosystem: Engineered > Solid waste > Landfill > Unclassified | place... | reverse complement strand
TCAAGGCGCCATGCTGTTGCCTTATCTTGAGGCACGCTTCATAGCCGCTGACATCCGACAGCTCATCGTCAATTATTATGACATCGTAGTTGGTTTTATCCATCATTACCAGGCCGTCAAGACACCCCGATGTCCCGTTTGCATCAAGGCCGCTCTGCTGCAGTATCTCGACGTTTTTCTCTTTTAAGACGGGATCGCTTGAAAGAAAGAGAATTTGACTCATATCCAGTCCCTCACGCTTATAATGTTCGTTTTTTCCTTTGCTTTATATATACTCGACCGTATTCCGGGCGATTTTATAACCGTTTTCTTCCTGGATAATTATTTGCGGGCTATCGGGGTTTTCTTCCAGTTTTTCACGCAGGTGACGTATATATTGCTGCAGATTTGATGTGCAATCCACATATTCGATACCCCAAACCTTGGTGAGTATATCGTCCCCCGATATCGTCTTGCCTTCATGCGAAACAAGATATTTAAGAAGGCTTAATTCGGTGGCCGATAGTTTAACCTGTTCCCCGTTCTTCTGAACCGCGCCTGCCGATACGTTCATCCTGATTCTCTTTGCAGCAGGCACACTTTTGGCTCCGGCCGCCGGTGTAGCTTTAACTTCCAAGCTCTTTTTAGGGGCCTCCCTTTTGCCGCGGTGCCTGAATACAGCCTTCACGCGAGCAAGAAGCTCGTTATGATTAAAAGGCTTGACAATATAATCATCCGCACCCATCTCCAGGCCCCTCACTTTATCGGTCTCGTCACCCCTTATTGTGAGTATAACGATGGGTATATCGCTGTAGCTACGTATCTCCTTCAAAACCTTCATACCGTCCATGTCGGGTAACCCGAGGTCCAAAATGATCATATCGGGCGATTCAGACTTCATTAATGCGAGTCCCTCTGCACCCTTTACGGCCGGTATTATCTTAACTTCAGGCATATGCATCTCGAATATCAGATTGGTTACTTCCCTGATATCAGCGTTATCCTCTATGAGCAGGATCTTCAATTGTCCCGGCATACGGCTATTACTCCACCTTATTTTTCATGTATCGGCAACGAGAAAGAGAAGGTGCTACCTTTGCCGACATCGCTCTGCACCCAGATTGCACCCCCATGCAACTCCACAATTTGCTTACTGATGGCCAGCCCCAATCCCAATCCTGGTATTCCCGACCTGTCAGAAGACGGATGATAATAAGGGATGAACAGCTTCCGTTTCTCTTCATTGGGAATGCCCGGCCCCGTGTCCTGCACGTTGATCACCAGCCTGTTCCCATCCTTGGCTGCCCTGAGAAAGATCTGTCCGCCTTCCGGTGTAAATTTAATTGCATTGGATAAAAGATTCAACAATACCTGTTCAATGCGCTGATCATCAGCATTGATCTTAATGTAAGGTTCCACCTCCAAACTGAGTGTCTGCTTTTTCTGCCTGGCCAGTGATAATACCTGGTCAGCAACCTCAGCAGCCAGCATCGAGAAGTCGAAGTCCTTCTTTGCAATCCCGTATGATTCATCCTTATTCTTGGACAGGTTGATCAATTCGTTCAGGCGGTTTTGCAGGCTCGATGCGCTACGCGAAATATTCTCGGCCAGTTTAAGTAAAACCGTCTCGTGCCGCCTGTCCAATTCCTCAATCAACAGACCCGTGGAAGCTATGATGGCGGTAAGAGGCGTCTTCAACTCGTGACTTAAAGCGCTTAAAAACAGATGTGTATGTGTAATCTCATCTTGTTGTTTGGCAGCCTCATTATCAACAGGCCCGCTCGAAACTTTACGACAAACCTCCGATATGCTGGCACTGACGGCTGCCATCAATTTGAGCTCATTTACCGTAAAGATATCAGCCTTGGCAGATAATCCGCCAATAATCCCCAGCAGTTGTCCCCCCGAGATTATCGGTGAAGCGATAAACGACAGGAACCCGCTTTGTACGGCTGATTCCCAGCGGTAGTTGGCATCGTTTGCCATATCGTTGCAAAATAGCGGTTTGCGCGTCTGCGCCACTACTCCTATGATGTCGTTGCCTACGGTCATTGCCTCCAGTTCCTTGACAATTTGATCCGGTAAACCGTGGTGCAATACCAGCGTCAAAGTTTTATTGCCCGGGCTGTATTTTTGTACCCAGCAGACATCAAGATCAATTACATTCCCGAGCTCCCAGAGTACACCGTCCAGTACCTCCCTTTCCGACAACGAACTGGATACGATATCGGATATATCGGAGAGAACGTACAGATACTTGTTCTTGTGTTGACCCTGTTGTTGCATACCTAATCAGCTTCCATTATAACTAAATCCATCAATATGTCAATCATAACAACCCAGAACCATGCGACGATCACAACAAGACCACGCTGATCCGTTTTGACACAGTTTCATCTCGCAGTTAAACTATGCATGATCTGATTGACCGGTAAATTAATAAATATCTGTGAGGGATAAATGGCAAGGGCAGAATTAACCGTTAACGATCTGAGAAATCTGGAAAGCAGGATTAGGGATAAATCGGCTGACATCGGGGTTGTAGGTTTGGGATACGTGGGATTGCCCCTGGCGCTGGCCTTTGCTGAGGCAGGATTCACTGTAACCGGTGTTGACGCTGATAAGGGACGGGTCAATAAAATTACACGGGGCATATCTTACCTGCTGGATATAGAATCGGCGCGCCTTAAAAAAGCTGTCGCCAAAGGAAGATTAAAGTCAACCACCAGCCAATCGGCGCTGCGCAGAGTAGATACTATTATTATCTGTGTTCCGACCCCGCTTACCAAAACCAAGGAGCCTGATCTGACCTATATCATCAGCGCCACCAACGATATCGCGCGTTTTCTGAGGCTGGGGCATCTGGTTATTCTAGAGAGCACTACCTATCCGGGCACCACGCGGGAGATTGTGCTGCCGATACTGGAATCGACCGGGCTTAAAGTAGGCGTAGACTATTTCCTGACCTTTTCACCCGAACGTATCGATCCGGGCAGCCGGAAATTTACAATCAAAAACACCCCCAAGATAGTCGGAGGCATGGAACCCACATCCACCAAGCTCGCCGCGTTGCTCTACCGGCATGTTTCAGACAGGGTGCTCGAAGTATCCACACCGGAAGTAGCTGAGATGGACAAGGTCTTCGAAAATGTATTTCGCAGTGTGAATATCGCTCTGGTAAACGAGCTCGCCAAACTCTGCGAAAAGATGAAGATAAATGTATGGGAGGTCATCAAGTCCGCTTCCACAAAACCCTTTGGCTATATGCCGTTTTATCCGGGTCCGGGCGTGGGCGGGCATTGCATTCCTCTTGACCCGTACTATCTCGCCAGTAAAGCCAGGGAGTATTTTTTCCATACCAGGTTCATCGAGCTGGCTGCCGAAATCAACGAAACGATGCCTGAGTACATTGTCGAGCAAACCGTGGCTGCGCTCAACACACGAAGTAAAAGCTTGAAAGGGTCAAAAATTCTTATACTGGGTGTGGCCTACAAGAAAGATATCGAGGACGTCAGAGAGTCACCCGCATTAAGGGTTATCGAACTGCTGCTCGAGAAGAAAGCTACGGTGCACTACCATGATCCTTACATCCCTGATTTCAGGGAGGGCAACCATAAGCTCCGCTCGATCAAGCTCACGAAAAAAGTATTCGGCAATTATGATTGCGTGCTAATCGTGACCGATCACAGTTGCTATGACCTGAAATCGATAACAAAGGAAGCCAAGCTGATATTCGACACGCGCGGATGCACGGTTGGCATCAACTCCGCAAACATCATCCGCCTGGGCGAATAGGCATCCTTCAGATCTGACGTAAGCGAATCAGGATTTTTGAGTAACCTTTCTTATCTGGCTGTCTATTATCGACTGCACCAGCCCGGGAAAGAGCCTTTTCATAAAATGGGTATACTTCGTGCCTGAACCAGGTAGTATCAGAAATTGCCCTTTGCCCATGCCGGCCACCACCTCCCTGGCGACATCAATCGGTTTCAGCAGGGAAGCGGATGAAGAAATTGCCTTAGTCTCCTCCGGTTTGATCTTATTGGACCTCTCGAGCATCGGTGTATCCACATCAGGAGGACACAACACGGAAACAGAGATATTTAACGGCTTCAATTCGCTGCGCAAAGCTTCAGAGAAACCGATAACCGCGAATTTGGATGCGCTGTATGCGCTCAGGCCGTACACGCCAATATAACCGGCCACTGAGGATACGTTTACTATGTATCCACCATGGTTCTTCATATATGGCAGCAGTATCGATACAGTGTTCCAGGTCCCGTGCAGATTGATATGAACGATTTCCTCGAATTTAACATAGGGGATATCCTCAAACCGCTGAGGAAAAGAGATGCCTGCGCTGTTTATCAGTATATCCGGGACGCCTAAATCGGCTACCGTCCTGTTGAGGACATCCTCTACCTGATCGCGCCGGGATACGTCGAGCATCATCCCCAGGAAACGTTGTTTCTGCGTTACCCTGTTCCGTTCGATTTGCGCAATGGCCTTATCGAGTTGTTCCTGGCCGCGCGCGAAGATCGCCACATCGGCGCCCCGGGCGGCCAGCAACTCCGCACAGGCCAGGCCTATGCCGCTCGATCCTCCTGTAATAAAAGTGATCTTCCCTGCAAAGTCCTTAATCTTCATCTCTGCCAACCCCCAACGCACCTTGAAAATAGGCGCGATATCAATATTAACGCGTAAGCAGGGCAGCTTTCCATCTGCCCTGCCTGTTAATTCCCGGCCTGGATTTAACCAAGGTCAACGAGGTTTTTCATACCTGAGCGCAATCTTGAGAGCTGGATAAAATGCGTGGGATTAATGAAGAGCTCCGTGAGATCGGCTATGTCATCAATTGTCGCACCTTTCTTCAGCAGGTACAGCAGGTACTGGAATGAGTCCTTTCCCCCATAGCCCACATGCTGGGCGCCCAGGAATTTTCGCGTCTTCGCATCGTATATAATCTTCTGGAACCCGGACAGGTCCGGCCACTGATGGGCATATTCCATTGTTCCCTCGGCGAGGGGCAGGGGCAGCCAGTTCTTGTAGCCCTGTATGGGCATCCTGACCACAAAGACCTGCCCGATCTTCTCGCGCGCTTCTTTCTCGGTCATGCCCACCCAGGTTGTCTCGTAAAAGGTATGCAATGTATCTGCAAACAGCTCGGTCTCGAATTCCGCTGGAGCGCCCAGTATATTCTTGGCCGCCATCATTCCTCCCTGCCTGGCCTTCCACATCTCCATGACGCCTCCCGTAATATCGCCGCTGGCGTATACCCCGGGTACGTTGGTCGCCATATGCTTGTCAACGATTATCTCTTTCTTGGGGCCTGTTTTCACACCGATCGGAGTGACAATATCTGAACGCGGCGTGCACCCTGTCCCCAGATAGACCAGATCTGCTTTAATTACCTTCTCGACGCCGTCTTTTCCCTTCACCGTCACGGATTTGACCGAGCCGCTGCCGTTGATGGATACCAGTGTGGTCTCGTCGAGCACGGGCAGGCCCCTGATCTTCATCATGCGCAGAGTGTATTCCCGCACATCATCATCAATGGGGAACTGGCTGAGAGCCGGCATCATCTCGACCACGGTGGTGTTGCATCCGACTGCATTAAAAAAGGCGGCCCAGGGCAGCCCGCTCTTGGAGGCGCCCACCACAACTACATCCTTGGGCTCGTAGTCGAGCTCGAGAAAGTCCGCATAAGTATAAACGCCTTTAAGATTGGTTCCAGGTACGGGCGGTACCGAAGGCCCGGCGCCCGCCGCCACTATGATGTTCTTCGTTTTAAACTCGCCCTTACCCTCGACTGCGACAGTATGCGCATCGAGAACGGACGCGCGTTGATTGAGCAGGAATTGAAGTTTCAGCTGTTCCTTGCTCTGGTGAAACATAAAATCGAACACATACTCACGCCCGATATGGTAATCCCTCAGTACCGGCAATATTTCAACCTTGCCGTTTTTCCTGGGGAACTTGGGCCAGTACTCCTTCTTATCCCAGATCCTGGCCTTATCCAGCTCAACCGCAATCTCGTACAGGTAGTGGTGCAGCACACAGGCGTTCTTGCAGCACTTGCCGCCCAGGTGATTGTCCGCCTCGATGGTCAGCTGGTTGCCGCCCATGGCGCGGAAATAGGATGAGCCGAACCTTCCCGATGCGCCACCGCCGATAAAGATAGCGTCCCATTCCTTGGTAGTCGAATCATAATTGTCATATGGCCTTCTGTTATCGTAAAAAGTTGTCATTCTCTTTCTCCTGCATATTAATCAAACTGAGATTCAGTCCTTTAAAACATGCGTGACTGTACGCACGCAATCAAGCTTGTTACAGGTTGCCTCCAGCTTGTCGATGTTTTTAAAAGCCAATCCAAAGTTGTCCGTATTCAGCTTGACCTTGCAGACAAAGCATTTGAGCTTACCGGCAACGAGGTTGTCCCAGATTCCCAGGTATTGCAGGTGGTCTTTGATTTCGCCCTGATAAGACTGCAGACGCATCTTACTCCTCCTGATTTTATATAATTTATACTATTTAACGTAGAACCTGGGCCTGATCCTGCTCCAGAATGATGGACAGGCCATGACCCGCGGATTCTTTCCGACGACTTTCTCGGCTATCTTCATGGCTTCGCCGAAATCTCGGGCTGGAGTGCAGCCGACATCGCGCGCTGCGCCAGGGCCGCCCGTGCCGCTGACCTGCACCTGGGCCAGAGGATTGTCCATCCCCGGCACGCCGGCCATAATGATCTTATTGGCCTGGTTAAGGGCATACTCGCTCTCATACATCAGCCAGAAGCCATGCACCGGCGCATAGGCATGGGCATGCCTGTACTTGAAAATGAGGTCCTCGCGGTACATGAACTCCTCTTCATAAACGGACAGCTCCCGCATCGAGAAGCAGTTACGGTAAAGGTCGAGTATCTCTGCATAAGACGGGTGCGACCTATCGTCTATTGTGCCATCGCAATGAGCCAGCGCGATGACCACACCGCCTTCCCTGAGCACCGGCTTGTTGACCCACATACGTACAGGGGCGCACGCGGCAGCCAGCGCTATAAGCGGATTACTGGTCTCGCCGTAAAGCGAGTAACGCGGCACACCGTAGATAAGCACATCGGCCTGCGGCACCTCCATATGATAGATGCTTTCGGCAAATTTCCAGGTAGGTTCGTTGATCTCAGGCGAATAACCTGCAAAAACACCGGCCGGGGCGCCACCAGCGGTGGGGACGACATCCACATAAAATACGCGCTTGCCGGTGAATTTTTCGATCTGAGCCATGACCGCTTCCTTGTGAGCGCGATACATCATGGTATGCTGATTGCCGTGGCAGGAATCAGGATGGCCGACCACCGGAAAACCGTGCGTTGATGTCATACTTCGCGTGCTGGGAAAACCGATTATCACGCCGGTGCCCGTCATACCGCCCCAGTTTGAAACTACGACGGTGCCCGTATATATAAAAAGATCGGAATCCTGCAGCGCCCTGTTGTACTCCACATAATCACCCATAGCAGACGTGCCCATATATACGAGGTTTTCTGTATCATGGCAATCATGGTTGATAACTCTCGAGGCGCTTCCCGGGGGCGCAAACCTGTCATAGATGGCCGGCCCCAGATAAGCCCTTAACTGAAGGTCGGTCCACTTGCAGTGATTGCCGCTGCCGCATAGTAAATATATATTTTCTTCTTTCACACCGGCCTTAAGAAGCTCTTCTATCAGAATAGGGATAATCATCTGCCGCGGTTTCCCCGGTCGGGATGGGTCATCAAAACCGATGGTAACCTTGCCGTTACGCGCTTTTTTGGCCAGCTCGGACAGGGGCGGCGCGCCTACCGGCTTCGCAATAGCATCACGTATAGCTTTCTCGGGGTCCTGCAAGGCTGGAGGATTGGGGATCTCTCCCACTACCGTGTCTCCCGGCACCTCAATGTCTATCTTCTTATCCCAATAGTCTGCCTGGATTGTTTTCTTGCTCACCGTTATCCTCCTTAACAATTAAAAACGATCTTGATTCATCTACTGATCAAATTCAAAGACGGCTTCATAATATCATAGCTATAATTTCAATCCAAAACACTGCTCTTCCATCACCGGCATTAGACAAATTATACAAATATTGTATAATTTAATCAACCCTTTGTCGACTGGTATAATTTGCTGAATCAGGTGGTGTAGATGAAACTTATATTCAAGCTGCTGATGAGTTTTGTGCTGGCGTCGTTGTTATTTCTTCCCGCCAGTGGTCTGTGGGGCTGTGCGCCCGCGAAGCCGCCCTCGATACGTATCGGCTATCTGCTGGGCGACCTGCACCAGTTGCCGTTCTTTGTGGCCGAGGACAAGGGATTCTTCGCTGAGGAAGGCCTGGATATAGAGGTGGTGGGGCCCTTTGAGGCAGGGCCTGCAGAGATGGATGCCCTGGCAGCCGGCCAAATCGATATGGGCTACGTCGGAATGGCGCCTGCTGTGATGGCGGCTGCACGCAAGATTCCACTTTCCATAGTATCGGGTGTCAATCTGGAGGGTTCCGGCCTGGTGACCCGTACAGATATAAGCAGTGTTTCTGAACTGAAGTCAAAAAAAATAGCGACGCCTGCGCCGGGATCGATACAATATGTAATGTTCGGTATGCTGCTGGCTGATAATGATTTAGGTTACAACGACATCGAGCTTTTTCCCGGTACGGTTAAACCGCCGGATATGCCGCAGTCACTGCAGACCGGACGCATCGACGGATACTTTGTATGGGAGCCTTTCGTAGCCAAGTCTGTGGTAGGCGGCTACGGCGTAGTCCTTGTGGAATCAAAGGATATCTGGCCCGGCCATCCCTGCTGCGTGATAGTGGCTGCAGGTGATTTCGTCAGATCGCATGACGGCACCGTAGCTTCGGTAATACGAGCCCACTGCAGGGCTATTGATTATATCGAGTCCAACCCTGACGAAGCCAAGGCCATTGCAGCCAAATGGACCAAACTGGATTCTGCCGTTATCGATAACGCGTTCCAGCGGGTTAAATACACCTATTCTCTAAATAAGGACGATGTCAAGAAATTTATTGGGGACATCATTAATCTTGGTGAGACAGGAGCTATCAAGCCGATAATAACAACTGTTGATGTCGCGGATTTAGATAAGTTTGTCGAGATGGTTGTAGATACCAAATATATTCAGAGGTGAGGCCACGCGTCCTTTACGACTAATTTCGATCCTCCTGTTCCTTGTTATCTGGGAAGGGGCAGCCCTCCTGGCCGATATACCTCAGCTTTTTCCGACTCCTGTTGCCGTAATTGTCGCCCTCGGACAGCTGTTTGTCGCACCCGGCCCTCGCGGATTATCCTGGGCCGGCGAATTAATGGGCAATACATTAATCAGCCTTTGGAGGGTCATGGTCGGTTTTGCGCTGGCGGGAGTAACGGGAATATTGCTGGGCATCATCATCGGTTGGTGGCGAAATGCCCGAGACCTGCTTGAGCCGATCGTAGAGCTGCTGCGTCCTATCCCGCCGCTGGCCTGGATACCGTTGGCCATGCTGTGGTTTGGGCTTGGTTTCAAGCCTGCGGTCTTCCTGATCTGGCTGGGCGCCTTTTTCCCGATTTTACTTAATACGGTGCTTGGCATGGAGAGCACGCCCAACAAGCTGGTGGAGGTAGCTAAAACGCTTGGCGCCGGACCCTGGCAGATACTGTTCAAGGTCGGTTTGCCGTCGGCGGCTCCCTCCATCATGGCAGGCCTGCGCATCGGCATCGGGGTAGGATGGATGTGCCTAGTCGCGGCGGAGCTTACGGGATCCAACTCCGGACTGGGTTATATGATAATGTATTACTACTCCACGATGGAGGCATCCAAAACGGTTGCCGGCATGCTGATGATCGGCATTGTGGGCTTTCTGATGTTCGTCGGACTAAAAAAGATCGAGGACAACATCCTCTTCTGGAAGACGGCATGAGCGACAAAAAGCTAGTCATCGACGGCGTTACTAAAACCTTTATCGAGAAAAAAGGCGGCACATCCACCATGGCCCTGCGCGAATTCAGCCTGGAAATTGACCAAGGCGAGTTTGTCTGCCTGGTGGGTCCTTCCGGATGCGGTAAGACCACGCTGCTCAAGCTGGTAGCCGGCCTCGAACAGGCCAGTTCAGGAGCTATTTATCTCGATGGGAATCCGGTAACCGGGCCGGGCCGAGAGAGGGGTCTGGTCTTTCAGGATTTCGCATTGTTCCCCTGGAGGGATGTCCGAGACAATGTGGCCTTCGGTCCAGAGGTTCTCAAAGTGCCACTCTCTGAGCGACTGCGAATCGCTGAACACTGCATCGACCTCGTTGGACTTGCGGGCAGCAGTCATAAGTACCCTTCTGAGCTTTCCGGAGGCATGAAGCAACGTGTGGCCATCGCACGCGCCCTGGCCAACAGTCCTGAACTGCTGCTGATGGACGAGCCGTTCGGCTCCCTAGATGCGCAGACACGCTATCTTATGCAGCAGGAGCTGCTCGGCATCTGGAACTTGAATAGAAAGGCTGTTATCTTTGTCACCCATAGCGTCGAGGAGGCTGTTTTCCTGGCAGAGAGAGTGGTGGTCATGAGCTCCAGCCCCGGCTCTGTTAAAAGCATCTACCCTATCAACCTGAGCTATCCCCGCCGCCTGACTGATGCTGCTTTTATAATGCTAAGAGAGAAAATCACATCCGATATTGCCGCGGAAGTGGGCTGACTATCTCTCATTTATCCTTGTATCAATCGCACCAATAAAATATACTGCGACATTAAGGGAAGGGAACTTAAAGAAGCTGGTACACATGAACCTGGAAAGCCTGCTTATACAGAAAAAAGAGGCGTTATTGCGCAGGTGGCTGCGCGTAATATTTGAGCCCTGCGGGCCTGGCGCCGCAATGTCGGCGCCGGCCGGATGTGACAGATTTACGGATCCTGTAGGGTATACAATTTCCAACAACGCGGCTCATCTGCTGTATGCGTTGATAAAAGGAGACGACCCGGAAGCATCACGGGGATGCCTGGAAAAAATTATTAGAATAAGGGCCGTACAGGACCTCACGCAGTCACAGGCAGTGGGATTTATGCCCGGCCTTAAAACGGTGATCAGAAGCCTGGTCATGGAAGAAGTCACAAGATACGGATTAATGGAAGAGCTCAACGAGCTTGAGCAGAGAATCGACTGCCTGGTTCAGATATCGGATGAGTTATACGTAAACTTGAAGAATAAGATACGTGAACTTGCAATCAAGGAAGCAAAAAAGGACAATGATTTCAAGGCCAGGGTAATCAACATACGTAAAATGTGAGACAGGTGATGAGAATAATCTGGCCCCTGATTGCAGTTATTGCCGTTATTCTGCTGGCGGTGGTCAGCGTCGTTGTTCCGGCATCGCAGCTTATATTCGGTGTAATATTGCCGTACCTGGCAATCTCGGCGTTCATCGCCGGATTCATTTACCGGGTAATACGATGGGCCAACTCGCCTGTGCCTTTCAATATTCCGACCACCTGCGGTCAGGAGGCTTCTTTTAATTGGATAAAGAGCGATAAAATCGAAAGCCCCCGCAGCAACTGGGGCATATTTGGTCGCCTGGCGCTGGAGATCCTCTTTTTCCGCTCACTTTTTCGTAACAGCAGCATGGGGCAGGTTGATGCGCAAAGGCTGATCTACGGCGGCAGCCGCTGGCTCTGGCTTGGAGGGCTGGCCTTCCACTGGTCACTGCTTATCATCATCATCCGCCACCTGCGTTATTTCACTGAGCCTGTCTTTCCTCCCTCGATATGGCTGTCTTCATTCGATGGAATACTTCAACTGGCTTTGCCCGCCCTCTTCATCTCGGATTTCATCATTCTTGCAGCAGTGACCTACCTTCTGATCAGACGCCTTATCTCAGAACGGATCAGGTATATGTCTCTCGCCTCGGATTATCTGGCACTTTTTCTAATCCTGGCAGTAGTTATTTCCGGCATCCTCATGCGCTCCGTATTCAAAGTGGACCTGATTGCAGTCAAGGAACTGGCGATCAGCGTAATCACTTTCAGGCCCTCTGTTCCTGCGGGCATCGGCCTTCCTTTCTACATCCACCTGCTGCTTGTCTGCGCTTTAATTATCTATTTCCCCTTCAGCAAGATGATGCATATTGCCGGTGTTTTCCTCAGCCCCACCCGCAACTCAAAGAACGACAACCGCAGCGTGAGGCATGTTAATCCCTGGAATCGTCCGGTCAGAGTACATACATATGCCGAATACGAGGACGAATTCAGACAGCCCATGATCAAGGCAGGCATTCCCGTCGACACAAATATTTCTGCGGGGAGCAGTGATGGCAGATAAGCTAAGCAGGCCGGAAGAGATGGCCGGCATTGATTATCATGCTCCTCAGCAGGACTGGATGGACCCGTCCGTCGAGTTTAAAAGAGGATCCTACTGCTATGCAGCACCTCTGAAAAACCAGGAGCAATTACAGCTGCCCAATCCGCGCCAGTGGAACCCGCAGGATGCTGACTGGAAACTGCCGCCGGACTATAAACGTATCATCCTGCAGGGCATGAAAGACCGGCTGGAAAAATACCGCTCATGGAAACTATTTCTGGACATTTGCGTGCGCTGCGGAGCCTGCGCAGATAAGTGCCACTACTACATTGGATCCGGTGATCCCAAAAACATGCCTGTCATGAGGGCTGAATTATTGCGCTCGGTATACCGCAGGTATTTCACCATCGGGGGCAGGCTCCTGGGCAAGCTGGCCGGCGCCAGGGAACTGGACGAGCAGGTTATTAAAGAGTGGTATTACTACTTTTACCAGTGTTCGGAGTGCCGGCGCTGTTCCGTCTTCTGCCCTTATGGCATCGATACCTGCGAAATCACAATGCTGGCACGCGAGTTGCTGAATCTGGTGGGCTGCTCGACCGAATGGGTGGTCAGCCCGGCGTCCAACTCATTCCGCACGGGCAACCATCTGGGCATTCCCCCGCATGCCATGAAACAGAGTCTGGAATCGGCGCAGGATGATATCAAAACCATCACCGGCATTGAAGTGAATGTACCAATCAATAAAAAGGGCGCCGAGATCCTTTTTGTCACCCCTTCAGCCGATTTCTTTGCCAGCCCGGCCTGGTACACGCTGATGGGCTACATGATGCTCTTTCACGAGATCGGTCTGGACTATACATTCAGCACCTACGCCTCTGAGGGGGGAGATTTCGGCCTTTTTCACTCAGCCGAGTTGGCCAAGAGCCTGAACGCTAAAATATACGCAGAAGCCGAGAGGCTAAAGGTTAAATGGATATTGGGCGGAGAATGCGGGCACATGTGGCGCGTAATCCACCAGTATATGGATACCTTCAACGGCCCACCGTCGTTCCTCGAGCAGCCGGTCTCGCCCGTAACCGGCACCAGGTTCGATAACGCCAGGTCGACCAAAATGGTTCATATCTGTGAATTTACCTCGGACCTGATATACAACGGTAAACTGAAGCTGGATCCCGGGCGCAATGATAAATGGAAGGTGACCTACCATGATTCCTGCAATCCGGCGAGAGCCATGGGGCTGCTTGAAGAGCCCCGCTACGTCATCAACCATATATGTAACTATTTTTATGAGATGCCGGAGAATACCATCAGGGAGCGCACTTTCTGCTGCGGCAGCGGAGCGGGACTGGGCTCCGACGAGAATATGGAGATGCGGTTACGCGGCGGGTACCCCCGCGCTAATGCTGTGCAATATGTAAAAGAAAAACATGGCGTGAACGTGCTGGCCTGCATCTGCGCCATAGACAAGGCTTCATTTCCACCCCTGCTGGAGTACTGGGTGCCCGGAGTAGAAACGGCCGGGGTACATGAACTGCTTGGCAATGCCCTCATCATGCAGGGCGAGAAACCGCGGGAGACAGACTTAAGAGGAGAACCTCTGACCAATACATCTTCAGAAGGCGGAGCGCAAGATGTATGATAAAGGCAAGATAATCGGCGGATTGGCCATTTTCCTTTGTCTGGCCAGCTTCCCTGTCTGGTACACGGCAGTTAGCGGAAAGGCCGATTACCGCACAAACCACGTTTTGCCGGCCAGTGAGAACCAGTGTGTGGAGTCCGCGCAGTATATGAAAGCGTATCATATGCAGCTTATGCAGCAATGGCGCGACCAGGCAGTCAGGCAGGGCGATAATATATACGTATCCAGCGATAACCGCACATTCGACATCAACCTGACGGATACCTGTTTCAAATGCCATGCCAATAAAGCTGACTTCTGCGACCGCTGTCATAACTATACGGGCACAGCTCCCAACTGCTGGGATTGCCATAACGTACCGCCGGCCAATGCGCCGCCGCAGGTGACGAAATGAACAATATGAATATCGATCGCCGCTCTTTCATCAAACTGGCCGCTCTCGGCCTGCTTGCCCTGACGGCCAAACCTGCCCTTGATCTTATCTCAAGGCCTTCTACGGCCAGGGCTCTCGACGGCCCATTCTCCGGAAAACGTCTGGCGATGGCTATAGACCTCAAAGCCTGCACAGCCGGAGACGGCTGCGTCGATTGCATTGCCGCGTGCCACCGAGTACATAACGTCCCCGACATAGGCAATATTAAAGAGGAAATCAAATGGCTGTGGGAGGTCGACTACAAGCAGGCTTTCCCCGGTCAGGAGAACGGATTCGTCAGGGACCCGCTGCTGGATAGCAGGGTGCTGGTACTGTGTAACCATTGCGATAATCCGCCCTGCGTTAAAGTGTGCCCGACGCAGGCGACCTGGAAGAGGGAAGACGGCATAGTTATGATGGACTACCACCGCTGCATCGGTTGCCGCTATTGCATGGCGGCTTGCCCCTATGGCTCCCGCAGCTTTAACTGGCGCGATCCGCGCCCTTATATCAATACCATCGAGCAGAGCTATCCCACCCGCACGAGGGGCGTGGTCGAGAAGTGCAACTTCTGCGAGGAACGACTATCAGATGGGCTGCAGCCTGCCTGCGTGGAAGCTTGCAGCAGCGGGGCTTTAAAGTTCGGAGACCTGAAGCCGGGTACGGAGTTGTACGACCTGATTTCATCGCAATTCAACCTACGGCGTAAGGCCGAGCTGGGTACGCGGCCGCAGGTCTATTATTTACTGTAGGTTTCACATTGATTGAGAACATTTTGAGAGGCGGAAAGAAATACTGGCTGCTGATAAGCGGCCTTCTCGTGCTGATGGCGGCAGGCCTGGCTGCCTATCTCGAGCAGTGGAATATCGGTCTGGCCGTGACCGGCCTGAGCAGGGATGTCTCATGGGGCCTGTATCTCGCCAACTTCACTTTCTTCGTTGGCGTAGCCGCATCCGCCGTTATGATTGTCATCCCGTATTACCTGCACAACAGCAAGGAATTCCGCCGCATACTTATACTGGGAGAGTTCATGGCCGTAGCGGCCTGTCTGCTGGCCATTACTTTCATTCTGGTTGACCTGGGACAGCCGGCCAGGGTATTTAATATCATTCTTTATCCTACGCCCGGCTCGGTTATTTTCTGGGATGTCGTGGTGCTATCAGTCTACCTGCTGCTCAACATGGTGCTGGGGTGGGTGGCGCTGGACGCCGAGTACAAAGAGGTTGCTCCGCCGTCATGGTTGAAGCCCGTGGCAATCGTATCCGTAGTCTGGGCTGTCAGCATACACACCGTCACCGCATTCATTTACGCCGGGCTGGCGGCACGTTCTTTCTGGCTGACCGCTCTGCTGGCGCCCCGCTTTCTTGCCTCAGCTTTCGCTTCCGGCCCCGCCCTCCTGATATTGATTGCACTGATCATGAAGAGGTGGGGCGGATTCGATCCCGGCGACCAGTCGCTGGACAAGGTGGCTAAAATCGTGACGTACGCCATTATCATCACCGTCTTCTTCCTGCTGTTGGAGATCTTCACGGTTTTCTACAGCCAGGAGCCGGACGCTATGTCCCACTTCCAGTACCTGTTATTTGGATTGGACAACCATTACGGCCTTGTACCATGGCTATGGACATCGGTCATTCTGGCCTGCGCCGCCATTATCCTGCTGGTCATACCTTCCATGCGAAAAAACCAGCTCACACTTGCGTTGGCCTGTGCAGCTGTTTTCATCTCCATCTGGATCGATAAAGGCCTGGGGCTGATTGTGCCGGGTTTTATACCGACACCTCTGGGAGACATTACCGACTATACTCCCACCTTGCTCGAAACAGTTATAACTATTGGGGTATGGTCGATGGGCGGTTTGATACTGACTCTGCTGCTCAAGGTGGTGCTGGGTGTCAGGCAGGGACAGCGCTGAACGACATCTCTTTGACAAATAATTATCCGCTATAGATAATGGAGCTGTAGATATGTATCACCCTTTAAACTCCATACCTGATGGCAAGAGGTTGAAGGCTTTCTTGTGGCTGCTGGCTGCGACCATAGGCATTACCATCGTATTCCGCTTTATCGGCCCATTCAAACCGACCATCGTTGACTTCGAACTGGCCGGCAGCGTGGAGAAATCATCGGCCATCATCGGGGCATGGGACACGCTGGCCAGGCTGCAGACCTGTTTCAACCTGGGCTTCGATTACCTTTATATGCCCGTATATTCAACTACCATCGCCCTTGCCTGTGTGATGGGCGCCGGCGTTATCGCGCGCAACGGCTGGAAGAATCTCGGTACACTGTTGGCCTGGGGCTTATGGCTGGCAGCTATACTCGATGCCGTGGAGAACTACGCCCTCATCACCATGATGTACGGCAGCCCGGTGGCCCCGTATCCCCAGATCGCCGCATACTGCGCAGCCTGTAAATTCGGCCTGATTCTTGTCGGTCTGCTATACGCCCTTATCTCGCTTATCGTTTATCTGATCAAACTCTCCCGAATAAAGCTTGTGCCGCTCAAATAGGCCTTACCTAAATCTATATGCCATAAAATCCGGGCACAAAAACCACCGCGGCCATCCGTGCGCAAGAAACCCTTTACAGCTGCCGAATTCATATTGCGGCGTAACTGTGCAGTCCCCCGAAGAATAAATTGCCGAAGAATGTAAGGAGCACTGCCAGGAAGCCGGCTACCAGAAACCAGGCGCTATGGGAGTCCCTCCAGCCGAGTATCCACCTCGTGAGAAAATAGAATGCGTAAATCAACCAGGTCACCAGCGCGGCGGTTTCCTTGGGGTCCCAGGACCAGTAGCTGCCCCAGGCGATTTTAGCCCAGATTGAGCCGATGACTATCACCAGCGTCATGAAACAAAACCCGGCCAGGGACGAGCGGTAGCCCAACCGATCGAGAGCAAATAATGAGGGCATGAAAGAAGCTGTGTATCTCCGCCCGACCAGGAGGAGCACACCGCAAACGAATCCCAGGGTAAATAAACCATAGGCAATGACGGCACAGGATACATGCAGCGGCAGCAGCCATGTCTGGTTCAAAAGCAGAGGAAGAGGTTGATGCTGGACAGGCAATGTGAACGCATAGATCAGAATAGCCAGAGTTGTCAGTGCTCCCGCTGCGCTGACCACATCGTTCCTCTGCCTCCATCTGAAAACCAGCACAACCGTCAGCACACCCCAGCCGAAAGAAACGGAGAACTCGTACATGTCCGTGGCGGGAATATGTCCGGCCTGGACGGCATGCACGACCAGTGAAACAGTGAGCGCCAGCCAGGCGACCAACATAACAGGCAGAGAGTAACGGGATACTGCCAGGTCCAGCGGGCTTTTATTAAAATAAACGGAGATGAACCCCCAGACATAGAGAATTAAGGCAAGCTGCAGGGCGACCAGCGTGGTCACGAACGTGAGTGTTTCAATCTGTCCCATAACCATTAAAGTATATACAAATCTTTTCACCGCTGTATGTTTCTGTTGACAGCAATTAAGTGATATTGTATAAATGGGTTTAGGGCCGGGCAATGCAAGGTGAGGGAGGTGATTGATTTAACAATTGTACCATTATTAATTTCAAACTTCGTTCGTCTTTTTATTAGTTAACAGTTAAGGAGGTGAGAGGTTGCAGAAGATTGATTGGTCATCGATATGGACCAGAGAGGATTGGTGGGCGTGTTGGCTGGGATTCGTCATCCTGATTCTGGCTATGATCGGCATTCTGCCCGCCGGCCCCAAGTTCGGCACGTGGGCAACGATCGATAAAGCTTTCCCTTCAGGCATCGCAACTATCTGGGACACACTGATCCTGTTGATCATACTGGCCGTACTGTGTTTGATCGGCCTGATCTTTATGAAAAAGGATATCAAGCGTTTTGTCCCCGCCTTCATCGTTATCTTTGCGCTTGCCTGGCTGGCGGTTTTCATCGGTAAGCAATCCGTCATCAATGCCTGGGGCCTGGAGTATGTCATCTGGGCACTGATCTTCGGTCTGCTTATCAGCAATACGATAGGCCTGCCCGGCTGGCTCAAACCGGCCGTGCTGACCGAGTATT
>Ga0172380_10004316_pt1 | contig 18384 bp, 9 predicted proteins | sample Leawe162metaG_FD_119747 | JGI IMG/M metagenome (GOLD analysis project Ga0172380, IMG submission 119747) | Leachate microbial communities from a municipal landfill in Southern Ontario, Canada - Leachate well 162 metaG | ecosystem: Engineered > Solid waste > Landfill > Unclassified | place... | reverse complement strand
GGACTTGGGCATCGACTCCATCAAGCGGGTCGAGATCCTCTCCGCCCTTCAGGAACGCCTGCCCGGCTCGCCCGTGATCGGACCCGAGCACCTGGGAACGCTCCGCACCCTGGGCGAGATCGCCCGCCACCTGGGGGGTGGATCAAAATCTGACTCTTCTGACTCTTCTGACTCTTCTGACTCTTCTGACTCTTCTGACTCTTCTGACTCTTCTGACTCTTCTGACTCTTCTGACTCTACGAACTCTACAAACTCAATCACCGCAACCCTGTTGACCGTCGTGAGCGAGAAGACCGGCTATCCCGTGGAGATGCTGGAGCTCGACATGGGCATGGACTCGGACCTGGGCATCGACTCCATCAAACGGGTAGAAATCCTCTCCGCCCTCCAGGAACGCCTGCCCGGCTCGCCCGTGATCGGACCCGAGCACCTGGGAACGCTCCGCACCCTGGGCGAGATCGCCCGCCACCTGGGGGCCGGATCAAACTCATCAAACTCATCAAACTCATTGAACTCATTGAACTCAATCACCGCAACCGTCTCCGCCGAGACGCGGCAAAGCGCCCCCACAGCTACTGTCAATCGCAGCACCATCATCCCTATCGCGCTCGAAGCAACGACTGAGAATCTGGCACTTGCCGAGGAAGGCGAACTCTGGGTAACCGATGACGGCTCTTCCCTGTCCGTGGAGCTGTGCACCATGCTCCGGACCAAGGGACACACGGTCCGCCTGGTCACCGTGGATACTACCGAGGAAAAGGCGCTGTCAATGGATATCGCCGGCCTGGTGATCTGCGCGCCCCACGCCGGAACCACCGACCTTTTCCTGGAAAACGCCTTCCTGCTCCTGAAGAGCGTTGCCCCTGCCCTGCGCCGGTCAGGCGCATCGGCCGGCTCATTCTTCTGTACGCTGTCGCGCCTGGACGGCGCCTTTGGCTGCGGCACCAACACGACCCTTGTTGACCCGCTCTCCGGCGGCCTGGCAGGACTCGTCAAGAGCGCGGCCCGCGAATGGCCGGACGTTACCTGCAAGGCCATCGACCTGGCAGGATTTTCCGACCCGGCCGTTGCGGCCCGAGCCGTGGCCGAAGAGATATTCAGCTGCGGACCGGTCGAAGTGGGACTCTCCCCCCAAGGACGGATCGGGCTGGCACTCTCCGAGCTGCCCGCACTGCAGGCTCCCCTGACGCCCCCCATCCGCGAGGGCGAGGTGGTGGTCGTAACCGGCGGTGGCCGCGGCGTCACCACGGCGGCGGCGGTTGCCCTGGCAGAGGCCTACAAGCCGCTGCTGGTCCTTCTTGGCAGAAGTCCGGAACTCCTGCCCGAACCGGCCTGGCTGGCACCGCTGACGGACGAAGGGCTGATCAAGCGGGCTATCCTGGAACAGTCTGCGGAAAAACTCCATCCCAGGGATATCGAGGAACGATTCCGGGCCGTTGTTGCCGGTCGGGAACTGCGTTCGACCCTGGCCAGGGTCGAGGCGGCCGGCGGCAAGGCAATCTACCGCTCCGTCGATATCCGCGACACCGATGCGGTCGCTGCGTTGCTGCAGAATATCCGGAGCGAGCACGGCCCCATCCGGGGCATCGTCCATGGCGCCGGCGTGTTGGCCGACCGCCTCATCACCGACAAGACCCGCGAGCAGTTCTCGTTGGTCTATGGCACCAAGGTAACCGGGCTGCGCGCCCTGCTCGATGCCACAACCGACGACGATCTGGGCTTTATCGCCCTCTTTGCCTCCACCACCGGCCGCTTCGGCCGGAGCGGCCAGGTAGACTACGCCGTGGCCAATGAGGTCCTGAACAAAATCGCCCAGGCCGAGGCGCGGCGCAGGCCCGGCTGCCGCACGGTCAGCATCAACTGGGGTCCCTGGGACGGCGGCATGGTCACCCCTGCCCTGAAAAAGGTCTTTGCCGGCGAGGGGATCGGCCTGATCGGCCTGCAAGAGGGGGGCGAGCTTCTGATCCGCGAGATCGCAGCCACGGATGCGCCGGTAGAGGTAGTTGCCCTGGCAGGGACATCGGAACACCTCTGCGCCACACCGGGGACCACCCCGCTAAAACCGTTGTCCGAGGCATTTACCCTTACCCTGGGGGTGGATGACTACCCCTTTCTCCGCTCTCACGTCATTGACGGCAAGGCGGTCCTGCCCATGGCAATGATCGTGGAATGGCTGGCCCACGGCGGACTGCACGGCAATCCCGGCTTCCGCTTCCACGGCTTCAACGACCTGCGCATCTGCAAAGGTGTCGTCTTTGAGCGGAACACCCCCTATACCGTACGGATCATGGCCGGCCGCGCCATGAAAAAGGATTCCCTGTACGTCGTGCCCATGGAGCTCACCGGAATGCCGGCCGAAGGGCGGACGGTCCTCCATGCCCGGGGTGAGATCGTACTGGTCAAGCAACTGCCTGAGGGGATCCGCTCGTTCGGGGAACTCCCGGCCTCGCCCTATACGCCGCAAAACGGCAATATCTATGACCCGGAACACCTCTTCCACGGCCCGGACCTCCACGGCATCGAACAAGTGGACAGCTGTTCCCCCAAAGGGATCTCGGCCCTGGTAAAGGGGGCGCCCCAACCGGCCAGCTGGATCAGGCAACCTTTCCGGAGCGCCTGGATCACCGATCCCCTGGTAATGGACTGCGCTTTCCAACTCATGATCCTCTGGAGCCTGGAACGCTTCGGTTCCGGCTCGCTCCCCTGCTTTGCCGGACGATACCGCCAATATCACGATTCCTTCCCCCATGATGGGGTCCAGGTGGTGATTCGCGTAACAGCCGAACACAACAGCAGCGCCACCGCGGACATGGAGTTTTTCGACCGTTCCAGCGGCAAGCTGGTCGCCCGTCTCGAAGGCTATGAGTGCATCATCGACAACTCACTCAAGCAGGCATTCAAACGCAACCAGCTGGCCCAGCCGGAATGTGTCGTGCTGGGAGCAGCTTGAGGTATGCAGCAGCCTGCTTCAGTAGCCATTGTCGGCATCGGCGGCATCTATCCCGATGCGCCTGACCTCGACCGCTTCTGGGACACTATCCGTTCCGGCAGAAGCACGGCCCGCGAAGTGCCGGCCGGAAGGTGGTTCCTCTCCCCTGACGCGGCCTACGATCCCGAGGTGGGCAAGGCCGACCGGGTCTATTCCCGACGCGGTTGCTTTATTGACAAGATTCCCGACTTGTCCGACTTGTTTGACTTACCTAACCTATCAGACCTTGATCCGCTCTTTCATCTTTTGCTGCACGCAGGCAAACGCGCCTTTGATGACGGCATCACCGAGCCCCTCGACCGCTCGCGCATCGGCGTCATCATCGGCAACCTGGCCCTGCCGAGCGAAACATCATCACTGCTGGCCCGCCAATGGCTGGGCCGGACCTTCGAGGAAAAACTGCTCGGCCACTCCAACAGCCAACAAGCGACCAATCCCCTGAATCGCTACGTGGCCGGCCTTCCCGCCGGCATCCTGGCCCATGCCTTAGGGCTTGGGGGGAGCAGCTGCACTCTGGACGCGGCCTGCGCCTCCTCGCTCTACGCCATCAAGCTGGCAGTTGACGAGCTATTGGCCGGCCGTGCCGATGCCATGCTGACCGGTGGCCTTTCCCGCCCCGACCCCCTGTACACCCAGATGGGTTTTTCCCAGCTCCGCGCCCTGTCGCGGCGAGGCATCTGTTCCCCGTTCGACGCCTCCGGCGACGGCCTGGTGGTTGGCGAAGGCTCCGGCATCTTCCTGCTCAAGCGAACCGAGGATGCCCTGGCCCATGGCGATCGGATCTACGGCGTCATCAGGGGCATCGGCCTGGCCAACGACGTGGGGGGAAGCCTCCTGGCGCCGCTTTCCGAGGGGCAACTCCGCGCCATGCGCGCCGCCTACGCCCGGGCCGGCTGGGAACCACAGGACGTGGACCTGATCGAGTGCCACGCCACCGGCACCCCGGTGGGAGACGCCACCGAGGTTGCCAGCCTCAGGGAACTCTGGGGCGATGTGCGGCCAAGCGGGACCCCCTGCATCATCGGTTCCATCAAATCGAATATCGGCCACCTCCTCACGGCTGCCGGCGCCGCGGCCCTGACCAAGGTGCTCTTGGCCATGCAGCGGGAATCCCTGCCGCCAACCGCCAATTTCAGCGCCCCCCAGCCCGGGATGGATCTCGACAACAGCCCCTTCCGCGTCCTGACCGAGGAGATGCCCTGGCAGCGCCGGGGTGACGGCATCCCCCGCCGGGCCGCGGTGAGCGCCTTCGGATTTGGCGGCATCAACGCCCACCTGCTGATCGAGGAGTGGCTCCCGGAGTCGTCCAGAACGCCGGCAACGGTTGGTCAAAACCGCGCTGCAGGCCACCATCGACCCGGCGCGAGGCCTGCTCCGGTCAAGAACGAAAAACCGTACAAGCGCCCTTTGATCGCCGTGGTTGGCATGAATGCCCGCTTTGGCCCATGGCAATCGCTCCGTTCCTTTCAGGAACGGGTTCTGGGCGGCACTGCACACTTTTCGCCCGCCCCTCCCCGTAAATGGTGGGGTGCGGAAGAAAGCGGCTGGTTCCGCGAAGAGGGGCTCCATCAGACCCCATTCAGCGGTTTCTATCTGGATGAGGTAAATATAACGGCAGAGCAGTTCCGCATCCCCCCCAGGGAGATGGAGGAGATGCTGCCCCAGCAGTTGCTCATGCTCCAGGCGGCCGCGGCCGCCATGGCCGATGCCGGGCTGAACCGCGAAAACAACCTGCGGGCCGGGGTGTTCATCGGTATTGCCCTTGACCTGAACAGCACGAATTTCAGCTTTCGCTGGTCCCTGGCCGAACAGGCTGCTCTCTGGGCAAAGGAACTGGGCCGCGAACTGGTGCCGGAAGAGCTGGCTGGCTGGATCTCGCAGCTGCGCGACGACGCCGGGCCGCCCCTTACCGCCAACCGGACCATGGGTGCACTGGGCAGTGTGGTGGCCAGCCGCATTGCGCGGGAATTCCGCGTCGGCGGACCAAGCTTCACCCTTGCCAACGAGGACGGTTCCGGCATTCGTTCCCTGGAAACAGCGCTCCGCCTCCTGCAACAGGGTGAGATCGACCGGGCCCTGGTCGGGGCGGTTGACCTTGCCGGCGATCTGCGGGCCGTGCTCGGACAGCATGCCGTCAGAAACCTTTCCGGTTCCGGCCGTGGGCTCCCCTTTGACCAGCGGGCCGATGGCGGCATCATCGGCGAAGGTGCCGCGGCCGTGGTCCTGAAGCGGCTCGATGATGCCGAACGGGATGGCGACAGGATCTACGCGGTCATTCGCGGCATCGGCAGCGCAGGCGGCGAATCGCTGCTCCCGGGGGAATCGGCCTATTGCCAGGCACTGGAGCGGGCCTACACCGATGCCTGCGTCAATCCGGCCACCGTTACCTATGTGGAGGCCCACTCCAGCGGCCACCCGGCCGAGGACCAGATGGAGGCAGCGGCACTGGCCGCCTTTTTCGGGACCGCCCAATCCGAGGATTCGTCCCCCCGCAGGGACCGCTCCTGTGCCGTCTCCAGCATCGCCGGCGACATCGGCCACAGCGGCGCCGCGTCCGGACTGGCCTCCTTTGTCAGGGGATGCCTCGCCCTTTACCAGGAAATCATCCCCGCCTGCCGCGGGACAGAGTTGCCCCTGGCCGAGCTTTCCGGACCAGGGCCGCTGTACCTTCCCCGCACCCCCCGCTACTGGCTCAGAAACCGGGCCGAAGGACCACGCCGGGCCGGGGTGAGCGTATTCGGCATGGATGGCAGCTGCAGCCATGTCGTGCTGGAGGGATGGGACAACATCCCGCCCCGGGTCGAGGCCGAGCGGAGCGCGCCGATCGGTTACGGAGCCGAGTCCCTGTTTACCTTTACCGGCGAAAATCCCGCCGAGCTTGCCCGCGCCCTCGACATCCTGCGTCTGAGGTCAAACCAGGCGCCGGGCGACAACCTTGCCTCCCTGGCCCGAGAGTGGTACGGCCGCGCCGACACCGCCAAAAGCTCCCCTTGCGCCTTGGCCCTGGTTGCCCGCAACCGGGAGGAACTGGTCGCACTCATCGACCATGGCGTGCGGCTGCTGGCAGCCGGCGACAATGCGGATGAGGTCCTGGCACACCCAGCCCTCCATGACCGGCTGTTTTACTCGGCCGCGCCCCTTGGCCGAACAGGCAAGGTCGCCTTTGTGTTTCCCGGTTCCGGCAATCACTACCCAGGCATGGGGATGGAACTCTCCTGCCGCTGGCCGGAGATCCTCCGGCGCCAGGATGCCGACAACCTGTATCTCCGCAGCCAGTTCCAGCCGGAGCGCTTCTGGAACGGCGCCCCGCTCTCCGAGATCAATGACGACCATCGCGCCGTGATCTTCGGCCAGGTGGCAACGGGGTGCGCGGTCAGCGACCTGGTGCGAAGTTTCGGCGTGCAGCCCCAGTCCGTGATCGGCTACAGCCTGGGCGAATCAGCCGGCCTCTTTGCCCTGGGTGCCTGGCGCGACCGGGACGGGATGCTGACCCGGATGCACAATTCCACCCTCTTTACCCGCGATCTGGCCGGTGAGTGCCGGGCTGCCCGACGCGCCTGGGGGCTTGGCGAGGGGGAACCGGTCGCTTGGACCATCGGCGTTGCCGAGGCCCCTGAGCGGGAGGTGCGCCAGGCGTTGCGCTCGATGAAACGGGCCTACCTGCTGATCGTCAACACCCCTGACGAATGCGTGATCGGCGGCGATTCTTCCCAGGTGAGGACTATCGTCGAACAGCTCGGCTGCCGCTTCTTCCCCCTGCACGGCGTGACCACGGTCCATTGCGAGGTTGCCGGAGAGGTTGCCAAACCATACCGCCAGTTGCACCTCTTCCCGACCACCCCCCTGCCGGGGATACGCTTTTACAGCGGTGCCAGGGGCAAGGCCTACGAGGTGAACCGCGAGAGCGCCGCCGACTCGATCCTGGCCCAGGCCATGGAAGGAGTTGATTTCCCGGCAGTCATCGAATCCGCATACTCGGATGGCGTGCGCCTGTTCCTGGAAATGGGACCGGGCAGCTCCTGCACCCGGATGATCGGTCGCATCCTGGCCGGACGCCCCCACCTGGCCAGGTCCTGTTGCCACCAGGGGCAGGACCCCGCCTCAGGGCTGATGCGGCTCCTGGCGCAGCTTATTGCCGAGCGGGTGCCGGTGGATCCCGGCCAGTTGTTCGCCGCGTCTCCCCTGGAGCTGCAGAATCCGCACCGAGGGACCGTGGTGCGCGTAGCCGCCGGCGGCCTCCCCTTTCAGCCATCGCCTCCGCCGCGCCGACCCCAGGCGGTTATTCAAACCGGAACCCGGATACCGGAATTACCCGGGTTCCGGCCGCAATTGCCGGAAATGGCACTGTCGGCAACCATGCCCGTTGTCCGGGCATCGGGCATTGAACCAGCCGTTGATCCGTTCATCCGCGGTTTTGTTGCTGCCCAGGAAGCCGGCCTCAGGGCACACGAAGCCTATCTCCAGATCGCAGACAGCCTGACCCGCTCCATGGCCGAGGCCCTGGCCATGCAGGTCTCGCTGCAGCAGGCACTGGGCGATGGCTACGCATCGGCTTTCACGGCTGAGACTTTATTCCCCATGGCCCCCACCTCGCTTCCGTCCGAACCCTGCGCCTTTGACCGGGAGATGTGCTTCGAATTCGCCCGGGGCAGCGTTGGCCGCATGCTTGGTTCGGCCTTTGCCGAGGCCGACACCTTTCCGACCAGGGTGCGCCTGCCCGATGAACCGCTCATGCTGGTGGACCGAATCGTGACCCTCGAAGGCGAAGCAAAATCCATGACCTCCGGCCGGGTCGTGACCGAGCACGATATCCACGCCAATGCCTGGTATCTGGATGGAGGCCGCATACCGACCTGCATCGCCGTGGAAGCGGGCCAGGCCGACCTGTTCCTCTCCGGCTACCTGGGGATCGACTTCATCACCAGGGGATTGGCGGTCTACCGCCTGCTGGATGCAGTCGTCACCTTCCACCGCCAATTGCCCGGTCCCAACGAGACCATCCATTACGATATCCGGATCGAGCGCTTTTTCCGCCAGGGTGAAACCTACCTGTTCCGCTTCCGGTTCGACGCCACCGTGAACGGCCAGCCCCTGCTCACCATGCGCAACGGCTGCGCCGGCTTCTTCACCACCGAAGCGCTCGCCGCCGGCAGGGGCATCGTTCGCCCGGCAGTTGACCCGCGCCCCAGGAGCGGCATTAGGCCTGCGGACTGGCAGGATCTGGTCCCCATGGTCAGGGAGTCTTTTGACGCACAACAACTGGCGCTGCTGCGGCAGGGCGATCTGGCGGGCTGTTTCGGCCCTGGGTTCGGCAACCTTCCCACGAAACGCCCCCTGACGATCCCGGGTGGGCGGATGAATCTGGTGCATCGGGTCATGGAACTGGCCCCCCAAGGGGGACGCTACGGCCAGGGTCTGATCCGCGCCGAGGCAGACATCCATCCCGACGACTGGTTCATCACCTGCCACTTCGTTGACGACCGGGTCATGCCCGGCACCCTGATGTACGAATGCTGCCTCCACACCCTGCGCATCTACCTGCTGCGGATGGGGTGGGTGGCAGAGGCGGACGCCGCCGTATGGGAACCGGTGCCTGGAGTGGCCAGCCAGCTGATTTGCCGCGGTCAGGTCCTGGAGACGACGCAGGTCGTGACCTATGAGGTGAGCATCCGCGAAATCGGCTATCGACCCGAACCGTATGCAATCGTCGATGCCCTGATGTACGCCGACGGCCGGCCGATCGTCGAGATCATCGACATGTCGGTACGGCTGAGCGGCACCACCAGGGAGAAGTTGACCGACCTCTGGAGCAAGCGCCAGCCGCTGGCAATGGCGGGTGGATACGTCAAACCGGCGGTCTACACCAAGGAACAGATCCTGGCGTACAGTAACGGCAACCCCTCGGAAGGGTTTGGCGACCAGTACCGCGTCTTTGACAGCGAGCGCAAGATTGCTCGTCTCCCCGGCCCCCCTTACCAGTTCATGGACCGGGTTACGGCCGTGCAGGGCGAACCGTGGCGGATGGTCGCCGGCGCCAGGGCCGAGGCCCAGTACGACATCCCTGCCGATGCCTGGTATTTCGCAGCCGACCAACAGCCGCGCATGCCCTTTGCGATCCTGCTCGAAGCCGCGCTGCAACCGTGCGGCTGGCTGGCGGCCTACGTCGGTTCGGCCCTGACCACCCCCAACGACATCTCTTTCCGCAACCTGGGCGGGGATGCGGTCCAGCACCGCCCGGTCACCCCGGAAAGCGGCACCCTGACCTGTTCCGCGGTGTTGAAAAAGGTCGCTTCCAGTGGCGGCATGATCATCCAGGAATTCGCATTCTCGGTTGCGGACCAGCACGGCATCCTCTACGAGGGGGATACCATGTTCGGGTTCTTCTCCAAGGAGGCCTTGGCCCAACAAGTTGGTATCCGCGACGCCGCCCATTACCAACCGACAGCCGCCGAGCTTGAGCAGGGCAGAAGCCTACCCTTCCCGGACACAGCGCCGTTCCCGCAGAAGCAGCTCAGGATGATCGACCGGATCGAGCTGTACATCCCTGAAGGGGGTCCGGCCGGCCTCGGTTACCTCAGGGGGATCAAGGAGGTCGATCCTGACGAGTGGTTTTTCAAGGCCCACTTCTACCAGGACCCGGTAACCCCCGGTTCCCTGGGTCTCGAAGCGTTCCTGCAACTGCTGAAGTACGCCGCGGTAGAGCGTTGGGGCTGGCAGGAGGGCAACATCCTGACCGCAGTTGCCCTGGGACAGCGCCACAAATGGTGCTACCGCGGGCAGGTCGTCCCGACCAACAGGCTGGTAACGGTACAGGCCTGGATCACCGCCGTTGACGACAGCAACAAAATCCTGACGGCCGACGGCTTCCTAACCGTGGATGGCAAAACAATATACCAGATGAATGATTTTACCCTGCGGATGGAGTAGTAACTAATGAAGTATTCGAGAGTATTTCTAGAGGCGCTTGGTTATGAACTGGCCCCGGTGGTGGTAACCTCCGCCGAGTTGGAGGCCCGCCTGGAGCCTCTTTACCGCGCGCTTCATTTTGCCCCGGGTCAGCTGCAGGCCTTGACCGGAATTCGCGAGCGGCGCTGGTGGGAACCGGGCTATCCGCTGTCACGGGGGGCGATCGCTGCCGGTGAAAAGGCGCTTGCAGCCGCGGGCATCGCCCCGGAAGAGATCGGCGTGCTCGCCTATACCGGGGTCTGTAGGGAACAGTTCGAGCCGGCCACGGCCTGCCGCGTCGCTGCCGGTCTCGGCATCAAGGGCAATGCCGCGGTCTACGACATCTCCAACGCCTGCCTGGGGGTACTGAACGGCATCCTGGACGTGGCCAACCGAATCGAGTTGGGACAGATCCGGGCCGGCCTGGTGGTCTCCTGCGAGAGCGCCCGGGACATCAACGACATCATGATCGCCCGCATGCTCAAGGAACGAAAGATGGAGCATTTCGCCGCCTCCCTGGCCACCCTGACCGGCGGTTCGGGCGCCGTGGCGATCCTGCTTACCGATGGCTCGTTTTCAAAGGCCAGGAGGCGCCGTCTGCTTGGGGGGGTAACCCAGGCCGCGCCGGAGCACAACGGTCTCTGTCTGTGGGGAATATCGCCGGACGGCAAGGGAAACTTCACCCAGTACATGAGCACCGACGGGGTAAAGGTCATGAACTACGGGGTAAATCTGGGACTCCGCACCTGGGAGGCATTCCTGCCCGAGGTGGGGTGGTCCGCCGATCAGGTGGACATGGTGATCTGCCACCAGGTCGGCTCCGCGCATCAGAGCGCCATCCTCAAGGCCCTTGACATCCCGGCCGACAAGGACTTCACCACCTATGAGTTCCTCGGCAACATGGGCACCGTTTCCCTCCCCCTCACCATGGCCTTGGCAGACGAACGCGAAATGCTCCTGCCCGGAGACCGGGTCGGCCTGCTCGGTATCGGCAGCGGCCTGAACTGCCTGATGCTCGGGGTGGAATGGTGAGATCCCCGCTGTACAAGCATTATCCCTTTACCGGCCACACCCTTGACCTGAACGGCCTGCGCTACCACTATCTGGACGAGGGGCACGGCCGGCCGGTGGTGATGGTCCACGGCAACCCCTCCTGGTCGTTCTACTACCGCAACCTGGTCATGGCCATTTCCGGCAGCTACCGCTGCATTGTTCCCGACCACATCGGCTGCGGCCTGTCCGACAAACCGGGCGATGACCGCTACGACTACACCCTTGCCCAAAGGGTGGCTGACCTGGAATGCCTGCTCGACTCGCTTGCCCTCAGCGAACGGATCACCCTGGTCCTGCACGACTGGGGCGGGATGATCGGCATGGCCTATGCCGTGCGCCACCCGGAGCGGATCGAGAGACTGGTGATCCTGAATACCGCGGCCTTTCATCTGCCCAAGGAGAAACCATTCCCCCTGGGGCTGCGGATCTGCCGTGACACCGCCCTCGGCTCGCTGCTGGTGCGCGGTTTCAACGCCTTCAGCCTGGCCGCCTCCTTTGTCGGGTGCAAGCGCAACCCCATGTCCGCCGAGTTAAGGCGGGACTACCGGCTCCCTTATGATTCCTGGAAAAACCGTATCGCCACCCTGCGCTTTGTCCAGGATATCCCCCTGGCCCCGAGCGACCGTAACTACGACCTGATCAGCTCCGTTGCGGCCGGAATCAACCAGTTCCGTCAGCTGCCGATGCTCATCTGCTGGGGTGAGCGGGATTTCGTCTTTGACCGCCACTTCCTGGCCGAATGGCAGCGCCGCTTCCCCGAAGCCGAGGTCCATTCCTACCCTGACGCCGGGCACTACATCCTGGAAGATATGAGGGCAGAGGTGGTGCCGTTGATCAGAGAGTTTCTCCTCCGCACGAATCAAAGCGAATCCCCATGAGCAAGGAAGGCATCGTCAACATCGCGGGCCACCTCCCGGAGATGGCCCGCCAACAGCCGGACACCACGGCCATCATCTTCCCCCGGGGTAACCGCCGCCTCAGCTTCAAGGAGCTCGATGCGCTCAGCGACCGCATCGCCCATGGCCTTGTGCGCTGCGGCATCGACCATGGGGTGCGCACAGTCCTGATGGTGCCACCCAGCCCGGAGTTCTTTGCCCTCACCTTTGCCCTGTTCAAGGTCGGCGCGGTGCCGGTCCTGATCGATCCGGGGCTGGGGATCAAGAATCTGAAGCAATGCCTGGCAGAAGCCGAACCCCGGGCCTTCATCGGCATTCCCAAGGCGCACGCGGCCCGGCTGCTTCTCGGCTGGGGCAAGGAAACCGTCACAACACTCATCACGGTCGGCAAACGGCTGTTCTGGAAGGGAACCACCCTGGACGCCCTGATCGAGCAGCAACAGACCCGCGCCCCCTTTGCCATGGCACGCACGGAAAAGGAGGAGACCGCAGCCATCCTTTTTACCAGCGGCAGCACCGGCCCACCCAAGGGCGCGGTCTACAGTCACGGCAATTTCAGCGCCCAAGTGGCGGCCCTCCGCACGGTCTACGGAATCCAGCCAGGCGAGATCGACCTTCCAACCTTTCCATTATTTGCCCTCTTTGCCCCAGCCATGGGGATAACCGCAGTGATCCCTGAGATGGACTTCACCCGGCCAGGATCGGTCAACCCGCGCAAAATTCTGGACACCATCAACAGGTACAACGCCACCACCATGTTCGGCTCGCCGGCGCTCATCAACCGGGTCAGCCGCTTCGGTGCAAAACACGGGACCAAGCTGCCCACCCTGCGCAGGGTCATTTCCGCGGGTGCGCCGGTGCCGGCCTCGGTCCTGGAACGGTTCGCCTCCCTGCTCAATCCCGGCGTCGAGGTCTTCACTCCCTATGGCGCAACCGAGGCACTGCCGGTCTGTTCCATCGGCAGCAAGGAGATCCTGAATGAGACCAGGGCCATCACCGATGCCGGGGGCGGCGTGTGTGTCGGCAGGCCGGTGGCAGGCGTACAATTGGAGATTATCGCGATCAGCGACGCACCGATTGCCTGCTGGGACGAATCGCTACGGGTGCCAACCGGCAAGATCGGGGAGATCGTCGTCAAGGGTGAGCAGGTCACCAGGCGCTATTACAATCGCCCCGAAGCCGACCTGCTGGCCAAGATCGCTGACCCGGACAATGGCGGTTTTTTCCACCGCATGGGAGACCTGGGGGGCAAGGACGAACAGGGGCGCATCTGGTTCTGCGGCAGAAAGTCGCACCGGGTGACAACCAGCGAAGCCACCCTCTTTACCATCCCGTGCGAGGCGGTCTTCAACACCCATCCCAGTGTGCTCCGCACCGCCCTGGTCGGCGTGGGCAAACCCGGGCAGCAACTGCCGGTGCTCTGCGTGGAACTGGAGAAGGATGGCACTAAGGACCGGGACAAGGTGCGCCACGAACTCCTCGCCATTGCCGCCGCCCACATCCACACCCAGGGCATCGCCACGATCCTCTTCCACCCCGCTTTTCCGGTCGATATCCGCCACAATGCGAAGATCTTCCGGGAAAAACTCGCCCACTGGGCAGCGGTGAAACTGGCATGAAGGCCCTGGTAACCGGTGGCGGTGGTTTTCTGGGCAACGCGATTGTCCGACTGCTCGTCCGGGGGGGGGCTGCGGTGCGCAGCTATTCGCGAGGCGACTACCCTGATCTGGCGCGGCTTGGGGTGGAGCAGGCCCAGGGCGATCTGAGCGACCGGGAGGCGGTGATCAAGGCCGCTAGCGGGTGCGACATCGTCTTTCACGTGGCTGCCAAGGCCGGTATCTGGGGAAGTTACCAGGAGTATTACCGGGCAAACGTGACCGGCAGCGAAAACGTCCTGGCTGCCTGCCTGGCAAACGGCATCGAGCGGCTGGTCTACACCGGATCGCCCAGTGTGGTCTTTGATGGCCAAGACGTGGAAGGCGGCGATGAATCACTCCCCTACCCCGCCCGATTCGAGGCCCATTACCCTCATACCAAGGCCATGGCAGAGCAGATGGTTCTGGCCGCCAACGGTCCGGCGCTTGCCACGGTTTCGCTTCGGCCCCACCTGATCTGGGGCCCGGGAGACAACCACTTGGTCCCGCGCATCATCGCCAAGGCCAGGGCCGGGAAATTGCGCAGGATCGGCACGCGCCCCTGCCTGGTGGACACGGTCTACATCGACAATGCCGCACAAGCCCATCTGCTGGCGGCCGACAGGCTGCAGCCCGGATCAACAATTGCCGGAAAGGCCTATTTCATCTCCAATGGCCAGCCGGTCCCGCTCTGGGAAATGGTGAACCGCATCCTCGCAACGGCCGGCATTTCCCCGGTAACGCGCAGCATCCCACCCAGGGCCGCCTATGCCGTCGGTTCCCTCTGCGAATGGCTCTGGAAGCACCTTCAATTGCGGGGGGAGCCGCCAATGACCCGTTTCGTGGCCCAGGAGCTCGCCACTGCCCACTGGTTCAATATCGACGCTGCCCGGCGCGACTTGGGCTACGTGCCGGAGGTCTCCATCGACGAAGGGCTGGCAAGGCTCAAGGAGTGGCTGACGGAAGCTGGGTTATGAAAACGATGTTGCGCCTGGAACCGGGTGAAGTCCACATCTGGTGCGCCCCCCTCCCCCAGGACCTGACTGCGCTCAAACGCCTGGAGAGTTTCCTGGCCCCGAACGAACTGATCAGGGCCGACCGTCTGCGCGATCAGCGCCTGCGGCAGCGCTTTGTGGCCGGGCGCGGGTTTCTCCGTGAAACAGTGGCGCACTATCTGGAGATCGAACCCAACCATATTTACCTTGCCGCCAACGAGCACGGCAAACCTTACCTGCCCTACATCCCGGAAAGCTACAGCCGACTGCCACGCTTCAATCTGTCCCATGCAGGGGACTTGGTTCTCCTGGCAATATCCGGCTGCTGCGAACTGGGTGTGGACCTGGAGGCCATGCACGATGCCCTCCCCTTCCTCGACATGACGAAACTGGTGTTTTCCACCCGCGAGCAGGAACAACTGGCGAACCTCCCTTCCCATCTGCAGCGCGAGGCCTTTTATCGCTGCTGGACCCGCAAGGAGGCTTACCTGAAGGGGCGTGGCCTGGGATTCACCAAGCCGGCCAACAGCTTCACCGTCTCCCTTCTCCCCGACGACCCGCCTGAAATCACGCAAGATCTGTATGACTGCGCTGATAATTGTGCCCGTTGGCGCCTTCTGGATCTGAGCGTTCCCAATGGCTATTGTGCTGCACTCGCAATTGAGGGAGATGCGCCTGTATTGAGATACTTGTCATGATATCCGGCAATAGGACAAAAGATGGCATCGAAGCAGGTGTAAACAACAGCCCAAACATTAAAATTATTTACTTATAATGCATTTAATACTATATTTCACAGGTAGTTAGATATTGTGATTTAGCTTGGGAGGGCTTGTTGAAATGCCGCTGCTGGTGAAATACAAAAACAATTCAATCGAATACATTCCTAAAGATTGCTTTCAATATTTGCTGGATTCCGGGTGTATCATTGCCTTCAAACGTTCAAGCGGCGATTGGGTCGATCCTAAAATCGGTCCTTTGCGGGGGCAGGGAACAATAAAATCATATAATGGACGTGAAAGAAGAAGCAGGTGGTAGCAGTAGTCTCCTGCAAACGCCCAGCTAAATTGTCATCAATTTTCTGCGATTAAAGAATTGCGCATCACTGACAGGCGCATACGCGCCTGCCTATCCGGCTATACCCGCCCACGAGTTGATTCCGACAAAGACGTATTCTGAAAACAGCGGTGGTCCTTGTGCATGCAATAGGTTTTTGACGGACTGGCCGGAAGCGCATACCTGCACGTCGATTTATTGTTCAAACAACGCGACAGATGCTCCAACACACACTCCGTACGGCAATCATTCATATTGGGTTTGATTCCTATCAATTTGTTTCCCGCTCTTGGCACGGTTGCCTCCCCTGAACATTTGATAATAGCCGAAAAAGGCTAATTGCTTGTCGCAATTGTCAAATAATATCTACCCTCAATCTTTTGTATACACAATATATATATAATTTTTTTAATTTTCAAACAAAAATAACAGACGGCTACTATTTGCAGAAATAGTAGCTCACGGAATCGCTTGCGGCAAGGAGGGTGTTTTGCAGGCAGGAATTGGTGCCTCGGACAGGACAGGTGCCATAATTGCAAACAGCAGCCTGACGGGCACATTTATTTGGAGGCGGTTCAGTGTCGCACCCGCTATATTTGCTTATGGGAGCGCCGACACCCGTAGCAGCACGAAGCCGAGACGAGACATTAAAAGTTGTTCAGGAAAGAGAATAATAGTAGTGTTTCGCATCATCATAATCGTACAGTTTTACAGACCTGGCTACCAGCGAGCCGGTGAAACTCTTGTTGGAACCACCATCAAATCCGGCAAAACTATCCCCCTTCAATGTTAATGTTATTGTCACGTTCTCTCCGTAATGTGTAAAAGAGGCATCGCTACCGATTGCCATGCCAACTATCTTGCTGCCGGATGCTTTCTCCAAAACGTCAATATTGTCACGTTCAAAGCCCCCGGTCATCTCAATGGTGTTATTGATTGACTGATCAAGTACTTTAGTAAAAGCTTTTTTTGTCAAAAGACACCCTGCAATGTAAGCGATGCAGGTTCTTACATTCGGTTTCATTTATTCCCCCCCATATTACTAAAGACTAATCTTTGCAACTGCCGATATATTGATCAATTTGTAGGTTCTGTAAAAGCGAGTAGCAAAATAAGTTGTAGTGTATCAAATATTAGTCCAGTTGAATACCAGAACTGACAATAAAATTGTCATTCGCATTTCAGGTTGCTTTGCCTTCCCAAGCGCGATACAAAATACCCCGACACAGTACGGAGGGCATTTTGATCATGTTCAGGTTATTCATATTGTTTACTGCCATCCTGCTGGCTGCCTGCGGTGCCCATGAACAATTCTCCCATCGCACGAATTCAACTGTGCCACGCAGGGGGCAGAAGCCCTATACCATAAATGGCGAGCGCTACGAACCTCTTTCAAGCCATGAAGGGTTCGTTCAGTCGGGCATTGCCAGCTGGTATGGCAGCGATTTCCACGGCAAACAGACAAGCAACGGCGATACGTACGATATGTATGCAAAGACCGCGGCCCACAAGACACTGCCCCTTGGCGTGTATGTGAAGGTGCGCAACCGGGACAACGGTCGCGAGACCGTGGTGCGGATCAACGACCGGGGGCCGTTTGTAACGGGTCGGATTATTGATCTCTCCTATACGGCGGCCAAGGATATCGGCATTGTCGAAAACGGGACGGCAAAGGTCGAGATTGAGGCGCTCGGCTACCTCGACGACGCTTCCAAAGGCATGACGGCTTATCGCGCGCCAGCGAGTTATGACAAGGGATCATTCGGTATCCAGGTAGGCGCCTTCGGCAAATTGGACAATGCCCGACGTTTGGCAGACAGCGTGCAAAAGCGCTACGGCACCTCCTCCATTCGTGAGGCCATCGTTAACGGCACCCGTTACTACAGGGTCAGGGCCGGAAACTACACCTCGCTGAAAGAGGCGGAACAGGTGCGGGAACGCTCACCGGACCGGTTGCTTGCCGGAGGTTTTGTGGTGGCGCTGGATTAGATTAGAGGTAGAATATGAGAAAAACAACAACACGAGGTATCACATGAAGATCGACCTGCTATCCGCCACCCCGCTGAAGCACGCTGCCCCGGCCCTGGTCATCGGCTGCTTTGAAGATGTTCAACACGACCTGTTCAGTGACTGCGACGCGGCATTGGATGGATGCCTGGCACGACTGGCAGCCAATAAGGAATTCAGTGGCAAGGTCAATACCACCCGACAGATCCATACCCTGGGTAAGCTGCCGGCCGAGCGCCTGCTGCTGGTGGGGCTCGGCAAACGGGCCGAACTGGATGACGAGCGCCTGCGCCAGGCAGCGGGCAATGCCGTGCAGGCGTTGCGTGCGGCGCGAGTAGCCTCATTCGCATCGGCACTGCATCTTGTCGGAAAGCCCGAAACGGCCGTGGAGGCGGTCTGCGAGGGGACCCTCCTGGGCAGCTACAGTTTTGATCAGTTCAAGACCAGGGACAGGGAAGAGCGTTTTGGCTTCGCAGGAATGACCCTGCTATTGCCGCCCAAGGCGGGCAACAAAAAGGAGGCCCTCGCCAGGGTCGAGACGGCGGTTGCCGTGTGCCGGGGCGTCACCCTGGCCCGCGACCTGGTTTCCCTGCCAGGCAACGTGGCCACCACCGGCTACCTGGCCGAAACGGCGCGGGAACTGGCCTTACGCCATAAACTTACCTACGAAATCAAGGAAATGGACGAACTGGAGCGGCTGGGGATGAATGCCCTGGTGGCGGTGGGCAAAGGTTCGGCCGAGCCGCCGCGCCTGATCGTGCTGGAATACCATGGAGCCGGCGACAGGGGGCGCCCGGTGGTGCTGGTCG
>Ga0172380_10004315_pt1 | contig 18386 bp, 21 predicted proteins | sample Leawe162metaG_FD_119747 | JGI IMG/M metagenome (GOLD analysis project Ga0172380, IMG submission 119747) | Leachate microbial communities from a municipal landfill in Southern Ontario, Canada - Leachate well 162 metaG | ecosystem: Engineered > Solid waste > Landfill > Unclassified | place... | reverse complement strand
TCAGGGGATTTTCGCATAACGAGAGCTAAACGGCTTTCGTTTCGGACGACATTGAGTTGCTTGTATTTCATTTTTGGCCTGTTTTATAAGGTTTTTGTGTCGTCAAAATTGGCTAAACCCCACGATCCAGAATTGTCGTACTCAATTTCTCACGCGGCCATTTTGCCGGTGAGCGGTTCGATGCGCTTTTGGATTTCGCGGATGGAGTCGGGCAATATGCCGGCCCCGTAACGCTTCCACCAACTGACGACCGTCAAACCCACGGCACGGTGGGTTTGCTCGTCGCGCAGGAGAATGTCGCCCTCGTCGGTCAGATCGCCGTAGGTGGTGAGACCCTCGGCGCTGAGCAGCCGAATGTAAAGCACATCGGCGAAGATGTCGTAGTGAAATCGGAACTCATCGTTCACGATTCCCGCGATGGCGTCGGTTTTGACCATTCGACAACTCCTTTGGCGGCTTTGACAACGTGCGCGGTTTTGACAAACCCCGCCGCGACATCAGCCACCACCACAATCATTGTATCCTTGCGTGGGCCAGGTCCAAAATACAATCGGCAGTCCGGGTCGGCAGCACTGATGCGAATTTCCAACGGGCCGGTGATGGCTTGTTCCGCAAGCAAACGATGCGAAAGCATTTCGGGATGACGCTGAACGATATGGCCCTGCCAAGTATGCTCGTGCAGGGTGATGGTCCGCCCCAGTGGATCGGTCAAAATGGTATCGGACAAGCTCATCCCTCGTTTCGGCCCCGCTAAGCCGCAAGCGGCGGGGAACCGCGTCTCGGACCCCGGAAGACGCGGCTGTGAAAGATGGCGACGTGCGATCTTCACATCGAACATCGCACATCGAACATTACTTCTTCGCCTGTTTTTCCAGGGTTTTCCAGAAGTCGTTTTCGGCCTGGCTGAACTTCTCGAAGGTGGTGTGCAAGTTCTGCAAGATCAGTTTCAGGTCGGGGTCGGCGGTGTTGATCTGTTGGCCGTAGCGGTTCATCAGGGCGTTGAGCGAATCGGCGGTGGACTCCAGCGTCGTCGCCGCCAGCGCGAAGCTGCGCGAGGCGTTGTAAAGATTGTCGGTGTCCAGTTCCTCTTCGGTCGGTTTGTAGAGCAGACGCCAGGGCGAGCGACGAACCTCGACGGCGGCGAGTTTCAGCTGATCGCTGGTCAGCCGCATGTTGGCGATCATGCGCTCGACGACCGGACGCTGCGTGACGACCAGGGTGCTGAGATTCGACGTCGCGGTTTTGATGTCGTCGAACGAGGCGTTGGCCTTGTCGAGCATGGCGGTGATCTTGTCGATGGTTTCATTGCGGATGCGGCCGGTGACGACCTCGGCGTTGTCCATCGTGTTGCGTGCCTTGGCGATGGCGTCCTTGATGACCGGCTGATTGTCCTGAAGGATGTCCTTGGCCGCTCCGACGGCTTTGTCGGCTGAGTCGGTGATCGAATCGAGACGGGCGAACCACGTGTCGCTGTGCGTTTTGAGTTGGGCGATGAAGGCGTGTGCGTCGGCCATGATCGCGTGCAGATCGTCCACGATCTGCCGGAGTTTTTCGGGGTCCTGTGTCAATTGGGTGGTGAGGGTGTTGACGTTGGCGATGATGCCCTGAATCTGCCTGCGTTGGAGGTCGCCGATGCCGATGTCTTCGACGAGATTGGCGGTGAGCATGGAGCCGGCCACGCCGCCGGTCAGGGGCGGATCGCCGGGCTGCCACGTCCAGGCGTCGCCCAGCCGCGGATAACCGAACTGGTCGGTCAATTGTCCCTCGGCATTCGTTTGGGTTTCCTTCCGGGGGTCGAAGCCGACGTTTTTGATGTTGAGCGTGGTGCCGGTGCCCAGCGGGGGGACGTTGAGTTCGATGATGGCGTTGTCGTAGAGGGTGTATCGTTTGGGGATTTCAAACGAGACGATTTTGCCGATGACGCGATCGGGGTCTTTGTCGTCGCGCTGGTCGGCGATTTCGGTGACGATGCCGATGGGCGAATTGCCGATGGTGACGGTGGCGCCCTGCTTGAGTCCGAGCAGGCCGTCGCTGAGTTTGTAATTGACATGCACGGCGTACATCGGCGTGAACATGCCCTGCAAATCGCTCAGCAAAACGATGCAGATGAACGCGACGACGATGCCGGCGACGACGAACAGACCGGCGAAAAGATTGTTGCGTTGGCGGGTCATATCAGCTCCTGTCGGCTCGCTTTTGTTGGCCGGGGGCCGGGGGCGGGGACGCCCCGGCTCGCTTATGATTCACGCGCCGCGTGATGCGACGACGCTGGGGCCTGGCGCGAGGGGTTTGACGGCTTCGGGACCGAGCAAATCCTCGGCGTAGTTGGTGGTCTGCTTGCGTTGCGTGATCGGGCCTTGCGCGTCGCCGCGCAAAAACTGGCGGATCACCTGTTGATCTTCGGTCAGTGTCGCCGGGGCGGCCTTGCGCAACTGGTCGAACCAGTGCCGGTCGTTGACGGCCAGCACCCGGCCCTTGTCGAGCATCACCATGCGGTCGGCGATGGTGAAAGCCGAATCCATTTCATGGGTGACGACGACGCTGGTCACGCCGATCTTCCGGGTCAGATCGACGATCAACTGGTCGATCTCGGCACTGGTGACCGGGTCCAGCCCGGCGCTGGGTTCATCGTAAAAAAGTATCTGCGGATCGAGGGCGAGGGCGCGGGCGAGTCCCGCGCGTTTTTTCATTCCGCCGGAAATCTGCGCCGGATATTTGTCCGCATGTTCGCGCAAGCCGACCAGTTCGAGTTTGATCTTCACCATGATGTCGATGGTGTTGCTGTCCAGCAGCGTGTGTTCGACCAGGGGCAGGGCGATGTTCTGGGCGATGGTCATGCTCTGAAACAGCGCGCCGCTTTGGAAGAGGATGCCGTATTTCAGCCGCAGCTTGTTGAGCTGCTCGTCGTTCATCGCGATCACATCCTGGCCCCAGAGCTGGATGATTGAGCCGGGATCGGGCCTGATCGAGCCGATAATCATGCGAAGCAGCGTACTCTTGCCGCAGCCCGACCCGCCCATGATGACCAGGGTTTGTCCGGCATCAACATCGAAGGTGACACCGTTGAGCACGACGCGGCCGTCGAAGCTCTTTTTCACGTCCTTCAATGATATGACCGGCTGACCCGACATATGTATCTGGCTCTGGATAGGAAGCGGTACAAACCCCGGTCACATGGTAGCCGCGAATGGGGGCGGATCGCAACGCGCTTCCGGCGATATTTGACAAACCGCCGCGCCCGGCTATCGTATTTCCCTCAACAGCACGGAGGTCGTCGGCCCGCCCAAACGCAAGTGACGGCGGGTGTCTGGAGGGACGTGCTGCACGGTTGAGCGGAAGCTCATCGGCCGTGTGGCTTCCGCCCTTTTCCAACAGACGGCAAAAGGTTTCTTCTCCATGCGCATCGCCCTCACCACCACGTCCTATCAGGACACCCCCGGCCCCCATCACGATCTTCTGGCGAAAAGCGGCTTTGAAGTCGTCCGCGCACGAGGCCCGCTCAAAGAAGACGCTGTGCTTGAACTCGTCAAGCAACACGGGGGCTTCGACGGACTGCTCAACGGCGACGATCACATCACCGCCAAGGTCATCGACGCCCTGCTCGCCGCGCCCACCCCCTGCAAGGTCATCGCCAAGTACGGCATCGGCCTGGACTCCATCGACGTCAAGTACGCCACCGAGAAAAAGATCCCGGTGCTGTTCACCCCCGGCGTCAATCACACCACCGTCGCCGAACACGCTTTCGGCCTGATGATCGCGCTGGCCAAACATTTCTGGCCTCATCTTCGCTCCACCAAAAAAGGCGAATGGAAGCGCATCACCGGCAATGAATTGTTCGGCAAAACGGTCGCCGTGCTGGGCGTCGGACGCATCGGCAAGGAACTCATCAAACGCGCCGCCGCGTTCGACATGAAGTGCATCGGTTACGACCTCTACTGGGACGACGCCTTCGCCAAACAATACAACGTCACCCGTGCCGCGACCGCCGACCAGGCGATTGCGAACGCCGATCTTGTGTCGCTTCATATGAACCTGGGCGATGACAATCGCGGCTTCATCAACACCGCGCGCATCGCCCGGATGAAAAAAGGCGCGTACATCATCAACACCGCCCGCGGCGGACTGGTCGTCGAAGCCGACATCGCCGCCGCCTGCAAGTCCGGCCAACTCGGCGGATACGCCACCGACGTGCTGGACACCGAACCACAAGTCGCCAATCATCCCTTTGTGAACATCGACAACATCATCGTGACCCCGCACGTCGGCAGCCGCACCTTTGAAAGCGTCGAACGCCAGGCGATGCGAGCGACGCAAAACATCGTGAATTACCTGAACGGCGATAAGGATTTCATTCAGGCGAATAAATGGTGACCAAACGCGATACGCCATAACCGTGTAAAATAAGTGTTCCAACGGTATAGGCAATACTACAGATCGCGGAGTGACCAACATGCTGATCCACGAATTGAAATTGAACGGTTTGCTTTCATTCGGGCCGGATACTCCTGCGCTAAAAATGCGGCCGCTCAATATATTGATTGGTCCGAATGGCTCAGGCAAATCCAATCTGGTTGAAGCAATCGGCTTACTCCGTTCTGCGGCGAAAGAACTCACCGACCCCATACGGGGAACTGGGGGGGGAGGGGTAAGCGAGTGGATATGGAAAGGGTCATCACATAGACATGCACACCTTGAAGCCATCATCGACAATCCATCGGGCCAGCAACCCTTGCGACATGTCATTGAATTCACCGAAGTCGCAACTCGTTTTGAATTAGTGGATGAGAGAATTGAAAATACAGAACCATACCCCGGAAACGCTGAACCGTATTTTTACTACAAATTCCAACGTGGAAGACCTGTCCTCAATATTCGAGATAAAGCGGAACACTCGGATAAACCTCCTCGCTATCTGAAGCGAGAAGACGTTGCTCCCGACCAATCAATTATTTACCAACGAAAAGACCCCGATCAATATCCAGAATTGGCCTATCTTGCCGACACCTACAGCCAATTTCGGCTTTATCGCGAATGGACCTTCGGACGTTCTTCCGTCTTCCGGCAACCACAATCAGCCGGTCTGCCAAATGATCGTTTGGCGGAGGATTTTTCAAATTTGGGCATGTTTCTTAACCGGTTACAAGGCATTCCCAAAGCGAAAAATGCGATCATCGAGCATCTTCGAGATTTGTATCAGGGACTTGATGATTTTGGAGTGAAAATACAACAAAATACAGTCGAAGTTTGGCTTTCAGAAGGAAGCTTCATTATTTCCGCGAATCGATTGTCTGACGGAACCCTTCGGTACTTGTGTTTACTTGCCATTCTCTTTGATCCCAACCCACCGCCGCTGATTTGTATTGAAGAACCGGAGCTCGGATTACACCCGGACATGCTGCCGGGACTGGCTGACTTACTGGTGGATGCTTCCGAACGAACTCAACTGATTGTCTCAACACACTCGGATATCTTGGTGGATGCCATGTCAGAGCAACCCGAATCGGTCGTTGTCTTTGAAAAACACGACGGCCAAACCCAAATGAAGCGGCTTGAAACCAACGAATTGCAGGAATGGCTGAAAAAATATCGCCTTGGACATCTTTGGATGAGCGGCGAAATCGGGGGGAAACGCTGGTGAGTGTACGCATCTACATTGAAGGCGGCGGCGATTCAAAAGAACAAGGCATTCGCTTACAGCGGGCGTTTACGAAACTTTTTGAACGCATGGGCTTCCAAGGAAAGATGCCGTCGCTACGTTTGTGTGGCGGACGCAACGAAACATTCGATGATTTCAAGATCGCTCATCGCATAGCACCTGCGGGCAAATTCATTGCGATGTTGGTGGATAGCGAAGACCCGATTCGTGACATTGAAGCGACGTGGGAACACCTCAAAAAACGTGACAACTGGGATAAACCTGCGAATGCCGAAAACGAACAAGTGCTGCTTATGGTGACTTGCATGGAATCATGGATTATCACCGACCGAACTACTTTGCAATCGCATTATCGAAATCTTCAAATATCCGCATTGCCCCCTCTCGACAACATGGAGACACGAAATCGTCACCATATTCAAGATGCCATCGTTCATGCGACGCGCGACTGTTCAAATAAATATTCCAAGGGCAAGCGATCTTTCGACATGGTTGCGAAATTGAATCCCGACGTGTTGAAGCAACACTTGCCGGGCTTCAACCGATTTTTTCGCGTTTTGAATGAAAAGTGTTGAAATAGTCTATTTCTGATTTTCAAGTTTTTTTGTGGAGTACTCTCATGCCTTTGGAAACCCCGCATCTCAACGCCAACGTCGGTCTCGTCGGCCTGGCCGTCATGGGTCAGAACCTGGTTCTCAACATGGCGGATCACGGCTTTGTCGTCGCCGTGTTCAACCGCACCACCGAAACCATGAAGACATGGATCGGCAAAGTCGAAGCGGAGGAACCCGCCGCCTCGCGCGTGCATGGTTACGCTGAACTGAAGGATTTCGTCAACGCCATCGCCAAGCCGCGGAAGATCATTCTGCTGGTCAAGAGCAAGGCCGTGCTGCCGAGTGACCGGGACGGCGTGGACGCGGTGATCGACCAACTGCTGCCGCTGCTGGACCGCAACGACATCATCATCGACGGCGGCAACAGCAACTGGAACGCCACGATCCGCCGGGAAAAAGACCTCGCCGCGCGGGGCTACCGTTTCATGGGTTCCGGCGTCAGCGGCGGGGAACTGGGCGCGCGATTCGGCCCGTCCCTCATGCCCGGCGGCTCGCCCGACGCATGGAAGGAACTGGAACCGATCTGGAAAGCCATCGCCGCGAAAGTCGATCCGAAAACCGGCGAGGCCTATGAAAATTATCAAGCAGGCAAGCCCATCACCCGGGGCGAAACCTGCACGACATGGATCGGTCCCAACGGAGCCGGTCACTACGTCAAAATGGTCCACAACGGCATCGAATACATCGACATGCAGCTCATCTGCGAAGCGTATTCGATGATGAAGCACCTGATCGGCATGACCGCCGGTGAAATGGGCGAAGTGTTTTCAGACTGGGATTCAGGCGAATTACACAGCTATCTCATCAACATCACCGCTGACATTCTGAAGCAAAAAGACCCGGCGGGCCCCCGGAAGAGCAAGTATCTGGTCGATGTGATACTCGATACCGCCGGGCAAAAGGGCACGGGCAAGTGGACCGCGGGCAGTTCGCTGGACCTTGGCATTCCCGCCAACGCACTGGCGGAAGCGGTGTTCGCGCGATTCATGTCCGCGATTAAGGAAGAACGTGTTCATGCGTCCAAAAAGCTGAAAGGACCGAAACCCGCGTTTAAGGGTTCCCAAAAGAAGCTCATCGAGGCGATCCGCCAGGCGTTGTATTGCTCGAAGATTTGCGCCTACGCCCAGGGCTTCCAGCTCATGCGTGAAGCGCAGAAGGAATACAACTGGACGCTCGACTTCGCCACGATCGCCAAAATCTGGCGAGGCGGGTGCATCATCCGCGCACGCTTCCTCCAGAAAATCACCGACGCCTACACCCAAGACGCCAAGCTGGTGAACCTGCTGCTCGATCCCTATTTCAACAAGCAGATCAAACAGGGACAGGACGCCTGGCGCCAGGTCGTGGTGCTGGCGGCGCAGAACGGCATCCCCGCCCCCGCGTTCATGTCCGCCCTGGCTTACTACGACGGCTACCGCTCCCCGGTCCTGCCGGCCAATCTCCTCCAGGCCCAACGCGATTACTTCGGCGCCCACACCTACGAACGCACCGACCAGCCGCGCGGCAAGTTCTACCACATCGACTGGCCCGACCCCCAACGCCCCCAGATCGACGCGTAAACAACAATATGCGATATGACATTCGGTACAAACCTCGGGCATCCAAGACGCTGCGAAAATTGCCGCGTCAAACCGCTCAACGCATCCTCAACGCGATTGATCGTTTGGCCGATGACTTACAGGGTGATGTCAAGCGACTGACCGAGCACGAGCCGAACTATCGCTTGCGCGTCGGAGATTATCGCGTGCTGTTCGACATCGAAGGATCGGCTATAATTATCTATGAAGTTTGGCACCGCCAGCACGATTACAGGTGACCGATATGCTTGATCTGAAACCGCAAATCCTGAAACACGATGGCAAAGAATCCTTCGTGATTTTGACATGGGATGAATTTCAGGCCATTCGTGACGCCCTTGACGACGCGGAAGATTTGCGCATCCTTCGCCAATCCCGCGAGGAACAGCGGGACGAACCGACGATTTCACACGAACAACTCAAACGCGAACTGGGGCTGTAATTGGTTCGCGATTGACCCGCCTCCCGCAAGCCGGCCTGTTTCGACAGGCCGGCTTTTTTGTTGACACGATCCCGCACGACACCGATACTGCCTTCATCCGCGTCATCGCATTTTCACCGAAAACAAGCGAGGTTGAACATCCCCGCGATCCAATTCCGCTAAACTGGTTACATGGAAGTATCGACCGACAACAAGAAGTCTCTCCGCGTCTGGTGGATCGCCGGTGTTGTCGCCGCGCTGATCGGCGGGGGAATCTGGTTCTACAACGACGTGCTCGATCCGTTGTTTCTGGTCGATCGCTGGGGGGAAGTCGTGCCGGGCAAACTTTATCGCAGCGGCGATCTGCCTCCCTACACCGCGCAGTCATTGCTGGCCGATCATCACATCGGTCTGGTCATCAAACTCAGCGGCGTGAAAATGGAGCAACTGCATCATCGCAAAGAAGCGGAGGCGGTGAAGAATCTCAGCATCGAGATGAACCTGATCCCCATGCGCGGCAACGGCGTGTCCAGCGTGGAGCAGTACGCCAACGCCATCGAAGCCATCGTCAAAGCCAACCGTGAAAACAAGGCCGTACTCGTCCATTGCGCCGCCGGGACCAATCGCACCGGCGGCGTCATCGCGGTCTATCGCATCCTCATACAGCACCTGCCCGCCGACCAGTCGTACCGCGAAATGCGACGTTACGGCCTGGACCCCGCCGACAACACCGAACTCGTGCCTTTCCTCAACGCCAACCTGCCCGCGATCGCGCAATTGCTTTACGACCGCCACGTCATCCCCGCCGTGCCGGACCCGATCCCCCACCTCGGCCCGTAACCGCGCCGTCCGTCGCCGCGAAGCCGTGCGCATCCACGCTCATGTGATTCGGATTTTTTTCACAGAGGGCGCAGAGCCACAAAGACGCGAAGAAAAAACTGAAGAATCTTCCTTTGCGATTTTGTGGCTCTGCGCCCTTTGCGATGTTTCTGCTGTTTTTACACCCGTGTCAGCTTCGTGACTCGCCCCGCCGCGATCCATTCGACGATGTAGATATTGCCGTGCGCGTCGAACGAGCCGCCGTGCGGACTGTTGAACTTGCCGTCCTCGATCTTCGCGGTCGGCACGTTCGGCCAGCCGTCGTGACCGACGATGCCATGCTGGTTGTCGCCGAGTTTCGTCGCCGCCGGCTGATCGTTGCCGTCGTACACATTGATGAACGCATACAAGTCCGGCACGAGCAACTCGCCTTTGCCGCTCTGCGAAAAGCAGCACGGATGGTCCTGATAGAACGACTTGATGAACCCGCCCTTCAGGTCGAACACCTGCACGCGACTGTTGCCGCGATCCGTGACGTACAGCACCGGTTCATCATGGCCGGTCGCCTGTTTGCGATTGAAGATCGACACACCATGCGGACAGGCGAATCGGCCCATGCCCTTTTCACCCGACCATGATTCGAGATATTTGCCGTTCTTGTCGTACAAGTTGATATACGACGAGCCGTAACCGTCGGCGACGTAGATCGTGCCGTCGGTCGGCGATTGCGTCGCCCAGGTCGGGCAGTAACGGGCATCGGATTTGTACGGCCCTTTACTTCCGGGGGTTTCGATTCGCAACACCGTTTCGCCGTCCAGCGTCGTCTTCACCACTTCGCATGAAGTTTGATCGGTGAGCCAAAGGTATTCGGTGCCGCCCTCTTCGATGAGCGTCATGCCGTGTGCGCCGACGAATCGCCTGGAGGGAAACTCCTTCCAGGTGCCGGCGAACCCGCCGTCGGCGTCGAACGTCAGCACGCCGTGTTCGGATTGATTGAAGACATGCACCCGGCCCCGCTTGTCCACGACCACGCCATGCGTGTAGCCGAGTTTGACGTTGGCCGGGATTTGCGCCCAGTCGCTGTTCCAGTCGAACGTGTACGAACCCTTGGTGATCTGCATCGGTTGCTCCCGTAAAAGTTCCGCCTGAGTGATTGAGGTGTACGGATCATCGCGGACGGACGGGCATCTTGCAAGCGATGCGGCTCCCGCCGTGGCCGCGCTATTGACCGCCGTATATAATGACGATATACAGGCGGCATGGTGACTCCGTTCGAGAGATTGACCGCATGTGTCGGTTTTCAATGGGATGCCGGCAATGCGACGAAGAATTGGGACAAACACGATGTTTCGCAAAGCGAGTGCGAGCAGGTCTTTTTTAACCGGCCGCTGCTTGTGAAACACGATGCGGCGCATTCGTGGCATGAGTGTCGATACTACGCCTTGGGACGAACGGACAGGAACAGATTTCTTTTCGTTGTGTTGACGATACGTCAGGATCGAATCCGCGTCATTTCCGCCAGGGACATGACTCCATCGGAAAGAAGGAAATATCCATTATGAAGAAAATCCCGAAATTCAGGAATGAAGCCGAGGAACGTCGCTTTTGGCGTAAACATGATTCCGCCGATTACATGGATTGGTCCGGTACTCAACAGGTGACCTTGCCGAAACTCAAGCCCTCCACGCAAACCATCTCGCTGCGATTACCCGAATCCATGCTGGATGCGTTAAAGGTTCTGGCCAACCAAAGGGACATGCCCTATCAGTCGCTCCTGAAGGCGTTTCTCGCCGAGCGGTTGAAAGAAGAACTTCAGCCAAACAAGGGTTAGGCCGCGGCGCGGCGCGGATGATGTGTTCAAGCTGCTGTCGCGTCATGATGGTCGAACCGGCGAAGAATGGCGTTGCGTTCCTGATGGGGCAATACACCCGCGAATGGATTGGACTGGCGCAACCGAATCGCCCGCTCATCGGTTCCGGTCAATAAAGCAATGACGCCGGCCGGGGGCCCGTCGAGTACCGTCAGCCATTGCCGCAACGTCGATTGTACGCGAACGGAACAAACGCCCAGCCACCGGACCACCGTCGCCCGGGCGCGAGCGATCAACTGCGGATCGGCTGCCACATGCGCCGCGATCGCCCGGCCGAACGCCAAACTCCGTTCATCGATGGTTTGATGATCTGGCATTTTATGACAACTTTAGCATCGTCGAATGACACCGACAATCGTAAGACACGCGGATAATCCTACGCCGCCCGCATGTCGTCTTTGAACTGGCTCAGTTTAATGGTCCCGCCGGGCATCTTCGCCACCAGTTCCAACTCTCCGCCGAGCGCCGCCACGATTCGGCGAAGTGTGCTGATCTGCATATCGTCCTGCGATTCCAGTTTCGACAGCGACGGCTGGCGAATGTTCAACGCCTCCGCGACCTCGGCCTGGGTCAAGCCCGCCTCTTTTCGCACCTCGGCCAATAACATCTCCACCATCATCTCATGTGCCTTGGCATCAACTCGGGCCCGACGTTCGGGTGACATTTTGTCGCGCAGTTCTTGAAAGTTTCTTGCCATCAGATCAGTCCTTCCTTGGCCAGTTGCCGAAGATGCTCGCCATAAAGCCGATCCGCCAGCGGGAGCATTTGCTCATAAAAGCGATCCTTGCCGGTCTTGTCGCCGCCGATCAGCAGTATGGCGCATCTGCGTGGATCAAACGCGAAAAAAGTCCGAAGCGGCCGTCCCTGGCATTGGGTACGAAGCTCCTTCATGTTGGGGTGCTTCGATCCTTTCACGGTGTCGCAATGGGGACGCGGCAAACCGGGGCCTAACCGCTGCAACAACTGAACACTTGCCGCAACGGATTCCTGTTCCGCCTCGGTCAGGTCATCCCACCACCGGGCGAATTCATCCGTGAACTCGACCTGCCAACTGTCATCAATATAGCTCATAATCTATATTCGTCAAGGGCTATTATTTGGGCTTTGCCGTCCCATCGGGCGACTTTGTCTTGGCGACGCCGCTTTGTGTTTCGTAACCGAAATCCGCCAAGGGAACGAAATAGTGTGACAGGTGAATTTGCGAAATGGGCTTCCCTATTATTTTCTCGAGTCGTGCTACTCCATCGCCGCGAACTGGCATTGTTTCCCGAAAATTTTCGCCTGCATCCAGGGTCTTGGTCGCCAAAATTTGATGATCCGCGCTATCCACCATGTAAAAGATGCCGGCGACCGGCGCTTTGAACTCCACCGCATAACCGCCGCCGATCAGATACTTTTGCGCGGGAACGCCCGCGGCATCCAGCGGGGGCGTCCTGCTTGCGGTGCTGCATCCGAACGCCATGATGCTCAGAACCATTGCGAAACCGCCCACGGTGACAAGTCGTTGAAGCATGTGAATCGCTCCCATAAAAAAATGAGCAGCCCCAGTCCATGTTGCGATTGCCGATTGTAACCAGCGAGATACCCACTCACAAGATCATTTGCAGGCCGCTTGCCCCGGCCAACCGCAGACGTGACAATACCCAATCCCGCCCCCGGAAGTATCACACCCTCCCCCACAGGATTCGTCATGCCTAAAAACTTCGTCATGTCCGTCGAACAACACAACGCTCTGGTCGCCGCGGCGTACCAACATCGCGGGTACACCGCCGAGGAAGCGGCACAGGGCGCTCGCTTTTCGCAACTGACCGCGTGGCACGGGATCAAAACGCACAATGCGATCAAGGCCCTGCACCTCGATGAATTGTTCGGCTCGAAGACCGGCGGGTGCAAGCCCAACGCCACCATCGAAAAGCTGCCGGGCAAGTTCAAAGCGGTGCAACGGTGGAACGCCCATCGCAAGCTGGGGCAAGCGGTCGCATTCGAGGCGATGGACACCGCGATGAAACTGGCCGACGAGTTCGGCGTGGGCATCGTCAGCGTCGATAACGCTTTCCACTATCTCTGGGGCGGCGGCTACGTGATCGACGCGGCGAAAAAAGGGTATCTGGCATACACCTGCTGCACGGCGGCGCTGGCGGAAGTCGTGCCCTTCGGCGGCAAGTTCCCCACGCTCGGCACCAATCCGCACTCATGGGGCTTCCCCACCACCGATACGTTGGGCTTCCCCATCTGCATCGACTGGGCGACGAGCACCGTGGCGATGGGGCGTGTGCAGCAATTCAAGCGCGAAGGCAAACCGCTGCCGCCGAATTGCGCCGTGGACAAGGACGGCAAGCCGACGACCGACCCGAATGCCGCGGCCGCGTTGCTGCCGTTCGGGGCGCATAAGGGATACGGTCTGTCGCTGATTAACGAGTTGTATGCCGCGTACACCGGCGGGTCGCTGCCGACGATTCGCAATCGCTGGTCGCGGGTCGGCCCCGGCGAAAAAGGAACTTGCTGCTTCTACTTCCAGTGCGTCAGGCCCGAAGCGATCAGCGCTGACAACTTCGCCGCCGGACGGGATCAGAAGCGAAACGTGCAAGCCGTGCTGGACGACATTCTGGGTCACGGCAACGATGCGTGCCTGTTGCCCGGCCAGATCGAAGCGCAGGGCGCGGCCCTGAGCGAAAAGTACGGCGGCCTGATTTTCACCCCCGCCGAGATCGAAGAGTTCAAACACATCGCCGCCGAAGCGGACGTGAAGTTCGACAACAACAAACTTGCCGAGATTGAACTGTGATGAACACCGCAACGCTTCCCACCGCCGTTCCCACCGCCCGCCAGCTTCAGTTTCAGGACTGGGAAATGGGCCTGTTTCTGCACTTCGGCATTCGCACTTTTTTTGAAGACCACAAGGACTGGGACGGCAAGCCCATGCCGCCGGAGGCGTTCAACCCGGCGCAACTGGATTGCGAACAGTGGATCACCACCGCTAAAAAAGCGGGATTCCGCTATGCGGTGCTGACCGCCAAGCATCATGATGGTTTCGCCAACTGGCCCAGCGAGCACACGGGCTATTCGGTGAAGGCCGCGACGAACTGGCGGGGCGGCAAGGGCGATGTCGTGCGTGAATTCGTCGATGCCTGCCGCAAGCACGACTTCGGCGTGGGCCTCTATTATTCACCGGCGCAGGCCAACCTCGGCGGCAACAGCATCGTCATGGACGACCCGACGAAATACGACGATTATTTCATCGCACAGATCAGCGAACTGCTCGGCGGCGCGTACGGAACCATCGACATGTTGTGGTTCGACGGGTGCGGGTCGGAGAATCATCCATATGACTGGCCCCGCATCACCGGCGAGATTCGGCGGATGCAGCCGGACATTCTGATCTTCAACATGGCCGACCCGGACTATCGCTGGGTGGGCAACGAAGCGGGGCTGGCGCAGCGACCGAACTGGAACACGACCGATCAACTGGATGTGTCCGTCCGCACGGATCGCAAGGACCGGATCGAACCGCGCTGGCTTCCGGCGGAGTGCGATCTGATGTTGCGAGATCACTTCTGGTTTTACCAGGACGCCGACGCGCACACGATCAAAAGCGTCGGGGAACTGCTGGGGATTTACCACTATTCGGTGGGCCGGGGCGCGAACATGCTGCTGAACGTCGGGCCGGATCGGCGGGGGTTGCTGCCGCCCGGCGATACGCAACGGCTGCTGGATTTCGGCGCGGCGCTGCGGGAGCGATTCGGCAAGCCCCTGGCGACCGCCGCCGATTTCGCGCACGACGCGGCGAAGCAAAGCTGGACGTGGAAACCGGCCTCGCCCGTGCTGCTCGATCATGTCGTGCTGATGGAAGACCTGACCGGCGGCGAACACGTTCGACGATTCGTCATCGAAATTGAAACGTACCTCGGCGGGCGCGAGCCGATCATCGTGTACGAGGGCCGCAACATGGGACACAAGGCGATCTGCGGATTTCCTCCGGTGAGGGCGCGGGCGGTGACGATCCGCATCACCGAATCCGACGGCGAGCCGACGCTGCGTTCCACCGCGGCGCATCACGCCGGATGTTTCTGAAACGCGATTGATTTTCGGCGTTTCGGGTATATTGATGATCCATGACACCCGATTCGCCTCGTCATCGTTACATCGCGATGTTCTGGCCGGCGGTCGCCACGATCGGATTGGCTGTCATTTCGCTGCTCTTCTACTTTGGTTTCTCGCTTTTCGGTCGCGAGCTGTCCGATGACGCCCTGCCCGTGGTGCTGGACGTCAGCATCGCCGCCACGATGCTTTCCGCCGCGTGGTTCACCTGCAAACTGATCGACGTGTTCCTTTGGACCGGCATGATCGAGCGGCGCATGGGCCAGCCGCCCAGCCACCTGCTGGTCGATGTGGTACGGCTGCTGGTCGTGATCGCATTTGTGCTGGCCTTCGTGATCGTGGCGTTCGGTACCGGCCCCCTGACCGGCCTGCTGCTCAGTTCCGGCGTGGTCGGCATCGTCCTGGGCTTCGCGCTCCAGCGCATGATCGGCGACTTCTTCGGCGGCATCGCGCTCAACGTCGAACATCCCTTCCGCATCGGCGACTGGATCGAAGTCAACGGAACGGCCGGCAAAGTCACCGAAATGAACTGGCGCGCCACCCACCTGGTCACGCTCGACAACGTGCTGGTCGTGATGCCCAACAGCTTCATCACCGAACGCAGTCTTTCCAACTACAACCGCCCCACCACCGGCTTCCGCACCGAAATCTCCGTCGCGCTGGAATACTCCGTCCAGGTGCGCGACGCCAAGCGCGTGTTGCTCGCCGCCCTCATGGACGCGCCGGGCGTGCTGGCCGAGCCGAGGCCCGATGTCATCGTCAAGGAGTTCGGCAACGACGGCGTGGTCTATCGCTGCCGCTTCTATCTGGCCACTTACGCCGATCACAATATCGTGCCCGACATCGTCGCCACGCACATCAGCGAGCATATGTGGCAGGCCGGCATGGGCGTGCCCTACCCCAAACGCGACATTTACCACGCCAGGATGCCGCCGCGTGAAGTGGATCGGCGGGCGCAGAAATACGTGCTGCTCGAACGGGTCGATCTGTTCAGTTCGCTGAGCGTCGATCAGATCGCCGAACTGGCCGGGAAACTCACCGAACGACACTTCGGCCCCGGCCAGGACGTCGTCACGCAAGGCGAAGCGGGCGATTCGCTGTTCGTCGTTGTCGATGGTTTGCTCGATGTGAAAGTCGCCAGCGGCGGGCTGGCACCGCGCAAGGTCGCCAAGCTCGGCCCCGGCCAGTTCTTCGGGGAAATGTCGCTGCTCACCGGCGAAAAACGTTCGGCCACCGTTTCCGCCGTCACCGAAGTCACCGTCTATGAACTGAGCAAGGACGATCTGGTCGAGTTCCTCAAAACCCGCACGGTGCTGCTGGACAAACTGGGCACCGCGCTGGCGGATCGCCGGATGAGGACCGACGCCGCGCTCGCCGCCAAGGAATCGGTCACGCAACAGACGCAGCAGCGCAACCTGGCGGAAGATTTGCTCGGCAAAATCCGGTACTATCTGGGGCTGTCGTGACGGTCGATCCATCCACTGATTGACAGGGGAACTTCATCATGTCGCACTTCAAACGTGTTTGTGTCGCGGGATTGTTGTTGTCGTTGATGTATGTGGCCGCGGCGAACGGGGCCGCGCCGGTGCCGCTGACTGAAAAGCAGGTGACGGATTTCGCCAGGCAACTGGCGAACTCGCTGAATGCGAAGCAGCCGGATATACTGGCCGCGTCAGTGGATGCTCAGGCGTTGTTCGATCAATCGACCAAGGGAATGGAGATGACCGCCGAGTTCCGCGCCGGCTTGTGGGAGGGCTTGAAGAACATCAATCAGCAATTCGGCGATCAAATCGTCAAGCAACTCCGGGACGGCGCGGGACACTATCGCTTCGTCCATGCCCGGCAAATCGGCGGCCAATGGAAAGTCCTGTTCAGAATGACATCCAAGGGGGGACTGAACTATCACAACATGCATCTTTCCGCCGGGAAAGACGGAAAGATTCGCATTGCCGACATGGATGTCGCGTTCATGGGCGAAGCGATGACGCAAACGCTGCGCCGCCGGTTGCTGCCGAGTGTCGCATCCGCCAATCGCAGTGTGCTTCAGCGACTGATCGGCTCGGAAAGCGCATATGTCACGCACCTCACAGACATCGGTAACATGGAACGAGCGGCCGCGCAAGGCAAATTTGACGAGGCGCTGAAACACTACCAGGCACTGCCTGTGGTATTGCAACGCGATCAGGCCCTCATGGCGATGGGAGCCGTCTATGCACAGAGGATGAACAATATGGACCTGTATCTTCAGTTGCTTCAGAATTACACCAAGCTGTTTCCCAAAGCCGCCAACGCCGACCTGATGAGCATTGATGCTTATTTTCTCCAGAAGCAATGGGACAAGGTGCTGGCGGCGGTGGACCGGCTGGACAAGAAATTGGGCGGCGATCCCTATCTCGATCTGTATCGCGCCAACGTCGCGATCCAGAAAAATGAATCCGACAAAGCCGCGAAGTTGCTAGAGAAAGTCGTCGTCAGCGATCCGTCCATGCCGGATGCGTATTACTCGCTCATTGATCTGGCGATGGCCGGCAAGCAATGGGATCAGGTGACGCGATGGGTGGTGGCGGTTCGCAAGGATGCGGGCATGACGTTCGGCGACATGACGCAAAACCCCCTGTTCGCCGAGTACGTCAAAACCGACGCCTATCCGCAATGCGTCCGACAACTGGCGGAAATCGAAAAGCAGGCGCAACCCGCGCCGTGACGATTCCTGCCTGAACTCAAAGCCCGTTCACCCTTATTTGAAAATGGCGGCGATCCGCGGCGATCATTACCCGCCCCAATAATTAGCGTCCGAATTATTTTGATTTTCACGGCAATACCGCGACAGCGACCGGCGTCCGCGCTATGGATACAATGCGCCGCGAAACTTTCACCGCCGCGGTTGGGAGGCATTTATGACTGCTTCCCGCCAGCATCACCTCCTTGGGATTCTCGCGATGTTGTCGATGTCGTTGCTCACCGGCTGCCAATCGCAGCAGCATGTCCGCGACGCCGACCGGTACATGCGGCTGCGGGACTATCCCTCCGCCGTCGCGCATTACCAGGAGGCGCTGCGACTGAAACCTTCGTTGAGCCAAAACCCCGCGTTCATGGGATCGCTGCACGACGCCCAACGGGAAAACGCCCTCGCCGTCAGCAACACCCTGCTTGCTTCCGATCAGCCGGAAAACGCGGTGGACGCGCTGGATGCGCACCACACCGGGTTGCCGCCCAGCAAATCCAGCAATGGCCCTACATCCGCCGGCACTTCTCGCAAACCGCCTCTGTCATCGTCAGCATGACGCTCCCCGATGCCGAGAATCACGCGCTGGTCGCGCCCATCGGCATC
>Ga0172380_10004314_pt1 | contig 18387 bp, 14 predicted proteins | sample Leawe162metaG_FD_119747 | JGI IMG/M metagenome (GOLD analysis project Ga0172380, IMG submission 119747) | Leachate microbial communities from a municipal landfill in Southern Ontario, Canada - Leachate well 162 metaG | ecosystem: Engineered > Solid waste > Landfill > Unclassified | place... | reverse complement strand
CAAGGCGGCCGCGGAATGGGCATACCCGGAAGGTATGTCCTTCCACGGTCAACGCCGCCACGCGCGAAACCTGGCGTAACCCGTTAGGGCATCGCGGCTTTTGTAAATCCGCGGCGTTCCTGGTGAGGGTCAAGGCCCTTCAGGCATTGCTCCCTCGCCAGCGCCTTGCGGATTTATCAAAATACACGATGTCGTGGTCAAAGTAATTTACGGATAAGCTCTTAGTTTTTACCTCCGGCCGCGCCCGATCTTGCCCTGGATGTCGCCGTACATTTCCTCCAGCAGGTGGGAATCGTAGCCCGCAATCCAGCCCTCGTCCTCAAGCCGGTTTGATTCGCACTTGAGCTGGGCCTTGTCCCAGCTGGGCGTGCCGCTCAGCTTGACCACGAAGCGCGTCCGGTAGCGATCGCTTATTTTAATCCTGGCTGCTGCCAGGCAGCCTTCTAACTTGCATTTTGCGCACCAGGCTGTATATTCTCAAAAAAGCTATGCTCAATCATTGAAAGGGGGCCATGACCTCGCGCGAAGTTGTCGCAAAAACGCTGCGGTTTGAAAATCCCGGCAGGATCCCGAGGAGCCTCTGGGTCTTGCCTTCCGCTTACCTGGCGCACGGCCGGCAATTGGTGGAATTGCTCGATCGCTATCCGCTCGACATAAACCCCCGCCCGCCGGTTGTCCCGGAGCTCCCGCCGGCTTACCGCGCCGGCACTTACCGGGACGAGTGGGGCTCGCTCTGGCTCAACCTCCAGGACGGGATTGCAGGCGAAGTGAAGGAGCCGGCGCTGGCGGACTGGTCCGCTTTGTCCGGCTTCAAGGCCCCGCCGGTTTGGACGGCAGATGACACCAGCTTTGTCACTGAGCGGCACAAGCGTGCGCCGGATGCCTTCACCCACATTGTCGCCGGATCTTTTTTTGAGCGTATGCAGTACCTGCGCGGGACGGAACAGCTTTACATGGACCTGATGGACCAGTCCCGGGAACTTTTGCAGCTGAGGGACATCATCATGGATTATCTCCAGCGGCGGGTTGAAAAATGCCTGGAATATCCGTGCGACGCCATCCACTTTGCCGATGACTGGGGCAGCCAGCTCTCGCTCCTGATCAGCCCCAAACTCTGGCGCGAGTTTTTCAAGCCCTGCTACGCCCGCCTTTTTGAGCAGGTGCGCCGCGGCGGCAAATTCGTCTTCATGCACTCGGACGGTTTCATCATGGACATCATCGAGGACCTGGTCGAGGTGGGGGTCAACGCCCTCAACTGCCAGGTCTGGGCGATGGGGCCGGACAAAGTCGGCGCGCGCTTCCGCGGCAAAATCACCTTCTGGGGCGAATTAAACCGCCAGACGACCGTCCCGCACGGGACGCCGGAAGATATCCGGGCCGCGATCCGGGTCATGAAGGAAAACCTCGCCACCCCGTCCGGAGGGCTTATTGCCCAGAGCGAAATAGACAACCTGACGCCGCTTGCCAACATCGAGGCCATCCTCCGGCAGTGGTAGAAAAATACTAGCGATTTCGGGTTGTTGCTGGCTCAAGCTCGCCTTAAGAAGATATTTATGCTCATTACTTTTCATTGCGACAAGTGCCAGGCCGAGCTCGAGGCCGATGCCGGCATGGCCGGCGCCGAGGTCAAGTGCCCGCAGTGCGGCAAGGTCATGCTGGCGCCGCGGCAGAGCCTCGGCCCGGGCGTGACCGTCGGCGGCTTTGAAATCATCCGCATGCTGGGCGAGGGCGGCATGGGGGAAGTCTACCTCGCCAAGCAGCTTTCCCTCAACCGCAACGTGGCCCTCAAGATCCTGCCGGCGCAGATGAAAATGCGCCGCGGTGTCACCGAGCGCTTCTTCAAGGAAGTCCAGCTGCTGGCGCGGCTCGACCACGCCAACATCGTCATGGCCTTCGAGGCCGGCGAGGATTCCGGCGTGTTTTACCTGGCCATGGGCTACGTCAAGGGCGAGTCGCTCGACCAGAAGCTGCGGCGGGAGGGGCCGCTGGAGGAAGACGTGGCGCTGCAGATGGCCGGCAAGCTGGCCGGTGCCCTCGATTACGCCTGGCGAGAGCACAAGCTCCTCCACCGCGATATCAAGCCCGCCAACATAATGCTGACTGACTCCGGCGAAATCAAGCTCATGGATTTCGGCCTGGCCAAGTGCCTGGCCGAGGATGTCTCCCTCACCGTCTCGGGCGCCGTCATAGGCACCCCGAATTACATGAGCCCCGAGCAGGTCGAGGGCCGCTCCGAGCTGGACTGCCGCGCCGATATATATTCGCTGGGCGCCACGGTCTACCACATGGTCACCGGCAAGCTGCCCTTTGCCGGCAGCAGCATCATGGAAACCCTGCGCAGGCAGGTGAACGAAATGCTCCCCGATCCGCGCACCGTGAACCCGGCCGTGTCCGAAAACTGCGTCACACTCCTGGAAATCATGCTTTCCAAGAACCGCGACCAGCGCCACCAGGATTACAAGGCCCTGGGCGGCGACATTGACCGGGTCCGCGCCGGCCAGCCCCCGATGTGTGAGCCCCTGGAGGCGGGCGCATCGGTCATGCTGAGGGCGGGCGCGCCCGGGCTGAGCGTGTCCTCCAGGCCGCCTCCGCGCGGCGGGAAAACCTTCAAGCCAGGCCGCAAGGCGATCCTCGCTTCGGCCGGGTCGGCGCTTCTGCTGGGCATATTCGCGCTTGTCGTGACGGGCCTCTTTTCCCGGCGCGCGGACCTGGCAGAAGAGCGCGGGCGGCCGCCGGAAATTTCCGGGCCCGCCGCCGCGCCGGCCCAGGCAGCGCCCGGCCCGCTGCCCGCCAATGCGGGGCAGGATGAGAAAAAATCCCGGCTCACCAGGCAGTATATCGAAGCCCTCTCGTTCATGCGCGAGCACCCCGCGGATTTCGCGGGCGCATTGCTTTTGCTTGAGCCCCTCGTGAAGGATGCGGCCGGAACAGACCTGGAGGCGAAAATAGCCGACGATGTCAGGCGGGTGGGACACCTGCGCCAGCAGGCCGTGGAACGGTTCCTGGGCTCGCTCAAAAACAGTGTCCAGGCCAGGGCCTCGGCAGGCGATTATGAGGGGGCCCTCAGGCTCATCGAGCAGGAGGCGGGGCCGCTGGCCGGCGACACGAAAGAGGCGCGGGCTGAAATGGCGCGGGAGGTGCAGGCCTTGCGGAAGGCGGCGGAGGAGCTGAAGGCCCGGCAGGCCGCCGAGGAGGAGCTGGCGAAGAAAGCCGCGCTGGGCAAAGAAAAAATGGCGGAACTGGCCGGGGGCATGGCCGCAGACCTCATCAAGGGTGATGCGGCCGCGCTAAACCAGCGCGTGAGCGTGGCGCGTTCGGACCCGGCCCTGGAGGGTGCGGCGCAGGATATAAACGCGTTGAACGATATGGCCCGGCAGGCGCTGGCCTGGCCGGAGCGGGTGGCCGCTGCGTTCGAGGAAAACAAGGGAAAGACCCTCGAGGTTGAATTCAAGAACGGCAGGAAGGAAAAGCTGGCCATTACCGGAGTGGAAGGCGAGCGGGTCAGGGCCCAGAGGCAGATGGACAAGGGCTTCATCGGGCGCGATTTCCTGGTCAACGACCTTAGCCTGGCGGAAAAAATCAGGCGCATCGGCGACGATCCCAGGCCGGTGACGAAAATCATGCGCGGTCTGGCCATCGTGCGCGGGGGAGGCGACTGGGCGGCCGCTGAGAATGAATTCAATAGTGTTTCCGGCCCGCTGGCCGAAGCGCTGGCCGCGGAATCGCCGGCCCGGAAAGCAAGGCACTCTCAAGCGGCCGTGGCCAAGCCAGAGCCGGTTGCGGCCGCCGTGCCGCCGGCCGCCAGCCCCGTCGCGGTTCATGAGGAAATGCCGCCCTTGCCCGACCAGCCCGGCGGCCAGAGGCCGCCGGGCTTGCGGGAAATGGGCGCGCGGCGCCTGCTGCACACGATGATCCGACAAACCGGGGTGGCGTGGAATATGGCCAACCTGCGGGCCACGGCCGATGAAATCCTGCAAAAGGATATTCCCCCTGAAGATATCGCCAGGATCAGGGAGATGATGGGGGAGTTTGACAGGCATTTTGCCCAGACGCGGGTTGCGCAGGAATGCGCCTTCATCCTTGAGGCCCTGAGGTCAAAAGCTTCGCCGGCTCCGGCAGTTTCACACCAGGAGCCGGCCAGGTTCAGCCCGGTGACCGAGGAAACCATGCGCGCGACCATGGCCAGGCTGGAAGCAAGCAACGGCGGCCGCGTGATGTGGAAATGCCAGAGCACAATGGAAGGAATGGACCTGGAAATACTCAACAGCCCCAACCTGCGGGACTTGAAGCCGCTGGTTGGCCTGCCGCTTACCAGGCTGGCGCTGGTCAATACGAGCGTGGATGACCTCAGGCCCCTGGCAGAACTTCCGCTGGTTCACCTTCAGATTGTTAATGCGCCCGTGGCAAGCATAAAGCCCGTAAGCAGTATAAGCACCCTCAAGAGTTTACACTTCGTAAACCTCGGCATCAGCGACCTTGCTCCCCTCCGGGGATTGCAGCTGAAAGAGTTTGAATCCAGCGATGAAAAGAGCCCTAAAACGGGAGTGCGCGATATTGCGCCCCTGGCCGATATGCCGCTTGAAAAGCTGACAATACAATTCAGCTCTGCGGTAACACCGGCTGAAATGGCCGCGAACGCTGCCATATTGCATGCATTGCAGGTCGGCGAATTGACATTGCGTGGCCACGGTGTCAGGGATCTGAAATTCATGGAAAACATGCCTGCCGTTAAAAGGCTTTATGTTGAGGATACAATGGTGGCCGATCTTTCGCCCTTGCGCGACCTGAAGGGGCTATCCCATTTAAGGCTGAAAAGAAACCAGAATATTGCCGACCTGGAGGGGGTAAAGGGCATGGAATTGCATATCGTCCAATTGGTCGACATGGATATCAGGATCCTTGAGCCCCTGGCCTGGAAGGGCAACAGGATCAATAACATGATGATTGTTTCCTGCCAGAAGCTGGCTGATACCGACAGTATTCCCGAATATTTCCCAAGGCTGAAAACGATCAATATAGATAATACTTTCCCCCGCCCGGAAATCCTGCTCCGTTGCGCAAAGCTGGAGCAGGTCATATTCGGATATCCCGGCCAGCCCTTGACCATGGACCAGTTCAGGCAGCGCTTCGGCAAGCAGCCCAGGCAGCCGGCAAGGAAATAATCGCGGCAGAGAATGATCAGGGTATCATTATAGAATCAAAATGATAGATGGAGAAGACACCAAGAATCTCGGACTGATTCCTTTTCCCCCTTTTCCAGTAGGAATCCTAAAGGACCAATATTGCATTCACTGTCTTGTGAAGGCGCATCTCGGCACTGTGCTGCTCGTTGTCGCTGTTCTTGTAATTTGTTTCGTTGGATTATGGATAGGTGCCCGGTTTTGCTGAATTTTGGTGTAAAAAATGATTTGGCCTACAGTGATGGAAAAGACAAATCAAATGGAAATTGAAAAGGGGAAATAAGCAATTATCACAACAAAGGGAAATAAGGGACGCATCTCAATAAATAATAAATGATTCCTATGGTTGCGCTGTAGAAACATCTTCTTGCTCTGTGCAATCCAATGTATTATAGCGATGACATGAATGAAATAGTTTTTGAGGTAATCCAGGAAGCGGACGGCGGTTTCGTTGCCGAATGCTTGACCGAGAGCATTTTCACCCAGGCCGATTCATGGGACGAGTTGCGCCGAAACGTGAAAGAGGCGACGAAAGCTTACTTTTTCGATAAAGCCCAACCACCGGCAATCAGGCTCCATCTGATTCGAGATGAAGTCCTGGCTATGGCATGAAAATCCCACGAGACCTTAGCGTCCATGAATTGATCAAAGTATTGTGCCGGAGCTGGGGCTACAAGCAAGTCCACCAGGTCGGCAGTCACGTTATCCTGGAAACGGAATAACCGTCCCATCATCGCCTGACCGTGCCCGCTCATCACAGCCTGCGCGTGGGCAATTTGAATGGCATTCTGCGGGCCGTGGCTGAACATAAGCGCGTCATCCGCGAAGAGATCCTTAAGACTTTGTAGTCCATCGACAGAAAGCGCCATCCGGCTCAGTTTTACAAATGCGTGGACCATGGCAACGCTCATTTGGACGGCCTGTGGCCTGTTAAGCGCTGTTGCCGCCATAATAGCACCGTGCTCCGTGAAAGCATAAGGCCGGCACTTGATGTTGTAGCCGTGTTTCAAGGTCGCATTTTACGACCTTGAAATTTGGGCTTCATTCCATGAGAGCTGGAAGACAAAAACCTCCGGGAATCGTTTCCGGTTGCGGCGTACCTGTTCGTTTACCCCATGCAAATCTTGACATTTCCGGCATTTCCATCATCATGGGCGGATGAAATCATTTATGAAAAAATCCGCCGACATTCGAAACCGCAAGCCATTCCCTGCCTGGGGCCGGCCCGAAAACTTGCGCTGGGCCTGGTGGGGCTGGGAGCCGCTGGCAAACCGGCAGCGGGAGGGCGGCAGGGCCGTGCCGTATTTCGGGGCGACCCGCTGGACCGGGCAGTGGCATGACGAAATGTTCTCGGAAAAAACAATCCGCCGCATGCGCGCGCTCGGGATAAATTTTGCAGTCACCCATTTCTTCAAGGGATTCGGCCTTAAAGCCGAGCGCGATGAAATGATGCAGACGGCGGAATTTGTAAAAAAATGCCACCGGCATGGCATCCGCGTGGCCGGCTATACCCAGTTCCGCTCGCTCTATTATGAAACTTTTCTCAAGGAGGAGCCGCGCGCCTTGTCCTGGATCCAGCGCAAGGCCGACGGCAGCCTGTCCACCTGGGGCGGGGCTTACTACCGCCTGGCGCCCTGCATCAACAGCCCGGAATTTATACGGTACCTTAAGAAAGTCATCAATTATGGCGCGCGCGAAATAGGCCTGGACGCGTTTCACTTCGACAACTCCTATGCCGGGCCCTGTTACTGCCCGCGCTGCAAAAAGCTTTTCCGCGAATACCTTGAAAAAAATATACGGGACAAAAACCGAATGTCGTTACTTGATTTTTCACATGTGGAGATTCCGCCTTACAACGATCAGGCCGCCATGGTGCGCGATCCCCTTTACCAGGAGTGGATCCGCTTCCGGGTTGAAAGGCTTTCCGCAACCTGGTGCGAGATTTACCGCCACGTTAAGTCAATCAACCCTGAGCTGGGTGTGATCACCAACCCCGGCTTCCCGCGTTCGCCGGCCTGGGCCAACCGCCTGGGCGTGCATCCTTATGATTTCGGGCAATGCACCGATTTCACATTTGCCGAGAACGGCAATTTCCCATGCCTGCGGGACAAAAACCTGATTACCCAGATCCGGGCCTACAAGGCGGCCGAGTCCGCCGGATACCGCGTGATCCCCACCGCCTGGCTGAGCGACAAGGCCGGCAACACGCGCTGCCCCGATACGGGCCGCGAGGTGGATTTAAGCCTGGCGGAGGCCGCGGCCTTCGGCGGCATAGCCGGCACGACTTGGGCCCTGCGCGCCACCGCCCCGCACCGGATGGTCATTGACCGGCCCGCCCTGGCCCCGGCCCTTGGAAAATTCAACGCCTTTCTTGAGCGGAACAGCGCGCTTTACGCCGGCGCGGTTACGGATTCACCGGTGGCCATGCTGCATTCGTTTGATTCTTTCGCCTTCCAGTCCGAAACCGCCTGCCAGCGCTTTATGGGGCTTGAGCAGGCGCTGATCGAATCCGGCGTTCCTTACGGCGTTCTTTTTGCAGAGCAGCTCGACAAAATCGGCAGCTACCCGCTCGTCATCGTCGCCGGGCAGGTATGCCTTTCGGATGCAATTCTCGCGCGTCTGCGGGATTACGTCCGGCGCGGCGGGAAACTCATCGTGACCCCGGAAAGCGGCGCGCTTGACGAGAACGGTTTGCAGAGAGAAAGCAACGGGTTTGACGAAGTCATCAATGGTAAATCTGCCGTCCGCATGCAACCCCCGCGCCAGGCGGAAAAAATCATGGACTCGGTCAAGTGGATTTACACCCAGGTGGTGAGCGTGCCGGAAGACGGCCCCGCCCTGGTCGGGCTTGTGCGGAAAATGCTGGGCGACAAACTGCCGTTTCAGATTTCGTCGCCCGCGGGTGTTATCGCCAACTGGACAAAGCTGCCTGGCGGCCGGCGCGTCCTGCACCTCATCAATTATAACAACAATTCCGGTAAAAAAAATGATGTCACCGTGCGCTTTGCGCCCGGCGCGGCCGCCGGCCGACGCTGTTCGGTTTCCAGCCCTGATCCGGAAACGAGGCTCTCAACCGGCCCGGGCGGGAAAAATGCTGCGGTCACGGTCAGGGCGCTTTCAACTTATGCCGCGGTTGTTGTTGGTTGAATAATGAAATCTCGCGAGTTACACGTTCCTGACCGCTACGCCATTGCCATCACATCCATGGCCAGAGTGGGGGAAAAGATCTACCTCGGCCTGACAGCCCGGACGCGCTTGCTGGCGGTCTACGACATCGCCGCCGATGCGATCAGGATGGAGGAGGAAATGTTCCCCTGGGTCGCCGGCCGGGGCTACTGCTCGAAAATCCACAACGCCATGGGAGCGCTTCCCGATGGCTCCCTTTTGCTGGGCGAGGGCAACCACTTCACCTGGGACGGCATCCCAGTCACGGTGAATTATTTCAACCGCGAGCTGCCGGAATCCATGCTGAAGCGCAAACGTGAGCAGGGATTCCCCGACGTCAAGTACACTGATTTTTGCCTCGAAAATCTTGATGGATGGGACCGGACCAGGACTGATCCCGGAGGCGCAATTCTCCGCTACACACCGGACAAAGGCACGGCGGAGGTCGTCGGCCGCCTGCCGCCCTTTCTCTACGTCCAGTCCATGATCGTGGATGGCGCTCGCGGCCGGGCCTTCGGGCACACCATCCCGGACAATCATTTTTTCTGCGTGGACGTGACGAGTCGGAAAGTGCGCGATTTCGGGCACATTTCCGAATACGCCCACCACAACATGGTGGTGACGCCGGAGGGCGTCTGCTACGGCGGCTGGATTGACAGGGCGGATGGCTCTCTCCACCTGCTCAAGTTCGACCCGGAGGAAAACCGCCTGTGCTACCTCAGCACGGTGGTGCTGCAGGACCCGGGCGCGAAGGTGGCCGGCAACCTCGGCCTTGACCAGTGGATCGTGACGCGCAAGGGCGAAATTTACATGGGCACCGTGGCCGGTGCGCTCCTCTTCCGCTTCCACTGGCGCGAGGAAAGGTTCGAGCTCCTGGGCAAATGCGCGGAGGGCGGCCGGGTTACTTCCATGGACGAGGATGAAAACGGCATCATCTGGATCGGGTCCGGATACCCCAACATGCACCTGGTCCGGTTCGACCCGGCCGCGGCCGGCAATGACCGGTTTGAGGATTTTGGCCCGGTCAACACGACTTACCCGCGCTGTTATTTCCACGCTTCCTGCTATCACGCGGGCAAGCTGTACCTGGGCGAGACCGACGGATTTTCGCCCTCATTGCACATCATTGACCTGCATGGGCTGGCCGGGAAAGGAGCAATCCATGCTCGCGATTAAAATATCCATCGACAGGCCCTCGGCGCTTTACCGCCTCGGCGAAAAGGCCGGCTTTTCAATCGGCGTGTATGAAAACGAAAAGCCGCTGAAAAGCGGGCAGGTCGCGGTCAAGCTGAGCTCCGATACCGAAGCCGTGTTCCACGACCGGAAATACGACCTGGCCGCTGCCAATCCGCTCAGGCTGGAGTGGGGCATGAGCGTTCCGGGCTTCCTGCGCTGCACCGCGCTGGCGTCCGGGGCGGGGCAGGAAATCAAGAGCGAGGCCGCCGCCGCTTTCGAGCCGGAAAATTTATTGCCGGTCCTGCCGGAGCCGGAGGATTTCGACGCGTTCTGGCGGGAGGGCATCCGGCGCCTGGCCGCGGTTCCGGAGGATGCCCGCCTCGAGCGCCTTGGCGATCACTGCTGCGCCCAGTATGAATGCTTTAAGGTCAGTTTTGCCAATATAAATGACACGCGCATTTACGGCTACCTCAGCGTGCCGGCGGGGAAAGGCCCCTTTCCGGCGCTGGTCATTGTGCCCGGTGCCGGGGCGAGCGCCAGCGCGCCCAACACCCTCTGGGTCAAGGAAGGCGTGGCGACGCTGCTGATGAACGTGCACGCCTACGATCCGCCTCAGGACGCCGGGGCGCACGGGGAGCTTTTCCGCAAGCTAATCGCGGAAAAACATTATTACTGCCATGGCCTGGAAGACCGCGAAAAATATTTCTTCCGGCGCGCCATCCTCGGCATTTACCGCGCCATTGAATGGCTTGCGCGCCGGCAGGACGTTGATCCCGCCCGCCTGGTTTTTTCGGGATCCAGCCAGGGCGGCACTATGGCATTTTACCAGGCTGGGCTGAGCTCAAGGCTTACGGCCGCGCTGGCGGTAGTGCCGGGCATGGGCGACCACGGCGGCTTTCTGATCGGCCGCCACCCGCATACCGCGCGCTTCCCGGGATTTTCCGAGCACCTCGACACTCTTGCCTATTACGACATCGTCAATTTTGCCCGGCGCGTCAGGTGCCCGGTGATGATGGGCGTGGGCTTCCTCGACGACTTATGCTTCCCCGGCAACTGCTATCCGGCCTATAACGCCCTGGCCTGCGAAAAGACCGTCATCAACGCGGTAGAGTGCGGGCACGCGCTCGATACCGACAAATATTACGGCCAGTTCTTCTACTGGGTGCGCCAGAAACTTGGCATCGCGCAGAAATTAACCTGATTATCGGCCTTGAAATATGGGCGCCAAAACCATGACAACGCACGCGGTCTTCGAGCGGTACGACCGCCGCTTTGCCCGCGCCATGGCGTCTTTGCCTGAACTCCGGCCCTGGCAGGAAAAAGACCGCCGCGCCATCCGGCGCCTCGCGCAAAAATGCCTGGGCATCAGGGACGAATGGATCCCGGATATCCGGGTGGAAACCGTCCGGGCGGTTGAGCACGATGGCTTCAACCTGGAATACCTGCGCTTCACATCCTGGCCGGGAGTTTACGGGGCGGCGCACCTCTACCTGCCGCGGACTTCCGCGAATAAGCCGCTCCCGTTCGTCCTGCTCTGCTGCGGCCACGGCGGGGGCGGGAAACTTTTCCAGGGCTACCAGGAAATGGCCAGGCACATCGCCCGCCGGGGTGCGATTGTGCTCGTGGCCGACAACATCGGGCAGGGCGAGCGCCGTCCCATGGGCCATGCCGATGCACTTGTTCCTTTTTCATGCGGAACAAGCCTCCAGGGCCTCATCGTCCTGGAAGCGCTCGGCTGGCTGCGCCATGCGGCGCGCGAGAGCAGGGTTGACCGCAAAAGAATGGCCGCCATCGGCAATTCCGGGGGCGGGACCCTGACGATGTTCCTGGCAGCTTTAAGCCAGGAGCTTGCGGCACTTTCTTCCTCGGGGTATCCCTCCACCTTTGAATTCGTGGCGCGGAAGGAAAAGAAACACTGCGCCTGCAACATCATTCCGAAAATCGTTGGCGCGCTGGAAATGTGGCACCTCTACGGGTGCTTTGCGCCGAGGCCCCTTTTTATTTTCCAGGGCGCGGGCGACCGCATGTTTCCGCCCGACATATTTTACCGGACCGCGCGCAAGGTTGCCCATGCTTACGCGCGGCGCAAGGCCGGCGGGAGGTTCAAGTTCGAGGTCGTCGAGGGCGCCCATTCCTGGGATGCCCCCCGCAACCGGCTGGTGGGCGATTTCCTTGCAAAGGTGTTCAATCTCGCGCCCGCCGTCAAAAAGGATGATTTTGCCGGCGAAAAGCTCCTCCCGGAAACGGAAACCTGTTTTGACGCCTGGCCCGCCGGCGCGACCACCGCCGCGGACCTGGCGCGCAAGCTCACGGGCAGGAAACCGCCGCCCAACCTCAAGCTTTGGGATATTTTCCCTCCCGCCCGCAAGGGCGCCGGGATGAAACCGGTTGCCGCCCGCGCCGATCCGCGCGTTATCATGGCGCAGTTCGAGGCGTTTTTAAAGCCCGGCGCGTGAACAGCAGTTCCGTTTGGACATGATAGATTTTTGCAGAGGACATTTTTATAACATAATCAAAAAGCTCGAAGCACGTCGTTCCATAGGCAGATCCGCCAGTGGCGGAAAATCCGAAATTCGAAACAATCTCGAAGTTCTCTGCCATCTGCTCGTTCCGAAGCTTCAGAGCGAGCGAATCCGCTTAAGGCGGTAAATGCTCAAAATTCAAAACAAAGATGTTCCCCTGTGTTTTGTCATTGATATTTTAGTCATTTGAATTTGTTTCGTGCTTCGATATTCGGATTTCGAATTTGGGTTGCGAGCATAGCCTGCCTTGTTGATTAAGGGGATTTACTGATCAAATGAATAAACAGGTCTTTATCAGAACCTACGGCTGCCAGATGAACGAGCGTGACAGCGAGATGCTGGCCGCGCTGCTCCGGCGCGAAGGTTTCGGCATCGCCGCGCGCGAGAGCGAGGCCGGAGTCATCCTGGTCAACACCTGCAGCGTGCGCGCCAAGGCCGAGGAGAAGGCCCTCGGCAAACTGAGGCTCCTCGTGGACGAGCGTAAGAAAGGGCGCAGGCCGCTGGTGGTTGGCGCGGTTGGCTGCATGGTGCAGCGGCTGAAAGATGACATTTTCCGCCTTGTGCCCGGCCTCGATTTTGCGCTCGGCACAGCGCGCCTTGCCGCCGCCGCCGGGGCAATCCGGATGGCTGCGTCCGGCCGGGGGGGGATCCTTGAGCTTTCCGCGGACGGCATCGAGCCGGGGCCGGGCACGCACTTCCCCGGCAGGGTTTCGGCCTTCATCAACATCCTCTATGGGTGCGACCGCCGCTGCTCTTATTGCGTCGTGCCCGAGGTGCGCGGTCCGGAGCGGAGCATTGCGGCGCGGGAAATAGTCGCCGAGGCCTGCGAGCTGGTCCGGGGCGGAACGAAAGAAATCATCCTCCTCGGCCAGAGCATACTTTCCTACGGGCGCAAGAACGACGTTTGGGCCGGGGAGAAAGAATCGCCGGGCGGATTCAAGGAGCCTTTCCCGCGCCTGCTGGAGGCGCTGGATTCAATTGAGGGCCTAAAACGGCTGCGCTTCATGTCGAGCCACCCATCGGGCTGCACGGATGAGCTTGCGCGCGCCTTCACGGAGCTGCCCAAGGTTTGCCCCCACATCCACCTGCCGCTGCAGTCGGGCTCGGACCGCATCCTCAAGCTCATGCGCCGCGGGTATACTTTTGCAGAATACGCCGCGGCGGTCGGCCGCCTGCGCGCCGCCGTGCCGGGCCTGGCCCTCACGAGCGACGTAATCGTGGGTTTTCCCTCCGAGTCCGAAGAGGATTTCAGCCTGACCGGAAAAGTCTTGGCCGAAATGAAGCTCACAAACGCCTTCATATTCAAATACAGCCCCCGGCCCGGGACGCGGGCGGCCGGCCTGGCGGATGATGTATCCGAATCCGAAAAAATGCGCCGCAACAAAATCATCCTCGACGAGCAGAACAAAATCTGCCTGGAATTGAACCGGCGGCTGGCAGGCCGGGAGTGCGAGGTGCTGGTGGAAGGCAACAGCAAGCGCAATCCCGGGCGCTGGACCGGCCGCACCGCCACGAACATCATCACCGTCTTCGAAAAAAGCGCGCGCAACGGCGCCTGCCGGCCGGGCGACCTGATCCGGGTAAAAATCAACCGCGCGGAGGAGCAGACCCTTTACGGCACGCCTTGCTGATTTATGAATTTAGGCCTTGAGATAAATCAAGTCATTGATAAACTTTACCTGAATGTTGAATATATGGGATGTTCTATAATGTGCCATTGTAAATACTAAAACAGGATATAAGAAATATTGAAACTACGGCTATATTTGGATGTTTGCGTTCTTTGTCGGCCTTTTGATGATCAAAGCGCATTGCGCATACGGATGGAAACAGATGCATATTACTTGATTATGACCAGTATTTATTCAGGGCGTTTTTTACCGGTTGTTTCGCCAGTTCATTATGCAGAAGCGGAGTCGCTATCAGAAATGCAGGAACGGAACCAGTTAATGGAATTGTTAAAAAGACTGGACAATCGTCAAATATTCGATATGGAAGATATTAATATCAGGGCAGATCAATTGATTACTATGGGATTCGGCATTGCGGATGCATATCATCTGGCATGCGCTGAAACGAGAGCAGACGTTTTTATCTCATGCGATGACCTGTTGCTTAAAAGGGCGTCTTTGAAAAATATCGCCGTCAAGGCATATAACCCTGTTGAATTTGCGTTAAAGGAGAAATTGCAATGAAGAATGCAAATGTCATGGAAGAACCTGATTTGATGCGGCGCATGGTGGGCACGTTGATTGATAAATTCGGGCCGGTGGAAACACAGCGTTTTGTGTCGTTGTGCGGCGGTAAGCGCATGGAATCTGTCCGGCGGCATCAGCTCTGGCAAAAACATCTGGATAAAGGTGCCTTTGCAAAGAGCATTTCAGCGTATACCAAAAACCGATTGCCGAAATAAAAGAACGAACGGGACCGTTTTTCGATAAACGTTTGATCGGAATGGGGGCAAGCTGCGGTGGTTGGGATGGCGATCAGGAAATGAATAGGGGCAACCGCGCGGCCTGGACAACTGAAAAAAACAAGTCATTGACCTGTTCTTTTTGAATTCTGCTTCTTCCGGGCGGTAACCATAATAAGCGAATGGCGCTTGACCTTTTTGCCGGTCTTTTTCTGAAACAATTTGCCCAGGAGAGGAATCTTGCTCAGGAATGGAACTTCAGCAACCGTGCTCTGTTGAGATTCAGTGGTCAGCCCGCCCATGATTACAGTCTGGCCGTCATAGACTGAAATATGCGAACTCAAGGAGCGAATGTGAAACATTGGTTGGAGCATTTTAATCTCCTGGGAAGATCCATCCGCATATCTCATTGTTGATCCATAGTCAATCCATGAAACCAGTTCCGAGACCTCGGGGTTCATTGTTAAGCTGATTTGTCCGTCAAACTCCAAAACCGGCGTAACGTTCAGGATGACGCCCGTTTCACGGGTTTCAAATTTTGAAATACCAAGCGCATAAATAAACCTGTTCGATGCCGATGCGCTCCAGTTGGAAGAGAGGAGACTGATCGCGCCCGTTTGTTTATTCTGCACGGCCCACTGCGCTATATACTCGGCCGGATATATAACTTCCTGAACAACCTTGATTTTCAGCATTCTTGCCAGATTGCGTGACCACTTTGGGCGCCGATATAAGATTAACGCCATTTCCCTGCTCAATAAAAGGCAGGATATGCGCTAATTCAGCATCGGTTAAAATAGTGGAAGACGAAAGCGGATCCATGCTGAACCGAGGAATGTTGCCCGAAGATGCCTTGCTCCCTGCTTTATCTCTCTTTTCCTGGCTGGCGGTATTGGTTGCTGGCCCACCTGATTCATCACTTATCATCCATTGAGCACCAATTCGTTCCAAAGCATCCTGGTCGGCTTCAATAAATCGGACCTCAACCTCAATAAAAACCGGTGTCTGGGGTGCAGCCGCCAGGGGGAGTTGAATTGATTGTGGCGATTCTTTGGGCTCACCGGAACATTGATAATTCCAGTGCATGAACAACAGTAAAATTATTATCCCGGCAGCTTTCATAAGGCACCTCGATGCCTTAATTTATGCCTTATGATTGGGAAAAACAACAGAATAGTTCGGGCGATTTTGTGAGTGCTTAGCGGCGGACAAGGGCAGGGATACGGTCAATACTTGAAGCTGCTGGCGCCGATGAACTCGCGCAGGATGGATGTGAAAGGCACCTCGTACTTGGTGATCCCGAGGAAGTTCGAGAGGAATTCCTGCAGCCGGATGGCCTCGGCGTATTCGGCGTCGGAAGGCTTGACCTGCATCAGGAGCGGCTCGACGAGCGGCTTCAGGACCGCCAGCTCGTAATCGAGGGCGGAGTTGAAGTATACGTCGGCCTGGGACTGGAACGGGAATATCCAGCGCTTTTCCCCGCGGCGCACCGAGGGCCACATTTTCATCGTGGCCAGGGGCGTGTTGCCGCGGAATATGTGGTCGCGGACCATGCGGCGCATGAGGCGGTTGTCGGTGGTGGAGATCCGGTTGTGGCAGTCGATGTTGAGCTGGGTCAGGGCGCTGATGTATATCTTGAACTTAAGGCGCCGGTCTATCATCGGGGTGAAGGCCGGGTTGAGCCCGTGGATGCCCTCGACGATGACGATCTGGTCGCGGTCTATTTTTAGCCTGAGCCCCGCCAGGACCCGCTTTTTGCGGTTAAAGTCGAAGCGGGTCAGATCGATTTCCCTTCCCCGGATGAGGCTGTCGAGATGCCGGTTGAAAAGGGCGAGGTCCAGCGCGGCGATATGCTCGTAGTCGGGCTTGCCTTCCCGGTCCCGCGGGGTGTTTTCGTCGTCGACGTAGTAGTTATCCAGGGAAAGCATGACCGGCCGGATGCCGTTCACTTCCAGCTGCACCGCCAGGCGCTTTGAAAAAGTCGTCTTGCCGGCCGAGGAGGGCCCGGAAACAAAGACCGCCCTGACCCGGCCCCGCCGCGCCACGATGGCGTCGGCAATGCGGGCGATTTTTTTTTCGTGGAAGGCCTCGGATATTTTGACGAAGTTGCCGATTTCGTTTGCGGCGATGAGCTCGTTCAGGCGCCCGGCGTTGCTCACGCCGAGGATCCGGCCCCATTCCTTGTGTTCGTGGAAGATCTGGAAGAGGTGGGGCTGGTTGCGGAAGGCCGTGACGCGGCGCGGGCGCTGCTGGCTGGGGAACTGGAGCACGAGCCCGGGGGGGTAGCTGACCAGGCGGAAGGTCCGCAGCAGGCCGGTGGCCGGCGCCAGCGGCCCGTGGGCCAGGTCGAAAAAGCCGTCGCACCAGTGGATCGTGATCTTGGGCGGGTTGCGGAAGCGCAGCAGGTTCGCCTTTTCCCTGAGGTTGTTTTTTTCAAGGAGGGCGATCGCGTCGGCGAAGGAGAGCTGGCGCCTTTCAATGGCCAGATTCCTTTCCGTCAGGGAGCGCATCTCCTTTTCGATCTCGCGGACGGTCTCCGCGTTGCCGGCCTCCTTGCGCGCGTTCTCCAGGGTATAATAAAAACCGGTGCTGAGCGAGTGCTCGATGCAGAGCCGCAGGCCCGGAAAGAGGCGGTTGGCGGCCATGGCCAGCAGGAAGGAAAGCGAGTTGCGGTAGACCCGCATGCCCTGCGAATCTGCGGCGGTCAAAAAGCGCACGCGGCAGTTGATGCGCAGGCGGTAGGAGAAGGATACGACGTTGTTGTTGACCAGGGCGCAGAGGCAGGGCAGGGCGCCCGCGCCGCGCGGGGCGGGCAGCAGCGACTGCAAAGGGGTATCAACCGGATAATACCCCGGTTTCCCGTCATCGAGCCCGACCTGGATCTGGTTCATAAATCAGCGTTTAGCGGATAGCGGATAGCATATGCGAATAGCATGAAAAACTGTACGCTGTTCCAACTATCCGCTCTACGCTATTCTTTTCAGGCTTTCCGGCCGCCGATGCCCTTGGTCTGCTTCGTGATCGCGCGCGCCTTTTCGCGCGGGCGCAGTGTGCGCACGGCCCGCCCGGCCAGCCACATCTCCGAGGTGCCGAGGGCGTTCAGCTCCTTGGCAAGCTGCTTCTGGTAGTCCGGTTTGCCGCAGGAGGATATGACCCGCCTGGTTTCGGAGCCGTCCTTCACCTTCCGGTAAAGATCGTTGAAGACCGGCAGGACCGCGGCCTTGAAGCGCGGCTTCCAGTCCAGCGCGCCGCGCTGGGCGGTGGCGGAGCAGTTGGAGAACATCCAGTCCATGCCGTTTTCATCCACGAGCCGGATCAGGCTCTGGGTGAGCTCCTCGACCGTCTCGTTGAAAGATTCGCTCGGCGAATGGCCCTGCCGGCGCAGGACGTCATACTGGGCCTCCATGATCCCGGCCAGGGCGCCCATGAGCACGCCGCGCTCGCCGGTCAAATCGCTGTAGACCTCGTGTTCGAAGCTGGTCGGGAAAAGGTAACCCGAGCCGATCCCGATGCCGACCGCCAGGCATCTTTGCCGGGCGCGGCCGGTGGCGTCCTGGAAGACCGCGTAGCTGGAGTTGATGCCGGCGCCCGAAAGGAAGTTGCGCCGCACCGAGGTGCCCGAGCCCTTGGGTGCGACCATGATGACGTCCACGTCCCTGGGCGGCACGATGCCGGTCTGGGTGCGGTAGACGATGGAAAAGCCGTGCGAGAAATAGAGGGCGTCGCCCTTTTTCAGGTTGCGCTTGACGGCCGGCCAGATCTGCTTCTGGGCGGCGTCGGAGACCAGCATCTGGATGATCGTGCCGCGCCGGACGGCCTCTTCGATGTCGAAGAGGGTCTTGCCGGGCACCCAGCCGTCCTTGCGGGCCCGGTCCCAGTCGCGCTGGAAGCTTTTCGACTGGCCTATGATGACCTTGAAGCCGTTGTCCTT
>Ga0172380_10004313_pt1 | contig 18390 bp, 22 predicted proteins | sample Leawe162metaG_FD_119747 | JGI IMG/M metagenome (GOLD analysis project Ga0172380, IMG submission 119747) | Leachate microbial communities from a municipal landfill in Southern Ontario, Canada - Leachate well 162 metaG | ecosystem: Engineered > Solid waste > Landfill > Unclassified | place... | reverse complement strand
TTCGCCATCCGACCTCTCCAACTTCAACAGCTACGAGAGGCGCTACGGCGGGACTCCCTTGGGTCGCAAGAAAATCGTGATCTACCGACACACAGCTTTCGGGGATCAGTTGATGATGACTGGTCTGGTCGCGTATCTCAAGGACCAGAACCCCGAGACTTATATCCTGTACGTGTGCGGCGAGAAAGCGGCCTGCGTGTGGGACAATAACCCTTGCGCGGATGTCGCGATAGGTGCGATGCCATTCGAGACGGTCACGAAAGGAAACGTAGGCGAGAAGATAGAGATGTATCATCTCTTCTACGAGAACATGCTCGAATGCGACAGCCAGCCGGAGCAGAACAACGCCTACGACAACATGTTCGCGTTCGGCGGAATGAGCGATGTTCCCGACAAATGGAAGCGTCCGCACATCTATCTTGGCGGTACCGACAAGCAGTTCGGACAAGCGTGGTCGCAACTTTGCAACGCGGAACATGTCGGCGATTACATTGTCTATCATTGGGGGAGCGAGAACCCCGTCCGCACGTACCCGACCGATCTCGCCGAGAAGTTCTTCAAGGCTTGGAAGCACACGAAGATCGTCGTCGTGGGCGTCACGAAAGACCCGATACCGCAACTCCCACACGTCATCGACCTGACGAACAAGACGCCGCAGTTTCGGCAACTGATTCCTGTCTTGAGGGAGTCGAAAGGGATCGTATGCCCCGACTCATCCATTGGCCATCTCGCCGCCGCGTTCCCGGATGATTGCCGCGTTGTGAGTTTATGGGGGCCGTTCCACCCGAACGACCGCGCCAAGTATTACACCAATCACACGACGATCCTCGGCGACTGCCCGCACGGTCCATGCAGGACGCACCAGTTCAAGCCGCCGCACACGCTCTGCAAGGATGTCGGCGCGGAGTACATGCGGCAGGAGAATTGCTCCGCGCTCGCCACCATCAAGCCAGACCAGATCATCGAGGAGTTGAACAAGCTGATATGAAATTATTGAACCTAGCGTGTGGCAGTGTACGCCCGAGCGGTCCCGAGTGGGTCAACCTCGACAACCTGTTCGTCCAGTTCCCCAACGGAAACGAGCGGGCGCAACTTGAAGCCGAGGGAAACTACGTCGATCACGACTTGCACAACCCGCTTCCGTTCGGGGACGAGTCGTTCGACGGCATCGTTGCCAGTCACATCTTAGAGCATCTCGACGCACTGGATTGCGCGAAGCTTCTGAAGGAGTGTCGGCGTGTCCTGAAAGTCGGCGCTCCGATCCTTGTTTCGGTCCCCGACGCGACCTACTTCCGAAAGGTGAACGCACGCGACAACCGCGAGAACTGCCCCGAGCTTTTCGGCGAACCCGGCAAGCACATCACGCCGGGGATGGAATCGTTTCTGGAATACGCGCTGTTCTTCTTGGATCACCGGCAGGTGTTCACGGAGGACTCGATGTGGTGTACGCTCAAGAATGCGGGGTTTCACTCCATGCTAATGAGAGTCCTCGAACTGAAAGCTATGCCAGAGCCGCTCCCAACCATGTTGAGCATCTTGAACCGCAACCTCTTCAGCCTAACCATGAGCGCAATCAAATGAGCATCGGAGTCGCCTGCAACTTTTTCCAAGAACAGTGGAGTCTTCACGGATTCCTCGAAAACGTCACGCAATGGGCTGACGACGTGGTTCTAACGTGGGCTGGTCCCAAGTGCGAATCGCCCGACGATGATCCATCGGTCGAGATCGCCCGCAAGTGGGGCGTTAAACTCCTGTTCGACAACATCGACGAAGGATACGGCGCTGTTCGGACCCGCCTGCTTCGGAACATGACGACCGACTGGATCATGATCATGGACGCCGACGAGCGGTTCTACCCGACGCTCCCGATCTATCGATGCGAAGGGACCGACAAGTACCCCGAGTGCCAGGAGCCCAAAGACCTTCGCGTGATCGTGGAAGGGCAAGGAACGGCGCAAGGCTTGATGCTGCGGGACATGCTCGACAAAGCTCCGAAGGAAGCGATGGCACTTCGGACATCCCGCCGCCACTGGTTCGATTTCTCGTTCAAGCGCCCAACTCAGAACTGGATGATCCATCCCGATTACCAGTTGCGTATAGTAAGGAATGACCCTTCGATTATATACACGACGATCCCGAAGATGCACGAGCGGATCATCGACACGCGCACCGGGCGCGAGCCGGTTCATCTAACCCATGACTCGCTTCTCGGGCCGTTCCATGACCACTTCCATTGCCATTTCAAGGCGATGGAGAAGGAACAGCGGGCGCACGACATCCGCATTTACGACGCGCTCGACCAAGACAAGGAGATACCGAAATGCTAGAGTCATCCCTAGTTGAAACCAGAAACTTCCGGTTTGAGCAAATGGACACATCCAGACTCCCGTTGGTCGATCAAATTATTGAACTCGCCAATATGCTCCCATCGGACAGCGAAGACAGAACGCTTCTATTGCATGAGGCAGCGAAAATCGTGAGCGTCCATTTTAACCCCGTCGTAATATGCCAGCCTTGAACCCGCGAGAGATGTTCGCTTCCGAGATCGAGGAAACGATCCGGCAATGGGATGGTCGCATCGACAAATACGCGATGATCGGCGTCCTGTTCGTCGCGATGAACGGGCTGCACTCGGACATACTGGAACCAGACGCACCGGAGGAAGAATAATATGAGCACAACATCAAGCAGTAGTTCAGGAGGAATCGGATTCGTCGGACTCCTCACTATCGTATTCATCACCCTCAAGTTGACCGGCTTCATCGCTTGGTCTTGGCTGTGGGTTCTATCGCCAATCTTGATCAGTTTCGGAATCGTTATCTTGGTCCTTATCGCCTTCGCGGTGTTCGCTATTGTCGAGGCGATTATCAGTGACAGACGTGCCGCCAGTCGAAGGAAACTGCGATGATCCCAAACTTTCACGCCTACGTTGACGAACTGTTCCACGACTGGAACTACGGCCATCCCAAGATCCTGTACGGCTTCATCCGCGCCATGAAGCCGCAAGTCGTCGTCGAGGTCGGAACCTATCGCGGGTATGCCGCGTGCTGGATGGCGCGAGCCTTGCAGGAGAACGGCAGCGGTCGCCTCTACTGTATCGACAACTTCCAACTTACCGAACACGTCCACAAGTACGGCGACCCACGGAAGCATTGCGAGGATAACTTCGCGAAGTGCGGCGTGTCGGATGTCATCACGATTCTGGAAGGCCGATCCGATGAAGTCGAGTGGCCCGAGAAGGTTGATATGGCCTACATCGACGGATGGCATTCTCACAAGCAGGCTTCCGCTGATTTTATAAAGGCGGCAGCACAAGGGGCTAAGTTGATCGCGCTCGATGACACGGATGTTTGCTTCGGGCCGCGCTACTTTGCGGATAACTGGATCGATGAGGATTGGGATTCTATCCTTATATCTTCCGACAATGGGATGGGTATTTTCAAACGGAAAGAGGATCGTCGCCTAATTACGTTCTCGCAAGAGATGCCACATCCGAATCCAGGTGTTGATATTCGTGGACTAACGAAGGATCAACAGATTGCACACTTGGAAGCCTCCGGATCTAAACAGTTGTCTCACTACGTCAGATTCGGACTCACAGAGCACATCTAGCGCGTCTTTTCCAAAAACTTCGCGTCGATCTTCTTGCGCTTGTTCAGGAAGTCGAGACGGGCTTTCTCAATGGCTTCGTCGGTCCTATCGGTTCTGAATATCGACTTGAACTCTCGCTGCGCTGCGGCCTTTTCATCTCTCTGCTCGAACTTAGCGCCTTGGAGCAAGTTGGAAAGCCGCTGCTGTCCTACCCGGACGCCGAACAGTGTCGGGATGAATCGTTGAGGACTGTACTCTCGGCCCGTCCGATGGTCGGTAATGCCCAAGCCGCCTTCGCGGTTCGGAGTGAAGGACTTGACCATCTCCTTCCCGGCATATCCGCCGGTCAGCGGCGGGGCCATGTTTCGTGCGACTGCCTTCGCCAGCCCGACCATGTTTTGCTCGACGGGCTTCCGGCTGATGGTTTCCTCGCCAGAAATCACTTCGGAAAGGGCCGTCAAGAGCGGCGTGTTTTTCAATCCGACAACTGGATTGTCGTCGATGATCCCCTTGTAGTTCCGGTTGTAGAGGTTCAGGAGGATCTTTGAGTAATCCCCCGCTGGCGAGAACGGGTCGGCGTTCAGGTAGTTGAAAGCCCCCTCTTTGTTCTTTCCTCCCGGAATCCTGATCTGGCCTTTCGCGTAATCGGGAGACATCCGCCACATCCGGTCCCACTCCTTCTTCTCGTCCTCCGGTAGCGCGGCCTCGAATGCCGCCTTAACTCCGAGAGGTAGCGCCACGATGGTCGTCAAGATCCCACCGCTGATGAGTCGCTCCTTCGGCGAAAGGCTTGAGTTACCGACATCTTCGGCCAAGTGCTTGAGCGTGCGGAACATCTCGTAGTTGTACGAAAGGAACGGGTTCACGAGCGGGAGTTGACGCGCCACTTTCCATCCCTGCGGGACATTGCCGTAATTGTGGGTGTAGCGGTCCACGAACCGGAGCGCCTGTTCGGGCGACATCCCGTAGTTCTTCCGCATGTTCCGGTACGTCGTCCACCTAACGAAATCGTCGGTGAACTTGTACTTTTCCTGCGCCCACTTGTCGGCTTTCTTGAGCGGCTTGAGCGGGTCGATGCCGCGCTTTGAATACCCGAGAAGCTCCTCGGCGTTCCTGACCACTTCCTGAGACACGAAACTGGAACCCATCACGCCGTTTCGCTTGGCCTCGTCCACCAAATCGACCATCTTTCCGTCGATCTCGATCTTCCCGCCCGATTTCAGGTCGTGATAGGACCGCTTCCATTCTGCCGGGTTGAAGTTGCGGGAAGCGAACAGGAACACCGGCATCATCATGTAGTTGCGGCTGACGGTGCCAGGATTCCGGACGGTGAAGTTCTGCTTCATCTGCGAGTTGATCCACGCGATCCCGGTCTTGTCCAGAAACTCCATCAATGCGCTTGCCCCCCCCTGCACGGTATTGATCGCAGATGTTACTTCGGGGTGCAGGTACTTCCCCTTGATCGGACCTAGCGCGATGTTGTCGCTGGGCGAATCGTAGCGCGACATATTCGGGTCTGCCTCGCGCGCGGAAAGGTATTCATCGCGGGTCATCGCCGCCTTGTATCCGCCGATCTGGATGTTGTCCAACGCGCCCAATGCTTGCGCGTTCGCTGCACTCGGCAGGATCTTCGCGATGGTTCGGGCCTTCGCAAGAACCGGGTCGGTGATCTCGCCGTAGAATCGCCGCCACGCATCGCTGATTACCTTGGCTCCTTTGATCTCATCCAGATCGCGGGTCAGGTTCGCGACCTTCTGGTAGAGCGGATCTACCGCTTTTGCTTTCGCCTTCTTGTCGGCGTACTGCTCTGTTGTAGCGGTTTCCAATTCCGCTTTCGCGTTGGCTACATCGGCCTCTTTTTCACGGAGAAGATTAGCCTTCTCGTCGGGAGTGAGCATCCTGTGCTCGTAAATCTTGCGCTCGATCCTGACGCCGCCGCTTCCCTCGCCGCCGACCTGACCGCGCTTGAACCTGCGGTCGTTGAACTCGGCTTTGACGTACTCACGGATCTGCTCGCGGTTCCCGCCGAACTCACCTACCTTCGCCATCTCGTCCACTACATCGTTGAGCGCGGCGTCGGTGAACTTGAATTTCGGGTTGGTATCGACCTCGTAGGCGCGGGTCGTGAAAATCTTGAGCGTCTTTTCCACGATGGCGCGTTTCGCTGGGGATGCCTCGCCTGCCAGAATGTTCCGCTGCAATTCCTCTTGAATCGCCAAGAGTTTCGGGTACTCGGCCTTAATGTCCTGCGGGATGGACGTGTCGGCCATGAACTCGCGTTCGGTGATCTTGCCGTCGCCGAACTCGCGGATTCTCGCCCTGATAGGTTCCGGCAAATCGAACATCTTCGTCTCGACCGCCTTGAGAACGTCGTCCGTCTTTTCGAGCATGTAGTTGACGTACCCCTGATGCTTGGTGATGACCTCGCGCAAGTATGGGTGCTGCTCTTTTAGGCTGTCGGTGAACTTACGGATGCGTTCCGCTCCCGGAGAATCCGGGTCGTTGATGTGCTTGTTCCACCACGAACTGACCATCGTCGGATCTTTGGACTTGGCGCTCCGCTCGCTCATGTTGATGTACTCAGCCTTGGTGCGCTGAATATCAGACATAGCCTTCTCTCCGGGACTCATGGACGCTTGCGCTTTCCGGTAGGGTTCCGTTGATGCCGCGTGCCTGATTCTCCGCCACGATTCTTGCAGGAACTCGCCGATACCTTCCCCAAACTCCTTTATCATCCTCCCCGCCCATTCCGGGAACTTCATCCCGGCCTCGTACAGACTCCTTCCGTGGCCCACGATGTCGTCCAAAATCGACATGTCCACCGCCCCGGTTTGCTGGCGCTTCTTGATCGCCGCCTTGATGTTGGCGTTAAATGCGGACGGTTCTTTCGGAGGTTCAACCTTCGGCACGACAACCTCCGCGTCTGCCTGCTGCTTTGCTTGGACGGGATCGACTGCTGATTTCGATTCCGTAGAAATAATATCCGCCAGCCTACTAACCTGTTCTACCTCTCGCTTTCTGGCGTTGAATTTATCTACCTCCTGCTTGTATCTCAGAAGTGGACCCCTATTGCGATCATCGAAAGCCTCGACATCCCTAGCGTGTCGCTTTTCCAATTCAACCTTCGCGAACTTGTACGCTTGATCCTTTACCTTTTGCCAAGATTCGTTGGCCGCGTTGCTGTTTGTTCGCTTGCCTGGAAACTTGGCCTTGTATTGCTCTTTCCACATTTCCAAAGCGCGAGCATTGATTGCTTCATCGGTCGGAAGCTCTGGCTTGGATGAATAGCTAACCGGACGCTTGGGTGCATCTCCTACTTCGTATCCTTTTAGAAATTTCGCGACATCGTTTGGCGTGGCGTCTCCGCGCATTATCCCTTGCCACACGCCGTTGCTCATGTCCTTCCAATCCATCCCCTCTTCGATTGCGATTTTTTCCGCCGCCTGATACATCGCAAATAGCTTGCTTCGGTCTGGCGATTCGTTCGGTTCTGGCTTGTACTCTGAGATGTACTTTTTTAGTCGCGTATCTCCTGACGCTAAAACTGTCGGCTGAGTAGCTGATGCACTCATCTCCGCTTCGACCGATGGCCGCGTGAGCGTTTCGGAAGTCGAGCGGTCGATGGCGGCTGGAGTCGGTGCCTCCCGGAAATCGCTTGGCGCAACGTCGATCACGTCGCGGCGTCGGAACATCTCCGCGAGGCTTCTTGGATCGTTGATCTGTTCCCGCGTGAATGCCGCTCCGTTCGGCGCAACCGTGATGTCGGCACGATATGGAAGGGCCGGTTGCTGGAATCTATCGACTATCGGAGCGCCGTATTCCGAGATGCTGACTGGCGGTTCTGGAAGCGCGAGCGTTGGTCCGCGAACAGGTGACGGAACTTCCGGCGACGGATACCCGAGTCGCAAAGTCTCCCGCGTGTATGGACTGCCTACCGGAACGCCGGGACCGCTCATCGGCACTTCCGGCGCACGAACGGGCCCACGCTCGACTGGAAGCCTGTCGATACCGCTGAACAGCGCATCGGCCCCCATTCGCGCCATACCTTCGCCGGAAAGTGGGTTCTGGCCTCGCGCTGCCTGAGCGCCCGCCGAAAGGGTTGCGCCTCCAGCGAGTCGTGCCGCCAAGGATAGCGGTCGGAGTGCTCCGAATGCCGCGAACTCGGGGACCGCCAACGGGTCGTTGTGGGCTCCAGCTTGAATCGCACCAGCCGCAACGTCGCCAGCGGAAAGCGCCAGTCGTTCGCTCAAGCCTGCGGCTCTGGCGAGTTTGGTCGCGCCGATTCCGGGGACCATCAGGGCGGCGAGGTTCGGGGCGAGTTGACCGCCTACGACATCGGCGGTTTTCTGCCAGAAACCTTCCGGCGCTGCGCGTTCCTGATCGGGATAGAATTGCGGGACGCTCCCGGCTTGCTGCTGGTACTCCTGCGGGACACCCATCTGCGCGAACCCGCTCGCGCCCTGAACGAGCGTATTGAGCGTATTGGCTGGGAGATTGGCCGCGTGCTGTCCCCATCGGGACATCGCCCCGATTGTCGGTGCGCTTGTCCCTTGGAGTATCGCCAGAGAGGATGCGTCGAGCATGACGTTCCCCTTTACTGCACTCTGGCGTAAGGGAGTCTCGGAAGTCCGGGACGACCGGCAAGATACTCTGCGGTTGCCGGGATCGCGTTCACGGCTCCGACCACGGCGTTGACTGGGAAAGCCGCCATGTTGTTGACCGCCCCCCAAACTCCAGCCGCATTCGCGCCAATACCTTCCGCAAAAGCAGACCCCGGACCCATGCGACCAGCCAGACTCGAAACGTCCTGAACGAGAGATTGACCTTGGAAAATCGGGGGTTGCGCGAGCGCCTGTTGCGCGGGTTGACCGCCCGCGGAATTGGAAGCGATCCACTGTTGGACGAAAGCCTTCCGCTGCTTCTCGTCGGCTTTTACCAGCATCTTGACAACCTCCGGGTCGCGCATGTCGTTATCGAACTCGGCTTGGAGATGCTGCGGGACTTCCATCCTCGCCTGCGCGATGTCGGTTGAGCGGAGCGCGTTCAAATCAGGTGCGCCCCACCGCCCGGCCGCCGCGTCGTAGATGTCATCGCCGACCGGCATAATGCCCGTCACTTGCCCGAGATCATCCTTGATCGGGATTCCGCCGAGACGGTAGTCGTAACTGCGAAGAATCGCATCGGCATCCATGCCGAGTCCCTTCAATGGATCTTCGGATTGCTGGTTGCCGCCTTGAAGCCCTGACCGAAGCGATGCGTTCCGCAACATCTTGTATTCGAGGTCATATCGATCCTCCGGCGACATCGACATCTCGGCACGAAGTCCCGCCATGCCTGCGCGAGAAACCGGGGCTCTCGTGCCGTTCCCGTATGCCTGATTGAGCAACATCTGATCGCCGAAATCCGTCTTGAGATCGCGTCCGGTAGCCTGCCCGTAAACCTCTCCCTGCTGCCCGAGTCCCAACTGCTGAAAACGATAATCGTTATTGATACCGGACCTGAGCCCCGCCATGTCCTGACCGAGCATCCGGCGTTGCGCCTCGATCTGGTTCTGTTGCAACCTCTGTTCGCGCAACTCTTGGCCTTCCTGACCGCCCACGAATCCGCGTCCCTCGATGTAGTTGGCCGTCCCGATGGAGTTGTTTGGCGCGTAGTCGCGCACAAGATCGCGGGCGAGATAGCCCTGGCGGTCGAGCGGCTGGTTCATCTTGTCCGCGTACATGGCGCGTTCCATCATCAGTGGGCCATTCCATTGAGCGCCCGCCTGATTCATCGCGTCTGCGGCCTGCTGCTGTCCGGTCCACCGCGACATGATCGACGGGTCGATGATCGAACGGCGCTGATCGAGTGATGTGGTCGGGTATGGCATTACGATAGTCCGGTTCGACCCATTCTGGAGGTCGGACTTTCCGCTGGCTGGAATCCGACGTTGCCGACGTTCCAGTTCATCGTGCCACTTCCAGGACCGCCCATCAGTCGAGGATTAGGGCTCCATGCCGTGTTCCCAAGGTAGTTCCCCGCTGGCATCGTGTAACCTGTGGATGGCGCTGGTTGCCGGTACTGCGGTTGCGCGGTCTGCGGGGCGTAAGGCGGTGCCGCCGCGTACCCGCTGCCGTTGGTCGGAGGCTGGTACATTCTGGACGCATCGAACTGGTTTTGATTCTGCGCCAAACTCGCCTGCCATTGCGCGTTAGAGTTGCTGATCCCCAGCACGTTCGCGTTGTAGCCCGCCAAGTTGGAGCGGTACGCGCCCTGTGCGCCAGCGAGCGCCTGCGTCAACTGCCCGAGGAAAGCCGCTTTCTGAGCGTTCTGCTGGGCCGCGAACTCCTGCGCGTTCAACGCGAGCGAGCGAGCCCCGGCCTGCGCGGGGATCAAGGAAAGCGCCCTCGCCACTCCCGCCCCCTGCCCGCTGGTCCCCGCGCGTCGCGCCGCGTTCGCGTACTGCGATCCGGCGGCGTTGGCGGCGTTGGTCCCCTGCGACATCATCATGTCCGAAAGCCCCCTCGCCTCGTTCACGTACCGGCTGGAATCGAAAAGGCTGCTGGCCCGGTTCTGCAAGTTGGAGAACTCGCTCGCGGTCTGCTGCCACGTGGGGCCGCCCATCTGCTGGTTGTACTGCGTGAAATCGACCGGACCAGCGAGGCTGTAGGCTGGGGAAGTTGACGAGTATCCCGATGGCGTTCCGCCTCCCGCGCTGTAGCCGCCGCTGTATGCCGCGTTGTATCCGCCGTACTGGGGGGTCGCGGTGGCGTTCGGGTAGCCGTTGGCATTCGCCTGTGCCAGACTGGTGAAGTTGGTCTGAATCGCCATGTAGATTGCCTATATCCTTTCAGGAGCTTGATGACAAGTCATCATTTCAGGCCGAGTATTGCCACCCGGTATCGCCCGTGTACATCGCCAGCCTGAGCGTCCCGGTCGAGTAGTCTTGGAGGAAGTCGCCCACCTTCGGCGACTGCGGGTACGGGCTCTTTTCGCCCGGGCGGAAGTACACGGTCGGAACCTGCGTGAAGTAGTTCTCGATCGACTGGAAAATCTCCTCAACGTCCCCGACGAAATCGGCCAGCTTCTCCGGGTCGTACTCGCCCGAGAAGTCGTACTGCTTCAGGTTTCTGGAGATCCGGAGCGGCATCAGGAGTTCGGCAGGACCTTGATCACGGTGTTGTAGAACGTGAACTGGTCGTAGTTGCGGTTGACGATTTCGAGCCCCCACGTCTGGGACGCCTGCGACGGCGGGCAGTTTGCCGCCTGTCCCTTAATGACCCAGGCGTTCATCGGAGCCAGCGCCCCATCCTCATCGGCGGAATACTTGACCTGTACCGGGGTCATCAGCGCGTAAGCCTCGTCGTTGCGCTCTCGGTAGTAGCCGACCAGCGTGTTGTCGGCGTTCTCCATCGTGAGCCATTGCTCGACCATCTTCTTGGTCGTGGACGGTTCCCCGAAGTCGAAATATTTGCGGAGCTTGCACTCGATCATCCCGACATAGAACTTCCAGCCAGCCTCAGGATTGGCCGTGAACTGGTTTGTTGCCGTTCCAGTGAACACATCGAAAGAAAGCATGGATGATGTAGCGGCTGAAATCCTTGCCCACTCCCGATATCCTCCCGTCGAATCAGTGAACAGGCACCAATTCCCAACATATCCATTTTGTCCGAAGCTGAAATCATCGTCTCCGTCTCTCGTGATCGTGGTACTTGTGGATGCTTCCACGCTTCCGCTATAGATCCCAGTAAGACCACTGACCCAATCTGAGTAAACATCCGGAGCTAATATCTCGCCGTATAGCCCGGTTTGAGTTCCTCCAAGCGATATGTTTGTGTTCGCGAACGGGTCATTTATCGTAGCGCTGGAAAGCAGGTCGTGCTCGTCTTTGATCGTTATCGCCCCAGTTTTCGCGTCCTCGAAAATCCCGAAGTTGACCAAAGAATCGCTATCGAACTTCGTGACCCAGAGGCAATTCGTCTGAGTTCTAGGATCGTAAATCCCGTGAGCCAACTCCTGCCTCCCAACGATTGACGTGAGTTCACGCAAGAGCGGGCTGATCTCTTTCATTACCGGGTACGCGCGTATCCCATCACATTGGATGATCTCCAGATTATCGTAATCTATCCCCCTGAGAACATTGGAAGATCCTACCCTGGCCGAAAACACGGAAAAATTAGACGTGAACCCGAATATGGAAGATATCGTTCGGCGCGAAGAAAAGAACGTCTCGTCTGCCGCCAGCCCGAGATTGTAGCTGTAGATCCGCGACGGGTAGCGGGTCGATACCATCAGCAACTCTTCGTTGGGGATCAGCGCGATAGCCGAACCGTAGCCGCCGCCAACCTTCTCGCCGAACTCGATCGGGAGCTGGTTCTCGCCGATGAACTGCGTGAACCCCCACCCGAACGGGTTGCCCGCCTTGCTGCGGTACAGCGTGGTCGCCGGACCTTGGATCACGACGGTGCCGGTGCCCGTGGACGGGAAAGAGATCAGCGTGTTGGTCGAATCCCCGTACACGTTTGCGGTTGTGTCCGTCAAATATTTGAACCGGAAGGTTCCTTGCCCATCGTATCCGCCGGATGTGATTCCACTGACGGTCAGATTTTGGCCATCTCTTCCATTAAACCACGTATCCGTCCCAGTAAGCGTGACGACTCCATTCCCTCCACTATTCCCATAAGAGCAATCGGCGGAAAACGTGTGGTTGCCGAACCCCCAGAAGTACGTGCCGTCATAGACCGAGTACGCGAACTGCGGGGCGACATAGTTGTCCAGTTCCACCTGCTCGACGGGCGCGAGGAGGTTGTCGTTGATCGTCACGACGCCTCCGGCCGTGTCGTTGGTCGCATCGTTGACGTAGAAGGAAAGTCCCGCCGCCGCTGCGGTTTCCGCCTCGGCCTGTGTCGCGTAGAACCCCGTCCGGTAAAGCCAGATGTCGGAGATGTCAGAGCGTGTCGTGTAGGCGACCTGCACATTGACCGACTGCGCGGAACTAGAGCCGATGTAGAAGGCGGTCGCGTCTCCTGGGTTGGATCGCGGGGAATCCGAACCTCCCGCCGTTGCTCCTCCTCCCACGAACGGGTAGCGTTGGGTAGCGGCGTACACGTACTGGTAGGCCACCCACTTGTTGGCCGTGAGATCCCCCGCCCCCCCGCTCTGCGGGACAGGGACCACCGTAGGAGCCTCGAACCCGGCGCGGACAACATTCCCGTTCCCGTCGATTACCTTGACCTGTTCCTCGCCGTTGGCCCGCAATACCAGCCCGATATCCGAGGCTTGCGCGTAGGAGTCTTTGTGCCTGCTTTGTGCTGTTGATATGATGATTGGCATAAGTGTCAGCCGAAAAATTCCTGCCCGTAAAACGCCACGCTATCCCTTAGCTGGACAATAACAGAACCTTTGATCGATGAAAATCCTAGAACCGCGCTCGAAGATTTTCCGAAAACCGATTTGCCGTTTATGCGCCTCGCGGCACCCAGATCCAGTATCACCCCGGACACGCTCCCCCACTGACCGCTTTGAACGGACGTAGGCGAAGACAAGTAATCCGCTCCCGCGAATTGCTCCGTTTGCCCTTTGTATTTAGACTCTATTTCCATTTTAGGTCATCCGTTTGGGAACGCTTTCGATGGGACTTTGTATCCTCCTGTTGGATACCTTTGCAGAAAAGTTATCCTGAACTCGTCTATCCTTCCGTTGAACTCGCCGAACGGGACGACGACGGGCTTTGTTATGAAATCTGTTCCGAACTCGATCCCAAGGCTTTCCGCCGGGTTGATTGACTGAGGTAAGAGCGTAGAGAATCCCAGCATCCTCCCGTCCTCGAACAGGTACACTAGATCTCCGGATCTCATGACGCATACCGCGTACCATTTCCCGACGCGGATCGAATCCGGCAATGTGGTTGGTGAGTTTGCTTTGTTGTTGTCCCACATCAACGTGTTCGCCCCGCACGATAGCCCCCACCCTTTCTCTACGCCCGTGTAATCAACACAAGACATCAGCCCGAACGAGGATGCTCTGGTGTTGTTCGATGGCCTGCTTTCAAGCATCAACCAAAATTCAATCGTCCATGTTGGATATCTCGAAAGATCAAAGATCCCCGTCCCGTAATCCAGCGTCATGGTCGGGCCGAACTCCGTGATCGGGGCGTACACGGAACTTGGGCCGAATTTTTTTATGGAGGAAGTCTGGACGGTCGATGGGTCCACCGTTAACGCGCCGCCGGATTTGGAGTCAGAAATCGGAAATGCTGTATCGAAATGCACCAGCGACCCAACGCTATCCCAATACTGATCCTCGAAATAGCTGATGGCCGTTTGCGGGACGGATTGCTCTATATCTATCGTCCCGATATCGCCCGCCCCCCCGTACCCTTCCTGACCTATCCGCGTGATGTACCCTAGCGGGGTCCACACTTGGGACAGCCCCATTATTGCGGCTCCCGCGTTTCCTTGCAGGGATTTCCCATTGATTCTTGAAAGCTGGCCGGGGCGACCTCCGGAAACCCCTTCCGCGAAGTACAGCTTGCCGTCGGGCGCGGTGGGTCCATCGACCACGCTCATGCCGGAAGCCTCTACCGTCACCTCCGCGAATTTCGATTCGCGTTCCATGGCGTCAGTAGGCCAACTGGCCGATGATCGAGCGGTATTGCTCTTTGGCCCGCTGCTTGTAAACGGCGTACCGCTTAACGTCCTCGGAGTATTGCGCGAGCAACGCGCACGCCTCGGAAACCAGCACGTCGGAAAGTATCTCGACCTCGGGGGTATCGTCGCCGTTGTAGAGTCGGCGCGGCCAGCGGGTGAAACTGTACTTGACCGTCTGCCCGTAGTCCGAAAACGCCGGGGAAAGCTTGATTTGCGGGGTTGTGGAGGGACGGATCGCGTACTTTGCTGCCGTGAGGGCGGCACCGCGATAGCCTTCCTCGAGCGTGATCTGTGTTCCGGAATCAACCGACGCAATCTTGTACCCGTAGTTCCCGCCCGAAAGATCCCCGCTGGATTGGTATCCGAACCGCATCCACTGCCCGTCATGGCTGGAACTCGCCCATGCGGTCCCGGTTCCGGTGACGGTCCGGGATTCGTTGGCGATGGCGACTGTCCCGGTGTCGTACAGGTTGGTTCCCGCGACTCCCGAAACCGTGGCCGCGAAAGGCGCGTTGCCCTGTCCGAACCATCCCATGCGGGCGGCAATCGTGGGGTTGACGATCACTTCCAGGGGCGAGCCGGTTGCCGTCGAGGAATCGTAGTCGTACAACATGCTGTTGGGGACGACGTTAGCGAACACGTAGGGGGCGTCGTAGTCGGTCTGGGCCGATTCCGTGGTGAAGGATTCGCCGTGAACAGTTAACTCCCGCCAAATCTGCTGCGCGGAAAGGGTCCGGTACGCCCGGTTGACGCATTGCTCGATCAGGGTGTCGGCGTTCTGGTCCTGCTCGAACCGGATCTCGCTCTTTACCTGAGAGACTATTTCGGAATACGTCATCGCCAAAGTCTCCTATGACATGTCAACCCCGATTTTCCAAGATGAAAAACGCGGTCGATCCCGGATGGGTCCGTGAAGCGGGTTTGATGATGCCGGTCGCGTGATGACCAGCGAAGCAGACGAATGTCCGTGGCCAGATCGCGCTCAAACGGGTTAGCCATCCGGTCGAAGTGTGGCGGTTGATGTGGGAAGCGTCCTGATTGTCGGCTGGATACAGGAACTCGCCTTCCTCGGTGTACGTGACGGGCACGACGATCAGCAGCCGCCCGCATTTGACCATTAGATCGGGGATCACCTGCTCCAAAGTCGCCCAAGGGACGTGCTCGAACACGTCTTTGGCGAGCGCGAAGTCGTACCACGGCCCCAAATGTTCGAATGAGTTGAAAACATTCTTTCGAACATTGGGATCACAGTTGGAAATCGCCCACTCGGAGGTATCGAAGCCATCCGCCCGCACCCCGCGCTCCCGCAATGCCCGAACGAGGTACCCGCGAGCGCACCCGTAGTCCAGAAAGTCGCTCCCCTCGTCCAACCCGAAGGACGACATCAGCGTTTCCGCCAGTTCGCCGGTCAATTCCGGCATCCAGCGGTAGTTCTCGTAGTTGCTCTTGCCTGTCTTTGGCCCATTCAGGTAGTAATCCGCGTCGAAAAAGGACTGGTCCACGGCGCTGACCAATAAAGATGACGTGTCATCCTGTCAATCACGGGCTTGACTTTGTGTAAGGAATTGTTTTACAGTCTGCGGCATGTCCGAAGTACCCGATATGAAAACTATGACGGACGGGGTGAGTGCAGGGTTGATCGTGTTGGCGATAGGGTGGCTGTGGGTAGCGGCGGCGTTCGTGATTGGAGGGAGATCCCAGAAATGACCCTGCTGATCGTCATCCTGATCCTCGACTATACGGGGCATTTGACACCGGTTACCGCCTTCATGGCTGGAGTCCTTTGGATCGGGCATCTGGCTTGGAATGCGATTCCAAACAACTCGAAGAAACGGAATGATGGACGAAACTAAAGTCGGGAAAATTATCATGATCGGCGGAACCGGGAGGGGCGACATGTCCCCCGCTCACTGTCTGTCGTACTTCGCCGATCCAACTTACATCGTCGAGGCTGGACGAGGCAAATTGAAGACTGTTCAGGCCAGACTGTGCCGCGAGGCTACCCCAGAGGAAGCCATATCGTACTGGATGTATCGCGCCAAATCAGCCGAACAGGACAGGGACAGGGAGATACTCAGGCGGGAATTTCCGCCTTCGGGGGAAACTATTTACGGCGGTACGTTTTCGGCACCAGCCCATACTCCATCAAACCAAGTTCCGCAGCACGTGATTGATAATATCAACAAAAACTTGAAGGACTACTGCTAGTGAGCAAGCTCCAGCCCCGAACGATCTACGGCATCCCTCCCAACTACTGGGCGGCTTTCCTCGCGATGGCCAAAGGCGGCGAGCATGGACCCGTGCCATCCCTCGGGACCGCCTTCTGCCAGTTGATCCAGTTCACGGCCCGAAAGGACATCCGGGAAGCCAACCAGATCCCGGACCCGAACCGATCCCTCTTTTCCTCCCAGACACCAGCCGAACACCTGAAATCCACCCGATACGTACTCGCGAGGGTCGATCCGACGGGGAAGCCTATATACAAGCGCAAGCGCATCGACCGGAAGAAAGCGGTCCTACTTTCCACGTAACCACACCGAGCGACTCCGCAACACATGCCAAGGGGGTGTCATTTCCTCCTACCAGGACCGAACGCGCCCAAGGTCCGGCAATCGGGTGGAGGCGCACCCTTACTTTTATGATAACCCTCAAGATCGACGTTCTCAAGATCGACAAAGCCCACCTGTTCAAAGGAGCGAAAGGAACCTATCTCGACCTGTCCCTCCGCGATAACAAGGATGGCGTTGACCAGTACGGCAATTCCGGCTTCATCGTCCAAGGCGCGAACAAAGAAGCCCGCGAGCGCGGAGAGAAAGGGCCGATCATCGGAAACTGGAAGGATACGGAAAAGAAATCCGACCCGAACAAGTGGGCCGATAGGACGAAGCCGCTGCCGAAAGCTGATGCGCCGTCGTTGCAGGAGGAGCCCGAAGAGGACGACATCCCCTTCTGATGAAAACAATCCACTACGCAAGCAACCAAGCCGTTCGCGAGGCTGGAAAGCGCGTACTGGAAGCCAACCGAGAAACCTTCCGGAAGCTCGCGGCTACTTCCCCGCGATCAGCGCCACGCAGACCAGAAGAACCGAGACAGACAGAAGCGGCCACGCGGGTTTCACCATCGAAACAATCGCAAGACCACCGGCAACCAGAACCAGAATTGTGAATACGGATACGCTCATAGCGCGACTGTAAGCCAGATCACCGAAAGGACAACCGATGAAAGCGAAGCCCAAGCCGACCGACAAGGGACTGTGCGAGCCTGTCCCGCAAGGGATCACCGTTACCAAATTCGAGAAGGTCCGGATCACCATTACGATCAACGGACAGAAGATCGAACTCACAAAAGAGGAGGCGGTGAAGTTGCGGGACGAGTTGTGCAAGATCGTTGGAATGCCGATCCAGTCGCCTTCCACTGATATCGAGTACCTCAAGCGGAAGTTTGAGGAATACAAAAAGCCGCCAAATCCTGCTCCGTGGACATGGCCAGCGTACCCACACGCTCCGCAGATTCCGTGCAAGCAACCAAGTACCGGCGATCCCATCATCCCGCCATACATCGTCACCTGCTCCCTATGAAACTCGAACTCTACCGCGACTCACAAAAGGACCACCGCTGGCGTGTCCGCGCCTCAAACGGCAAGATCCTCGCCGAATCAGGCGAAGGATACCGGCGCAAACGCGATTCCATCCGGGGGCTCGAATCCGTCGTGAAGCACTTCGGCGGGTCGGTCACGCCGAGCGATTTTGAGGACGAGGGATGATGAGCGACCATCTCCAAATCCCAAACAGCCCTGACGCTGAAATGGTCCCACAACTCCCAGACGCCATCATGTGCGGTAAGTGCGGCACTCCAATGCCCTGCTTTTCAAGAGATTGCGCGTGGGGCAATGACGCTCTCGGCTACAAGACTTGGCGCATCCGTTCCAGATTCAAATGCCGTACCGAAGGCTGCAACGAATCGGCCACCTACCGGGTTGGTTTCCGAGAGATCGGCAACTACAGTTTCATAAAAGTCTCGCCAGCGCCCGCACACGCACCGGAATGACCGCCCTACAGAGGAGTCGACCGATGAGAAAAGGGAACCGTGGAATTTTTGGGGATTTTCCCGAGGTATCGGATATGAGAATGGACCCGGCCCTGGGCGGAAGGGAGGGGGCACCCTACCCCCC
>Ga0172380_10004312_pt1 | contig 18402 bp, 20 predicted proteins | sample Leawe162metaG_FD_119747 | JGI IMG/M metagenome (GOLD analysis project Ga0172380, IMG submission 119747) | Leachate microbial communities from a municipal landfill in Southern Ontario, Canada - Leachate well 162 metaG | ecosystem: Engineered > Solid waste > Landfill > Unclassified | place... | reverse complement strand
GCCTTCGCCGAAGACGGCCACGACGACTTCGACAACAAGCGGTACTACAACATCGACTGGCTGACGCCGCTGCGAGCGGAGATCGAGTCGCCCGTGGTGCCACGCTTCGCCGGTGCCGCCGGCCTGTAACGCCAACCACGGGGTGTAGCGGCCGCCCGAGAAGCGCCGGGATACAAACCGGCACAATAGCCTCGTCCCCGCCGCTTCGTCGCCGATACGCCGAGCGGCTGTGGCCCATGGAGAAGCAGGCCGACAACGGCCGGGCTCTCTCAGAACGAGGCGAGCGGTCCGAGCCCTCGCCTTGGCGCCCGTTGCGCGCTCAACGCGATCGGGACGCCTGGTGAGCTCTCGTTGGGACGTGGTTGTGAATCTGAGCGATGTTATCCTGCGGTCGATAGAACGGTGAACCGAGCTAGCGTTTGCGCGCCATGCTAGCGGCTGAACGGATCCGAGCTGTGCCCCGCAGGCGCCTTCGCCTCATCCTCATGCTACTCGGCGGAACACTCCTCGTTGCGCTGTCGACGGTGTTCTCGCTTCTCGTACCCGTAGCTGTCCTCCTCGCGTGCGGCACCGCGACCGGCCTCCTACTGCGGAGCCAGCAACGAGCCCTGACTTTCCAGCAGTCCCCGTCGGTCCTGACATTTCCGGAGCGAGTCGCGTTCTTCAATCTGCGCCTCTTTGTTCCGCTCACCGCATTGTCTCTACAGACTCACGGGATTTCGCTGCTGCTGATGGTGCCAACCGGTTTGGCGGCGGCATCGCTGGGGCCGACTCTCCGACGAATGACGTTGCCATCGATGCTTCTTCCGCTCATGGCGGCTACGTTTGTGGAATGGGCTAGCGGCGGAGTCGTCCGAGCATTTCTCCCCGCTGCGGCATTGCTCGCCGTCTTGGTATCCCTGTCTCATGTCCGTCAGGAAGCATTTCCCGAGGCGCTGCTCGCCGTACTTGATTCTGTCGCTATCTACCTAATCGTGGGTCTCGTGGGCTACTTCGTCCTAGGCCTGCGTGCCCCGATCGACCTGAACCACTCTGGGGCGCTCCCATCGACGATTCCCCTCTTCGGGACCCGCATCATCTTCCCGTTCAGTTCGGCCCTGACGACACCTCCTGCGATGGCCGCAGCGTATCTTTGCGCCTTCGCGATCTTAGTCAGGGTCCCCCGCCACTCGGTCGATGTGTTCCGTATCGTCGGGGCGTGCGCGGCGGTTCTCGTCATCCTCGCCGCCAACGGGCGGGCTGCGATGATCGCTGCCGTGATCCTTGGACTCGTTCTCTACCTTCGACCACAGGCGGCGGCTCGCTACGCGCTCCCGGCCGCGCTCCTCGTGCTGTTCCTACCCGTATGGTGGCCACTCGCCTCGTTGTCGGCGGCTCCGCTGCTGAGTACCGTTGCCGACAACGTACCTGCGCTGCTCACCCGAGGCCGTGCCGACACCCTCGTTTCGCTCCAAGGGCGCGCGCTCATCTGGAGCGCCACTCTTGATGAGGTCCGGAGCTTCGACTTCGGGCGACTGCTGTTGGGGTTCGGGGCTTCCGGACAGACCCGCTGGAGCCCATCACCAGACTACTTCTCAGTCGTGGGACGGCTCGTCGTCGATCCCATATCGGCGACCGCTCACAATTCTCTGCTTCAGCAAGTCGTGGATGGCGGCTTCGTCGGCGCCGCCTTGCTGGTGCTGGTGGCCAAGGGCGCATTTGACGCCGGAGCCCGAGTCTTGCGGAGGGAGCGGGCCCGAGCGGTCGCGGCGAGTCTGGGATTGTTGCTCTCCCTCTGTTTGACCGGGAGCAACGAGGCCACACTCGCCTCGTCGCTTGCGCAGGAGACTTGGTGGCTATTCCTTGTGGTACTCGTGGTGCTAGCTAGCTACGAGGCAAGCCTCGATTCACCAGTTGCCGTTCGCCGCCCCAAAGCGAGCTCCCGCCTACCGGTACGCCGTTCCGTGCTACTGCCGAGAGACGTGCTTCCCTTGATGATGGCGTCGGCAGTATCGGATCGCGAACCTTGGCATAGCGCGCCTGCGCCGGCGTCGGTGCCGCGAGCCAGCAGATGACCCGCTTCTCAGCGCTTCGACTGGGCGGGATCTATGTGGTGTGCGGCCTGCTACAACGTGTCACCCCGGTTCTGCTCCTCCCGCTGTATCTGCCGGCATTCTCGCCGGGCGAGTACGGCGCCCTGGCTTCGACTCTCGCGATCGCAACCGCTGCCAGCGCTGTCGTGTCGTTCGGGCTCGAGACCGCCATCCTCAGGCATTATTTTGTGTTGGCTGATTCACCTGACGAGCGACGCCGCCTTCTGAGTTCGGTGGGTCTCTTTCTGTTCGTCGCCCCCACCATCGTTGTCGGCCTGCCAGTCATCGTACGGGCGCAGTTGACTGGGACATCCGCTGCCCATGATGTGCTCAGCATCGGCCTCCTCGGCGCAGCACTGCAGACTTCGGTCACGATCTTCCCATTGGCCGTGGCACGCGCCGCCGCCCGTCCGAGGGTGTACATCGGCATCACGGTCCAGTACTCGTTGGTCCTCGCGTCGCTCGTTCTCCTGCTCGTTGTCGCGCGCGGTGCAGGTCCGCTCGGCTGGGTCTGGTCGAACGCCCTCGCCTGGATGTCAGTCCTGCCATACGGGGTGTCGGTACTCCATCAACACTGGACGCGGAGACTCTCCCGACGCTGGCTCGGTGTCGCGCTCGCGTTCGGGATCCCGTTGGTGCCGCATGCCATAGCGCACTGGGGTCTGGGGGTATCGGATCGCGCCATCCTAAGCCTCCTCGTGCCGTCGGAGCAGGTGGGGATCTACTCGCTGGGCTACCAGGCCGGCGCAGTGCTCGGCATCATTCTCACCGCCGTAAACTGGGCGTTCATGCCTCGGTATGGCCAGGCATCCACCGCCCCGCAGCAAATGGCGTCCCTCGCGCATGTCGTGACGTTCCAGGTATTGGCGACCGGCTTGCTGGGTCTTGTCCTCGCGTTGTTTGTCCCCGAGGGACTGCGACTGGTTTCACCCACGAGGTACCAGGACGCGGCGCGAATCGTCCCATGGGTGGTGTTCGGCTATGGCTGCTTAGGCCTCTACTACATTCCAATGAATCTGATCACGTTATCGGCAGGTCACACGCGGTGGGTCTGGGTCGTTACGACGATCGCTGCGATAAGCAATTCGCTGCTGAATCTACTGCTCGTTCCAAAGCTTGGGTACCAAGTGGCCGCGATCAACAGCGCTGTGTCGTACGCCGTGCTCCTGACAGGCATCCTCGCGTACTCCGCGCTCGTGCACGCCTGGCCGCCCACGTTCGGTCGCCACTCGATCGCGATGCTGGCGGTGGTCATCCCCATCTACTGGCTGGCACAGCAGTTCACTCCGAGCGGGGTATTGACTGGGATTCTGGCTCGCGCGGTTTGGGGAACGATTGCGGTTGGACTGGCTGCGGCAATCGCGTGGCGTCTCCGCCAGCGCGCATTCGTGACTAATGGAGCGTACGCGGAATGACGACAAGCGTGTCAGTTGTAATCCGTTGCTTCAATGAAGAGCGACACATAGGAAGGCTTCTGTTCGGCATCAGCAAGCAATCGGTCCAGCCCCAAGAAATCATCATCGTCGATTCCGGATCCACTGATGCGACGCTCAGTATCGCGACCCGCTTTCCGGTTCGCGTTGTCACCATACAGCCTTCGGAGTTCTCATTCGGACGAGCCCTGAACATCGGATGCCGTGTGGCTACGGGAGAGGCTCTCGTGTTCGCTAGCGCGCATGTCTATCCGCTCCTCGACACGTGGCTGGAGCTCCTCGTGGCACCGCTGTCCGAGTCGGATGTCGCGCTAGCTTACGGAAGACAGGTCGGGGATGACCGCACGAAGTTCTCGGAACGACGCCTCCTCGGCAAGCTATTCCGTCCGCACTCCGTCCGCCGACAGACGCACCCTTTCTGTAACAATGCCAACGCCGCGGTGCGCCGCGGGATTTGGGAGCGGCAACCCTACGACGAAACGCTGACCGGTCTCGAGGATCTCGACTGGGCGCGGAAGGCCATGGCTGGCGGCTACGGGATCAGCTACGTCGCCGAGGCCGCGATCGCGCACATACATGAAGAATCGGACGCGCAGGTGCTTAACCGTTACCGGCGCGAGGCGATTGCTCTAGGTCAGATGTTCCCAGAGCAGCGCATCGGAGCTCTCGACGCCGTGCGTCTAGGTACGGCGAGCATCCTCAGTGACTATTACGCTGCGGCCCGAGAGCACTCGCTTCTGAGGCATCTCGCCAGCATCCCCGCCTTCCGCGTAGCGCAGTTCCTGGGAACCTATCGGGGCTTCCAAGAGCGCGGGCCCGTCACCGACGCGCTCCGGCGACATTTCTACTACCCGGAGATGTCGTCGCCCTCACCGCGACCAATGATCCCGCCCACGGCGGGCAGACCGATTGTCTACGAGGAGATGGCCGATCATGGCTCCCTTCGGACTGGATAGGACTTCCGATCCACTCTCAGCACGAGCGCCTGACAGAAGTCGGACGGCGTAGCCCTTGCGAAGGAGCACCGACATGCAACCACGGATCGTCGCGCTGGTGCCGATGCGTCACGGAAGTGAGCGGGTCCTTGGCAAGAACTACCGGCCATTCGCGGGTCGACCGCTATATCACCGAATTATCGAGACGTTGCTGGGCTGTTCTCGCATCTCGGAGGTCGTCATCGACACTGACAGTCCTGTGATTCGAGACGACGCTCGCGATGTCTTCCCGCGAGTCCGGCTCATCGATCGACCGGAGGCACTCCGGGGTGGAACGGTGCCGATGAACAAGGTCCTGTTACACGACGTCGGGCTGATCGCTGCGGACTTCTATCTACAGACCCACAGCACGAATCCGTTGCTGCAGGCGGCGACTATCGAGAAAGCGATAGATGCGTTTCTCGAGGAACAACCTGAGCATGACTCACTGTTCGGCGTGACAAGGATGCAAACCCGCTTGTGGTGGCCGGACGGACGGGCAGTGAATCACGACCCCGCCGTGTTGCTCCGCACGCAAGACTTGCCGCCTGTACTAGAGGAAAACTCCAACCTCTATATCTTCTCAAGGGAGTCGTTGGAACAACGGGGAAACCGCATCGGAGATCGACCCTTGTTGTTCGAAATCGCTCGGACGGAAGCCTGGGACATTGACGACGAGACCGACTTCGCGATAGCTGAATGGCTTTACCGATCGCAGCGAGATGAGGTCTAGTGGTGGCATTGAGAGTCCTCATCGCCTGCCCCCACCTCCAGCGGGAACTTGACCAGTACGCAGCCGTATTTCGTGACCGTGACATCGTGATCGAAGCTCCACCGGTCTCTCAACAGTTGAGTGAGGAAGACCTGCTTGGAATGATCGAGCGCTTCGACGGAGTTGTCGCCGGGGACGATGAGTTCACGTCGCGCGTACTCGCCCGGGCGACGCGTCTGCGGGTCATTTCAAAGTGGGGCATCGGGCTAGACAACATCGATCTGACCGCCGCGCGCGAGCGGGGCGTCGTTGTCATGAACACGCCTGGCCAACTCGGTATCGAAGTCGCCGAAGTTGCGCTCGGGTACCTAGTGCTGCTCGCTCGCCAACTCCATCGAATCGATCGCGCGGTGCGGGATGGTGATTGGAAGCAGTTGCGTGGTAGCACACTCGCCGGCAAGACCTTGGGAATCGTGGGGTTAGGTGCCGCCGGTAGGGCGTTGGCTGTGCGCGCCGCTGCACTCGGGATGACAATCATCGCCCACGATCCCTACCTCGATCCACCCGGAGCACCGATGGTCCCGGAGACGAAGATGGCGGCGCTTGATGAGGTGCTGGCCAACGCCGACTACCTCTCACTCCATTGCCCATTGACCAGCGACAACCATCACATGCTCGATGCGGAGGCGTTCGCCGTGATGAAGCCGGGAGTGAGTATCATTAACACCGCTCGCGGGGCGCTCATCGACGAGCCTGCACTGATCAAAGCGCTGAAAGACGGACAAGTACGTGGCGCTGCGCTCGACGTATTCGAACAGGAGCCCCTCCCAGTCGACAGCCCGCTTCGGGCCTTGGATCAATGCATCCTCGGCTCGCACAACTGCTCGAACACGAGTGAGGCGGTGGCACGGGTCAACGCGCTCGCGGTGAAGAATTTGTTGGACGGGTTGCTGGGCGCTCGTGCCTAGGCCAGCGCGGCAGACCAATAGGACGGCCAGATGACTCGCGTTCGGAATCTCGTCAAATCAACTCTCCGAATGGTAATCGGAGTCGAGCGGACGTATCGCGTCTCGTGGTGGGCGTATGACCTGTTGGCCTGGTCGGTCACAACACTCCATCCCGCGGCGCGAAGGTCATCACGCGAGTTTGAGCAACTCAAGGACACCCATCGGGGCGAGCGCTGCTTCATTCTCGGAAACGGGCCGAGCCTCAATGAGACTGATCTGAGCTTGTTGCTGGGCGAGCAAACATTCGGCCAGAACCGCGTCTACCTGCTGTTCGACCGAATCGGGTTCGCGACAACATATCTCGTCTGCACGAATCCGCTCGTCATGGAACAGTGGGGACATGAGATGGCATCCACCCCGAGTAAGAAGTTCTTCCTTTGGCGGGGCCGCCGGTTCCTGCCACCACGCGATGACATCTTGTTCTTCCAGTACCGATCCCGCCCACATTTTGCGGATAGCCCTGTGCCTTACGGGCTCGGGAGCGGTGCCACGGTCACGTATGCAGCAATGCAGTTGGCCTACCACATGGGATTCAGCGAAGTGATCCTCGTGGGAGTTGATCACTACTTCGCTACGACGGGCCCCTCGTATACGGTCGTCGTGTCTCCAGAGGACGATCCCAACCATTTCGACCCCTCGTACTTCGGGAGAGGCACGCGTTGGGAGCTTCCGGATTTGGAAGCGTCCGAACTTGCGTATCGACGCGCGAAAGCTCGGTTCGAAGCGGATGGCCGACGAATTCTCGATGCAACCATCGGCGGCAACCTGACTGTCTTTCCCAAGGTCGCCTATTCCGCCCTTTTTAAAGAGACCAAGCATTCGAGCGACGCGTGAGCGCAGGACGCGAGGATGTAGTGACGGGATCCGACCACCTCCTGACAGCGCCGAGAGCGGGCATAAGTGCGGCTACTCTCCCTCTTTCCTCGGCCACTTTCCGCGCTTGGTGGCGACGCGATGGTCGCTGCCCGATTCATGGAGTGCTACCAGGAACTCGGGCACATGACGCGTGCCTGGGGGCTTCCGGGACTCGGACTCCAACCAACGAGCTTCAGCGAGCCGACACCCGGAACGGACTCAAACGGAATCCCGGTATTCCGGTTGGAACTCCTTCGGGCGGCAGCCTCGAACAGGTCCATTAGTTTCGCGCGATATTGGGATGCCGCGGCTGCGGAACGGCTCCGTCGAGTCGCGGCGGCGGAAGAGATCGACGCCGTGATCGCGGAGCATGCCTATATGGCACCGTATGCGGCCGTTACCGGCCACATGTTCCGCGTGAACGCCCACCTCATCGAGCACCGCTGGCCGGTTCGTCCACGCATTCTCGATGCCCTACGCGAAACGAACCGACTGCGCACTGAGGAACTCGCCTGGTACGCGCGGGGTGCGCCTGTGTCAGTTCTCGATCGAGAGGAAGAGAGCTATCTCTCGAACGCCAAGATTAGGAGCGCGTACATTCCGGTTACGTTCCGGCCGCTTCCAAGCGCGTCAGCGAGCGCCCGGAGCTCACACGTGGCGGGATTCCTGGGAAGCCGACGGTGGAAAGCGAACCAGCTCGCGGTAGAGCGCATTCTCCGAGTCTGGCCGGAGATCCGGAGGAGGGCACCAGGTAGCCAACTGCTGATCGCGGGAGATGATTGGCCGAAGAGACGAGATGGCGATTCAGTTACCTTCATGGGCCGAGTCCCGAGCTCGGCAGAGTTCTTCCAGCAGATCACTGTGCAACTAGCGCCACTCGACATCGGAGGCGGCGTCCGGGTGAAGATTCTCGAGGCAGCGCAGCACGGCACCCCTACGGTGTCGACGCCCATCGGCATCGGCGGGCTCATCGAGTATCTCCCGAGCCTCGTCCCTGCAAACCGTGACGACGAGTTCGTACGGGAAGCCGCACATCTGCTCCTCGATCCCGCGCGGGCCCGTCGGATCGGTCTCGACCTCAAAGCGGAACTCCAGGTGGCGTATAGCGCACAGATCATGGAAGAAGCGGTCTCCCGGTGGCTGCAGCAATGAGAGATCTCTTTTGCGAGCGATTCAACGCCGGATTATCCCGAAGAGACACGACGTGTGGCCCGGACGCGAGCGAATTGAATCCCACCGAGCGGGACCCGCTGGCGCGAAGCTGCGCGAAGACCTCATCGACCAACGACCTGTCCGTCATACTCGGCTTGGCAGGATACGTTGAACCGAGCCATCTTGGGTTGACGATGCGTATCGAAAGACAGGGCGCATCCCCAACTGAACCCAGGACAACCGCGCTGCCGAGCGTATCTGTCGAGAGGCGTGGGAACGAGGTGGAGACCGGCCTGGACCTGTCCTCGCAGTGCGACGCGCTGATGACTGATTCTCGGCTTACTGACGGCGCGCAACCGGTATACGACCGATGAGGCTTGCCGTCGCCAAGGAGCGAGTGCGCTGGATCGCTCGGCGCCTGGCCCGCGCCGCTCTCGGCCCCGCCCAGTTCGATGAAGTTGAGCTGATCTCGAAGCTCGCCGCGTACAGCGATGGCGTCATGCTCGATGTCGGGGCAAACGTGGGCGCGTCGCTCGCGTGGTTTGCGCGTCGGAACTGGTCGGTGCACGCGTTCGAGCCAGATCCCGAGACCCGCGATGCCCTGCTGATGCATCTGCCGGAACATTGGCATGTCCGCGTCGACCCGCGAGCAGTCTCCGCGGCTTCGGGCCAAGTCGTCCCGCTCTACACGAGCGATGTCTCAACCGGTATTAGCTCGCTCGCCGCGTTCCACGCGAGTCACAAGCCAACGACCACGGTCCTCACTGTGACGTTGCGCGACTACATGCACGAGCAGGGAGTTGAGTCGGTCGACTTTCTCAAGGTGGACGCCGAGGGCTTCGACCTGTTTGTACTCCAAGGCTATCCCTGGGAAAAGACCCGGCCGAGACTCGTGCTGTGTGAGTTCGAGGACCGCAAGACTCAAGCGCTCGGCTATACGTATCACGACCTAGGGAACCTCCTCGCTCGCCAGGGCTACGCGGTCTTCATGTCGGAATGGCACCCGGTCGTCGAGTACGGGACCCGTCATCGATGGTTGCGGCTGGCCCGCTGGCCAACGGAAGTGCTTGATGCGAATGCCTGGGGGAACTTGATCGCGGTACCACCAACCGATCAGGATCGGCTGGTGACATTGGCCACCCGCTCCGCCTGGCGCCTGCGACTCAGAACGACCGTGGAGTCCGTTGTGCGGCCATGGCTGGAACGAGGCAGTGAATCGCCCCGGGTTTGATGGAGGCTCGGACTATTGAGTCCCGGCCTCCGCCAGGACCTGTTCGCGATTATTGCTCGCCTCGTACTCGGCTGGTGGGACGTAGCCGAGGGCGCTGAAGAGACGCCGGTGGTTGTACCAGTCGACCCACTTCAGCGTGGCGAACTCGAGATCCTCGAGGCTGCGCCACGGTCCCTGCTTGCGCACCAGCTCCGTCTTGTAGAGCCTGTTCGCCGACTCGGAGGCTCCCGCATTCGGGGCACGGCTCGGATCGGCCGCGCACCCTTCTCGCCGCAGAACCGCGAGTGCCCATCCCGGAGTGCTCGACTGATGTTCATCGCGCTCTGCATGGTCTGGCTGGGGTGGGGGATGCCCCCCTTCGTGGTGCTCACGGAGAGCGTGGGCTTAGCAGCTCGCTGTGTGTACGGGTTTCGGCGGATCGTATCCAGCCGAAGGAGCGAAACTCCGTCGAGTTGAATACTTGCCGCGCCCCCGATCAGAGCTTCAGGGTTGCTCCAAGCGAGCCCAGAGCGCACCGCGGGGGTGCTGGGCGGCGTCCGAGAGCCTGATACCGAGGGTGTGCTCGTTCTTGCGCAGGTATCTCCCAATGGTCGCGTTGTAGTTCCGCGTCCCAGAGAAGAGCGCGTGGGCGGCACGCACATCAGGATCCTGGGAGATGTCGAACGTGCGGAACGAGGTACCTCGTTCTTGTATGGCGGCCCGAATCGAGGCGTGCATCACTTCCGATACGGGAAACTGAGGCTCTGTCGACATGACCCCTCCATGGGTTCGCAGTCCGGTAGAGTCTACTGCTGCACGGCATGGCGGGGGGCCGATCAGGCCCGTGCCGGATCAGGAGGCAGCCGTGCTCTCTGGGTCGCGACCAGAGGCAAGGTTGGCGCGCCGGCAAGGGTGACAGGAAGCCTTACCCCCGAGTCCCATGTCTCGGGACAATGCCCGCATGAAGATCGCCGACGCGCAGCAGGCCTCTCGGAACTGGCGTAACCGCATCACCGGTCATCGCCAGGAAGCGCCCGAGCAGCTGCTCGCGCATCCGCGGAACTGGCGCGTGCACCCGAAGGCACAGCAGGACGCGCTCGCCGCTGTGCTCGACCAGGTCGGCTGGGTGCAGGACGTGATCGTCAACCAGCGCACCGGCCACGTCGTGGACGACCACGCCCGGATCGCACTGGCGATCACCCGCCAGGAGCCCACAATCCCTGTCGTCTACGTTGACCTCGACGAGGCCGAGGAGAAGCTCATCCTCGCGTCGCTCGACCCCTTGTCCGCGATGGCGACGACCGACGCCGAAGCGATGCGCGAGTTGCTCGCTGAGATCACCGGCGACGACGAATCGCGCTCGCGATGTTCGAGAAGGTCGCGCCTGGCCGGAAGAACGGCGGCAACACCGACCCAGACGCCGTCCTCGAGGCACCTGAGCAGAGCTACGTGCAGCGCGGCAAGGTTACGTCCTCGGGCGGCACCGGCTGATGTGCGGTGACTCCACGAACGCAGACGACGTGGTCCGGTTGATGGACGGCGAGCGCGCGACGCTGCTGGCGACCGATCCTCCGTACCTCGTGGACTACCAAGGCGGGAACCATCCGCAGTCCTGGGCGAACAAGCCCGACAAGAAGGACAAGCACTGGGACGACTATCGCGATCCCGACGCCGCCAGCGCGTTCTTCGTGGACTTTCTCAAGGTCTGGCTCCCCCACTGCGTCGAGGGAGTCTCCGTCTACCAGTGGCACGCGACGCGCCGGCAGTCGCTGGTCGAGGCGGCCTGGCACCAGGCCGGACTGCTTGTCCACCAGACGGTGATCTGGGTGAAGGCGCGCGCGGTCCTGACGCGCTCGGACTACATGCATGTGGCAGCACGAGCCTTGCTTCTACGGATGGCCGCAGGGCAGGCGGCCCGCAAGGAAGCCGCCCGCCGATGCCTCGACCGTCTGGGAGATCAACCGCAGGACGGTATCCACCCGACGCAGAAGCCGGTCGAGATCTTCGCGCGCCCGATCCGGTATCACACCACGCCGGGCGCGATCTGCGCCGAGCCGCTCTCGGGAACGGGTCGCAGCTCATTGCCGCCGAGCAGCAGGGACGGCGGTGCTTCGCCATGGAGCTGGAGCCCCCGTTCGTGCAGGTCGCGGTCGAGCGCTGGGAGCAGTTCACGGGCCAGCGCGCGGTACAGGAGAACCGGCCGTGACGCCCCGACGACCGCAGCCCACGACGCCGGTCGCCTCGCCTGCAAAGACTCACCTCGCCGCGTCGTTGACGGCGGGCGCGCGCGGAGTGAGTGATGCAGGTCCCCAGGGACGGCACGAAACGGAGGCAGCAGACGCCGATCGACGGAGGACTGAGGAACAAGCTCACGGAGGGGACGAGCCTGGTCGCCCGCTACAAGGGCACCGCACACCGCACACGCGTGGTCACGAGCGAGGACGGCAAGCTGCTGTTCCGCCTCGACAACGGGCGCACCTTCAAGTCGCCCTCGTCGGCGGGCAGCGCGGTGATGGAGGGGGTCGCCTGCAACGGCTGGCGCTTCTGGAGCATCGACGACGGGGCGGCACCGGCGACGAAGCCGCGGGCCGCGAAGAAGCCCGCGGCAACGCCGACCGCCGAGCTCGCCAAGCCCGCGGCCACGGAGCCGGGCACGACGCCGGCGACGGGCGGACGGCCGCGCTGCCCGCGCTGCGGGAAGCAGTTCGTCTCGGGCCAGCGGCTCGCGCACCACGACGCGAACGCCGGCCGGCTCTGCCGCCCGGCCTAGCGACTCTCCGCGCAACAGCCGCGCCCAGCGGCCCCCTTCGGGGGGCTGCTGCCGTCCATGCCCAACCGGGCGCACAGCCGCGACACGCCGCGCCCGGTAGCGGACACGGAGAACACCATGGGTGAGTGCGGCCCCCTCCCGAACCCCGATGCGCGCCGCCGTAACTTTCGCCCGAGCAACGGACGCGTCGAGTGTCGCGGCCTCCGAAGCCGCGCGAGCTCACCGGTGACGCGGCCGCCGAGTGGGCCCGTATCGTCCCGGAGCTCGAACGCGCGGCATCCTCAGCACCCTCGACCGCGGCCCGCTCGTCCGCTACTGCACCGCCTGGGCGGACTGGCTCGAACTGGACCGGCTGCTCCAGCAGGGCGGAAGCTCGTGCGTGGCCAGAAGGGGAACCTCGTCCGTTCCCCGGTCTGGCTGCTGCGGCGAGACGCCGAGCAGGTCCTCACCGAGCTCGGGCGGCAACTCGGGCTCACGCCGCTGGCGCGCCTGCGCGCGGGGATCGTCCATGAGCGCGCGGCACTCAACCCCCCGAAGGTCGATGGGCAGGTCACCGACTTCGCCGCCGAGCGCCGCCGACGCTGCTCGAGATGAGCTAGGGCTCCCCCAGCGCCGGCCTTGACCGGCGGGCGGCGCCAGGGGTTGGCGCGGGTCACCATCGCTTGTGCCGACACGCGCGACCCCTCCGCCTCATCCCACGAAAGCTCGACGGACTCACTGACTGCGGGGGTGGGGGCAACCCCCTGGGGGACGAACCCTCACGGCCGCCGGCGGGCGAGCGCTCGGCATTGCGGCCTCCATCAATGGCGGAGTTGAATACGGTTCGGTCAGCTACACGCGCCCACCATCGATGATCAGTTGCTGCGCCGTGATCATGCGCGCATTGTCCGAAGCTAGGAACGCGACGAGATGCGCAACATCGCTTGGATGTATCCGTCCCGGCAGCATCTGGACCTCGTCCAATTGCGCTTCCGCCTCCGGTGTGAGCCAGAGCCGCTGCTGACGTTCAGTCATCACCCAACCAGGAGCGACGGTGTTCACGCGGATCCCCGCGCTTCCCAATTCGCGTGCTAGCGACCGGGTCAGTCCGTGGACGGCAGCCTTCGAAATGAGGTAGACGGGCATACCAGTCTCTGGGATCATCCAGGCTATCGACCCGAGGTTGACTATTGCTCCCCCGGTGCCGGATGCCTTCATCTGTCGCGCCACGTGCTGAGCAGCGAAGAACATATGCCGGAGGTTGGTGCCAACGATCCGGTCCCAGTCCGCGGGGGCGACTTGGTCGAGGGAGTGTCTAGTATCGTCTCCAGCGTTGTTCACGAGCACACTAGCGCTGCCCCACTCTTTGCCGATCTGGTCGAGGACGCGCTCCAGCGCATCAAGGTTGAGCAGATCGCAGGGGTAGTGATGCACGGGCTGCAGGCCCGTGGGAGCTAAGATGTCGATCGAGGCGACCACACAGCCGAGTTCTACGAACTCAGAGGCGATCGCCGCACCGATTCCCGAGCTTCCTCCGGTTACGATCACCAGTCGGCCGGCGAGTGAGCCCGGATTGGATTGGGCGGGCGGCGTGTTCACTTGAGCGCCTTATATCGCTTCACGGACACCGTTTTCGGAAAGTCTATTACCAGAAACGACCTAGGGCGCGGACTGACAGTGGCCGGCAGTCTAGAGACGATCAATAGCGCCAAACGCCGGGGCGGTTTCCTGTGATCGCGTCCTGTGCCTGCGAAGTCGCGTGCGTTCTCGGCGAGAGTCCCGTCTGGCAGCCGGACGGACAGCGTCTCTACTGGGTGGATATCCTTGAGGGACGGATCCACGCTCTGCACACTCAGCAGGGCATTCATCAGAGCTGGGACATAGGGCATCAGGTGGGGTCCATCGCGCTGGCTGGGCAGGACCGCCTAGTTGCGGCGCTCGAAGTTGGATTCGCTCTTATCGACTTCCGTGGCGCCATGCCGGCCATTGAGTTACTGGGCGATCCTGAGGCCGACCAACCCGGGAATCGGTTCAACGACGGCGCGTGCGACTGGTGGGGCCGCTTTTGGGCTGGCTCGATGGATCGTGGTGGCAAGGCCCACACCGGTTCCTTCTGGATCTTGGGGCCTGATCGCTCGTGGCTGCTCGCCGACACGGGCTACGCTATCTGCAACGGACCAGCGTTCGCTCCCGACGGCAAGAGCGCGTACCTCACCGATTCCGCTGCCGGTATCGTGTGGAAGTGCCGAGTCGATCAGGATGGCCTGGCTGCGAAACAGGTGTTCCGCGCGTTCTCCGGTCCCGAAGGCGTTCCGGACGGAATGGCCGTTGATGTCGATGGAGGCGTATGGATCGCTCGGTGGGGTACCGGGCAAGTTACTCGGTATGATCCCGACGGTGGCGAGATTGCGACGATCGAGCTTCCGGTGTCCCATCCGACAAAGTGCGCGTTTGGCGGCCCGGACATGCGGACGCTTTACATCACGAGCGCCCGGACCGAGATTTCGAGTAACGAGCTCCGGTTCCAACCGCTAGCGGGATCCGTCTTCTCGATCGAAACCGATGTCCAGGGCTGGCTCCTGCCAGGTTGGGAGGAGCGAACAATCCCTCGTACGAGTTCACGATGAATGGACAGCGAGGCACGGGTCCGGTACGGACGTTTGTCGACCGCACGAGGAAACTCTTCGCTGTCCTCGCGAATCGACGTTTCCGATCAGCACTACTGCATCACCGCGTCGCGGCCTCCACGGAGCACTCAGCTGTCCCATTCGACGAAGCGAGAACCATCGTTGACGTCGGCGCGAACCGCGGGCAGTTCACCCTGTTCGCGCTAGAGCGATTCCCCACCGCGAATGTTCACTCCATTGAGCCCCATCCAGGTGCACTGAAGGTTCTAGAACGAGTCGCGGCGACCGACCCCCGCGTCCGCGTCTACCGCACAGCCGCCGGGGCCACGAGGCACGAAGCCGTCCTGCAGCTCTCCAATGAGGATGACTCGTCCTCATTCCTACCGGTAAACGAGAGGTATCTGCGGGTATGGCCAAACACCTTCACTATCGGCTCGGACCAAGTACAGGTCGAGCGTCTCGATGGACTCCTTGCGCAACGTGACCTGATCCCACCAGCACTCATGAAGATCGATGTGCAAGGCACGGAGTTGGAGGTGCTGCGGGGGACTGGGGAAATGCTCGGTGACTTCAACGAGGTATTCGTCGAGTGCTCGTTTACGGAGCTCTACGACGGCCAGGCTCTTGCGGATGACGTGATCGGCTACCTACGAGAGCGCGGGCTGCGCCTGGTCGGTATCTACGCTCCGGCCTATGACGCTCTCGGGAACGCACTGCAGGCTGATCTGCTCTTCAGACGGCTGTAGGCGCGGACTGCTCGGTATGCGGACACGGAGTCAGCAGGGCCGTCGTTGAGCCGCGCCTCGCTAGCGCCCCCTCCGCTGGACCGCCCTCCGGGGGACCTTGATCCCTAATGGCTCGCCCCTTTTCATGGGCCACAGCACCCCTTCGCAGTGGCCCTCCTGATGGAGGAGCAGGATCCCACGCTCGGCGGCGAGCTCTTCCTCGTACTAATCGCCAGCATGCTATGGGAGTCCGAGCGGCACCGAGGGCAGCGACAACGGTGATCGTGCCCTCCGACAATTCACGACCGACCAGGCACGGCCTCCCCCGATTTGTGTGAGCGGGAAGACCGCATCCCGTCCGATGTGGCTCCGCGACCTAAGCCACGCCGGAGCGCATCCATGCGATCGTTCGTTCAACGCCTTCGTGAGAGTTGAAGGGCAGGTCGGGCACTGCCCGGCGCAGCGGCTCGATATCGAACAGCACTGCAGTTATCAGGTTGTGCCAGCGAAAGCTCGTTAAGGGGACACGCGGCCAAAACGGGCGAACTGCATCGCCAAGGAGTGCGGCCGTGCGGAGGACGAATGACGGCGCGGTCCGAATAGGGCGGGCATTCATCGTGCGTTGGATGTCATCCGCCCAGTCCTGCAGTCGGATCGGCTCATAGTCCGTCAGGTAGAAGGTCTGACGGTGCACCAATTCGCGCGGCGCTTCCGTGATCCCGACCAGCTGGGCAACAGCATTCTCCACGTAGGAATACTGCTTGGGCGGGTTATGGTGGCCGGGGTGCACGTAGAGCCCTCGGCCAATCATCTCGAAGAAGGGGCGATTCGGATCGTTGAACCAGGGACCCCACACGGACGTGGGCCGAACGATCGTCCAACCCGCATCCCGGGGACCGTGCCGGATCACCAGCTGCTCACCGATAGCCTTACTTTCCCCGTACGCGTTCGTAGGGAGGTAGTCGAACAGGCCCTTTCCCTGGTAATCGATCCTCTGGACAAGTCGCGTCGATGCGAAAACCGCGTGTCGAACGCTCCCTGCAGCGTCGATGGCCTCGATCATGTTCGACACGCCGGCGATGTTCGCCGCATAGTCAATCGTCGGACTGACGCCATTGAAGTTCGTACAGGCACCAAGATGCAGCACGACGTCCGGGCGCCAGGCTGCCGTCTCCGCGATCAGACCGGTCCGGTCACAAAGATCGACGCGCCGAAAATGCTCCTGTTGTCGACGATCGGCCGGCGGAGCAATATCGAAGTTCAGCACATCGTCATTCAGCTGACGCAGGTGGGCAATCGCGTTCGTGCCAATGAAGCCCGATCCGCCGGTGACAAGAACACGCGCCATGCCTTCCTCCCCGGATCGAAGTCATCCGCTCGTGACGAGATCCTGCAAGAACCGATCTAACGATTCTTCAAGTATGCCGCGTGCGTTGTGTTTCGAGATATAGGTTTGTGCCGCACGGCCCATTCTGCTGGCCAGTTCCGCGTCCTCGACCATCGCACGGATCGCGCCAAGCAATTGGCGCGGATCCTCCGGCGGAACGACGGTGCCCGCATGAGCTCGCGCGACTTCCTTCGCGGCCTCGCTCTTTGAGTTAACCGCGGCCACCACAGGGCGGCCGGAGGCGAAATAGTCGACGAGCTTGCTTGGCATCGACATCTCGACAACGGAGGCTCGCTGGTTAAGTAGCAGCACATCTGCGCTCCCGAGGAGTGACGGGAACACCTCCGGAGGAACCAGGTCCAGGAACACCACGTTCTTTAGTCCGAGCTGAGCCGCCTCGGATTTGAGTCTCTCGCGCTCGCTTCCCCCGCCGACCAATACGAAGCGCAATTCAGGCCATTCGACCCCCGCGAGCACTGCCGCTCGAAGCACATGCTCCAAACCCTGCTTCGATCCCATGTTGCCGCTGTGTAACGCCAAAGGCGAGTCGAGAGGCAATCCCAAGCGCTCCCGCACGTTCTCCCGCGATCTCGATAGGGTATGCGGTTCCTTCCAGTCCCTCATCAGGTCGATCCGGTCGCGGGACACTCCCATCTCAAGTAAGGGGACCCTAAACCCCTCCGTGATGACTCCGACGCGGGATGCCCCCCGGAGGATGGCGCGCTCCAGCGGCTCAGCAAGCCTTCGTGCGAGTCGGCCGCCAGCCATGCCACTTTGCTCAGCGGCTCGTCCCGAGAGGTCCAGCACAAAAATGCCGTGCGGGACGGCGAAGCGGCGGGCGGTGAGCATTCCGGCGAGGCCGGCTGCCACAGCCGGCATCACTGAGAGCACGACATCGGGCCGGGTTGCCGTTAGGCCCGTCGGCACCGCGGTAGCAGCAAAACTCGCCTCCAGTAGGACTCGGCCCGGTGCAGCGTTCCGTGCCGGTACGTGGTGCCACCGACGAACGACCTCGGCCCCATCGATCGACTCCTTCATTCGGAAGTGCCGGTAGCCCTCGAGTACGCGCCACGCCGGATAGTGTGGAAATCCCGCGATTACCGTGACTTGGTGACCACGGTGGATGAGATGACGAACCCGACCAGCGGTGGTGACCGCGGCGCCGGTTAGTTCGGGCGGAAAGTTCAGAGCGAAGAGGAGAATCCGCATCGGGCCTCGGCTGAGAGAGTTACGCGTCCCGCGTCACTATACCTAGGTCTTTCAGCACCTGCTTCTGCGGCCCGCCGCCGAAGCAACTTTGAGCGCATTCGCTGTGCGCAGACCTCGCTCTCGACGTTTAGAGCGGCGCGCGCGCTGCCGCGCCGCGCGCCGACACCCGCGTCGTCTCCATGGGCGGGCAGTGGGGACGCCTCGGCGGCGACGTGGGCGCGCTGTGGGACTACGGGCCCCACGACCTCGCGCTGTGCCTCGACCTGCTCGGCCTCGACGCCACCTTGGAG
>Ga0172380_10004311_pt1 | contig 18404 bp, 17 predicted proteins | sample Leawe162metaG_FD_119747 | JGI IMG/M metagenome (GOLD analysis project Ga0172380, IMG submission 119747) | Leachate microbial communities from a municipal landfill in Southern Ontario, Canada - Leachate well 162 metaG | ecosystem: Engineered > Solid waste > Landfill > Unclassified | place... | reverse complement strand
GCCGATGGGAAGACAGCCCGGCTCAATCGGAAATCGGAAATCGGAGATCGGAAATTCCCCCCATGCCCATCTACCTCGACAACCAGCCCCTGGACGCCGACGTGAAAACCGTGGGACAGGCGATCGCCGCGGCGCGGGATTCATCCGCGGCCGGCGGACGACTGATCGTCGAAGTCCGCATCGACGGCGAAGTGTTGCTCAACGAATCGCTCGAAGCGGCCCACGATCAGCAGGTCGGCGACCGCGAATTGCAACTGACCACCGCCCAGCCGGGCGAACTGGCGCGATCGGCATTGATGGAAGTGCGCGAAGCGCTGGCGGCGACGGCGGACGACCAGCAGCGCGCCGCGGAGCTGCTTCAGGCCGATCAGAACGCCCCGGCCATGCAACACGTCCGACAGGCGCTGGGCGTGTGGCAGCAAACGCAACAATCCGTATTGCACTCGGCCCAACTGCTGGGCATCCGGCTGGACGACATCACCGTGCGGGATCAACCCGTCGCCCAACTCGTCGCGGCCCTGACCGACCACCTCATGCTCGTGCGACAGCAATTGCTGGCCAACGACTGGCTGGGGCTGGCCGACACCTTGTCATATGAAATGAACGACGCCGTGGCGACCTGGACCGCGGTGATCGATGCGCTGTGCGAAAAGATCGGTGAATGATGGACGGTGTTCATCGCTTTGAATGAGGCAGGGGTAAATGACGAATGACGAAATACGAATGACGAATGAAATCACAAGTTCCAAATTCCAACCCCCCGGAACGCGCCGGCCTGTTGTTTGAACATTGGAATTTGGAACTTCATTCGTCATTCGAGTTTCGTCATTCGTCATTGCGTAACCCGCCGTGATCCGACCGGCAAACCGATATTCACCACCATGCCCGACGCCCCGAATCAGATTGATGCCCTGATGGAACAGGCCGGTGAAGCCCTGGCGGGGATGCGGTATCTGGAATGCGAGCGGTTTTGTCAGCGGGCGATCGCGCTGGCGCGGCGGGCGAACGACATGGATCGGCTGTCACGCATCGTCATGCCCCTGGAAGAAGCCCGGCGACAGCGGCGTCAGACGGCGGAGGACGCGGGCGTCACGATACTCACCGAAAAACTTTCACCTGACGAAATCGTGCAACGGCATCCGCGCGGGTGTTTGATGCTGCTCAACCCGCCGTTCGATGCCGGCGATGTCGCGGCGGTGCGCGAACTGGCGGCACGGCGCGGGCTGTTTGTCGAAGTGTTGCTGATGGATCAGCCCCGGCTGAAGGCGGCGTTTCTGCGGGCGATGGAGGAACAGGGCGACGCGGCACTGGCGCAAATCGCCCGGCATGATGATCCGGCCCAACAGGTCGATGCGCTGCTGGCGCTGATCGACCGCATCGGCGACCACGAAATCGCCCACCAACGATTGGCCGACGCGGCGCGGGCCGCGGCAAAAGGGATTAACCGCGGAGACGCGGAGACGCAGATGTAAAATAAAAAATGGAACCACGGATGAACGCTGATAAACACGGATGATTTTCCAGTGGTTGCTTAAATCGGCGTTCATCCGCGTTCATCCGTGGTTCCATCTTTTTTCTCCGTGCCTCTGTGCCTCTGTGGTTAATCCCTCTTTTCTCGGCTAACATGGCGGTTCTATGGTGATTCTCAAGACCGTCAATCTGGTCAAGCGATACAGCGGGCGCACCGTGGTCGATGGCGTGTCATTCCACGTCCGCCAGGGCGAGATCGTCGGACTGCTCGGCCGCAACGGCGCGGGCAAGACCACCAGCTTTCGCATGACCATCGGCATGATCGGCCCGGACGAGGGACAGGTCGTCTTCGAGGGGCACGATGTCTCGAAGCAGCCGATGTATAAACGCGCCCGGCTGGGCATGGGATACCTGTCGCAGGAACCCAGCGTGTTTCAGCGATTGAGCGTCGAAAACAACCTGCGGGCGATTCTGGAAACGCGCCCGCTGTCCAAACAGCAGCAAACGCAGATCGCGGAAAAACTGATGACGCAGTTCGACCTGCTGAAACTGCGCAAGCAGCAGGCGCGAACGCTGAGCGGCGGGGAGCGTCGAAAGCTGGAGATCGCGCGGGCGCTGATTACCGAGCCGTCGCTGGTGCTGCTGGACGAACCGTTCAGCGGGGTTGACCCGGTGGCGGTGGAGGAGTTGCAGACGGAGATTCGCCGGTTGCGCGATCAGGAGAACATCGCGGTGCTGGTGACGGATCACAACGTGCAGCGGACGCTGGAGGTGTGCGACCGGGCGTACATCATTCACGACGGCAAGGTGCTGCGTGAGGGCGCGCCGCGCGATCTGATTAACGATGAACTGGTGCGCGAGGTTTACCTGGGCCGGACATTCAAGGGTGATGAGTTCGATTAAAGAGAAAGGGAGATTCACCACAGAGGGCCACAGAGAACCACAGAGAAAAGAAAGCGAATTGAGCCACGGATAAACACGGATAAACGCGGATCGGATAATAAAAATCACTTATCTGTGTTCATCCGCGTTCATCTGTGGCAAAAATCTTTTTTCTTCCTCTGTGGTTCTGTGGTGAATCTTTTTCGGGATTTTGATTCATGTCCGAACTTCTGCCGATTTATCTGCCGGGAATGCAGGGGGAGCGCATGGGGGATCGTTCGTTTTGCGCGGGGCTGATCGAGGCGGGGCTGCGGAACAGCGAGATTTTCGACTGGCCGGAGCATCGCTGGATGCTGAACAATTTGCGTGACCGCGAATCGCATCGGCGAATGGCGGAGGAACTGGCCGGTCGGATCGGCGCGCTGACCGGCAAGCGCGTCGTGCTGGTCGGCCACTCCACCGGCGCGATGGTGATACTCGACACGCTCGAACAACTCGGCGAACACCCGGTCGAACAGGCGTGGCTGTTGAACGCGGCGGTGAGCGGCGATTACGACCTGCGCCCGGCGCTGGCCGGTGTTCGCCGGATGGTCAACATTTACAGCCCGCGCGACTGGCTGGTTCTCAACGTCGGCACACGTCTGTTCGGCGCGGCGGACGGCCCCCGGAAATGGTGCGCGGGGTTTTCGTCGTTCACCGGACCCGGCGGCGACGACCCGCGACTGGAACAGCGATGCTATGATCCGGCATGGCTGAAAGCCGGTCACTACGGCGGACATCTGGGGGCGCTGTTGCTGACACGCTTCGCCCGTGATGTGATCGGCCCGATGATCCTTCAAACCGCTGCGGAACTGGAGAACACATGACCCCCGCCCCCGGAAGTCGCCCCGCCCCCGGAAGTTGTTCAGGCCCTTGCCGCCGGACGTTGATCGTCCGACGCATCATCGCGTTGATCGTGATGCTGGCCGGGGCGGTCGCGTCGATGTGGCTGATCGACGGTCGGGTGATGCGGACGATGCAGCGGTATCATCAGGTGCCGCGCGAAATTCAAAGTTTCAATCCGGGTCGGTGACAAGCAATCGCATCAATGCCGCTTTTATCACAAAGGCGCGGGGAAGGAGTAAGGAGTAAGGAGTCAGAACCCACGGCGCGCCGAATATAATATCTCCTGTCTCCTCCCCAGCGTTTTATGTGTTTCGCATACAATTCGATTTGATGCAGCAGACTCAACACACACGGCCGCCGCTGACCCATCTTCCGGGGGCGGTGGCGTTGTTGTCGCCCCGGCATCAGCGGGTGGCGATGGCGCTGGGGGCGGTGTTGCTGGCGTTCGCGGTTTACAACCTGTTTTTCGCGCTGGGGTCGCATCCGTTGTATTCACCGGACGAGGGACGGTATGCGCGGGTAACGCAAGTGATGATGGAAAACGGAAACCCGCTGGTGCCGATGTTCGAGGGCAAGCCGCGGTTGAAGAAGCCGCCGCTGGTTCACTGGCTGGGCGCGGCATCCATGACGCTGCTGGGTGAAACGGAGTTCGCCGCCCGTTTGCCGTCGGTGCTGGCGACGTTGCTGGCGGCGGGCGCGATCTACCGGCTGGGCGCGAAAACGCGCGACCAAACCACGGGGCTGATCGCGGCGGTGCTGCTGCTGGTTTCGCCCTTGACGGTGGCGATCGGTCGCATGGTGCTGATCGACCCGCTGCTCAACGGCTTCTGGACCGCGGCGATGGTGTGCGGGTATGTCGGCTTCTCGACTTGCGACTTGCGACTTGCGGCTTGCGGCAAGGCGGATGCGCCGCAGGACGCAGGACGCAGGACGCAAGCCCGTCTTCTGTTCCACCTGTTCGTCGCGCTGACGGTGTTCGTCAAGGGGCCGGTGGGGTTGATGCCGATGGGGATTGTGCTGGTGTGGCTGATGTTGCGGGGGCAGTGGCGGGCGGTGTTCCACTGGCACTGGCTGGTCGGGTTGATCGTGGTGAGTTTGCCGCTGCTGGCGTGGGCCGGGGCGGTGTGGGCGATGCATCCCGGCGCGGCCGGGACGTGGTACCAGGAGATCGTGCTGCGGGCGACGGGCGAAGGCGATCATCCCCGGCCGTGGTGGTATTACCTGCCGATCGCGCTGGGGGGATTTTTCCCGCTGACGGTTTTGCTGCCGCTGCCGTGGCTTCACGCATCGTGGCGGCGGATCATCGACAACTTCCGGGGGGGACATGTGATTGGGTATTTGCTTGTGGCGATGTTGTTGCCGCTGGTGATTTTCAGCGCGATCAAGGGCAAACTGCCGACGTACATTCTGCCGATGGGCGCGCCGATGGCGCTGATCGCCGCCTGGTATCTCCGCCGGTGGCTGGACGTCACCGACGACGCAACCACCATCGCACACAACCCGGCCCACCCGGCGCGGCGAATCCCCAACGGGCTGCTGACGATCACGATCACGATGTTCGTGGTACTCGGCGGATGCGTCGCGGCGCTGATGATCCCCGCCATCACACGCAAGCTGCCGCTCGATCACGCGATGCTGCCGGGCCTGATGCGCGTGACGCTCCAGGCGATGATCGTCCCGGCGGGCCTGGTCGCGGCGATGGTGCTGTTCCGCAAGGGCCGAACGCGCGTGGGGGGCTTGCTCGTCGCCGGGGCGTGCCTGACCGCCGCCATCAACATCGCCATGAACGTGGAAAGTTCGCTGATGTCGGTCGGATCGGTGCCGAAGCTGCTGGCGAAAGTGTCGGAGCAAGTGGGAAATGGGAAGGCGGAAGGCGGAAGTAAGGCCCCATCCTTCCGACTTCCCACTTCCCACTTCCCACTTGTCAACACCCTGGGGTTTCGTGATCCGACGTTCAGTTTTTACGCCGACCGCGACATCGCCCGGCTGGACACGCTGGAAATCACGCTGCGCAATGACCCGGCATCGCTGGCGAATTTCGCAACACCCCCGGAAGCGGCGGGCAAGGCGTGGGTGATCGTAACGACGCCGGAGCAATGGGCGAAGTTCACAAAGGCATCACCCGGCTTCACCGCGCGTTTCGAGCAGTTGGCCGCGTGGCAGCGCCCGGTCGGGCAATGGCTGATTCTGCGGGAAAAACAGGGCGAGTGAATAGTCCGAATGATCCAACACGCCCCTCTCTCTTGCATCCGGTGAACAAATATTGGTTAGCGGCATTGAAGTGGAAATGGTAAAACCCGTCAGTGGTTTGTTCTCAGCCATCGCAAAGGAATGCAAGAAAAGTTTGATGCTTCAACTCAACCTCACATTTTCGCAACAATCGCGCGGCGGCAAAGGGTCCGTCTCCGGCAGCCGCGAATACCTGCTCATCTGCGGAAAATGAGATGACGACTTTCGATCAATGCAAGCGACATTTCGATACTGACGATTTGGGGGCATTAACGCGAACTTCGCAAGGGCCGTTGTGGCTTCAGACATGCCGGAAAACTTTTCAACGGAGCACTCCCGGTCCCACTTTTTGCCGCTGAGGATCGTCACGCCGGCGTCCCTCGACAGTATGCGCCCTCGTTGCATTGAACTCGATTCCTTTGGTAAGTTCATTCTTCACAGTCGTCATTCTCGGTTTCGACGATGGCTGAACGTGGCAATGTATAACAGCGACCGGCAATAGTAATCGTGACCCGATCATTTGCCCAAGCCAAAGTTACGGGGGAGGGAAGGTCGGGATAGCTGTTTTTGAAATCTTGAAGCGGTGGTTTGATGTACCGTTCAATGAAAGCGGATATGACATCTCCGGCGGCATTCTCCATGTGATCCCATGCGTCCGCCCCCTTGTAGCACATGCCTCCCGCCGTCCTGAATGCCCCCTCCAGTTCCTCCAGTCGGTTGGAAGATGTTGGATCGATTACCAGCAGGATGGGTGTGAATCCTGCCGCAGCACATTCTTTGGGGAAAGATAATTCTTCTGAAAATCGCCCTTGCCCACTGGCGGCAATACTTACACGCATCTTGAGTTCGTAAACTCTATTGAGGGCTGGAACGAAGCAGTCAATCTGCCTGCCTTTATTTGTTGGCTGTCCACGATGGTCCAGTCGCTTGACCGGCGAGTTCCTCGCACCAACTGATTCTCCCCCGATGCATGACGCCAACACGGGTTCAAAAAAATAACCTGTTTCCTGTGCCGCACGATTATCAACGTCATACACCCACTTCCGCCACATCATCCAATTGGATAACAATCCGATATCGCACATACCGTATTCAAGCAAACTGCGGGGAGCTATCTGATCCATATTGGGCAGGGGTTGTCCCGCAAGGATTCTTGCATATTTCATACGCCGTCGGTGCAGGGCCGCAAGGTTGCTGATGTAGAGCGAGTAGTCTCGGTGATACTGACACGCGGTATCGAGGATTTGAAGGAGGGAGTCAGGCGTGGCAGCGGCGATATTCAGATTGCTGAACCATGTGACCGGAATCTGATAATAAGCGTTGTCCGGCGGTCTGATCTCCTCAAAGCCAAAACGGTCTTGATCCCAGCCAAGATCGTGTATGCTCAAATAAAACAGCGCATACAACTCAGAGTCCGACAGCATGACTTGGGCATCACCGCTACCGTGAACCTTGCACTGAGCAAGCAGTTGCTGAACAACAATTGGCATGGGCATATCCACCCCGATCAAAATAAATGGGATTGTTCATAAGTCTTGGTGAACGTCAGCAGTTTGGAACGAGTGTGGCCAAGAGCGGGGCTCATTCCATCCGCTTTCGTGAGCGAAAATCCAACAAGCCGACCCTGCTCGCCTGTATTTTTCCCTTCAAAGCCATACTTGAGCAGGTGTGTACCAAACACTTCGGCCAACATGGGGGGAATAGCGTTGCCGATCTGCTGAATACGCTGTGCGGTGGTTCCTTCAAATACAAACGCATCCGGGAAGGTTTGAACCCGAGCGCATTCCCTGATGGTAAGGGATCGATCTTCAACGGGGTGGATCAATTCTCGCGTTGCCGCACCAGTTACGGTAAGACAGGGTTCATCGAAGAACAGCCGCTTTAAGCCCGACGGAGCACCCCCGCGCTTTTCGGATGGAGTTCCATCCATTACGCGGCGCATAGCCCGCCGTTGGAATGACATGTGCTGCAATTGGGCCGGTAAATCCTTCATGGTCTGACCTGGACGTAGTAAACGGATGCGTTCGCGTTGTAGGCCATTGACCATTGCTGTGTAGTGATCCGACACCCTCGTGCAGGAATCTCGGTAATACTCCTCCAACGCTGTTGCCGCAACGGACGAATAGCATTGCCCCCCTCCTTCTTCCCATATGGGTGAGGGTAGTCCGCCAATCGCTTCTCGCAGAGTCGCAGCTCCGTTGCGAAAAATCGAACCCGTGGCATAAGCAAAGGGTTCCGGCATCTCAAAGTCCAATGACAAACTGTTTCCAATTATGAAAACGCGTTTTCGTCGCTGGGGAACACCGTATTCGTGTGCATACACTTTCTCAATTCGGATCGTGTAGCCGAGTTCGATGAATGCCTTCGCCGCCTCGAATACATAGTCCCCGTTCTTCGCAGTCAAAAGTCCTTCAACATTCTCCATCAGAAACCACTTGGGTTTGAGATGCGAAAGCGCCAAAATATAGCTCTTCAAAAGTGAATTTCGCGGATCGTCCCAAAATCGCATACCCGCGGTACTGAAGCCCTGACAGGGTGGCCCACCGATGAGCATGTCCAATTCCCCTGGTGCCAAGTCAAGCCGGCGCATCAGAGCATGCCAATTGAGTACGCGGATGTTCGCTACGTCACATGGCGTACCTGCAAAGTTTTGTCGATAAGTAGCAACGGCCGTAGGGTCAATATCCAAGGCATGGACGATGTTGTATCCGGCCCGCGCAAATCCAAAAGAACATCCGCCAGCACCCGAGAAAAGACTGATTGCCACAGGTTGCGATTTCACTGGTGATTACTATACCGCCTTTGGTTTACGCCATCTATTCGTTTCGTCGGGAATTGACCCAACCGTGCATGGCAGACCCCAAGCCGCTCCTTCAAAATCTGTATGAGGAACAAGGCGAAATGCGATTCGACGCCTCGAACCGCCTGTTTCTGATTTGGGTGGATGAACAGGACTTTGAAGCATCGTGGAAACTGAAGCGCAGCGTCGAACTGCTGACACGGGCCATCACTTCATACGTGGATAATTTTGACCGGACCCGGATCGAAAAGATGAAGGTTTCGTTCAGTCATAAAGCGAAAAGCGGCGTCTTCCAGGCGATCTCGGACGCGGTTTTTGTCGTCCGGTCCTGATATTCTCGATCTTATCTTCGACCCCCGGCCAACGACGATTCACAGCACATCCCAGGGCAGGGGGATGGCTTTGCCGTCGGGGGCGAAGGCGTGGGCGGGGGTGGCGTTGAAGCAGGCGAGCAGTTGCAGCGGCGAGGGGCCGGTGTTGACGATTTGATGCACGACGTGGGCGGGGACGATGATGGTGCAATCGGCGGGGAAGTCGATGACCTGGTCGCCGAGCGTGACCCGGCCGGCGCCGGCGAGGACAACGACGACCTCTTCGCATTCATGGTAATGGATGGGCGTGGCGGCACGCGGGGCGAGGGTTTGCCGCCAGCATTCGGTGCCGGTCAGCCCGTCCAGTGCGCTGGCCAGGGTCTGATGGATCAACCCCCCGCCGGAAAGCCGGTACACATCGCGCGAGTTGTTGGGGATGACGGGCATGGGGGATGTTCAATGTTCACTGTGCGATGTTGAGGAACACGATCCACGGCAATCGTGATTTTACCACATCGCACATCGCACATTGAACATTGCACATATGAAAAACCCTCCGCGATGCGAAGGGTTGGAAGAAGCGGAAAAATCAGCGATTCGATCACTCGGCTTTTTTGAAGGTGAACTTTTGTCCGCCGACGGACGCTTCGTACATCAGTCCGCCCTGGGCCATGGTGAAGACCATGACGCCGCGTTCGTAATCGGCGGTGGCGGAGGCGCCTGCCTTGGCGGCGACCGCGGAGGCCTGGGCCGCGAAGGCGTAATCGCCTGCACAGAACTCGTCGAAGGCCGCCTTGTTCTGGAAGAGGATCAACTCGCTGTACGTCTGCCCGCCGAGCTGGAAGCCGATCGAACCCTGCGACATGTTGCAGTATCCGACGAATTTGCGGCCCTGATAGACCTCGCCGTGGCCGTACGCGCCGCCCACGCCGATCGCGCCCTTGCCGATTTCCGGGAAGATCGCGTAGCCGTAGCACGAGTCGAACAACTTTTGCAGCGACGGATCGCTGGTCTTGAAATCCTTGATCGCCTGCTGGGCATCTTCGTGAAGCACTTCCTTCTTCGCTTCGGTCTTCGGCTCGGTGGAGCAACCCCAACTCAGCAACAACAGTCCGGCTGTCACAGCCAACATCACAGATCGAAACATGGTCGGACTCCTTCTGTAAGAGTGCGATGGGGAACGCCCCCTGTATCGCGGCCATGCGTTTGACACGACCGGTCGCATTATAGCGGGGATCGAGTAGCGTGTAGCGGGGAAGAACCTACTCGCTACTCGCTACCCACTACTTCCCTCATCGCATCTTTTTGCGGAACTCCGCCGGGCTGATGCCCACGACTTGTTTGAATTGTTTGCTGAACACGAACGGATCGGCATACCCCAGCGCGTACGCCGCCGCCTTGTTGCTCAGGCCATCCTGCTGGATCAGTTCCCGCGCCCGGTCGATCCGCCGGCGGATGCGATACTCCCGCGGACTCAGCCCCATCCGCTCGGCGAACAACTTGCGAAACCGCTCATACCCGACGCCCAACTCCTCCGCCACCCCCGGAAGATCGCGCCGCCGTCCCCAATCACCGCCCAGCAACCGGCAGGCCTGTTGCACCAGTCGCGCATGCGGATCGGCGCCGCCGCGATGTTCCAGTCCCCGCGCGATCAGCACCATCTCCAGCAGCCACGCCGGGAGACATTCCAGCGTCGCGTCGTCGACCGACCGCAGCGCGTGATGCGTCTGCTCGAATCGCTCGACCAGTTGCGACTCCAGGCCCGGATGCAGCACCGGGTGATCGACCGCGTGGTAATCGATCGCGCGCAACACGCGATCGAACGAACCATCGGCGGCGATATAGACCTCGGCCCAGCGTCCGTCGGCATGGGGCAGCAGCGAATAGCGTTGGCGCGGCGCGTGCTGAAGCAGATCGCCCGCCGCGACATCGTGCGATTTGCCCGACGCATCGACGAATCGCCCCGAACCGCGCAGCACGTACACGAGGATGTAATCCGACACGATGCGATCCGCGTAACCTCCGCCGGTCGGCTTGAGGATGAAGCCGCACACCCATCGCTGCGCCCGCCGAGGCGGACCCAGCGTGCGGTGGGCCGTGTCGTTGCGCAGCGCCGATTCCAGCCATGTTCGTTGCGGAGCCATGATCCCAATTATGACATGCTCCCGACCAATTCGGCAATGGTCAAGCCGAACAAGACATGATAGCGTATCCAAACCTGACAACCCACCCCGCTGAATTTTTGATTGCGGATTGCGGATTGGGTGGCGAGCCGTACCCCCCCCCCAATCCGAAATCGGAAATCGCAAATCAGAAACACCGAAAGGACCGATTCGATGACCGCGAAATTGCAATGGGGCATTCTTTCCACCGGCGCGATCGCCAAAACCTTCGCCCGCGCCCTGACCCAATCCAAAACCGGCAAGCTCGTCGCCGTCGCCAGCCGCTCCGCCGAGGCCGCCGCGAAGTTCACGAAGGAACTGAACTGCGCCGGCGTGACCGAACATGCCAGTTACGAAGCGTTGCTCGCCGATGCGAACGTGCGGGCGGTTTACATCGCCCCGCCGCACGTGCTGCATGGTGAATGGACGATCCGCGCCCTCGAAGCCGGCAAGCACGTGCTGTGCGAAAAGCCGCTGTCGCTCAATCACGCCTGCGCCATGCAAATGATCGAAACCGCCCGTGAACGCAAGCTGTTCCTCGCCGAGGCGTTCATGTATCGCTGCCATCCGCAGATGGCCAAGCTCGTCGAACTCATCAAGGCGGGAACCATCGGCCAGGTGCGAGCGATCCAGGCGTCGTTCGCGTTCCGTGCCGGCGACAACCCCGACAACCGCGCGTTGAACAACGCCCTCGGCGGCGGGGGCATTCTCGACGTCGGCTGCTATCCGGTGTCGATCGCGCGCCTCATCGCAGGCGCGGCGATGAACAAGCCGTTCGCCGATCCGACCGACGTGCAGGCCGTGGGATACCTCGGCAAAACCAACGTCGATGAATATGCGATGGCCGTGCTGAAGTTCCCCGTTTCCGAAACTTCCGGGGGCGTTTCCGGGGGCGGGGGTGATATCATCGCGTCGGTCGCCACCGGCGTGCGGGTGAGCATGGACAACCAGGTCCGCATTTTCGGCACCGACGGCTTGATCGTGCTGGAAAACGCCTGGCAGGCGTCACGCGGCGATCCGACGCCCGGCAAAATCATCGTCAACAAAGCGGGCAAACAGGAAGTCATTGAAACCCCCGCCGATCGCAACAGCTTCGCCTACGAAGCCGACGCCGTCGCCGACGCGATCGCGACAGGCAAACTCGAATTGACCAGTCCCGCCATGAGTTGGGGCGACACGCTGGGCAACCTGCGAACGCTCGATCAGTGGCGTCAGAAAATCGGCTTGGTGTACGAAGCCGAGAAACCCGAACACTGCAAAGCCACCGTCGCCGGTCGGCCCCTGAAAGTCCGCCCGAAACACAACATGAAGTACGGAACCATTCCGGGACTCGACAAAAAAGTTTCCCGCTTCATCTTCGGCTGCGACAACCAGACCACCTTCCCCCACGCACAGGTCATGTTCGACGCCTGGTTTGAACGCGGCGGAAACGCCTTCGATACCGCCTTCATCTATGGCGGCGGCATGCAGGAAAAATTGCTCGGTCAGTGGATCAAAGCACGCGGCGTCGCCGACCAGGTCGTCGTCACCGTCAAGGGCGGACATACCCCCTGCTGCAATCCCACCGACATCGTCAAACAATTCAAAATCTCCCTCGAACGCCTCCAACTGGACCGGGCTGATATCTACATCATGCACCGCGACAATCTCGACCTGCCCGCAGGCGAACTGGTCGATTGCCTCAGCGATCTGATCGATCAGAAATTGCTGAAGGTCTATGGCGGGTCCAACTGGTCCATCGACCGCTTCGAGCAGGCCAACGCATATGCGAAAAAACACGGCAGGCATCCGATGACGATCCTGAACAACAATCTGTCGCTGGCATTGCAAATCAAGCCGCTGTGGGGCGGATGTATTCACTCGTCCGATCCGAAATCGTTGACCCGGCTGGAACAGTTGAAAGCCGTGCATTTCGCATGGTCCAGCCAGGCACGCGGCTACTTCCTGGACGACGACCAGTGGCAAAAGCTCGGCCCGTCCAACTTTGAATGCTGGGACTGCGAAGAAAACCGCGCCCGCCGCCAACGCGCTTTTGAACTGGCCCAACAAAAGGGCGTCAGCGCCATCAACATCGCCGCGGCTTACGTGCTCAATCAGCCGTTCGAGAGTTTCGCCCTGGTAGGCCCGCGCACCGTCGAAGAACTGGTCACGACGCTCCCGGCCCTCGATATCAAACTCACGCCCGCCGAACTGGCCTACCTGAGCATGCAGGCCGACGCGGTGACGGCTTAAGCCAAAAGCAAAACAGCGGCAAAACAGAATAACGGAACACGAACACCCGCAATAGGTTCTGCTGTCCTGCGGGTGCCCTTTAGCCAATGATGCGGCGGCGCAAACGGATTATTCGGGTCGTGCGCGGGTCGGGGCGCGGACGTGGCTGGTGGGGTTGGACGAGCGGGCGACCTGGCCTGGGGCGGCGGTTTCGATGAACGACAGGCCTCGTTTGCCGCAGCGTTTGCGCTGGTAGAGGGACTGATCGGCGAAGGTGAGCAGGGCGTCGAGGGGGGTGTCTTCGGCGATGTTGCGGAAGAACGCGGCCCCGACGGAGAAGTGAATCGGCAGGGTGAGGAAATCATCCAGCCGAACGACCTGGCCCTCGATGTTTTCGACCACCTGGCAGCAGAGGCGATGAGCGGTGGCGGCGTCGATGTCGGTGAGGATCATGACGAACTCATCCCCGCCGATGCGTCCGATCAGGTCGTTTCGGCGTAGATTTCGGCGGAGGAGTTTGGCGAAGGCGCGGAGCATCCGGTCGCCGCGGTCGTGGCCGTGGGTGTCGTTGATGGTTTTGAAGTCGTCGAGATCGGCGAGCAGGACGCAGACGCCGGCCCCGCCGGTGGCCGCGGCGGCCAGGCGGCGTCGGCCCAGTTCGGCGAATCCCCGGCGATTGAGCAGGCGGGTCAGCGGATCGGTGAACGCCTGTTCGCGCATTTCGAGCATGTCATGCCGCTCGCGCTGCATGGCGTGTTCGAGGCGAACCAGATGCGAAACGGTGGTGACGGCGTCGTCGCCGACGGCGGCGATCAGATGCGACAACACCGCTTCGCGGGACAGATCATCGTCGGGTTGGCGGCGACCGCAGATGGTGCGGCTTTCCTGAATCGCCGCGAGTATGAACGCATCGGGCGTGGCGTACTGGAGGGCCATGAACCGGGCATGAACGGCGTTGATCCAGTTGCGTTGCCATCCGGCGGGTTCCTCGTAACCGTGTGGCAGCAGCCCGCCGAGAAAACTCGCCAGGTACAACAGCGAATCGCCGCGTTGATCGGGCAGGCGTGACAGCGGTCGGTGGTGCAGGCCGACCATGGAACAGACGACCGGCGCACAGTCCCATTTTTCCAGCACATACTGGCCGACCTGCGCGTGGTCGATGCCGAAGCGCCATTGCTCGGCGGCGACCCACGTGCCCCGCGGTGAGCCGTTGAGGACGTGCGCCTCATAGAAGGCGGGATCGACGGCCATGAGCATGGGCAGGCCGATGTCCTGGATCAAACCGGCGGCGTAGGCCTCTTCGGCGAGGTCCGGCTCGGCGATCAGACAGAACAATCGGGCGGCGCAGGCCTTGGCGATGGCGTTGTTCCAGAGGGTGTCGAGGGTGGCGCGGGGCAGGCCGGTCTGCTCGACCATCAGACGAAGCCCATATGCCAGGCCGATGCTGCGGGCGCGGGCCGATCCGAGCATCGCAATGGCGCGTTGAATACAGGTGATGCGGCTTCGCAAACCGAACGCGGCGGAGTTCAGCACACTCAGCACGCGGGCGGTCAGGGCCGGGTCGCTCTGTAGCGCCATCAACATGTGATCGGCGTCGGACGGCGCGGCGCGAAGCAGTTCCATCAATGCCGCGGATCGCACCGCCGCCGGCCCCAGCTTGGCCAGGGTCGCCGCGATGCGCTGCTGCGCTGCCGGATCCATCTCTACCGTCTTCGACATGCCAACCCCATCAAAATCGCCGCCCACAACACGGACCACAATTCGCCACATGCACACACACCATGCGGCTACAGCCCGAAACTCCCGGTATGCAAAATGAATCGGCTTGATATTTCCCCCGGTTAAGAAAAAAATGCTCCAATACAGGCGGAAATGCGACGATCACGTCAGATAACATTCCGCGCCGTTCACCGCGCCGGCGCGGTGCGCTTGTTATCACGACGTTGCGTCTCCCGCCAGCGCCCGTGAATTCCCTCGCTCATCCGCCGGACAAACCGGCAAACCTCCATCACAAACGCATCATCGGCGAAACGCCGTTCCACGCGGTCGATCACTTCCGACTGGTTGCCCTCTTCCCGCTTGAACAACAGGCGATAGGCCTCTTTCAGATTTTCGATCGCGCTCGTCGAAAAATGATGCCGCTCCAGTCCGATCGTGTTGACGCTGCGCACCGCGGCGGGGTGGCCGTCGCTCATCATGTAGGGCGGGCAATCATGCACGACCCCCGCGTTGCCTCCGATGAACGCATACCGCCACACCGTCACGAAATGGTGGATCGCCGCCCCGCCGCTGACCACCGCGTAATCCCCGATGACCACGTGACCGGCCAGCAGCACGTTATTGGCCATGATGACCCGGTCGCCGATGTGCGAATCGTGCGCGATGTGCGCCCCGACCATCAGCAGGTTGTGCGAGCCGACGGTGGTGCGTTCTCCGCCGTTTTCCGTGCCGATGTGCATCGTCACGAACTCGCGGATGTCGTTGTGGTCGCCGATTTCCAGCACGCCCGGTTCGCCTCGGTATTTCAAATCCTGCGGCTCGCCGCCCAGCGCCGCGTGATGAAAAATACGATTGTGACAACCGATCATCGTATGCCCCTCGATCACCACGTGCGATTGCACCCGAGTCCCGGCCCCGATTTTCACATGCGGACCAATAATGCAGTAAGGCCCGACGGTCACGTCATCGGCAAGCCGCGCCGCGGGGTCGATCAGGGATGTGGGATGAATTTCTGCCATTGTCGATTGCTGATTTCCGATTGCCGATTTATCGACCGCCAATCGGCAATCGGAAATCGACCATCGGCAATTCCGTCATTCCTGTTCCGCGTCCACGAGCATGAACTTGATCTCGGCTTCCGCCGCCAGCTCCCTGCCCACAAAAGCCCGGCACCGCGTGTGGCCCGTCCGGCTCCGCACACGCACCGTCTCCGCTTCAATCACCAACTGATCGCCCGGCACCACCGGACGACGCAGCTTCACCTTGTCCATCGACAACAACACCGCCAGTTTCCCCGTGTGTTCCAGCTTGCGACTCAACAACACCCCCGACAACTGCGCCATCGCCTCCACGATCAACACCCCCGGCATGATCGGCGTGCCCGGATAATGCCCCGTGAAATACGGCTCGTTAATCGTCACATTCTTCACCGCCACCGCCCGCTCGTCCCCCTCGATCTCCACCACCCGGTCAATCATCAGCATCGGATACCGGTGCGGCAGCAACCGCCCGATCTTGCGTATGTCCATCACCCCGCCCCCGGCCAGCAGGTCCGTCCGACGCCGCGCGCTCAGCATCTGATGCAATCGTTTGGCCAGCCGGTGATTCAGCGCGTGCCCCGAACGATACGCCACGATGCGACCGTGAATCGGACAACCCAGCAGCGCCAGATCGCCGATCACGTCCAACACCTTGTGACGCACCAGCTCATCATCGAAGCGGTAATGGTTCCCGCCGATCGGCCCGTTGGCGCCGATCACCAGCACTTCCTGAGGCGTCAGATGCATGCCCAGCCCCGCCTGCTGCAACGCCTTCGCCTCCGATTCCAGCACGTAGGTCCGCGACGGCGCCACCTGACGCGCGTAGGTTTCATTCGCCATGTCATATGCGAAAACCTGCGGCGGAATGATGTTGCCCTGCCCGTAATCCAGATCGTAAATCACCTGCATGCTCGCACGATCCGCCGGCAACGCCGCGATCATCGCCCCGTCCTCGTCCATCGTCACCGGCTCGGTGATCGTGAAAAAACGCTTCGGCTGATCCTGCGTTTCCACGCCCACCGACTGGATCGCCTCGACGAACGGCATCGACGAGCCGTCCCCGGCCGGCATCTCCGGGCCATGCACTTCAATCCGCACGTTGTCGATGCCCAAGCCGTACACCGCGCTGAGTACGTGTTCGCAGGTTTCGATGGCGACCTCGCCCACCTTCAGCGTGGTGCGCCGGGCTCGCTGGGTGACATTGTGAATCAGCGCGGGAATGCGAACGGGCTGGCCGTTGTCGGTCACATCGGTGCGATACAACACCACGCCGTGATTCACCGGCGCTGGGCGCAAACGAATCGTGACCGGCTGGCCGAGAAACAACCCGCGTCCTTCGACGACGGCGTCTCCGCGCAGGGTCCGCTGTTGGGGTGTGTCGTTAGGGTCCATCATGTTCCAAAGCGGCGTGCCTCTGACTCCTCTCCCCCAAGCGGGGGAGAGGTTGGGTGAGGGGGAAGAACGTATGATACGTCGTATCCGTGCGTTTCACCTTCACCCCAACCCTCTCCCTAAGAGGGAGAGGGGGTAAACGCCACCCTTCACCGAAGACTCATTAGTGTAATTTCCCCAAGGAAATGCGGCAAACCGGCCCGCGCCCGGCCCGCACCTCTGATAAAGAGGGGGAGAAACCACCCGTCGCCGCCTTCTTTATCTCAGCCGCGCCTTCCGAGACGCGGACCCACGCCGGTTATAATGCCGACAAATGGTTTTCTCCATGTCGCTCGAACTCACACGCCTCAACGACGACCAGTACGCGATTCTGCTCGACGAGCAGACATTGGCCGAACTTGGCTGGACGGATCGCACGTTGCTGGATTATCAGGTCGAATATCACCGCATCACCATCACCGCCATCGCCGACGTGCTGCCGGAGTACGACGTGGAAAGTGTTGCCGAAGTCGTCACGCGAGATCGCTCACATCTCCGCTAAATCTCGCACGAAGTTAAGGGCGATTGCGAGAGAGGGATGATCAAATCGCCATAAGTTTGTTGCGGCACTTTGTCCAAAGGTCATCGCGGGATTACCGCCACAACCGGCAATCATCGCATGCACCTTCAATTTGGCCTGCCAATTTTCGTTCAACGTCCCCCCATCTGCACAAGCAAGAAATGCTTCGGCACAATGCACCAGTTCCTGCTTGGCGGCGGCTTTCAGACAAGCATGCTCTATGCACCCCGACGGTTCGTCATGGGGCAGAATGAGATATGAAACTGTTGGCTGACCACACGCAGTCACTCCTTCCTGGGACGGCACTACGAAGCCGTTACTGCCAAGATGGTAACGAATGGAGTCAGCCATACCTGCGCGGTTTTGCTCAGCATCACACATAACGCCCAGAGTCCGCACTTGATCAAAATTTGGAAGTGTCCGCAGTATGCACAGGAACTGACTCAGTGAAATGCCGCCTTCTTTGAAGTCCCACAATAAGACATTGTCCTGGAACTTCGCATCGTCTTTCAGCGGTGAGTTCAAAAGAAAATGTAAATAATCCAGTCCTTCGACAACCACCAATACGGGCTTGTCGATCTTCTTTCTATTGGGCATTAACGTATCTCCAAGCCAGCTTGATCGTAAGCGTTTCATAAAACCCGTCTTTTGTGGCGTGTGGGCTGATGCGATGCTGTGGGGATGGAAGATATCCATCACAATGGTTCGATGACCAAGCGTATGCGTCGGTCGGCGGAACAATGG
>Ga0172380_10004310_pt1 | contig 18408 bp, 33 predicted proteins | sample Leawe162metaG_FD_119747 | JGI IMG/M metagenome (GOLD analysis project Ga0172380, IMG submission 119747) | Leachate microbial communities from a municipal landfill in Southern Ontario, Canada - Leachate well 162 metaG | ecosystem: Engineered > Solid waste > Landfill > Unclassified | place... | reverse complement strand
GTCCGAGGTGTTGCGTTGCAACAGACTTTTGACCACCCCCCCTGCACTGCACCAATTTGGTGCACTGCGATGGAGAGCGATCAATGCCAAACGCCTTGATGATGCTTGGTTTTCTGCTCTTCCTGCCGCTTCAGCGTGTCATGGCAGGGCTTGCAGAGGGTCTGCAGGTTCTCTTCATCCCAAAAGAGCGCGGCATTACCACGGTGAGGCTTGATGTGGTCACAGACGAGCTTTGAGGTATCGCCTTCGAGCCGTCCACATCCAGGCATGCGGCATGTGTAGAGATCGCGAAGGAAGACCTTGAGCCTAAGGGCTTGCCATCGTGCGGTGTTGTACCAGGCGCGCCAGGGTGCACGGGTGCCCATACAAAAAGGGGCCGCTCACCGATTCCCGAAGAGCGGCCCAAGTCTAGGGAGGAAACGCCCAAGGAGGGCAGCGGTATCGCTACCGCATACTCTATGACGCAAAAGACCCGACGCTGGGGCATCCAGCGCCGGGCCTACAATGTCTTGGTGTCTGGCGTTATCAGACGCGGGTCATGATCTTCACCATCTTCATCTTGAACCTCCAAAGCTTCCGCTCTTCGGCGACTGCCCTACACCCTATGAACGACAAAGCCCGGCGCGATGCCGGGCTCTGAAGGCAGACGTCTCTGCTGGCGCTCTTAGGTTCGGAGTTCCGACAAGGAAGGGGCTGTAAGCGGCGGCACGGGCCGAGGCCCGTTGCTGTGTTACCGTGGAGCGCTTTGGCGGCGGTCGGCCTCGAAAGGCGGGCGGCTCGTTACATCGCTTCCAACTCGACGGCAGAGACTACCATGTCGCGTTTGCCGCCGAACAGCTTGCCGTCCACCTTGATACTGATTCGGCCGGCAGAAGCAACCTTGGTCACGAGCACGTCCCCAAGCTTCTCGGCGTACACGTCATTGCGGAAGCGGGCGCGCTGGCCGACCTCGAAGTGCCCAGCCACGGCTAAGTCCCGCTGATAGCGCATATTCAGCCGCCCTTCGATCTCGCGCAGCATCTCGATTTCATCCTTCGTGAGCGGACGCGCCAGGCGCAACGGCCGTAGGTGCAGCCAATCCAGGATGCGGTCACGACCCGAGCCGGCCAGATATTCGATCGGCGCCAGCACCACGCAGGGCAGCACGGCCCGCGGCGATGGCATCTGCACCCGGCCACGCCGCACCAGCTGCACCGTGTAGTGAGGCCAGTACAGATCGATGCCGAGCTTTTCGTGCAGGAAGTCGCACACCTTCCGTTCCTTGTTCGGCTCAGCCACGAAAGCCTCCCAGAACGGGAAGCCTGAATAGTCGGGCAGCACCGGAGCATCACAGGGGGCAGCGTTCCAATCGATCTTCGCCAGCATTGTTGTTCCTCACCCTGCTTTGGAGATGTCGGTTTCGGATAGAATTTGCAGCTTTATTCGCCGCCATTCTTCAATTGATGCATCGACGCGCGCTTGCTCTTCTGGCGAGCGCGATTTTCGGGGATCTGGTGCCGGCAATCGCAACCGCCTTTGCTCGCGCTCTTCACGTTCGATCTGACGTTCCTCGAGTTCAGCCAGCACTTGCTTCATCAACTTCAGGGTTGGCCGATCGCTGCGCGTCGCTATCTCGATCACAGCTTCCTGCCGCGTTTCGTTCGAATACCTCGCAAAGAGCGTGATCGATGCGGTTAGAAACGCCTCTGCGTCACCGACGTCCTGCGGCGGCACCATGCCGAACAGGCGATGCACCGCTTCCGCCGCCTGCATCTGATTTGGCGTCATTGATGGCTGCGCCAAGCTTTCCGAGCACACCTCGGAAGTCGTCGCGTGATCGTTGCCAATCTGCACGTCCGCCAGTTTTTTCATGGAATGCACTTGCTTTGGGAATTTCAACATCGGCCGGCAGTGGTGCCGGCGCCGACTGCCGCGCATGCGCGCGCGCAAACGGTTTCTCGAAATATCGGATCGTTTCGGGTGGTCCGTCGGTCTTGCGCGCCATGATCGACTTGGCTGTGTCAATCATCATTTCGCGCTGCCAGCCGTGATCCAGCATCATCTGGACGCGCATCGGTGGCCCTTCGCTCACCCATCGCGGTGGCAGGAAGGCGAGATCGTGCCCTGCGATCACAGCGATCTCATCGGCAATCCGATAGGCCTCCTCAGAAACCGTCCCGCCTCGCGCGCGCGCGGAACCACCACTACCACCACCTGAGTCTGGGTCGTTATGTGCCCACGTATGTGTGGGCACCTCGGGGGGTGGAGGTGCCCGTTCATGGCTGGGCACCGGTGCCCGCTGGTGATGCACCTCGGGGGGTGAGGTGCCCACGGGCGGGCACCTGTCATCACCTTCATCGTCGCCGACTGCGTACTCCGGCGGTTCGACTTGTGGGTCATCGGCATCCATCACGACACGATATGCGTGGCACGCATGGGGACGCTGGCCGTTGAACTCGCGCTGCTGGACCCATCCGGCTTCAATGAGCCGGGCGAGTGAGCGCTGCACGGTCGATCGCCCGCAATCGAGTTGTTCCGCGATCATCCCCTGCCGCAGAAAGCACCAGCCGAGTTTGTCGGTGTGCATGCCGAGAAAGCACAGCACGCGAAGATCGCCGCGTTCAATGCGCGGATCGGTCACGGCGCGCGCCGGGATTATGGAATAGCGCCGGTCAGTCATGGTGATCTTCCGGCGAATAGGTTTTGCCGAGCTTTGACGGCGGCCAGGGCCAGGGTAGATAGGCACCGACCTTGGTATCGACGGTGACGGTGATTTGCCGCCGCGCGGCGTTCGGCAGCAGGACGTCGAAGAATTCGAGCCATGCGGCAAGCTGTTCCCGGCCCGACACGAAAAGCCATTTCTCGCGCTGCGGCAGTTCGGCAAAGGCGCGCACGGCCGCTGTATCGGCTTCGGGTGGAAGATAGATATCGCCGCCGGTCAGTCGCGTCGGCTGCACCGCGCCGGCCAACGTGCGCAAATTCACGTAAGCAGTCACGCGATCGTCCTTGGCTGAAACCCGCTGCGGCAGTGCCGGCGCTGGTGGCGCTTCTACCGGTGACGTCGGCTCACCGCCTTCGTCCGCGGTCTTCGGTTCCTTTGTCAGCGATTTGATAATTTCGCGCGTAAGCACTTTCTGCGCGCGCTCGGCTGATTCAGAGGCAAACAACTTCGGATGCGCCGCGATGGCGGTAGCCACGGCATCATTGATGAGGGTGCCGAGTGCGCTCATTGCCCCGCCACCTCTCCCGCCGCCACAGGCTCACAGACGGGCTCAGGATCGAGACAGGGAGGGGTTGATGTGCCCTGCCATGTCTTGCCGTCTTTGGTGCGCCATTCGTGCCAGGGAAAGCCCCGTGGTGGATGAACGGTGATCTTGACCATCCGGCATTTCGGGCAGGTCTTTTCCGTTCGATCGTTGCCGTCCGTGCAATCATGACCGTCGAGGTAAACGGGATTGCTCTCGTTCCATGAGTGCCGGCGGGTGATGGTGGTGATGTCGTCGGTCACAACCTACAGCCTAATTGGAAGACAGATGGCGACGAAGGATTTGTCGTTCGGGTTATCGAAGCGACACACCTCACCAGGCCCGGCGATGTGCAACTCGATTGTCTTGCCGTTTGCGGCTTCGATCAGATCGCGGACATACTGCAACTGCATCCCGATCTCGCCGGCCGGTTTGCCGCCGTGCTCGCACTCAACCTCTTCGGAACCCTCGCCGAGTTCGCTGCGCAGCGAGGCGAGCATGTTCCCGTCGTCTGCCCAACTCAAACGGACGCAAGGCCGCGTGTCGCTTGCCGCCATCAACCTCGATAGCGCCGCGTCGAGAGCGGAGGCATCGACCGCAAACGGCTGCTGCGATTGCTGCGGAATCAGCCGTTCGTATTCGGGATAGGTGCCGTCGATCAACCGCGAGACAAAACGACGGCCACCTGATTCAACGGCGAAGAGGTTGGAAGATATTTCGATAGTTGCACCGGCCTTCCCGGCGACGTTCACGATTTCAGCCAGCGCCGCGCGCGGAACGATGACCCGTTCGAACTTTTTGACTTTTGCATTCGTTCCGACACGGATCAGACGATGACCATCCGTGCCGACGGCATGGAGAAGCCCACCCTTCTCGTGCAGGCACACGCCGCTGAGATAAGGTCGCGTATGGTACTCGATCACCGCCAGCGATGTGACCTTGAACGCGCGCCGAATATCTTCGTTGGTTAATTCGATCCGCGTCGGGTCTTTCGGCACAAGTGCTCCCGGGAAGTCCGCCGCCGGCAGCACCGGGAAACGATACGACGCACGACCACAGCGAATGGTCACCTGCTGATCGGTTGCCTCGGCGACTATCGTTCCACCCTTTGGTAGTCCGGCAACAAGCTTCGACAGGCGATCTGCTGGAATCGCACATTCGCCTGGACTGGCGACTTCCGCCGGCACCTTAGCGATGCAGCACGAAGCCGTGTCGTGACTCATGAGCGAAACGCCGTCACCGCTCGCTGTCACCAGGACGTGCGAGAGGATCGGAATGCTTGTTGCACCCTTCGTCCGTGATGCGACGGCAGATAAACCGTCATGCAGCACGTCGCGCTCGACCGTGAATTTCATGACTGGATCGCCTTCGCTTTGCGCAGGAAGCGCTCGCGATCTGCGCCGGCCAATTCGCAGTCATCGGCGATCTGACGGCACATCTCGCGATGGCGAAGCTCATCATCGCCGCGAAATTTGCCCAGCGTATCGGCAACATTTTCCTGTTCCCAATGTCTCATGACTCAAACCCTCATCATGCACGGGAATACTCATCCCGCGCGGTTGAACTCCTGATACAAAAAGACGCTGGTACGCTTACTGATTTACACTGTTGAGACTGTCGCGTTGATCCGCGGCATTATTGGTTATTGGCGGCCTAAGCCGCATCCGCCGTGCCCTTCGACTGATTGCCCCAAGTGTAGAAATTGGACGGCAAGATGTGTTCGTCGTCTTCGCGGGCGAAGAGTTCGAGCACCGGCACGCCGCCGGTCATGTCGTTGATCATGTCGCGGTAGAATGTGGGCTTAGCGCTGTGATGTCCTGCGCGCGCGCGATAGTTCGAGCCGTATTTCTTGTCGGTGTCGGGCTTAGGCAGGCCGGCGCCGCGCTTGAACAGCAGCAGCAGCTCGTCTTGATCCCAGGCGATCAGGCCAAGGCCGTGGTCGTCCGGCATCTCATCGTCGGTTTTGGTCCACACGAACGCGGTCGAATAAGCCTTGAAGCCCCAGCCTTGAGCAACGGCCGATGCCAGCGGGTAAGGCACCCTGCAGCGACCCAGCGGCGTATCGATTTCCGTCGGGTGAAGCGCCAAGACGTGCGCGCGTGGCACCCACAAAAATAGCCAGGCGTCAGGCGACACGCGGCCCGCGACGGGCATTCCGATGATCTCATCCCACGACATGGTGTCGTAGTGATTTTCGTAAGCCCGGTCACCGATGCCGGCTTTTCGCGACCATGCAGGGTCGGCATAGATGACGGGAAATTTGCGGCCAGTCGGACTGAGGGCGGCCGTGGTGTCGGAAAGCGTCCGGGCGAGATTGCGCCGCGCTTCAGCGCCGGCGTTGCGCTCGGCTTCGTTGATGGCTTTCGCCGACAGCTTTGTGCCCTTGATCCCCTCGGGAGTCGGATCGACGTACTGGACAATCCTGCGGGCCTTGCCGTCCCTCCCTTTGCGTTCCGTCAACTGGGGAATTTCCCCAGTTGCTTGCAGCCCGTCTCGAACGGCGCCGACCGTCTTATGATCGACGCCAAGGCCGGTCGCAATCTGTCGGTCGCTCGCGTCAGGTCGCTCGCGCAAATCGTCGGCAATCAGGGCGCGCTTCTGCTCGCCGGTCAGATGGCGCCTATCGAGATTGAGCCGGCGCGCATGGCGCAGCTTTTCCTCTTCGGTCAGGCCGTAGCGGATAAGGCGCGGCCACGTCGAAAGACCGAGCTCTCCGCAAATCTGCACGCGATGATGGCCGTCGAGGATTTGCCCCTGCTCATCGTATTCAACGGGCACCTGCACGCCGCGCGCGGCGATGTCAGCCTTGAGGGCTTCGTATTCGTCCGCCGATAGCGGTGGCATGACCTGATAGGGCGTGACCGTCATGGCAGCGGTGGCTCCCATCCTTCCGGAGTCCGCACATGCCGCGTATGCTGCTTCTCAGCCTCGTGCCAGTACCAGATCACTTCGCGCGCGGGCACGTAATCGCAAACGAGTCGAGCGACCGGATTGCCACCGGTGAATTTATCGAGCCAATGGCTTAAGATGCCGCGGTCCCAGAACCACTCGCCGTTAACGTGGCCCTCCCGGTGCCATGCGTGAAGTTGTCTCTCCAACGGCTCAGGGCCGGCTATCAAACCGACAAGTTCAAGCCTCGAGGCGTTGCCTACTTGAAGATTGGAGAGGCGAGCCAATGGATCTCGGCTAAAGCCGATTTTGACTGTGTCGCCAGCCTTATCGGCGATGAAATATACGCCGCCTGTCACACTGAAGTGACGCCAGAATTCGGCTTCCGAGACGATGCGCGTGCGCAGGAATTCCCTCACGTCAACATCCCCAGCGCGTGCATATAGGTTTCCAGAACCTCTTCCTGCTCGCGACGTTCGTCGACGTCTTGCTTGCGCATCTTCACGATGGTGCGCAGCGCCTTGGTGTCGAAGCCGTTGCCCTTGGCTTCGGCGTAGACGTCCTTGATGTCGTCGGAGGTGGCTTTCTTTTCCTCTTCCAGACGCTCGATGCGCTCGACGATGGACTTGAGTTGATCTTTGGCGAAACGGTGAGTCGTCAATTCATCGGCTGCGCGCTGCACATCTTCCGTCGTCGTCTTGATCGTTTGCCCGCCGGCAGAAATGGTCATGTCCATCAGATCAACCCCTTATCTTTCGCAAGCCATTCGGGAAGCGTGACGGTGACGATCTCAACGCCGAGACCTTGCTTGGATCTCTGGCGCCGGCCGGTCAGTGAGAATTCCACCTGTGACTTCGGCAGCCATTGCGCTTTGGTGTCGTCGCCATCATTGGAGACGCGGATGGCACCGACTTCCTTCATGCCGGGTTTGGATTCGGCGTGCAGACATGCGGTGATGTCGACGAGATCGGATGAGCCGGTCACGCGCGGTGTTGAACGCGACGGCGCGGACTCGTCATCGCCGAAGCGACCGCGCTCTTTGTCTTGGAACATATCAAACATGCTTATCCGGTTGGGACACACAGTTGCCCATGACCTACTACCCCTTGTGTTTGTCATGCCGCGCTCTTTTCACCCGCCGCGCCGGGGCTTTGAGCCGCAGTCGTCTCGAAGAAGAACGGCGCGCGCACGCCGGCACTAAAGCTCTCAGCGCATTCGAGGGCTTCTTTCACGCGCGCGGCGGGTTCGGCCCACGTCCGCGTGGAACGAAGAGAGCCGAGTGCGATCAGATCGCCGCAGCCGCAGGCGTCAAAACCGTGCGACGACTCCCCGACCTGAAAATCATCCGAAATGTGGAAAAGACGGCCCGAATAGCCGACCAAAAACGTTCCTCCTTCCTCTGCGGACTGATTAACGCGCGCAAATCCACCCTCTTTCATCCGTGCGCGGGCAGCGTCGATGAAATCGGTGACCATGTAGGTCATGACATCTATGCCGACGCGGGGCTTGGGAGGGTGGAAATTGAAGGCGAGCAATTGGCCCATGCGAAACGACGACGTGAAGCCCATCACGAAGTCGCCATTGCGGAAAACCTTCCGGTCATTCCGGACCACGAGCGAAAGCCGCCCCTTGCTGACCCCGGCGCTATCGCCGCCGATGAAAACTTGGCCTTTATCGACAAGTCCGACGATGCAAGTCATTCAAAATCCCTCGCTAGATGTAGTGGTGTGTGTGTTAACCGGATAGGCATGATATCAAAGGTATCGCGTGTCATGCCGCCGCCCTCATCGCTCTGAGCAACTTCAATCCAACTTCGCGCTTGACGGGATCGAAGCCCACTGCCGGGCGATCATCGCGTAGCAACACGTTCCATGCGGACTCTTCCGTCCATGTGTCGATCAGGTGTGCACCTGTGAATGACGGTTGCTGATAGAAGTGCGCCAGTGTGGCCGCGATTTCTTTCGGCGTACCGGCCCAGAAGTAGGCCTCGATCTTGATGCTGTGGGGGATGGTGCGGGGTTGGGTCATGCCGCCTTACTCTTGAAGTGAGGTTGAAGCTGTTCGACCAATTGCGACTCGTAATGGTCGGTTGCCGAGACGCCTTTGATGCGCGCCGCAGACGCGACAGCGTCTTCGAACATCGCGTCGGGATAGATTTCCACGAAGGCGGTTTTCAGTCGCGGCCCGCGCCAATCCGGATGATCGGAAAGCACCTCGCAGGTGCCGTAGATGATCGGGGCTTTCAGAACGCCGGGGATACCCCCCCCCGCGCTCTTGATGGATGACAGCGCCGCGACGACAGTCTCTTCCCCGAATTTGTCGATGCACCGCGCGATAACGTTGACGGCCATCGTCTCGCCGAGCGCGATGATGTTCGTTGCCTTCGGATAGCGGAGAATGGTGATGCCGGAGCGCACACAGATTTGCGCGACGTTCTGCGCTCGCGCTTCACCCGCGGCGAGCGCGGCGTGATGCAGTTGCATCGACGAAAGCTTCGTGACGTTACCGTTGATCGCCTTGAACGCCGCCGCCTGTTCGCCCCGCTTGGCTTCGATGATGCAACACGGCACTCGGTCGATGCCACAGATCGCCGCCGCCGTCGTGCGGTGCTGGCCGTCAACGATGGCGTATTTGCCGGAGCCGGCGCTGGCGACGACCACGGGCGCGAACATCGACCAGTTGAAGCCGAGCGCGATGCGCCGCACGTTCGTGCGCCCGACGTTCGTTATGTCGCGCTGGTATTCCGGATCGACAACGAGGTCCCGAATTGCGAGCCATTCGAGTTTCGGCGGGCGCCCAAGACTGCCGGGCGGCGTCAATGAGGCGTAGCTCGCAATCTCGATCTGGCGCAGCGCGAGAAAGGTCATACACCCCTCCGCTTGTCGAGTTCGGAATATCCCGGCGGCGGATCACCGAAGAATATTGGCGTCACGTTGCCGCGCTGTAGGGCGGCCTCGTCGCGGGCGAGGCGTGCACGGTCGCGGTTGTCGCGATCAATAATCGTTGAATTCGGCGCGCGGAGGCCGGCGCAGGCACCACCTGCTTCAATACGGGCGCGCGACTTGAGACGACGATAGTGCGTCTCACAGGCGTATGCGCTGGCGCCGATCTCGGCAGAGATGGCATCCCACAGCATGCCTTCATCGTCGCGGAGCTCGAGCAAGGTTCGCTCGGCGTCGTCAGTCCAATCGAAGGTGAGCAGTCCCGGTTTTGCCATCGCCTATGCTCCCCTTGGCTCTTCCATGTCGCGGATAAGGGCGGAACGCGGGGCGTATTTTGCTTGCGTGGAGATCCACGGGCCGTCGCCGACGATGCGGTCATGACCGTGGTCGATGATGTGGGTGACGGCGCGCTCGCGCTTGCAGGACACGTAGAGGCGGTTGACGGTGTTCTGGCGATCCGCGCGATCGCGCGGCCTGTCTTTGAAGTCGACGACGATAACTGTGGTCGCGACGATCAGGACGATGGCGATTGCGCCGATGAAGAAATAGAAGCCGTTCATTTTGCCCTCCGCGTCTTGGCGCGGTCGAACTTTTCGCCTTCGGCCGCAATGAGTGCAGCGGCTTTGACAAGGTTGCGGCGGAAGTCCGTAGGCTTCCACCACTCACTGTCCCAAGGCCATGCGCCGGGCGCTGCGGTGTCGGGCTTTGCCCTGGCGTTGATCGCGTAATAGCCGCCCGCGCGCGCAAGATCGCCGCGCGAATGATTGAGGTCATCGTGCTCGGCGGACCAGTGTTCCCCTTCAACTTGCCGCCGACGTTCGGCCGCCACGGCGAGCATGAATGGGGAAAGTGGCGTGCGGACGTGCAGCCTTTCCATGAGCCTGCGCCACGCGATGCCCCGCAATAGCGATGCCACGGTGAACAGCGCGATGATGGCGAGATTGTCCTGAATGCGCAGCGGCAGATCGTACCACCAGCAGACGACGTATTGCAGGCCAAGGGACAGGACGAAGCCCGTCGCCGTGCTGGAGATGGCTTCAAACCACGAGGCGAACCATGATTGCTTCACTTGGCGATCCCCATTTTGACCTTAGCCGCGTGTCGCGCTGCCCATTCTTCGGTAGGGATCGACTTCACACGATCAAACTCGCGCGCCGCTTCGATCTCTGCGGAAAACCCGACGCACTCGGCGAGCATTTCGAGGGTGACGGCGGATTGGCCAATCTCGCGGTTGACCTTGCCCGGCGGGCGCGCGTAGCCGCGCTCGGCTACCGCGGACAGCGTGCCGATCGGTATGGCCAGCGCGTGCGAAAGCTCAATTGCTTCCTCAAGGAAGCGCATGGCGCGTTCGTGTGGATCGAGAGCGACGGGGCCGAAGATGTCGGCAGCCCAAACGAGGAATTCGCGCGGGCGGCTCATGCGTCTATTCCCTTCCCATTGGCGAGGGTGAGGATGGTGGCGGGGGTCATGCAGCCTCCACGTTCTGGTAGCGGCGATAGGCCATGCGGCAATGGCGATCGCAGTAAGGCTTGTCGTTCTTTGGCGCGGTGCCGCAGAACCTCATCTTGTCGAGATCGCGAGGATCACCCATCGGCCAGCGGCATGTGTTCGCGTTGAGTTTCATCAGCGGAACGGCGTGGGCCGATTGTTCGGGCGGTAGGTCAACGACTTCGATCTGTTCGAAGCGAACACGAAGGTTCGAACTCTTTTGCTGGCGCTCGGCGCGTTGCTGCGGTGAATTTTTGCTCCCTGGCTTCCGCCCCGCATTGCGTGGTGCACCAGGCCGCAGGCCCAAACGATGAAGCTTTCCGCCGACGGTGTTGCGCGTCAGGCCAAGTTCAAGACCGATCTGCCCGGCTGACATTCCGAGCGCGTGGAGCCGCCTCAGTTCGGCAACCTTGTCGTCGGTCCACTCGGTCACGCTGTTGCCCCTTCCCTTGTTTCAGATCGGCGTTTCACGTGTGAACTTTCAGACCGGCCGCAGTAATGTTCCGGGTCCACTTTCATGAAGTTGCAGACGGCGATGAGGCCGTTGACGGAAATGGGCTTGTTGTTTTCCAGCCGGGAAATGGTGGCGGACGAGACGTGCTCGCCGATGGCCTTCGAGGCTTGCCGCACCGTGCGCAGGTTCATCATGTTGCGCGTCAGGTGGAAGCCGAGGCCGAAGAAGTTCCAGTCGAAGTCGCCGAGGACGCGCACCGGCGCCGCGTCGCCCGTGCGGGCGCTGATCCCCAGCGCACCGCACAGCTTGAGATAGACGCCGGGCTTGACCTGTTGCCCCGCCAGCGCCCGCGCGACCGCGCTGAAGCCGACTCCGGATTGCTTGGCAATCCGTTGCCGTTCGCGGTATGGCCGAGCCTTAAGCACACAGGCAAGGCGCTGCATGGGCGTGGTGGACATGGGCTGCGCCCTACCGGCGCCGACGGTTGTGGGTGGGCTTCTTGGCCTTGGCGCGCTTGCGTTTGGCGTTGCGGACCATGCGATCGATGCGCTGTTGCATCGCGGCGATCTCGTTGCCGAACTCGGCGGTGACTGAGAAGCGCGCCACCTCGGCGGCGATCTCGGCGGAAGCACGGGTCACCATCTCGGGCGGCTGCAACGAAACGAGGTCGCTTTCGCTCACAACGCGCGTCGCGCCGAGAATGCCACCGTCAGGCCGATAGACCTTCGATTGCTGGTACTGCACATGATATTCCGGTTCGCGCCAGCCGAAGTCCTTACGTTCGGAGACTTGGCCCTGCACACCGTTTTCCAGCGTGACGAGTTGGCCGATCTCGAACGCGAAGATTTTTTCAGACATAGGTTTCCCCCTATCGATGATGGCCGGGATGAGCCCCGATCCATTCACGAACGCACGCACGCGGGTTACTGGAAGATCACGCGGTACTGGGGACTATGACCGCACCGACAAGGTGCGGGGCAGAACGGTTAGCTGGCGATGTCGCCCACCTTCGGTTTGATCGAGAAGTCGAGATCAGTTGCGTCGAGCATCGGCTCATTTTGCGAGTTGCCAGCGCCGGCCATGATGAGACGCTTTGCTTCCTCGCGATCCTTCGCGCCGAACATAATGATCTTGACGGGCACGCCGGCCTTCGTGAGATCGAAGGTGTGCGACTGACCATCCTTCATGTAGACCCAGGCTTCACGGCTGACGCCGAGCACGATTGTCGGCACGGCATCTCCCTCGCCGCGCCCAATTGCGAAGACAACCTGATCGCTCGCGCTCATGTGCCGACCCTTTCGGCGGTGCCGGTCCACACGAATTCGCCGCGAACACCGACGGGCAGATATTTGCCGCAGCCGCAACAGAACGTGCTGCCGTAGTAGCCAGGCGTCGCCGCGTAGGTTTCGGCAATCGCGCGCGGCATTGAGGTCTCGACGCCACACCCCTTGTCTACAGCGTCGATTTCCGCTTGCGTCCAATAGCGCCCTATGGCGCTGCCGCGATGGCCGGCGGGATATGGTTCGAATTTGGCGAACGGGTCTTCGTCGTCGAAACGCGCGGACTCCTCGGCAGTCAGATCGCGCAGCGGGAATTCAGGGCCGGGCGGGCCGACGTGCACATAGCTCATGCGCACCGGGCGATTGAAGCCCGCTTGCATGACTTCGGTCGGACACATCGTCCAGTGATCGACGTGTTGCCCATCGGCGCGGGTCGCGGAATTCGGAACCGGCGCGTCGGGCGCATTGACGGGCTCGTTGCCGGAGACGGTACACCTGCTCATTCCACACCCTCCCGCTCTTTCACTTCCGCACCGGCTTCATCGATCGGGATGAGATCCCATCGGTCGCGCTGATAGGTGTTGCCGGTCTTGGGGTTGAGGATCTGGAAGCCGGAACCGCGCGCGCCGATGATCGTGCCGTGGAAGGCGCCGATGTTGCTGATGCGCTTGGAGTAGACCTTCTCACCCTCTTTGAACTGGTGCGGGCGTGAGGGCTTGGCGTAGTGGCGCGGACGGATGTCGATGGTGTTGATGCTCATGACTCACCCCGCGCAAACGGACAGCCGTAGTGCCAGCAGTAGTCGGCTGTGGTGCAGCCTTGATTGCAGAAGGAAGATCGGGAGCCGGCGGGGCACATAGCGCGGTCACGCGCCCTTCCCTGATCATTAGACCTGGGCTGATGGATGCCTGGGCCGACTCCCGAACTGAAAACCTGGGGGCTGCGGCTCCCCTGTGAACACGGATCGTTGTCGCAGCCCCGCTTGCTCGACCTGATCACCCCCACTGTCCTAATCACCGCCGAAGCGGTGACGGGTGGGCAGGCTCCGCAACTCTGAAATTTACTTCCGCGCGGTGACGCGGAGATTGCGAACGCTGTGCCGGTGGAGAATTTCAGCGACGATGGCGGCGACGGCATCGCCCGACCAATCGCGACTTCCTTCGAGATACCGCTCAACGGAGCGCACTTCGCAGTCAATCTCTGCAGCAAGATTTGGTGCCGTGTTCTTCGGCCATAGCGTTCGCGCGATGTCGGCGAGAACATTCCCGACCATTTGGTCGGTGCCCCGTCCGCTTGGACGGTCGCTTTCAATCGACGGTGCGAGCGCCACTGACGATACTGCACGCATGAACTTGTCCCCCGATACGCAGATACAGAAACGAGAGCAGGAATGATGATCGCGGCCCCCTCACCTTCGAAGATCTTCGGCGCAGTGACGTTCGCGTTGTTCGTCGTCGCGGTGATGCTGGCGTCGGTGCTCGCTGCGGCGTCATACGCCGGCATCGTGAGGTGGTGACGTGAAGATGTTTGATCGAGATCGCTGCGCTCTCCCCCCTCACCATCTTGGGCGTGGCGTGACTGCGGGCCGGATGCGGGAGAGTGATGGAGCGTATGCGTACCCGCGTTCGGCCCGGCTTTTTGGAATGCAAGCGGAGAAATTTGGCCGGATCGGCTTTGTCCCGTTATCCACAAGTCCGGCGACCGATCCGCGCCACTCTTGCGTATGGTTAACGCTTGTGCGTCGCGGCAACCTTCGGCGGTATCAGAAGAAATCTCACGGACCACTTGCGGGCATACAATACCGCATGGCTGGCACGTGGTTATGCACCGGTTATGTGCGTAGCCTTTCCCTGTCGGAAAACAGGGAGATTTATAATGGCTGTTGTAATTGCGTTCCGTCATGCCCGCGCGCCCGCCGATTGTCGCGCAACCAATCTCGCCAAAGTCTCGAAGGTGATTGAGCAGCCCCGCGCTTCAGCGAGGGAGACAATCTGCGCCCAGTTGGCGCCGGGGATAGATCCCCGAGCACGCCAGCTGCTGACGGTTGAGTCGGCAACGGACAGCGCCTTCGCCACCTCGCCCGTGCCGCCCAATTCGTCGATGATGGAGCCGGCTGTGATCATGGAAGCATGTATAGTTCGCAGTGTGCGAACTCGTCAAGGGCTTGCAGATTGCGAAACGACGCAATCCCCACCCTATGCTTTGCTTTGCGGCATGATTGACCCGCCAGAAGTCATTGGAGGGCGCCTGAAATTGCTTCGAAAGGCCCTCGGCTATAACAGCCAGGTGGAGTTTGCGAAGCGAATCGGCGTCGAAAAGAACACCTACAACCCTTGGGAAACCGGGGCGCGGCCCCTGACGTTCGAGGGCGCCTGCCTGATTCGAAAACAGTTCCGGATACCGTTGGACTATCTTTTCTACGGCGACGCGATCGAAGAAATCCCGGCCAAAGTCTACCGCAAGCTTATGGAAATCGCGGCCTAGGTCGCGCTCAGAACCGGCACGAGCCCGCGCCATATCAGGGGTGCGGGCTTTTTCGTGCCTGTACATCGTTCGCAGCGTGCGAATTTTTCCTTGACTAGTTCGCAGTGTGCGAATTATCCTCCCCTCACTGATTTATCTCAAGGGGAGGGACGGATGGCTGGACAGCGGGTTACTTCGGTTGATGTTCACATCGGCTCGCGCATTCGAATGCGCCGCATGATGGTCGGCATGACCCAGGAACAGCTTGGCGACGCCCTCGGTGTCACGTTCCAACAGCTTCAGAAATACGAGAAGGGCGTCAACGGCACGCGCGGCAGCCGACTGTTGCAACTCGCGAAAGCATTGAAGGTGCCGGTGTCGTACTTCTTCGAAGGCGCGCCCGGATCGAGCGATGTGCCGGACAAGGTCCGCGACGACTTCACCAGTGAATTTCTGACCGATCGACAGGGCTTGGCACTTGCCAGCGCTTTCCTTCTCATCATCGATCCGGCGGCGCGCGCTGCGCTGTTGGCATCCGCCCAAGCTTTTGCCACGGCGAGCCGCGCATCGAAGATCAAATCCCGCGCGGCCTGATCTTCGCCTACGCGCATCGTCTTTCAATTCATTCGGTGCGCGTCACGAAGATCAAGGGAGAGGGAAGATGGTGAGAAAGCGACATCAATTGCCGACGCAATTGCGATACGTGACGAGTGGCTACGCGCCCGGCTATCGCGACCTCACCTTGAAACTCGCCGACGCCGCCGGCAACGAGTACGAACTGCGGCTTCCGCCGGAAAAGGTGCAGACGTTGATCTACGCCGTCGCCGACGTGACGCGCCAGATCAACGATCATCCGCCGCTCGATTGGGACTGGTGGCGCGCACAGATCGTTTGGCCGGCGGTGACGCCGTGGATGCCAGGCCCGATCAACCCGCCCGCTCCCGCCGACATCGGCGGCTTTGTTCGCAAGACGGTCTGATCATGAACCCCGCCAGCACGGCAGAGCCCCCAGTGATGCCACAAGCTGGCGGCTATGCGCCGCAGTCAATCGCAGCCGAACACCCTCCCGGTTTCGTCGCGCGGACTGCGGCGCATTCCTCTCTGTTGTTGTGTCTCGTTGCGTCGAGTTTGTTCACCTGTGGAGTCATCGTCATGTGTTCTGCGTTGACGACGTGGCGGCTTCCCGCCCCGATGAAGTTGAGTACGCCGGTCGCGCCTTATGAAATGCGAGAGTATTTCAGGGCACGGCCGGCGATGCGTGTGATGTCGAAGGAAGAGATCGCGCTGTACGCTCTCGAGGCGGAACGCAAAGAGCAGGAACAGTTGGCCGCCCTGCCTGTCCTCACCGATGCGCAGACCGTCGCGCTGTTGAAGATGGTCGACTTCCGCCAACAGGGCTCGACACTCTGCCGCGGCATCGCATCGCACATCGCGCGAGTGAGCGGCGCAGCACCAACCTACGCCGACTTCCACGCCCTCAAAGAGCTTGGCCTGTGCCGGCCCGGCATCGACTCGCCCTGGCACGTCCACACCGGCAAGGGCGCGGAAGCCGCACACCTCATCGCGAAGACCAAGGCACGCGAGCTCGGCCTCCACATCCTGATCGAAGGATCGAAGGTCAAGGCGACGATGAGCTTTCGCTGTGCCTGCGGACAATGGACCGGCAGTTTCTCCCGTGGACCGAACGGCGCCAAGTCCGCCTACAGCCATTGGAGCGAGCATGTGATTGCGGCGGGGCGGAAAGAGACGTGACCGATGTGGCTCTACGTTCCAGCCTCAACATCATCAGCCTTTGCACAGGGGGGGGTGGGCTCGATCTCGGCGTCGAGTTGGCAATTCCAGACGCTCGCAGCGTCGTGCTGGTGGAGGGGGAAGCGTGGTCAGCCGCAACACTGGTACAGGCGATGGAAACACGCCTTATGGCTCCGGCACCTGTGTGGAGCGATGTCAAAACCTTCGACGGCCGCCCATGGCGTGGCCTGGTGGATGGCCTCATTGGCGGCATCCCGTGCCAACCTCACAGCCTCGCCGGCCGCAAGCGCGGACAGCACGACGAACGCGACCTGTGGTCACCAACCCGTCGCATCATCGCGCAAGCAAGACCGTGGCTCGTCCTCATCGAAAATGTCCGCGGCATGCTCTCGCCGGGGGATGACGAAGTCGCTGGCGCCGAAAGGGTTTGGCGAGACCTACAGCGGCTTGGTTTCCAGGTTGAGATCGGATTGTTTACAGCGGCAGAAGTCGGCGCGAGCCATGAGCGCGAGCGCGTGTTCATCCTCGCTGTGGCCGACTTCCACGGCGAGGGATTGGCGTTCGGATTCCAGCCAGATGTCGGACGAGGAGCTTTACGGAACGAAGGGCCGACCCCTTTCCCGCGCCGCGATGAACTGGCCGACACCGGACGCATGCGTGATGAACGACGGGGAAAGCCCCGAAACGTGGTTCGCGAGACAGGCTCAGGTGAAAGCGAAGGGGATCAACGGCAACGGGATGGGATTGCCGCTGACGATGGCCGCACAGATCTGGTCGACACCGCGAGCAACGGACGGCGAGAAGGTCGGACCGAACCAGAACTTCGGAGCGGGCGGGATACCGCTACCGGCGCAAGCGCAGCAATGGGCGACACCATGCGCGCGGGACTTCATGCCGGCACACACCGAGGAATACATAGCGGAGAAGAAATCTCAGGGCCACGGGATGAAGATACTGACCGATCAGGCGACACAGTGGTCGACGCCATCAGTGGCCGACACGACGGGCAGTCGCAAGACGCGATCGGGGGATCGATCGGACGAACCATTATTGAATGGCCAGGCCGAGATAGTTTCCCTGCGCTCTATCCTCCCGGACCTTCCGATATCGACGGTTGGCGAAGAGTCCTCGCACATTCGCCGCACCTTGAACCCGCTGTTCGTCGAATGGCTGATGGGGTGGCTGCCCGGTTGGACCTCACTGGCCCTCATGCCGCCCGCATCGAGCGGCTACGCATGCTCGGCAACGGCGTTGTTCCATTACAAGCAGCGTATGCGGTCCGCACTCTTGCAACTCGCCTTGCCAGAACCTCCGCTGGTGCAGCACGACTTGTTCGGATGATGACATGACCCGCGCCCTCACCATCCCACTCGCTTCCGGTTCCGAACCGGAGATCGAAGACTGCACCGAAGCCGTTGGATCATCCTTCGACTTTGATGACGTCACCGGGGATCTGATTGAACCGTGCGAGAAGAGTCCTTCCGGTCAATGTGAGTACAGCATGGCCGACAATTTCCGCCGCTGCGTTTATTGCAAACAGGAGAGTGGGCTTTGATCTTGCGCCGCCTGCGCGAAGCTTTGCTCTTCATGATGATCCCGTTCGTCATCGTGCTTTCGCTCGTGTCGCTGGTGCGGATCAAGACATGGCGCCGGGTTCTTTTCTGGGTGAGCGTGATCGGGATTATCGCTGCGGTTTTGACCATGGTACGCGCATGACCAGACGTGAACGCTACGCACGGCGCGAAGACCTGACGCCACCGGCAAAACGGGCGCTTATCGTTTTGCTTGAAGATGGCAGCGTGACGAAGCAGGCAAACTATTGGTCGGGACCGTCCGGCCGCAAGATCAGGACCGAAACCATCCTGGCAATCTATGACCGCTACCTGATCAAGATCGTCACCGAGAGCCGTCACCGC
>Ga0172380_10004309_pt1 | contig 18411 bp, 17 predicted proteins | sample Leawe162metaG_FD_119747 | JGI IMG/M metagenome (GOLD analysis project Ga0172380, IMG submission 119747) | Leachate microbial communities from a municipal landfill in Southern Ontario, Canada - Leachate well 162 metaG | ecosystem: Engineered > Solid waste > Landfill > Unclassified | place... | reverse complement strand
CATGGGCGTGGAGCGCGTGGCGATGCTGAAGTACGGCATCAGCGACATTCGCAACTTCTACGCGAACGACCTGCGCTTCCTTTCGCAGTTCTGAGTTTCTGGCGCGGCGGCTCCGGACCGCCGCGCGATCGAGATTCCTCGGCAGCGTCGAGGTCGATAGGGGCGTCCGATGCTCGTCTCACTGAAGTGGCTGCGTGACTACGTGGATGTGCCCGGCGACGTCGATGTCGACGACCTGGCGACGCGGCTGACGATGGCGTCCTCGGAGGTCGAGGGTATCCATCGGGTGGGCGACTGGGATCGCGAGTTCGTGCGCATCGGGCACGTGCTGGCGGTCGACCCGCACCCTCAGGCGGACCGCCTGCGCCTCGCGACTGTCGACTACGGCGGGGAGGCGCCGCTGCAGGTCGTGTGCGGCGCGCCGAACCTCGCGGTCAGTCAGCACGTGGCGTTCGCGCTCGAGGGGGCACGGCTGCGCGACGGGCACACTGGCGAGGCAAGCGTGCTGAAGAAGGGCAAGATTCGCGGCGTCGAGTCCGCGGGCATGGTGCTGTCGGAGCGCGAGCTCGGGCTGTCCGAGTCGCACGACGGCATCATCGAGCTGCCGTCGGACGCGCCGGTGGGCATGCCGCTCGCGGACTACCTCGGCGATGTCGTGCTCGACGTGCACACCTGGCCGAACCGCGCCGACACGATGTCGATGGTCGGCATCGCGCGCGAGATCGCGGTCATCCTCGGCGTACCGGTGCGGATGCCGGAGGCAGCGCTGCCCTCGACGGGTGCGCCCGCGCGCGAGGCGGTGGCGGTCGAGATCGCGGCGCCTGAGCTGTGCGCTCGCTACGTCGCGACGGTCGTCGAGGGCGTGCGCGTCGGCCCCTCGCCCGCGTGGATGCAGGAGCGACTGCGGGCAGCGGGACAGCGGCCGATCAACAACATCGTCGACATCACCAACTACGTCATGCTCGAGCTCGGGCAGCCGCTGCACGCGTTCGACCTCGACACGGTGCGAGGCGCGGTGGTGGTGCGCACGGCGCGCGCGGGCGAGCGCATGACGACGCTCGACGGCGAGGAGCGCGAGCTCACGGAGGGCACGCTGCTCATCACCGACGACAGCGGGCCGATCGCGCTCGCGGGCGTCATGGGCGGGCTGCACACCGAGGTCACCGAGGGCACGACGCGCGTGCTGCTGGAGGCGGCGCGCTTCGACCCGGCGAGCATTCGGCGCACCTCGACTCGGCTGCACCTGCGCAGCGAGGCCTCCGGGCGCTTCGAGCGCGGGCTGTCGGCGGAGCTGCCGCTGTACGCGGCGGCGCGCGCCACGGCGCTGCTGGTCGAGCTGTGCGGCGGCACGGCGCGCGAGGGCGCGGTGGACGTCTACCCTCGGCCGTGGGTCGCGCCGACGGTGGTGCTCTCGCGCGAGCGGCTGGACACGTTGCTCGGCTTCCACGTCGCGACGGACGAGGTCGTGCGGGGGCTCACCTCGCTCGGCTTCGACACCGACACGGACGGATCGACGTTCACCGTGCGGGCGCCGTGGTGGCGCACGGACGTCGCGATCCCGGACGACATCGCGGAGGAGGTGCTGCGCACCGCCGGCTTCGACCGGCTGCCGGCGCGCGCACTGCGCGGCTCGGTACCGGCGCACGAGGCGCGCCCGCTGCACGAGCTGCGTGACGCGCTGCGTGACGCCTTCGCGGGCGCGGGGCTGCGCGAGGTGATCACCTACTCGCTGACCACCGATGAGGTGCAGGCCGCCGTCATCCCGCAGGAGACACTGGAGGAGCGGCCCTCGCTGGCGCTGATGAACACGCTGTCGGCGGACAGCGCCGTGCTGCGGCAGTCGCTGCGGCACTCGATCCTCGAGGTCGTCGCGCGCAACGTGCGCGCGGGCGCGGAGCGCATCGCAATCTTCGAGGCGGGGCGCGCGTACATCCCACCGACGGGGGAGGCGACCTCGCCGCTGCCAGATGAGCGCGAGCAGGTGACGGGCGCGCTGTCCGGCGTCGAGGTTGACCGCTGGGGCACCTCGACCGGGCGGCGCCTCGACTTCTTCGACGCGAAGGGCGCGCTGGCGGCGGCGCTGGAGGCGGTGGGCGTGCGTCTCGACTACGTCGCGCACGAGGAGTACGGGCTGCTGCCGGGGCGCACCGCGGAGCTGCGGCTGGGCGGCGAGCGCGTGGGCGTGCTGGGCGAGGTGCATCCGCACACGCTGGAGGCGTTCGACGTCGACCGGCCGGTGCTGCTGTTCGAGATCGACCTGGGGCTGCTGCTGCCGCATGTACCGGCGCGGCAGCAGGCGGTGTCTCCACCCCGATTCCCGGCGGTGGAGCAGGCGATGGCGCTGGTGGTGGACGAGGCGGTCGAGGCGGGCGCGCTGCAGCGGGCGATCGAGTCGTCTCGGCTGGTGGCGTCCGCGCGGGTGTTCGATGTCTACCGCGGCGAGCAGCTGGCGGCGGGCAGGAAGTCGGTCGCGTTCGCGGTGCGGTACCAGGCCGCCGACCGCACGCTGACGACGGAGGATGCGAACAAGGAGCAGGCGCGCATCCTCGGTCGGTTGGAGCGGGAGTTCGGGGCGAGCCTCAGGGGGTAGGCTAGCCGTCGAGCGGCATGGCGAGTGTCTCGGCCTTCTCCGTGGCGCGCTGCGCGCGCGCGAATGTCACATTCGTCTGCGCGGCGGGAGGGTAGTCGACTTTCGCGCCTGCGAGCAGTTCAGCCACAGTGAGCATCTGCAACTTCGCGTGTGTGCCCCACGGCGACGTATAGAATCCAGCGCTTGCTGCTTCCTTCCGCATCGCGGCGGTGGGTTCCTCGAATGACAGCAGCACGCCGATCGCGGCCTGCTCGCGATCGACCACTCCGCGTAGGTCACGCAACTGACTGACCGTGACGTGCCCGGCCTTCACTGAGAGGATGATCTGCTTTGTAGGCCCACTGGGCTGGTCATGGAAATACAGCCGCCCGTCGATGCCCTTGTCGGCGCCCTTCTTTGTCGGGCCGTTCGGACGCGCGCCGACGAGGCCCAGTGCCCACGCTTGGAACTGCCACGGGTCCTCCTGTGCCAGCTCCTCAGCGTCTTCAATGGATGTCGGCTCGCCGATTACGTCGATCGACTCCATCACGTCTGGCCCGTGGTGGCCAATGAGGCGCGTCTTCATGAGGTTGATCGCCAAGTGCGTGATGTCGATCCCGATCCAGGGCCGCTTCAACGCATGGGCTGCCGCGATCGTCGTCCCGCACCCGCAGAACGGATCGAGAATCACATCGCCTTCGTTCGAACAGACCGTGATAATGCGCTCGAGCAGCGCCTGTGGCTTCTGAGTGGCGTAGCCCAACTTCTCGGTCGAGAAACTCTTGATCCACGGCGAATAGAGCGCGTTCTCATCCCACACGTCGTCGATCGCGACACCGAGGGAGTTGCCCCCCCCCCCGCGTCGCTGGTACCCCTCTTCATGCGGCTTGTACGCGAGTTCCTTGTGGAAGACCCAGGGCGCGGATGCGTCCTTCACGTAATACAGCAGGACATCGTGGTTCCGTACCCAGTTCTTCGCCTTCGACTTGAATCCCGACACCCAGCCCGATCGCCAGATAATCTCCCGGCGACAGTTCCGTGCGCCGAAGACAGCGTCCATGAGTACTTTCAGATAGTGGCTCGCCGTAGGGTCGCAATGAAGATAGATCGAACCCGTCGGCTTCAACACCCGACGTAACTCCACGAGCCGAGGGGCCATCATCGCAAGGTAGGCGAGCATGTCCGTCTCCGGGAGGAGCGTTCGGAAGGCCTGCATCGCCTTCGACACGTCGCCGCCAGCCTCGACGACCTCTTGGTACGACCGTGCAGCGGCCTGATCCCAGCGCCATGTGTCGGTGAACGCCTTGATCTGTGCGGCCGCTCGTGAGCCGTCCCGCTCCGCGAAGAGGACGTTGTACTCCTGATTGGAGTTGAAGGGTGGGTCGAGGTAAATGAGGTCAACGGAGTCGTCGGGAATATGCCGCCGAAGCACGTCGAGGTTGTCACCGTAATAGAGCGTATTCGGCTTAGCCATAGCGAGACTTTGCGGAGAACGAGCGCTCGCGTCAACCTCTGAGCAGAAGGCCGACATAAACATCGAGGCGGCCCGAAGGCCGCCTCGATGGTGTGAGCGCGAGGGTGGTGGCTACGCCAGCGCGGCCTGGGCCTGCGCGGCGATCTTGGCGAAGGCGTTGTCGTCGCGGATGGCGAGGTCGGCGAGCACCTTGCGGTCCAGGTCGATGCCGGCCTTCGCGAGGCCGTTGATGAGGCGACCGTAGGTCAGGCCGTGCAGACGCGCGGCGGCGTTGATGCGCACGATCCAGAGGCGGCGGAAGTCGCCCTTCTTGTCGCGGCGGTGGTCCGTGGCGTACTTCAGCGCGTGCTGCACGGACTCGTGCGCGAGCTTGAAGTTCGTCCGACGCTTGCCGCGGTGGCCCTCGGCGAGGTTCAGGATCTTCTTGTGGCGCGCGTGGGCGGCGACGCGGGAGCGGACTCGGGCCATGTCAGTCCTCGATCATCTCGGGCGGCAGCAGCCGCTCGGCTGGGGTCGGAGTGGCTAGGAGTGCTTCTTGTAGGGCAGCAGCACGCGCATGCGACGGTCGTGGACGCCGTTGACGACCTCCATGGTGCGCAGGTCGGTGAGCTTCTCGGCGCGCTTGGTCATGCGCTTATTGTTGCGGTGGTGGGACATCATCATGAGCTTGCCGGTGCCCGTGATCTTCACGCGCTTGGCGGTGCCCTTGTGGGTCTTCATCTTCGGCATTGGCTCAGACACTCCCCACGGCGGCGCTGGATTCCGGCGCGGCCGGCTGCTCGGACTCCTCGGCACGACTGCTGCTCGCGGGTGGCCGCTCACGCTTGGCGCCGGGGGTGACGACGATGGAGAGCATGCGGCCTTCGAGGGCCGGTGGGCGCTCCATCGACGAGACGTCCCGAATCTTCTCGTAGAACCGGTCGAGGAGCTCTCGGCCGACCTCCGGATGCGTGATCTCTCGCGCCCGGAACATCACCGACACCTTCACCTTGTCGCCGTCGGCCAGCAACTTGCGGGCCGTGCGTGCCTTGAAGTCGATGTCGTGGTCGTCGATCTTGACGCGCATCCGCACCTCGCGCAACTCGGAGTGCTTCGCGCCTTTGCGAGACTCCTTCTCGCGCTTGGATTGCTCATACTTGAACTTGCCGTAGTCCATGATCCGGCAGACCGGGGGGTCAGCGGCAGCCGCGACCTCCACCAGGTCGAGCCCGGCCTCTTCGGCCATCTGGAGGGCGTCGAGCCTCGACACGATGCCGAGCTGTTCCTCATCGCGGATCAGCCGGACTCGCGGCGAGAGGATCTGGCCGTTGATGCGAAGTTCCTTCGGGATGGAGCGCGCCTCCTACTGGGCCCGGACGAACAAGCGGCGCCAGGTGCGCCGCAAGTCACCAGATACTAGCACAGGTGCGCGAAGTACTCTCGCGGGAGCGCACCTATAGATACGTCACGTGCGCGCGAGGGTTACTCGGCGATCGGCTCGTACTCGACGATGACGGCGCCCTGCTCCACGCGGCCGGCCGCCTCACACTTGATGGCGGTGATCTTGCCGGCGAGCGGGCACTGGATCTCGTTCTGCATCTTCATCGCCTCGATGACGAGCAGGGTCTGACCGGCCTCGACGGTGTCGCCGACGGCGACCCGGATCTCGACGACGACGCCGGCGAGGGGTGCCGTGACCTCGCCCTCGCGGTCCTTGGAGCCGCCGTGGCCGCGCCGGCCGGCGGCAGCGCCGCCGGGTGCGAGGCGGAAGCGCCGGCCTCCGACCACGACCTCGTACCCACCGGCGCGGCGGGTGACGAAGGCGCTGGCGGGCTGGCCGTCGATGATGAGCGAGACGGTGCCGGGCACGCCGGTCGCCGAGGCGGCCAGCGCGATGGGGGCGTTGTCGTCAATGGTGGCGGTGAGCACGCCGTCGACCTCATCAAGGACGACGATGCGCTCGCGGCCGCCGACTAGGAACCGGTGCCGCGTCGCCAACCCTGACCCCCTCCTGAAGCGCGCCCCTGCATGGCGCGCTCGCGTCCACGTGCCGCCCACGCGTTGCCGCTGCCGGTCGACCGACCGCCGCCCGCGGCGGGCGCGGGTGCGGCCATGCTCGCTGCGAGCGCCGCCGCGATGAGGGCGGTCTGCTCGCGCGGGTCGTCCTCGGCGGACGGCATGGTGAAGGCGGATTCGAGCCAGCCGGTGTGGATGGCGCCGGCCTGCCAGTCGTCGTTGTCGAAGAGCGCGAGGTGGAACGGGATGTTCGTGTCCACGCCCGCGATCACCAGGTCGTTGAGCGCTCGGCGCATGCGGCGGATCGCGAGGTCACGCGTCTCCGCCCAGACGATGAGCTTGCCGAGCAGTGAGTCGTAGAACACCGGCACGTCGAGGCCGCTGAACAGCATCGAGTCGAACCGCGTGCCGGGGCCGAGCGGCGCCTGCACGTGCTCGACGAGGCCGAGGCTCGGCATGAACGTGTACGGGTCCTCGCCGTTGATGCGGCACTCGATCGCCCAGCCGCGCGGCTCGATGGGGCCGGGGTAGGGGTAGGCGGGGAGGTGCTCGCCGGCGGCAACCTGGAGCTGCTGCTTCACGAGGTCGACGCCGTAGACAAGCTCGGTGACCGGGTGCTCGACCTGCAGGCGCGCGTTCACTTCCAGGAAGTAGAACTCGCCATTGGCGTCGAGCAGGAACTCGACGGTGCCGGCGTTGCGGTAGCCACAGGACTTCGCGGCGGCGACCGCGGCGTCGCACATCGCCTTGCGAATCTCCGGGGTGACGGCGACCGAGGGCGCCTCCTCCACGAGCTTCTGGTGGCGGCGCTGCACGGAGCACTCGCGCTCGCCGTAGGCGCGGACTTCGCCGAACGAGTCGGCCATGATCTGCACCTCGACGTGGCGAGCCATCGTCACGTAGCGCTCGAGGAAGATCGTGGCGTCACCGAAGGAGGTCGCAGCCTCGGCACCCGAGGCGCGCATGGCGCCCTCGAGATCCTCGAGCTTCTCGACGACGCGGATGCCGCGGCCGCCGCCACCGGCGGCGGCCTTCACGAGCAGCGGGAAGCCGATGCGCTGCGCCTCGCGGCGTGCGGTCTCCACGTCGTTCGCGTCGATGTCGTTGGCGCCGGGGACGACCGGGACGCCGGCCTCCTCCATAAGCTTGCGCGCGGACACCTTGTCACCCAGGGCGCGCATGGCGGAGCCAGACGGGCCGATGAAGGCGATGCCGGCGGCCTCGCAGGCGTCGGCGAAGCGGGAGTTCTCTGAGAGGAAGCCGTAGCCGGGGTGCACAGCCTCGGCGCCGGTCGCCTTCGCGGCCTCGATGATCTTGTCGATGACGAGGTAGGACTCGACGGCCGGGCCCGGGCCGATGCAGACGGCCTGATCGGCGAGTCGCACGTGCAGTGCGTCGCGGTCGGGCTCGGAGTAGACGGCGACAGTCTCGATGCCGAGTTCGCGGCAGGTACGTTGCACACGGAGGGCGATCTCGCCCCGGTTCGCCAGCAGGATGCGCTTGAACACGCGTTGCCCCCGAAGGTCGCTTGTCCGCGTCAGTATGGTCGCGGCAGACCGGGAGACAGCCTCGCACGTGCGGGCGGGTGCGGCAACCTTGCGGGGGGTGAGCGAGGCGGCAGCGCGTGCTAGGTTCGAGGCATGGTGAAGTTGCTGCTGGCAGTCGTGCGGTGGGTCGTGCTCGTGGGTGCACTGGTCGTGGTCTTGCTGGGCGTGGGGCGCCTGGTGGAGGGACAGCCGTTGCTCCCGCAACGGACGCCCCCCGCCGTGGTGACCGCAACGCCGGGGCCCACGATCGAGGAGGCCCGCAACGCCAACAAGGCCCCGAAGTTCTACGCGCAGTCCTGCGCGGCATCCCACACGTGGGGGAAGGCAGTGAGCACGCCGTTCCTCTGCATTGACGTGCCTACGGCAGGCGCGACGGTCTCCCCCGTACTACGGGTGCAGGGGTACGTGGGCGGTGTGAGCGGCCCCCTGACCGCAACGGTGTTCAACGAGATGGACGACGGCGCTCGCACACCGCCCAGCGGCGACATCCGCTTTCCGGTGGAGCCGGTCGGCCCCGGCGCGGGGATGCCCGCGCTGTGGGAGGCGAACGTCAGCCTGGGCGGGCTGCCCGAGGGGCAGGGGAAGTTGCACATCGAAGTCTTCGCTGAGGACGAGAGTGGCAAGCGGACGGTCGAGGCGAAGCTCGACGTGCGGATGCAGCATTAGAAGCGCGCGTTCTCGCCTTACAACGCATCAGGCCCGCTCGGTGAGCGGGCCTGATGCGTTGTAAGGCCGGGGGAAGGCAGACTAGCTACCCCCAGTTCGATTCCGTGGCGCGGGCGTCGCGCTCGGCAGCGAGGCGCGTCACGACCTCGGTGAGGTCGCGGGCGCCGAGGTCGCCACCGGCGCGGGTGCGAACGGCGACCTGCCGCTGCTCCGCCTCGCGGTCGCCGACGACGAACATGTACGGGACGCGCTGCAGCTGGGCGTGGCGGATCTTCGCGCCCATGCGGTCAGGGCCGTCATCAACCTCGGCACGGAGGCCGGCGGCACGAAGTGTCGCGGCCGCCTCGCGGGCGTAGTCGAGGTGACGGTCGGCGATCGGAATGACCACCGCCTGCACGGGAGCGAGCCAGAGCGGGAAGCGGCCCTCCGTGTGCTCCACGTAGACGCCGATGAAGCGTTCCAGGCTGCCGAGGATCGCGCGGTGCAGCATCGACGGACGGTGCTCGGCGCCGTCGTCACCCACGTACGTGAGGTCAAAGCGCGTCGGCATCGCGACGTCGATCTGGAGCGTCCCGAGCTGCCATGAGCGGCCGATCGCATCGCGGAAGTGGAACTCCACCTTCGGGCCGTAAAACGCGCCCTCGCCGGGGGCGAGCGTGTACTCGTAGCCGACGGCGCTCACGGAGTTGCCGAGGTAGCGCTCGGCAACATCCCAGTCCTCGATGCTGCCCGCGTACTTCTCGGGGCGGGTTGCGAGGCGGATCACGGGCAGGCCGAGGCCGAGCTCCTCGTAGATGCGCTTCGCCATCGCGAAGACGGAGCGAATCTCGTCCTCGACCTGGTCGGGGGTGCAGTAGATGTGCGAGTCGTCCTGTGCGAACGAGCGTACACGGGTCATGCCGTGCAGCACGCCGGAACGCTCGTTGCGGTGCAGACGGGTGAACTCCGCGAAGCGCAGCGGCAGGTCGCGGTAAGAGTAGTGACCGCTGGCAAACAGCGAGCAGTGACCGGGGCAGTTCATCGGCTTCAGGCCGAACTCCTGCTCATCGATCTCCAGCATGTACATGTCGTCTTTGAAGTTCTGGTAGTGGCCGGAGGTCTTGAACAGGTCGGCGCCGAAGACCTGCGGCGTGATCACCTCGGAGTAGCCGTACTCGAGGTACAGCGAGCGCATGTACTCGATGAGCTGGTTGTAGAGCACGGCGCCCTTCGGGTGGAAGAACGGCGAGCCCGGTGAGATCGGGTCGAGGTGGAACAGGTCGAGCTCGCGGCCCAGGCGGCGATGGTCGCGCCGCTCCGCCTCCTCGCGCGCCAGCTTGTACGCGTCCAGTTCCTCCTGGGTGGGGAAGAGCAGGCCGTAGACGCGCTGGAGCATCGGGTTGTGCTCGTCGCCGCGCCAGTAGGCGCCGGCAACACGGTCGAGGGTGAAGGCGCCGAGCTGGCCGGTCGACTCGGTGTGGCCACCACGGCAGAGATCCTGGAATTCGCCGTGGCGGAAGTAGCCGACGGTGTCGTCCTCGATACCGTCGATGAGTTCGAGCTTGTAGGGCTGGTCGCGGAAGATCTCGCGGGCCTGCGCCTTCGGGATCTGCTCGCCGCGGATCGGCAGGTCGCGATCCACGGAGACGCGCATGCGTGCCTCGATCGTGACGAGGTCGTCCGGGGTCAGCGGGCGGGGCAGGTCAAAGTCGTAGTAGAAGCCGTTGTCGACCGGCGGGCCGATCGCGTACTTCGCCTCCGGGAACATCTCCAGGATCGCCTCTGCCAGCACGTGGGCGGCGGAGTGGCGCTGCCGGAACAGGCGCTCCTCCGGCGGCAGCTGGGCGAAGGGGGTGGCGTGCTCGGTGGTCATCTTGTGGCCCTCTCTGGCGAACATGGAAACGCGCCGGTCATCCCTGGGGACGAGCGGCGCGCGCACGTGGTTCCACCCCGATTCCCTCGACGCGGGCGTCGAGGCTCGTGCGGCCGGTAACGGGGCCGATGCGCCGCGGGTTCGCCCGCGGGCTCAGGGGTGGTATCGGGCCGGGCCGGCTCCGGGGCTTGCAGCCAGGGCGCTGGTGCGCCGTGACCCCGGTCTCTGGGTGCCGGCGGCCGGCGGGATGTGTCCCCGTCGACGCTCGGACGCGCGTGCGGTGGCACGCGCGAGTGCGCAGGCATGGTAGCGCGGCGGTCGAGGGGGCGGAAGGCGGCAGGGGTGCCGGCAGGCCCGTGCAGCGGCGACGCGTGCCGCGGTGCGGGCTTGCGGCGGGTGGGGTGGAGGGGAGAATACGTGGTGGGCGATACTGGATTCGAACCAGTGACCTCTGCGATGTCAACGCAGCGCTCTAACCAACTGAGCTAACCGCCCACGTCGTCGATGTCGACGGGAAGCGAGGGTAGCGAAGCGGGGAGTACGGGTCAACGTGACTGCAAGTGTTCACATTCGTTGACAGGTGCGGGGAGTGCCTGTAACTTCCCGCTCCACGGAGTCGACCTCGACACGGAGGGAATGGCCGGGCAGTACGTTGGTGACCGTGGGCCTCTAGCTCAATGGTAGAGCAGCTGACTCTTAATCAGCCGGTTCAGGGTTCGAGTCCCTGGGGGCTCACCAACAAGTACCGCAAGGTCAGTACCAGCCATGTCGAGGAGGGTACCGCTAGCAGGGATCGTCGCCGGGGAAGTGTCGGAACTGGCAGACGAGCATGACTTAGGATCATGTGCCGCAAGGCGTAGGAGTTCGAGTCTCCTCTTCCCCACCAGCACACGGGGGGAACGAGGGTAGGAACCAGCAGGCGGGACCACCACACCGGGGGGCGTTGAATGGCGAAGCTGCTCGAGATCAAGAACCTGCGTACCTACTTCTACACAGAAGAGGGCGTGGTGCGCGCCGTGGATGGCGTGTCATGGGATCTGGACGAGGGTGAGACCCTCGGCCTGGTCGGCGAGTCCGGATCGGGCAAGTCGGTCTCCGCGATGTCCATCCTGCGCCTGATTCCCCGGCCTCCCGGGCGGATCGTCGAGGGTGAGATTCTCTTCGAGGGTCAGAACCTGGTGGAGATGTCGGATGACGAGCTGCGCCACGTGCGCGGCAACCGCATCGCGATGGTCTTCCAGGAGCCGATGACCTCGCTGAACCCGGTGCTGACGATCGGCGAGCAGCTGACCGAGGCGATCAAGCTGCACCTGCATCTCGACCAGCCGGAAGCCGACAAGCGGGCAACCGAGCTGCTGGAGATGGTGGGCATCCCGGAAGCGCCACAGCGCCTGAAGGACTACCCGCACCAGTTCTCCGGCGGCATGCGCCAGCGCGTGATGATCGCCATGGCGCTCTCCTGCAACCCCAAGCTGTTGCTCGCTGACGAGCCGACGACGGCGCTGGACGTGACCATCCAGGCACAGATCCTGGAGATCATGGCGCGCCTGTCCAAGGAGCTTGGCACTGCGGTGGTCGTCATCACCCACAACCTGGGTGTGGTGGCGCGCTACGCCGACCGCGTGAACGTCATGTACGCGGGCAAGATCGTGGAGTCGGGTTCGGCCTCGGACGTGTTCAAGAAGCCGCGCCACCCGTACACCCACGGCCTGATGGAGTCGGTGCCGCGTCTGGACGCGACCGAGCACAAGCGTCTCTTCGCGATCGAGGGTCAGCCTCCGCTGCTGGTGGAGCCGATTCCCGGTTGCTCATTTGAGCCGCGCTGCGCATGGCGCATCGACCGGTGCAAGACCGAAGCTCCTCCGCTGGAGCTGAAGGAAGAGAAGCACTGGGCTGCATGCTTGCGAAACCCAATGGTGGACGCGCAGACGGTCGTTCCGGCCGCGGCGCAGGCGTAAGGGGGCCACGAAGATGACCACGACGCAGGCTGCCGCCTCGGGCAAGCAGTTGGGTGAGCCGTTGCTTGAGGTGAAGAACCTCAAGATGTACTTCCCGATCACCGCGGGCGCGATCGTCCAGCGGAAGGTCGCGGACGTGAAGGCCGTCGATGACGTGTCGTTCACGGTGCACCGCGGCGAGACGCTGGGTCTGGTGGGTGAGTCCGGCTGTGGCAAGTCCACCACCGGCCGCGCCGTCCTTCAGCTGTACCGCCCGACGGCCGGCTCGGTGAACTTCGATGGCACGGAACTGACGGGGCTGAAGGGCAGCGCGCTGCGCTCCTTCCGGCGCCGGATGCAGATGGTGTTCCAGGATCCATACTCCTCGCTGAACCCGCGCATGAACGTGCGCAACATCATCGGCGAGCCGATGTCGATCCACGGTCTCCACAAGGGCTCCGAGCGTGACGACCGCATCGCGTACATCATGAACGCGGTCGGTCTGAACCCGTACTTCGCCAAGCGCTTCCCGCACGAGTTCTCCGGCGGTCAGCGCCAGCGCATCGGCATCGCCCGTGCGCTCGCGGTGGAGCCGGACTTCATCGTCTGTGACGAGCCGGTGTCCGCGCTTGACGTGTCGATCCAGGCGCAGGTCATCAACCTGCTGGAGGATCTCCAGCAGGAGTTCAACCTCACGTACCTGTTCATCGCGCACGACCTTGCGGTGGTGCGGCACATCTCCGACCGCGTGGCGGTGATGTACCTGGGCCACGTGGTGGAGCTGGCGGACTCGAACGAGCTGTACGAGAACCCGCTGCACCCGTACACCAAGGCGCTGCTCTCCGCCGTGCCGATCACCGACCCGGACCTGGAGCGGACGCGTGAGCGCATCATCCTGACGGGCGACGTGCCCTCGCCGCTGCGCCCGCCGGCGGGCTGCGTGTTCCACACGCGCTGCCCGATCGCCATCGACGAGTGCCGCGAGGAGATTCCCGCGTGGCGCGAGGCGACGCCGATGCACTGGGTGGCCTGCCACCGCGTCTAGGCTCGCACCGATTCAACTTCGCACGAGGCCCGGGTGTTCGCACCCGGGCCTCGTTGCATGATGCGAGGGCACGAGGAGACGACGGATGCGCAGACGCGTGGCGATGGTGGTGGTCGGGGTGCTGGCGCTGGTGGGCGCGGCGATGGGTCGCGCGGAGGCGCAGGGTGCGCCGCCTGTGGCCGTGACACTCTCAGTGCTCGCGGGTGGGCAGCGGTTCGCGTTCGCACCGGGGACGACCGGCGAGGCGGCGGTGGAGCTGCCTGCGGGCACGCCGGCGCTGCTGTCGGCGGCGATCGAGGGCAACCTGACGGCGCTGGGCCCGTACCGGCTGAACATCGGGCCCGCGACGGGGCGCGGGATCGCGATCGGCTGCAACACGCCCTGCACCACGACGCAGGTGCGCGTGGACGGCCGCAACGGCGACGACTTCGCCGTACGTGCAGTCGTACTGGGCGGAAGCGGGCAGCAGGTCGCGGCGTCGCCGGTGGTGCGCATCTCGTGGGGGCGTGTCAGCGGTGCCGCGCAGGACGCGGAGCGCGCCGTGGCGAGCCCGGCGGCCGACCCGGTGCGTGTGGGCGTCGTGCTGGTGATCGGCGTGCTGCTGGCCGCAGCGGTGATGCCGCTGTCCTTGCCAAAGCGGTCGTAGGGGCGTCGGAGGCGGTCACGCGCCGCTGCCCGTACCATGGGCGGGTGGAACAGCGACTCATCCGGAACTTCTCGATCATCGCGCACATCGACCACGGCAAGTCGACGCTGGCCGATCGCATGCTGGAGTCGACGGGCTCCGTGGCCGCGCGTGACATGCAGGAGCAGCTGCTCGACTCGATGGATCTCGAGCGCGAGAAGGGGATCACGATCAAGGCGCAGGCGGTGCGCATGGCGTATCGCGCGCGCGACGGCGTCGAGTACGAGCTGCACCTGATCGACACCCCGGGCCACGTCGACTTCGGGTACGAGGTGTCGCGCGCGCTCGCGGCGTGCGAGGGCGCGGTGCTCGTGGTGGATGCCACGAAGGGCATCCAGGCGCAGACGCTCGCGAACGTGTACCAGGCGATGGAGCTCGACCTCACGCTCATCCCCGTGGTGAACAAGGTCGATTTGCCGGCCGCCGAGCCGGAGCGGGTAGCCCAGGAGCTGGTCGATGTGATCGGCTTCGACCCGGACGACATCGTGTTCGCATCCGCGAAGAGCGGCATCGGCATCCAGGACATCCTGGAGGCCGTCGTGGAGCGCGTGCCGCCGCCGAGCGGCGATCCGGACGCGCCGACGCGCGCGCTCGTCTTCGACTCGAAGTATGACCAGTACAAGGGCGTGCTCGCGTACGTGCGGGTGGTGGACGGCGTCGTCGAGCCGGGGCGCACGCTGCGGATGATGCAGCAGGGGACGAAGTTCGAGCCGGTCGAGATCGGCTGCTTCCGCCCGACGCTCGACGTCGTGGGCCGACTCACGGCGGGCGAGGTGGGGTACATCGCGACGGGGCTGAAGTCGGTGACCGACAGCCGCGTGGGCGACACGGTAACGCTGGAGCGCGGCGGATCGACCGACGCGCTGCCGGGCTACCGGCCCGCAAAGGCGATGGTGTTCGCGGGGCTGTACCCGACCGACCCGAACCAGTACCCGGAGCTCCGCGACGCGCTGGAGCGGCTGACGCTGAACGACGCCTCGCTGTCGTGGGAGCCGGAATCCTCGGCGGCGCTGGGGTTCGGGTTCCGCTGCGGCTTCCTGGGCCTGCTGCACATGGAGATCATCCAGGAGCGGCTGGAGCGCGAGTTCGGCCTCGACCTCGTTGCGACGGCGCCCTCTGTGGCGTACCAGGTGACGCGCACGGACGGCACCGAGAGCGTGGTGGAGTCACCGGCAGACCTGCCGTCGCCGGATCACATCCGCGATGTGCGCGAGCCGTGGATGCAGCTCACCGTGACGAGCCCGGCACGCTACCTGGGGCCGATCATGGAGCTCGTCACCGGTCGCCGAGGGCGGTTCGACAAGGTCGATTACATCGACAAGACCGGGGATGCAGGCGACCAGCGCGTGGTCGCGGAGTACCACGCGCCGCTGTCGGAGATCCTGGTGGACTTCTACGACCAGTTGAAGTCGCGCACACAGGGGTACGCGAGCCTCGACTACCAGCTCGACGAGTACCGCACGGTGCGGGTGTCGAGGCTGGACGTGATGGTGAACGGCGACATCGTGGACGCGCTGTCCGCGATCGTGCCCACAGAGCAGGCGCAGGTGCAGGGCCGCAAGCTGGCGAGTGCGCTCAAGGAGCTCATCCCTCGGCAGCTGTTCGATGTCGCGATCCAGGCGGCGATCGGCGGGCGCATCGTGGCGCGAGAGACCGTGAAGGCGATGCGCAAGAACGTGCTCGCGAAGTGCTACGGCGGCGACGTGTCCCGCAAGCGCAAGCTGCTGGAGGCGCAGAAGGCCGGCAAGAAGCGCATGAAGATGCTCGGCTCCGTCGAGGTGCCGCAGGAAGCCTTCATGGCCGTGCTGAAGCTGAGGGACTGACCTCGGAGGCCCGCGTCGCGTCTACGCCCGGTAGGCGTGCGTGACGCGCAGCGACCATTCGAGCGACGTGATCTGTGGGCCGTCGGCGACCTCCACCAGCAGCGTGTGGAGGCCGGCACGCGCGGGTCGAAGTCCGAGGTCGTACCGCGCCTCAATGCGCCTGCCGTCTTCGGCACGCTCGACGCTGCGCGCGATGAGCCGCGCGGTCGCGTATGCCGTCGCGCCACTCTCCTCGGCGTGGGTCACAAACAGCCAGGGGACTCGATGGGTCGCGGCGTCGTCGCCCGGGTCGGGCACGAACACGGCAGCGAGGGCGAGCGAGCAGTCGCCCGGCAGCAGCCGCAGCGCGACGGCGCCATCGAACGGCATCGTCGTCACGGCACGATCCGGGTCGTGCTCGGTGTAGGTCAGCACATCGAGGGCTTCGAGTCGCATCGCCGGAGGCTACCACTCGACCATCGCCACCGGCGTCCTCGACCTGCTGTACGCTGCGCCGAACCTTCGACAGCCTCGACCGTGCGAGAGCGGGGACGCGATGTACGTGATCCGGACGGAGATGACGGTGCTCACCACGCGCGCCGTCGAGTTTCAGCGGCAGGACGACGCGCGTCTGGAGTTCCTGCGCGCGCAGCCGGGGTTCGTGGGCGAGCTGCTGCTGAACTCCCTCGGCTACCCGGTCATGCAGTACTCGCCGATGTACTTCCACGACACGCGCTACGTGCTGTTCACGCACTGGGAGAGCGCCGAGGCCGCCTCGGCGTGCTTCGGCGGCGGGCTGTGGGGCGAGTTCGAGCAGCTGCACCCCAGCGAGGCGCTGTACGCGCCGGAGCGCACGACGGCGTACCACCTGCTCGATGAGCAGTGGCGGCACGGGGATGCCCGCTTCGCGTGGACGTTCGAGGTGCGACAGGGCGAGCGCGGCACGAGCCGCGCCGAGATCGAGAGCCTGGTCGCGCACTACCGCGAGTCGTTCGGGCTGCTGGTGCGCGGGCAGCTGCTGCAGCAGGCGGACGACCCCTCGGCGTACCTGGTGGTGCTGCTGCTGATCGGACAGACCGACGACTTCCCGCCGGGCCTCGAAGTCCCCGAGGTCGCGCGGTTCTTCGCGCCGTGGCAGGCCGAGGACGCGGCGATCGAGGAGCTGGCGCCGGAGGGGCTGCAGGTCGTGCAGTTCGTAGCGCCGAATCAGCCGTTCAGCGTCCGGCAGTAGCGCGAGCCATCACGCCTCGACGGTGCGGTGGTAGAGGCGCGTCGTGAACGCGGGCTCGAAGCCGAGGCGGCGGTAGAGATCCTTCGCCGTCTGGTCGGCGCGGGTCAGCAGGCAGAGCGTCGTCGCCCCCGCAGTGCGCGCCTCGGCGTCGGCACGGAGCAGCAGCGCGGTCGCGAGGCCGCGGTGGCGATGCTCCGGGCGCACGAACAGCGTCTCGAGGTTCGCGAGCACACCCTTCACCCGGTACGCGAGCCGGCCGACCGGCAGTCCATCCTCGAACGCGACGAGGTGGGTGTACGCGTCGCCACGCCGCTGCTCCAGCGCCCACCACTCGCGCCAGACGTCGGTCTCATCGACTTCCACGAGCGCGGCGAGGTCGGCGCTGTCGTGCGGGACCGTGCGGATGTCGACCTCGGATGTGGCGCCGCGCAGCGGGGCGTCGGTCGCCAGCACGAGGTTTGTCGTGCACTCGTAGCCGTCGGCGAGCAGTCGCGCCTCGATCGGCGGGGGCGTGAACCAGTCGGTCACGACGGCGCGGAAGCCGAGGTCGCCGTAGTGGTCATCAAGGGCCGCCATGAACGCCTCGATGTCGTCCTCCGCGCCGTGGCGCACACGCCGTACGTGGTTCGCGAGGTGGCGCGTGGGAGCGTCGGCGTTGCGCAGGAACATCGACCCGCAGCGATCCACGGCGTCGGTGGCGAGGAGCGCGTAGTCATCGAGCATCGCCTGGATCCACGCGAGCTGCGTCGTGCTGAACTGCATCCGGGCTACGCCGGGCCGCGCGTGCTGGGGATGCCGGGCTGGCCGGGCTGCGCAGGCGGGAGCGCGCGACACGCGGGCTCGGCATCGAGCGCCGCGACGACGTCGGGCGGGAGTGCCTGCGCGGCGGCGGCGAGGTTCTGCGCGCTGGAGTCGCGGCGGAAGCGCACCTGCGCGTTGGCCAGCACGAACTGCTGCGCGTTCGTCGCCTTCGCGATCGCGTCGAGCTGCTCGCGGGTGCTCGCGGCCTCCTCCTCGGCGTCGCGCAGGCGCGCCTCGTGGAAGGTGCGCGCTGCCTCGGGCGGGGTGATCGCCTTGAGCGCCTTCGCGACCTCGGTGGCGGCGGCGATCTGTGCCTTGCCGATGCGGTCGGCGCGCTGCTTGCGCGCCTCGATGTCGAGGGTGTTGGGGTCGAGGTTGTCGAAGGCGGGCGTGAGCGTCTCGGCGTACTTCGCCTCGGCGGCGCAGAAGCGCTGCGCCCAGCCGGGGGCGTCCAGCGCGTTCGCACGGGTGCGCACCTGCATGATGAGCACGACCGCTGCCGCGACCGCGGCGAGCACGATCAGCCCGACCCCACCGATCGCAAACTGCATGGAGCGATGCACGGCGGGCTCCCTCCGGTGCGGTCGCGTGGGGCGGTTGAGCATCGATTGTGCCATTATCGGCGAAAGCCCGCGCGCCACCTCGGCGGCGGCGAGCAGGGGAGGGCCGAGTGTCGAAGCAGGTGGTCACGCCTCGCATCCGCGGGTTCATCGCCACGAACGCGCACCCGGACGGCTGCGCCCAGAACGTACAGAACCTGTGGGCGCACGCCCGCACGACCAGCACCGGCGGCAAGCTGGACAACGT
>Ga0172380_10004308_pt1 | contig 18414 bp, 18 predicted proteins | sample Leawe162metaG_FD_119747 | JGI IMG/M metagenome (GOLD analysis project Ga0172380, IMG submission 119747) | Leachate microbial communities from a municipal landfill in Southern Ontario, Canada - Leachate well 162 metaG | ecosystem: Engineered > Solid waste > Landfill > Unclassified | place... | reverse complement strand
TGCAGTGCGCAGGGACGAACGCAGACTCATGTTATGGGAACGCTGCTTGATCGCCTGACGGGCGCGCTTACGCGCTTGTGCACTGTTTGCCATGAATGTTGTTCCAGCCGGTCACGAAAGCCGAGCATTATAGGGAGCTTTTATATCCGATGCAAGCGCGTATTGCAGCTTGCGTTCTACACTCCCAGGTAGCGGTGCCAGAGTTCCGGCTGGGCGGTCAATTGAGCCGAATCTCCCTGCCACTGAATGCGTCCACGCTCGATGATGTAATGCCGGTCGGCTATTTCGACCAGGGCTTTGACGTATTTGTCGATTACCAGCAGCGCCAGGCCGGCCTGGTTGAGTGCGACCAGGCAACGCCAGATTTCCTGCCGCACCAGCGGCGCCAGACCTTCGGTGGCCTCGTCAAGTATCATCAAATACGGGTTGGTCATGAGCACCCGGCCGATGGCCAGCATCTGTTGCTCGCCGCCGGAGAGCTGGTTGCCCATGTTGTGCTGACGCTGCTGCAGACTCGGGAAAAATTCAAACACCCGCTCCAGCACCCACGGATTCGGGTTGGCGCTGCGGTTCGAGGCCCAGGCCTGGAGGTTTTCCCGAACCGTCAGGTTGGGAAATATCTGGCGGCCTTCGGGCACCAGGCCGATGCCGGCCCGGCCGATGCGATCCGCACCCTGGCCGAGGATCGACTTGCCGAAGAATTTCACGTCGCCGCGCGAGGCGGGCAGCAGCCCAACAATTGAGCGGACCGTGGTGGTCTTGCCCATGCCATTGCGGCCGAGCAGCGTCACCATTTCTCCGGACTTGATCTTCAGGTCCACTCCGAACAGTGCCTGGCTCCTGCCGTAGCAGGCTTCCAGTCCCTCGATTTCGAGCACGCTACTCAAGCGATTTCCTCCTCGCCGAGGTAGGCCAGTTTGACTTCGGCATTGTTGCGGATTGAATCAACCGATCCGCTGGCAATGATGCGCCCCGACATCAGCACGGAGATGCGATCGGCAAGACGGAACACCGCGTCCATGTCATGCTCAACAAGCAGTATGGCGTATTGCGCTTTGATGCTCTCGATCAATTCCACCATGCGTTGAGAATCCTCCGCCCCCAAACCCGCCATCGGTTCGTCGAGCAGCAAGAGTTTCGGCTGTGTCGCCAGGGCCAGCGCCAGTTCCAGCTGGCGGTGCTCGCCGTGGCCAAGCGTTGCCGCGGGGCTTTCGCCATGCGCATCCAGACCGGTCCGGGCGAGAATCTCCAGGGCAGACGCATACAGCGACGATTCCGCTTTGACAGGGTGCCAAAAGCGAAAACTCGAACCGCTGCGGGCCTGGATCGCCATGGCCACATTGTCCAGAACCGTGAATGCAGGAAAGATGCTGGTGATCTGGAAAGAGCGCGACAAACCGATTTGCGCGCGCCGATAGGCAGGCCAGCGCGTGATGTCGTGGCCGGCAAAGACGATGCGGCCATCATCGGGAGCGAGACTGCCGCTGATCTGCGCGATCAGGGTGGTCTTGCCGGCGCCGTTGGGGCCGATCAGGGCGTGCAATTCTCCCGCCGTCACCGATAGATCGACGTTGTCGGTGACCACCAGGCCGCCGAAGAGTTTTTTCAGGCCGGATATTTCCAGCATGCTCATGCCCTGAAAATGCCTGCCAGACCGCGTGGGGCAAAGAACACCACGGCCAGCAGGATGACGCCCAGCAAGATTTGCCAGTGCGGAAGAAAGTTTGGCAGGATCTCTTCCAGCAGCAGCAGGGCCGCAGCGCCAGCCAGCCCGCCCCAGAGCCGGCCAAGCCCGCCCAGGATGACCATCACCAGCACTACGCCGGACTGTTCCCAGTGCATCATGTTGGGGCTGACGAAATTGTTGAGGTTGCCCATCAGCGCACCCGCCAGCCCGGCCATCGCGCCAGCCAGGATGAAGGCGACCAGCTTGAAGCGGAATACCGCGAAGCCAAGCGATTCCATGCGCAGCTCGTTATCCTTGATGCCGCGCAGCACCTTGCCGAAGCGCGCCCGGTCGAGCCGGCCGAGCAGCAGCAAGGCCACGGCAAACAAGGCCAGCACCACATAGTAGAAAACCACATCTGCGCCGAGATCGATCCCCGGCAGAGTCGATCGCTTCGTCAGAGACATGCCGTCGTCGCCGCCGTAACTCTTCAGCGAAAGAAACACGTAGAACAGCATCTGGGCAAAGGCCAGCGTGCTCATGATGAAATACACGCCCTTGGTGCGCAGGCAGATTGCCCCGATGAACGCTGCCAGCAAGGCGCCGACGAGCATCGCCAGTGGCCAGCTCAGCAATGCGCTTTCGGCCGGCGTGCCGCCCCATTCACGGGCAAGGATGGCGACGGTATAGGCGCCGGCGCCAAAAAAGGCCGCATGCCCCAGGCTCACCATGCCGCCCGTGCCGACCAGCAGGTTCAGGCTGGAGGCGAGCAAGGCCATGATCATGATGCGGGTCGCAAAGCTCACATAAAAGTCGAAGCCGAACCATCCGAGTAGTTGCGGCAGCAGCAGCGCTGCCGCAAGCAAGGCCAGCGGCCAGTAGGCGAACCAGCGGGAATATTGGGCTGGCATGGTCATGCGCGGGACGGGAAAAGCCCCTGCGGCTTCCACAGCAGCACCAGGATCATCAGGATGTATATCGAGATGGCCGCCAGCGAAGGACCGGCGGCGTCCGCCAGGGCAGGTGGCAGGAACTGGCGCAGCGTGAGCGGCACGAAGGCGCGACCGAAGGTATCCACGACACCGACCAGCAAAGCGCCGACGAAGGCGCCGCGCACCGAGCCGATGCCGCCGATCACCACCACCACGAAGGCCAGGATCAGGATGTTCTCGCCCATGCCGACTTGCACTGCCAGCAGGGGACCAAGCATGGCGCCAGCAAGCGCACAGAGCGCGGCGCCGACGCCGAAGAGGGCTGTGAACAAGCGCTGGATATTGGTACCCATGGCCGTGGCCATGGCGCGGTTGGAGGCGCCGGCACGCACCAGCATGCCGATCCGGGTTCGTCCGATCAACAGATAGAGGAGTGCGGCCACCAGCAGGCCGACTGCGATGATGGCCAGGCGAAACGCCGAATAGGACAATCCTGGCAGGAGTTGTACCGAGCCCGACAAGGCGGCCGGCACATTGAAGCTTAACGGCTGCACGCCCCAGATGGCGCGTGTGGCTTCGTTGGCGATGAGGATCAGGGCGAAGGTGGCAAGCACCTGACTCAGATGGTCGCGTCGGTAGAGATGGCGCAGTACAGTCAATTCGAGCAGCATGCCGATCAGGGCAGTGGCACACAAGGCGAGTGCGACGCCGGAAAGGAACGAGTCAGTGGCTTGGGTCAGCGTGGCTGCCAGATAGGCGCCGAGCATGTAAAGCGACCCATGCGCCAGGTTGATGAGGTCCATGATGCCGAACACCAGGGTCAGCCCGGCCGCCAGCAAAAACAGCATCAGACCGAATTGCAGACCGTTCAGGCACTGCTCGGCGAATAAGAGCCCGCTCATCAATACGTCAGTCAATAGCCCGGCGCGACGGCGCCGGGCGGGAGACAGTTACATCTTGCAGGCCGATACGTAGGCATCGGGATGATCGGTAAAGATCGTGGCGACGGTCTTGTTGACGAAACGCCCCTTGTCGTCCTTGACCACCTGGCGCAGGTAGTAGTTCTGTATCGGGAAGTGGTTCTTGTTGAACTTGAAGGGGCCGCGCACCGACTTGAAGTTGGCTGCCTCGAGCGCCTTGCGCAGGGCTTCCTTGTCCTCGACCTTGCCCTTCACGTCGCGCACGGCGGCATCGATCAGCATCAGTGCGTCATAGCCCTGGGAGGCGAACTCGTTGGGCAGGCGGTTGTATTTCTTTTCAAAATCGGCGACGAATTTCTTGTTCTGAGGATTGTCGATGTCGAGGTTCCAGTGGGCGGCATTGAGGGCGCCGAGGGTGGGTTCACCCACTGCGGCCAGCGTGTCCTGGTCAAAGGACCAACCGGTGCCGAACAACGGGAATTCCTTGTTTAGACCGGCCTGGTGGTACTGTTTGATGAAATTCACGCCCATGCCGCCGGGCAGGAAGAAGAACACCGCATCAGGCTTGGCTGCGCGCAACTGAGAAAGCTCCACTGCGTAATCAAGCTGACCGAGCTTGGTGTAGACCTCGCCGGCATAACCGCCCTTGTAGAAGCGCTTGAAGCCATTCACCACGTCCTTGCCGCCGGGATAATTCGGCGCAATCACGAAGACATTCTTATAACCCTTGTCGTTCATGTTTTTGCCGGTCGCCTCGGAGTAGCTGTCGCTGACCCAGGCCGCGGCAAAAAACAACGGATTGCATCGTTCGCCGGCCAGGTCCGATGGTCCGGTATTGGTGCTGATGAGATAGGTCTGCGCCTGGAACACCGGCTGTTCGATGGCCTGCATGATGTTCTGGAAGACGACGCCAGTGACGAAATCGACCTTGTCGCGCTTGGTCATCTTGTCAGCCAGCTGCTTTGCGACATCCGGTTTCTGCTGGTCGTCCTCGACGATCAACTCGACCGGCAGGCCACCCACCTTGCCGCCGGTATGTTCGAGCGCCAGGTTGAAGCCGTCGCGAATCGCGGCGCCCAGTACGCCACCTGGGCCCGACAGGGTGCTGATGAAGCCGATTTTAATTTTGTCGGCCGCCTGGGCCGGCAAGGTCAAGGCTCCCAGTAACGCGAGCCACAGTAACTGTTTTTTCATGCTTTCCTCCTGAAGTGAATTGAATCTTTCATGCAAATCATTACAGCCTGATCCCTATTTCCTGCATTCTTCGATATCGTAATTGCCGAGATCGACCTGTTTGAAACTGACGCGCTCAAACCGCCCACTGTTGCGTTCATGGAAAGGAACCAGGGCATCCATGCCGATCTTGGTGATGGTGCCGCCTTTGCCATCCACATTGAGGTTCACCATCGGATTCAGGATGTGCCCTTCTTCCCTCGGCAGGATGAGCAGGTCGGCATCGGCATTAAAACGGGTCGTCAGGGCCCAGTCAACATCGATCGGATCGAAAATATTCACGTCGGTATCGACCACGACCACGCGTTGCAAGGATTTGAAAGCTTTGAACGTTGCACGGATGACTTCCTGGCCGAGACCGGTACGGGTGTTCTCCACCTGCACCACCGCCTCGTAGAAGCCGCAGCCACCCGGCGGCAGGAACACCGCCCGCACTTCGGGGATCTGGCCGTTGACGGCGCGAAAAATTGCCGCCTCGGCAGTAAAGCCGACGGCATTCCAGACTTCCTGCCCGGACAGCAGGGTATGAAATACCGGTTTTTCGCGGCGCGTGATGGCCTTGACCCGCATTACCCAGCGCCTGGCACGCTCGCCGTAATAACCCGTGACCTCGCCGAATGGCGCCTCGTCTTCGCGAACGCCGGGAAGGATTTCCGCTTCGATGACCCATTGGGCATCGGCGTATGCGGGTACATCAACACTCTGCGCCTGCATCATGTCGATCGGGCGGCCGATCAGATGATGGGCAATCGATCCCTTGCCGTCGCCGAGCCGGGGCAGGCAGGAAACGAACCAGGGTGCCAGGCCGAGCCCGTTGTTGATGGTCACGGGAAGAACCTCTCCGCGCTGTTCGGCGATCTCGACATATTCACCCAGGTGACGACCGGGATCGATGAGGAAGGAGAAGCGGTCGTGCCGGGTCACCATCAGGCGGTGAATCGACACATTCGGCTGGCCGGTGGCGGGATTGCGCGCAATCACCAGTGATGAGTCAATATACTTGCCACCATCCTTCAGGGCATGGACGGGTATCGGCAGCTGGGCCAGATTCACCGTCTGCTCTACAACCTGGTTGGCCGGCCCGTGCTTCAGCAGAGGCGACTGCAGAGCCAGCTTGTCGTTTTGCCAGGCGCCAATCGCATCGGCGATGACGAAAGGCACTTGCTGCGGCGCCATGCCGAAGAGCGATCCGACAATTGCGCGATTCCACAACAAGCCAACCAGGACCGGGTGGGCGCTGCCCCTGACGCGTTCGAAGAGCACGCAGCGCGAGCCTTCGAAACGCTTGGCGATACCCGCCAGCTCATGCTGCGGATCCACTTCGGTTTTGACGCGCAGCAGATTGCCCGTTGCTTCCAGATGGTCGATGCAGGCACCCAGATCCACCAGACGCCGTGCCGTTGTATCTGAGATTGCCGCTGTTGCCTGCGTTTCACTCATGCTGCCTGGTACCTCCCTCGCAAGAACTGCCGGATCAAATCAGATCATATTGTCCCGTGGGACGCGGATCGGGAGCACACACCACGCAATTTCTACCCGCTCTCTTCGCCGAATAGACTGCAGCCTCGGAGCGACTAACCAGAGCTAGTGCATCCGCGTCTTCAGGCGCCAGTGTTGCGATGCCTATGCTTACCTTGATGCTGATTTTATCATTGCCGGTGTCGAGCAAAATCTGGCCCACGCTCTCCCGGATTCTCTGCGCCAGGCTGGCAGCTTCAGCGGTTGATGTTTCCGGCATGATGACGGCGAATTCTTCGCCGCCATATCTGCCGAAGAAGTCGGTGCCGCGCAGGACGCTCTGTGTTGCCTGGGCAACCTGCTTGAGGACCTCGTCTCCCCATTGAGATCCGAACTGGTCATTGATTTCCCTGAAGCGGTCCAGGTCCAGCATCAGCAGCGACAAGGGACGGTCATAGCGTTGCGCACGCAGCACTTCGCTGGTGGCAAAGTGCAGCAGACTGCGGCGATTGGCCACATTGGTGAGGGCATCGGCGGGCGCCTCGCTGATAAGTTTCAAATGGTTTTCTTCGACAAGCCGGAAATAAGCCAGAGCCTGCATGGCGACGACCATCATGAACAGCGTCAGGGTCAATGCCACCAGACATGCATAAGTCGCATATTCGCGGGAGGGCAAGAGCATGTCCTCCATGTCGGCGGCGACCACGGTGACCAGGGGATAATCCTGGATAGCCGCATAACTGAGCAAACTTTCACCGCCCTCGGCATCCCCGGCCTTGATGATGTCGCCACGCGGCTTTTCCTTGATCAGGGTACTGATCAGCGCACCTGTCGGGATTGATTTGCCGATCATGTTTTCCAGCAAGGGGGCCCTGGCCATCAGGGTGCCATCTTGACGGAGCAAGGTGATCGTACCATTGGGCTTGTCGCGGGTGCTCTCGAATAACTCGCCAAAGGTATGCAGTGAAACAATCCCGGCGATCACGGACATGCCATGCGGCTTGCTGCGAAGCGGGAGGGAGATCGGGACGACCCAGCGCTTGAGCACTGGCGTCAGAAAAGGCGCGCCGATGAAAACCTTCCCTTCCTTCTGGGTGCTTGCCGCAAGGAAGAAATCGTTTTGCGCCACATTGCCCAGGGGCGCATCGGATTTAGACTGGGGGAAATAGATGCCGCCATTTTCATCGTAGAGACGAATATCGATCTGCTGTTTGGTCTTCTCGCGGAATGCAGCCAGCATGTGCGAAAAATCTTCATCAAAGCGCAAGTCGCTTTCGGGATTCTTGCTGCTCCACTGGTCGGCATTGCCGAGGAAAACCTCGATGACCTTGAAATAGTTCTGCACTTGCAGGGAGACCACGTTGTTGACTCTGTCGAGTACCTGCCGTCTCTCCTCGACAAGAGCTTGGCGCTTGTCCAGAACCAGAAAAGCCGTGATTGACCATACGGCCAGGATTCCGAGCAGGGCAGATGCGAGGACCAGAGCGGCAGTTTTTTTGGCCCTGCGCCTTCCCGTGGTCGGCCAAAGTGTGCTGATGCGCATGGAGCGGAACCCTATCGACAGGCCGCCGATATTACAGGATCGACCCCGATAAAGGAATGAGACTGGCAGAACGCCTATGCAACCGGCCTACTACCCTGGCATCAACTGCGGGCACTGGTGCCCGCCCCTGTTTCTGGGGTGCTAGCACCCTAAAATCAACTTCGGGCACTAGACGTTGATGTCGATGACGATGCCCATCGTCTGCCCTCGCTGGTAGAGGACGGGTTGCCTTTCGGGGGCATCACCCTGGGTGCGTTTTTTCTTGTTTTTCTGATGGGCCTTACCCTGCTTGGCCTTGTCGTCTTGCCGCAAGCTGACCTTCAACACACCCATGCTGGAAATTGCCGAGTCGATCGCCATATCTCGCTCCGTTCGTGCCGCGAAACAGCTACACCTGCCGGACAACTATGTCGATGCTGCCAAGAGCGCCTGCTGATTGGGGTTTACGGCAGTTACGCGGGGAAGCTTGAGGCAGCGTCTTACATCTGTTTGAACAAATGCGAAAACGGCCGGCTGACGATGAGGTTTTCCTTGCGGCCCCTGACCTTGACGCTGGCCTGTCCATGCATGTCGCGTGTCACCGTATCTATCGCGAGGGCATTCACCACGGTTGAACGGTGGATCTGCCAGAATTTTTCCGGATCGAGCCCAACGATCAATTCCTTGATCGGCGTCCGGATCAGGGCATCGAGTTCCTTTGTCGCCACCAGCGTGTATTTTTCGTCGGATTGAAAAAACAGCACCTCATCCACCGGGATCAGACGCAAATTGCTGCCGATGCTGGCCTTGATCCACTTCAAACGTTCCCGCGGCGGATCCAGTTTCGCGGCGAGTTGCGCCAGGAGTGCTTCGAGATTCGCGACGGGCGGGCTTGCCGCGGCCTTGGCCAGGCGTTCCTGAACGCGCGTGATGGTTGCCGCCAGGCGTTCGTCGCTATAGGGCTTGAGCACGTAGTCGATGGCACCGGTCTCGAAGGCCTCGATGGCGTATTGGTCGAAGGCGGTCACAAACACGATGTGGCAGGGCAAGTCGTGCTCGCGCGCCACCTGCCGGGCCACTTCAACGCCGCTCATTTCCGGCATCTGAATATCGAGGAAGGCCAGCGTCGGGCGATACGCCAGAATTGCCGCCAGAGCGGTTTCCCCATCGGCGGCTTCGGCCTGAATCTGCAGATCGGGCCAAAGCTTGCCGAGTTTGGCCTTGAGTTGCGCGCGAAGGATGGGTTCATCTTCGGCGATCACCGCCGACACGGCTTGAGCTTCAGTGTGCTTCATCATTGTTTCCCGCAGAGTTGCCCGTCTTTTCCATGTTGCGAGTTTTGCGCTTGCGAACGACCCAATAGACCAGCAAGCCCAGCAGGATCAGTGGCGCCAAGGCCGGGAAAATGGAAATTAGGATCACCATCGGGATGAATATCAGCAATCCCGCGAACAAAACCCCGAGGCCGTAAATCAGCGCCACGATGCCAAACAGCATCAGGGCGACGGCAGCAAATACTGCCAGTAGCCCCAGCGAACTGAGCGCCATGCCTTCGATCCCATGAAGCTCCAGGTTGCCGAGCTGAATGGGAACTGCGCCTGCGAATATGGCTGCAAGCGCTATCCCGAATGCAACAGCCAGCAGCACCATGAGCGCGATGAATGTGGATGAGATGATCTTGCCCCAGACCGCATGCGTTCTGGCCAGGACCGACCAGAGCTTTGCGCCCCTCCTTGGTGCGGCAGGTGGCGTTGCCAGATCCTGTTGCTCTGCCGACGGTAAGGCTTCGGACGACGAAGGCAGTATTGCGGTTGCCGGTATTTCTATTGTGGCCACTACGCCGCGCGGCGGGTTGTCCGAGATGCTGAAGCTTGCCGTGGTGCCATACAAAGCCGCGAGCCGCTCGCGCAAATTCGTCAGGCCGACGCCGCCGCCCAATACCTCCTCGCCTTGTTTGAAACCGCGCCCGGTATCCTTGACGCTCACTGATAGTCTGCCGTCCTTCACGCTGGCGATGATGTCGATCTGTCCGCCTTCGCGCTGAGGCTCCAGGCCGTGCTTAATCGCGTTCTCCACCAGCGAAGGCAGCATCAGCGGCGGGAAGGCCAGCGTCTTGGCCGCCGCGTCGACCGCTACCGTGAAACTGAGCCGTTCTCCCATGCGCATCTTGAGGATGTTCAGGTAAGCCTGGACCAATTCCACTTCCTGCCCAACGGTTGAAACGTTTTCACGCATCTTGGGCAAGGCTGCACGCAGATACTGAATCAGGTGTCCAACCATGGCATGGGCGGCGACCGGGTCCACTTCGGTCAATGCCTGGACATTGGCCAGCGTGTTGTAGAGAAAATGCGGTTCGACCTGGGCCTGCAGGGCTTGCAGTTTGGCTTCGGTGATTTGCCGATTGACGTTGTGGTGTTCGGCTTCGATCTTCTTGACCTCCGCCAGGTCTTGCGAGCTTCGCGCCCGATCGATGAAGAACTTGGCTACCAGGGCCATCATGAACAAGGGTACGAACAGCAGAATCAGCGAGGCGCCGATGCCGATGTGCACCAGGTCGCTGGCTACCTTGTTGTGAATGTCCTTTCGCAATTCTTCTGGCAACTGAGCAGGCGATGGCGGTGGCCGCTGCGATGATTGCGGCTTGACGTTCCCCGCAGCATCGGCTGACGGTTGATCCTTGCTGGGAATGATGTCGATCGGGATGTCGCCATCCTTGAGTTTTGCCAGAGCCTGGTCGCGCTTTTTCTTGGCTTTTTCCTCGGCATTTCTGGCGGACTTGAGCGCTTGATCGAGCGAGTCTGGCCATTCTTCCACGGGAACCTTGGCATCTTTCAGCGCCTGCCTGACTTCCTGCTGTTTTTCCTCGATCTTCTCGCGTGCTTCAACGGCCGCGTCGTAGGCTTCCTGGGCCGCCTCGCGGGCGGCTTCGCGGAGGGCGCGGCGGGCTTCGCGGAGCGCCTCACGTTGCGGCGAGTCAGCGCCGCCGAGTTCGTTATCAATTTCCTTGCGCGCCCGGGCAATCTCGCGAATCGCCCGATCCAGTTCGGCTTTGTGGGCGGGGTCCTGGCTGCGCTGGTGGATCGCTGTCACCGCTTCTTCGGCCACTCCCAGCACGCTCTTGCCGAATGAAGAATCGATCTCGCGCTGGATTGCGCGTTTTTGCTCCGGCGTGTCCCCGCTGCCCTGCAACTGTATGACCTTGAACGGCGTGGTGAACAAGCCAAGCAGCGCCAGGGCGGTCAGGCCGACCAGGATCAGCGCCCACCAGGGCGTGCGATGCAGAAAACTGCTCAGGGCTGCAAACATGTCTTATCCGTATCCATGGCGAGAATTATCACATTGACAAGTGCCCGCTTCTGTTTCTAGGGTGCCAGTGCCCGCTTCTGTTTCTAGGGTACTAGCCTATGCTTCCCCATGGCGGCCGGCAAGCGACCCAGGATGGAATGCGGATTCGGCGGTTTGAACGAGCAAACGGATTTCAATAGGCGTAAGATGTTGCCGTACGCAGAGGGCAATGCTCGAAATTTGCAGAGGGAGAATAAACCATGGCGATCAATGCAGTGTCCACCAGTGCTGGCGCAGCTACCCAATTGACCCGCTCGCAACAGCAACCGAATCAGGCTCAACCCGTTGCCCAGGCAAAGCACGCGCAGCCCAAAGAAGCGGCTGCGCCCACCCAACAGCCCCAGCCCGTCGTCAATGCCCAAGGGCAAATGATCGGCCAGAGGATCAATACCAAGGCATAAAGGCTTTGCGGCATTGATCGCGACGCTGTTTCAACGCGGTCAGCCATTGCCGCCACCCGGCCGCTCAGTTGGACGATTCGCTGGACAATTTGCCGGACAACTCTCGGAAGACTCCCTTGGCAAAAAAACCACCGGATGAATGGCTTAAGCTCGGCAACAACCTGGCCTACTGGTACCCCGACAACAGCGGTTTCGATGTCCTGAACAGCAAGTTTGTCTGCTCAAGGTGCAAGTCAGAAAGTCTTTTTGAGCTGGCTTGCCGTTGCGGCGACAATCACTGGTATCTCGGCAGCGGCATGGGGCAACCCAGCATCGTCTGCCAAGCCTGTCAGGACGCGCTGAAATCCTGGTCCTGTCCGCGCTGCGGTGCCAGCCAGTCGATCTGGAAAGCCTTTTACGTGAATTTGACCCGCTACACGCTGCAGAAACGGGAAGACGTTCCGCGCCACCTGTACCGGATCGCCTGAAGCTACAAGCTGCAACTCGGCCTGCGGCTCAGGCCATCAAATCCTTGAGCAGTCCATCGACTTCCTTTTGCGACATGCGTTGCTCTTCGGTTGGTCCGCCGCCCTCGACCACGATGATGGCGCCAACCAGGGCTTTCATCGCTTTGCGTAGGGCCTGGCCGGCAAGGTCCTGGAATTCCTGGGCGACAATGATATTGGTCAGGTGACCGCTGATGTCGCGCAAGGCTTCGTCAAGCTCCTTGCGGTTCCAGTCCTTGCCCAGGGTGTCGCGCGCGGCGACCACCAGCTGCTTGGCGCTTTCGGCTTCGAGCAGGGACTTGTTGGCGGCATCCGCCGTCATGCGCTCGACACTGCCCAGAATCGCCGAAACTTCCTTGGGGTTGCCCGCCGTGTTCTTGCCCAAGCCCTTGGCGGCCTTGTTCAATTCCTTGGCCAGAGACTTGAGTTCGGTCAATACCTGGCCGGTTGCTTGCGCCGGCTTCTTCGCCAATGCGCTGCGCGTGCCGGTTTTTTTTGCCACGTTCTTCCTTGCTACGTGCTGCGGGGCAGGTTTCGCGCCCTTTTTCGCCGTGCTCATGTGACCCCCTGAAGTTTGCTTTCCGAATCCAATTACCGCCAGTATAGGAGGAGTTCCAGGGTAAAAATAGACTAAACGGGGATTTCCGGCTTTGTTCCGGACAATGCGACAGTCGAAACAAGCTCAGTATTTTGGTCAGCACCTCATCTGAACCAGTCCCATATTTCGGAGCAAAAAATGATTATCGAGTCGGTGGAGCTTGTCGCTCTGCCCAATGCACCTTCCTATCAAAACAAGATCTACCGGGCGCATCTGGACACGGGCGAAGCGATCGACCTGTTCCAGCAGCATTGGGATGTATTGCTGCCGCCCGAATCGCTGGTGGGGCTGACTCCGGAGCAAGCGCGCAAGAAGCGCAACGACAAGATGCTGGCGGTAGCCGAGGGCTACCATTGAAACTCAATCGACGATTTTGTTGATCGGTAGTTCTATGATGCCGCGCGCACCGACTTCATAAAGGCGCGGGATCAATTCGCGCACGAGTTTTTCCTCAACCACGGTACTCAGTTCCACCCAGTCCTGATCGGCCAGCGTCGACACTGTCGGCGTCGCCAGTGCCGGCAAAATCCTGAGCACTTCCCCGACCCGCGCCTGGGGCACATTCATCGAGAGCAGCACGCGTGTTGCGGCGGCAATGGCGCCTTTCAGCATCATCAACAGGCGCTCGATCTTGGCGGCTTTCCAGTTTTGTTTGAGCGCTTCGTGGCAGGCGATGAAGCGTGGCGTGCTTTCCAGCACTACATGCATGACCTTGAGGTGGTTGGCACGCAATGATGACCCGGTTTCCGAGACATCGACGATCGCATCGGCCAGGATGGGCGGCTTGACTTCGGTGGCGCCCCAGGAAAATTCCACTTGGGCGTTGATCTTGTGCTGCGCCAGAAAGCGCCGGGTCATGCCCACTGCCTCGGTGGCGATGCGGCGTCCTTCCAGATCCTGCACCGTGCGGAAAGGCGAATCCTCCTTTGCCGCCATGACCCAGCGCACCACACCATAATTCGGCCAGGGCGCCTTGAGGTCGGCGAGTTCGGCGACGTCTTCGCCGTTCTCCCTGATCCAGTCGAGCCCGGTAATGGCGCAGTCGAGGATACCCTGACCGACATAGCGTGACATCTCCTGCGGACGGATCAGGATGCATTCGATTTCAGGGTCATCGATGTCCGGGTAGTAGGAACGTCCGGAAATGCGCAGGTCGTAACCGGCGCGCACGAACAGCTTCTGCGTGGTTTCCTGCAGACTGCCCTTGGGGATGCCGAGGCGCAGTTTGTTCTGGGTCATTTGTTTACTCCACTGCTGTCAATAAGTGCGCCGTTGCGTGCGGCGATCACCTCGGCAATCATCGACAAGGCGATTTCCGGCGGCGTGTGGCTGCCGATCGGAATGCCGGCCGGGGCTCGCAAACGGGCAATCTGTTCCGGTGTCAGGTCGAACAGGGCGAGGCGCACCCGGCGCGAAGCGTTGGTTTTTTTCGAGCCGAGTGCGCCGATGTAGAAAGCCGGCGATTTCAGGGCCTCGAGCAGTGCCATGTCGTCGACTTTCGGATCATGCGCGGTAGTGACGATGGCGGTATGCGCATCGACGCCGAGGTCCTTGATCGCATCATCGGGCATGCCGTCGAGCAGACTGGCGCCGTCGACATCCCACTGCACCCGGTATTCCTCGCGCGGATCGGTGACGAACACGCTGAAGTCGAGCATCTGCCCCATCTGTGCGAGATAGCGCGCCAGATGGCTGGCACCGACCAGCACCAGGCGCCAGCGCGGACCATGCACATTCGCCAGCAGTTTGCCGTCAAAGCAGAATTGCGCGTCTGCACCGGCCGGGGCGACAGTCGCTGTGCCGCTGGCAAGATCCAGGCTACGCACGGCGCGGCGGCGCTGGCCGATCTCCGCGACCACCTGGGCGATGCCGGCCACGTCCTGGATCGGTTCTACCACCAGACGCAGATTGCCACCGCAGGGTAGGCCGAAGCGACGTGCTTCGTCGGCGGTGACGCCATAGCCTGTCAGGTAAGGCAGATCTGGAAAATCCTGATCGATGCGGGCTACCAGGTGCTCTTCGATACAGCCACCCGAGACCGAGCCGAAGAAGCGTCCATCCTCGCGCACGGCCAGCAGCGATCCGACCGGACGGGGCGATGAGCCCCAGGTTTCCACCACGGTCACCAGAGCGACACGCTGCCCTTCCTGCAGCCAGGAAAGCGCAGTTCCCAAAACCTCGGCATCAGTTGAGTTGATGGTCATAGAATCCCAATAGGCATGCAGCGCCAAGCGGGGCGGATATTACACGCGATGCCGGGTTTGTGCGAACCGCACCGAACCAGGCCAATAAGCCAGCGCGGTGTCGAGTTATTTCGTCCAGCCAGGCTTGACCCCGGGCATGACTGCGCCTTGTCCGCGCACCGGCAGTACCGGCAATGCAAAGCCCTGATTGAAGGCAGCGCGGGCGACGATGGTGAACTTCATTCCCCACCCACCAGCAGTGGCGAGCAGGCCAGCCAGCGGCAACAGCCAGGTCATGTCATGGAAGATAAAGATCACGGCCACCAGCATCATCTCCGGCATGGTCTGCGACAGCAGTTCGAAACGTCCGCCGAAACTGCGCAGGACCTGCAGGGCTTGCTTCGGTGCACCCTGGGTTTCGAGTGCACCGAAATACCAGCGCCAGCTGAGGCGGCGCATTGCCAGAGCAGCCAACAGCGTGCCGGCGAACCAGCCCGGTGCAGGATTGCCGGGAATAATTACGGCTAGCAGTGACGCGAGACCCACGCCTTCGACCAAGCCGGTGCTGATGATGAGCGGCATGATCTTGGGCTCTCGCCAGGCCGGAATCCCCTTGGACGCCAGCAGGATACGCCCCTGGCAATAGAGGAACACCAGCCCGAAGAAAGCGGCGACCCAGGCGAAAGTGCCGCCGCCCTGCCACACCGCGACCGCGCCGGGGGCGAACATCAGGGGTGCAGCCATGCCTTCGCGCGTCATCCAGGAAGTCTGCGGATGCAGGAACACGTTGAGTGCCCGCCACGGCCGGCCAATCTCGAGCCAGACGCAAGTGAGGCCGAGCGCCACCAGAGCCATGGCGATCAGCGCCGTGATCCGGTAGCTGTCTTGCGCCGCCAGCGTGGCGACAAACAGCAGCCCGGTGCCGGAGCCGCCGCACATGAAGTTGGCCGCGGCACGCGCGTCCCAGTTGGTCTGATGCCAGGGCGTCACTTTCATACCATCCCTCCAACTCCCTCCCCGCGGAAGGGAGTGATTGTCGTTCGCCGCTGCGCGGCTCCACATGCTGTCTGTGCCGCCCTGGAGGCGGCTCGGCGGACGGCACTCATTTTTTATCCCAGATGTAATAGAAGCCCGGGTCGGTGCCCAGTTCTTCGTGCATGCGGAAGTGCGCCGTCTCGTCGAGCAGTTTGGAGACATTGCTGTTCGGATCGTCCTTGTCGCCGAACGCCAGCACACCCGCAATGCAGGCGTTGACACAGGCCGGCGTCACTTCGGCATCGACGCCGGGCGTGAGTCCCTTTTCCTTGGCAATATCGACCCGGTCCATGCAGAAAGTGCATTTGGTTGCCACCGACATACGCTTTTCGTCGTAGCGCGCATGCTCCGATGCCATCTCCTGGCCGGCATAGGCGAACTCGCTGCGGTTGGTGATGTAGCGTGCTTGGTAGGGACAGGCGACGGCGCAGTAGCCGCAGCCGATACAGATGTCGTAGTCGATTTCGACCAGGCCGTCGTTGCGCTGGTAGGTGGCGGTGGTCGGGCACACATGCATGCAGGGTGGATTGGCACAGTGCTGGCAGCCGACCGGCACGAAGCTGCGGCGCACGTCGGGATACTCGCCCGATTCGATGTCGAGCACATTGCGCCACTGCACGTTCACCGGCGTCGCATTGACTTGACGGCAGGAGGCGGTGCAGGTCTGGCAGCCGACGCAGCGGCGCAGGTCGGCAGTCATGATGTAGCGGGTCATCTCAGTCCTCCTGATGGGCCGCCCCGAAAGAGGACTGCGCCCCCTCGGGGGGCAGCGCACGAAGTAAGCGTGGGGGCCCTCATTCCTTTGCTCCCGTCTTGCAGACGCCAACTGATGCAGTGTCGGCCTTGACGCAGCACCTGTCCGCGTCCGGATGAATGGTTTCGGCGTGTTTTATTGGACTCATCGTCTCCTCCGATACAGCCGAGCTTATGATACAGAATTTTGACTGGCATAACATCATTTTGTATCAAAATAATAGCCTAGCGAGGTCCTTGCAACAAGGTCGAATAATCGGCCGATGTTGACGCAGGTCAATAGATCAAGCGATACACTTTTGGCAGATTATTGGTATAAAGTTGTATCCATTCTCGAATCAGGCCTTCGACCCCATGATCCCAGGACAAACTGCACAATCCGCACAATCCGCCCAACTCGCGATGCGGCCCCAGGGCAATGCCGCAGCAATCAGCGCCATCTTTGACCAGGCCGCGGGTTCGGGCCGTAGCGTTCTGAATCGCCCGGAGCTTGAGCGGCTGCTGGCACACACGGGCATCCAGTCGAACTTTGGCGTTGCGCAACCTGCACAAGCGGCCGTCGGGGGCATCGCCGACCTGCGTATCAGTCTGAACCGGACCCGGGAGTTTGGCATGGTGTTGAGTGCCGGCTTCGGCGGTGTCGATGGCGAGCTCGACGAAACCAATTTCAGGAAAGACCGGGCCACAGTCCATGCCGCGGTCGAACTCACTGACGCGGCCGATTTTCTCGCCTTGTTCCGGCGCACCCTGGTTTATCAGAAACTCTGCGCGCTTTCCCGGCGCCATGGCCAGGTGAAGCCCGATGCACAACTCGAGGATTGTTTCGGTCGCCTGATAGAACTGGGCAGACATGATTCAAACCCCAATCCGACAGAAAAATTTGTCCTTCAAAGCCTGGAACTCAATCCGGTGGAATGTGCCGGGCAACTGTCCGTCCGCGATGCCCGCTGCGAGTTTGGTGCGCCGCCGGCCAGGCGTCTCGCACGGCCCATTCCCAAGATCGACAAGCTGTTGCACCCCAAGTCCATCGGCATTATCGGCGTGTCCGGCAGCGGCATGAACTTCGGCCGCATAATTTTGCGCAACCTCATGGGCAGTGGCTACCCCAAGGAGCAACTGCTCATCATCCGTCCCGACGAAAGCGAAATCGACGGCATCAGGTGCGTGCCCAACCTCAAGGCGTTGGAGCAAAAGCTTGACCTCCTGATCGTCGCGGTGGCCGCCAATGTCGTGTATGGCCTGGTCGACGAGATCATTGCGACGAACTCTGTCGAATCGGTGATACTGACCCCGGGCAGCCTCGGCGAAACGCGCAAGAGCCGCGAACCCGCTTCCGCCATGGTGGCGCGCATCAATGCCGCACATGGCAGCATTGCCGACGGCGGGCCGATTTTCATCGGCGCCAACTGCCTGGGCGTGGTGTCGCATCCAGGCGGCTACGACTCCTGGTTCATCCCGCTCGAGAGACTGCCCAAGCCGCAAAAGAAGCCCGAGCGCAACTCGGTCCTGATCAGCCAGAGCGGTGCCTTCATGATCTCGCGCCTGTCGCAAAACCCCTGGCTCGACCCACTCTACATGATGGCCCTGGGCAACCAGACCGATCTGACCCACGGCGATCTGCTGAGCTTCTTTGCCGAGCGCCCCGAAATCGAGACCATCGGCATTTACGTCGAAGGCTTCAAGGATGGCGATGGTCTGGACTTCGCCAAAGCCGCGCGCAAAGCGCTGCTCAACGGCAAGCAGGTCGTGGTCTACAAGTCAGGGCGCAGCGTGCCCGGCGTCAATGGCGTGATGGGCCACACCGCCTCGATCGCCGGCGACTATACCCTGTTCGAATCGGTGGTACGCCAAGCCGGCGCCATTGTCGTCGAGGATTTCAGCGC
>Ga0172380_10004307_pt1 | contig 18414 bp, 5 predicted proteins | sample Leawe162metaG_FD_119747 | JGI IMG/M metagenome (GOLD analysis project Ga0172380, IMG submission 119747) | Leachate microbial communities from a municipal landfill in Southern Ontario, Canada - Leachate well 162 metaG | ecosystem: Engineered > Solid waste > Landfill > Unclassified | place... | reverse complement strand
TGCACAGAAAACCTGAACTGTCGGCTGTCACGGTTAAAGTCACATTGTACAGTCCACCGCTGAGGTAAGAATGTCTGGGATTGGGCCAGGTGCTGATAGAGTCATCACCAAACTCCCAGTACCGCTCTACCAGGTAATATCCGGGGGGCGGGGTGCTCAGATCAGTAAACTGTACCGTCAGGCAGGAGTCGATGGTGTAGTTGAAATCGGCAACAAACAATGGAGTAGTCACGTTTATTGTTTGTAGAAAAGTATCAACACAACCAAGTGCATTGGTTACTTTTAGCAAAACGGAGTATGAACCACTAGCCGGAAATACATGTATCAGATTAGGGTCATCGGGTGGAAGAATAACCACATCAGGACTTCCATCTCCAAAGTTCCAAACCCATTCGGTAATTGTACTTGATGCTGAAGTGGACAAGTCTGTAAACTGAACTTCTGTATTTTGGCAACTGGAAGGTGATATGGGATTATGAGTAAATAGAGCCATGGGCGAATCAAGCGTATTAACAGTTTTCACCACAGTATCTGAACAGCCATTTTCATCGATAACAATAAGCGTGACATCAAAATCTCCACCTAAAGAAAACGCATGTTCTGGATTTTGATCTGTACTTAAGTTAGAAGATCCTGAGCCAGGATCACCGAAATTCCATAACCAATTGGTAATGGGCAAACCGGATGCAGTACTTTGATCACTAAACTGGATGGGGGCATTGGCACAATCACCATCATTAACAATGAGAAAATCAGCATTAACCCCAGGGAAAATCTCAATTAAATTGGATATGCTGGCTTCACATCCCAATGAAGTAGTTACAGTAAGTGTAGCAATATAATTTGCAGGATTGAGATAGATGTGCGTAACATCCGGATTGTCAGGCGAATTAATAACTATTATTGTTCCATCGCCAAAATCCCATTCCCACTTAACAAGGGTACCTATGTTGGTGCTTGAAAGATCTTCGAATAATAAATCAGTTCCCGGACAAGCCTGAGAAAGCGCATTAAATGCAACTAGTGGAACATCACCAAAAAATAGTGTCATTGTATCAGGGATACCTGAGCAATTTGGATTCGTAGCCGTTAGAATAAGGTCAACACTACCAGCAACCAAATCCTCGGAGGTTGGAGTGTACGTTGGATTGATTGAAAATTCATCATTGAAAGTACCTGTTCCTAAAGTTAACCATTCAAGCGAAACAGCATTGGCAACTGTTGCCTGATTCAGATGATAAGGTTCTAGATCACAGATAGTATCATTTGACCCAGCAAAAATTACGGGAGCAGGAACAACCGTAACATCAACGAAATCTTCGACGAAATCAGTTATACAACCCTCCGTTCCAAAGGCAGTTAATTTAAGGGTCATCACCGTTACAACATTCACCTCGTCGGGTTGGAAAGTGGTGTTTAATTGGGCATTATCGCTAAAAGTGCCAGATCCTTGATCAACACTCCAAAGAATAGTACTGTAATCTTGGGCTGTTCCAAATAAATCTATTGATTCGGAGGCACAAATACTACCTCCTGTTCCTGCATCAACAATAGGCATCGAATAAAACAAGATGGTCATACTGGCAATGGACTCCTCCCCTATACATTGTCCCTGTCCAAAGGCTGTCATGGTAAAAGTGATCACCTGACCTTCGTCTGCAGGTTGTGGTGTGTATACAGGATTTATGGCCGTAACACTGTTGAGCGCACCAGCGCCATCATGTTGCCATAAAACCGATGAAGCATTTTGAGCAGTGGCTTCTGTAAGTTGAACGGTAGCCATGGAAATACAGGCTGATAAATCAGAACCGGCATAGGCAATAGGTAGAGGGTCGATGTTGATTTCAACCGTTGAAGAGGTTTCTTCAGCAGTACAGCTATTTGTGCCAAATGCAGTGATCTTAAGCACCACTATTGTTCCCTGATCAAGTGGATCAGGAGTGTAGGTTGGATTTAAAATGTTGTAGTCGTCAAGGATTCCATTTCCACTTTCAATAGTCCATTGAACACTACTTGAGTTTGTTGAAGTAGCTTCAGTTAAGGTAATTGGGACATTTACACATGTTGTTGCCGGATTTCCAGCAAATACTTGTGGCAATGGATTGACATCAACGGTAAAATCACCACTAACAGCACCCATACAGAATGGTTCTGCCGTATATTGTGCTGAGACCAATTGATAAACAGTTGTTTGAATAGGGCAAACCTCTATTGAATGTGGAGACATAGCCGGATCAAGCACAAGTGTGAAATTTTGAATTCCATCGGTATAAACTATTTCAGTAGGTTGAAGCCCTGTTAAAAAAATTTCCATTTGTGTACAGGTGGCATTTTCACAAACATATGCAATACCAGTTAAGCTAGCTATGGGAGATTCTATCTCAGCAACATCAATCGTTCCATTCATTGTTGATGAACAAAATGGGTCAGATGCAAAACTGGCTTCTACTGTATACTGACCAAAACCGTATTGAGAAACGTTTTGCCAAGTCAATAGGCCATTGTTACCAGGAAGTGGAGTGCCAACTGCATTCCCGTCTTTTAATAACTGATAAAGCACTCCCAATTGAGAAGAAGACAACAACAAGGTAATGGCATTAAGGTCATCAGAACAATAAACCGGAGGGACATCTTGAGCAATAAAATCGTAGGCAACGGGCTGTTCATACACGTTGATTGTTCCTGTCATATCTGCTTCGCAGTAAGTAGTCGTATTGATGGCTTTTACAGTATATGTACCGGGTTGACTGTAATCGCCAAACACCAAAGCACTACCATCTCCTATAAATACATCTTGAGTTCCATCAGGTAAGGTCAGGGTATATTGAATACTTACTTGGGAGAAAGAGAGTCCAATTTCAACTGGAGGACAATACCAACCGGCTTGGGCAGGTGCTCCGTTTGCAGTAACTGAGTAATCGTTGGGTTGCGCATTGATAATTAATTGTCCTTCCATCCATAGTTCGCAACTGGTAGTATTATGAATTCCCTTAATGCTATAAGTACCTATATCAGAATATATTCCAAAATTGAGAGATGATCCTGTACCTTGTTCTTCAGCCAATGGATTACTTGAAGAATTATCCCTAAACAATTGATAAGTAATTCCCACTTGCGAAGATGGTAAAGTTATGGCCACAGGTTCATTTTCACACCATTGTCCTATGGGGATCATGGTGAACAAGTCTGGAGTTTCACTTATTGTGCGCAGTCCATCCATCTGGGTTTCACAGCCTGTGATGGTTGCTGCCACTACCCAGTAATCACCGGGCTCGGATTGAACACTAAAATTAATTACACTGCCGGTTCCGCTCACTGTTTCAATTAAATCTGAAACAGTACTCCATAAGTTGTATTCCACATTGGCTTCTGATCCGGATAAATGGAAACTTACATCCGGACACACAGGACCTTGAGGTAACAAAGAAAATATTTGTGCCTCATTGTATATTTCTACAGTTCCTTGCATATCACTCCAGCACTGAAGTCCACTAGGGTGTATAATTTGAGCTTTAACCGTGTATAGACCTATTTGTGATAGTTGGCCAAAATTAACAGAACCATCAAGGCCATCCTCGGTAGCAACAAGTTCAGTACCCCCCCTGTATAAGTAATAGATTGCATCCAACTCAAAGTCTTCCAAATAAATTTCTACGGGAGCACATCCACCTGCCTGCGGACTTACGGCAAAAACTTCCGGAGAAGCCAAAATCGTGGTGGTTCCATCCATCCAGATATCGCAATTGTTAAGTGGGTTTACTGCTTTGATCCTGTATACTCCTTCTAAATTTTGAGGGCCAAAATTTACTATACCTTCATTACAAAACAATGGTCCCAAAACTTCAATGTATTGCTTGGTAGCCGGCTCAACGTACAAATAATACTCAATACCTTCCTCGCATCCATTTAAAATGATGTCAGATCCCGCGCACGCTTCCTCAGGCGACATGAGATATACAATAGGTTGGGGATTAACCAAAACTTCTTCATCATAGAAAATCTCGCATCCTGACACAGGATTGATAGCATGGATGCGATAGATACCTGGAGCAGCCAACTGTCCAAAACAGATAGATCCTCCAGATGGATCAGCTGGGAAAACTGCTCCAACTGGCTGATTATTGAGCCACAATTGATAGTTAATTCCCGGTTCGGAAGCCAACAAGCATAAGTCTTCAGTGTTTTCACAAATGGTTCCCTGAGGGGTAATATCAAATTGTTTTGGAACTGAATCTGCAACCAAAGTTCCATTCATATCCAAAACACAGAAAATATTACCATAGTCGATCGTAGCCACAACAGAATAATAACCCGGTTCGATTTGAATCCCAAAATCTAGTGGTGCACCCGTCCCATTTAAGGTTTCGATAGCTGGGTAATAGAATCCGTTGTAGTCTTCAAAATTAAGTTCATAGGTTGCGTTAGCATCCGATCCCACCAAATGGGGGATTATTGGCAAACAATTATCGCCAGGTTGTAAGTAAGTAAGCGTGTATTCCGTAGGTTGAGGCCTGGTAATCACCTCTGCACTTCCTGTCATATCAATGCTAACACCACTCAACAGATTGGTTCCTGTAGCAGTATAAATTCCTGCAGCTCCGTAACACCACGACAATGGTGATCCGGTTCCTAACTTATCGCTTCCATTGACATACATTCCATCGATAAATAATTGGTAGTTAACTCCGACTTGCGATCCATCCAAGGTCATGTCGACGCATGAATTACCGTCATCACAAATTTCGTTTGAGCCTGTAATGGCCAAATTGAATGGACTGGGGATGGATAGTATATTAATGGTATAGGTAAAATCTTCCCCCGGACATCCATTGGCAAAAGGGGTAATTGTGTAGGTGACCGAAGCTTGGTCAGGGGCGGTTGGGATGTTGTCAATAAACAATTGCATTTCGACTAAGTCACCTGTTCCCGACTGCACCCATCCGGATACAGCAGGATCTGAAGCCACACCAGTCCATTGGAAGGTTGGCTGAATCCCAACAATATCCGTTTCAAATTCTACACGTGAGGAAAACTCTCCGGTAAGGATCGTTTCTTCAGTAATGGTATTAGTAATGTGAGTAACCGGGTTAACGGCAGCAGTAAAAGTAAAAGGGTCTCCGGCACAGAATGTTGGTGCCGGTCCGGTTGGAATGATGGTATAGCTAACTGTTCCTCTAAGATTACAATTATTAACCAATATATCATCAATAAAATCAACTCCGGCAAGCGTATTTCCTGTCACACAGGATGCTGGGTCGTCCAAGGAAGTCCAAGTGAAAGTCGTTACCGGCACATCAGCAACGGGAGTATAGTTCACATTTTCACCAGAGCAAACCATCATGAGGTTGGTACTGATTATTATAGGTTTGGGGTCAACAACAATTGATATCTGCGCATCAGCTAGAGTAAATTGATCGCTAATTTCAACTTGATAATTAAAGGTTCCATCTTGCGGTGGAATCAGACTGACCATCCATTCTTCAAGGTATATTACTGAGGCAGGAAGCCCTGTCCATGTATAAGTGTAGTCTTCAGGAAAGCTTCCGTTTCCTCCAGAGGCATTGGCCGTAAGTACAATGGTAGCTCCATCACAAATAATGTTGTCTGCATCATCTGAAGTAATATCAACGGTCAACAACTGACCCTGTGGCGTTACAGTAATGGTCTGCGAATAAGTACATCCTTCGTCATCTGTTAAGTTTAGAGTAAAATCTACGGGAAAAAACAGCAAATCGGTTGCCGGGTTAGCAATGTCGGTGTCGCCAACCAAATGGCCAGCGGGGTTTGATGTCCATGAATACGCATAATTACCCATACCGCCGGTTATCGCACCTGCAATGGTAGTTGATGTTCCCATATTGATAGTCATATCAGTATAGGTAGTATTAAACTGTGGATTCACTGTAACCACTAAATCGAACGGATCGCCCTCGCATAAAGTAGGTGCAGGCCCTGTTGGAATGATAGTAAAAGTAACGGTTTCCTGACTTAAAGAACTATTGGTTAAGTTTTGTAATATTTGTGAACCACTCCCATCGGCAAAACCAACAATCTGACCGCCAGAATTATCAGTTGCCGTCCATGTATATGTACTCTGAGCAATGTTGGATTCGATCAGGTAATCAAGATCTTTACCTGAACAAACATAAGCCATTGTACTCGAAATTACCATAGGTGCAGGCTCCACAGTGATGATGATATCGCTTGATACAATATTATAACCATCGTTGGCTTCCACGGTGTATGTATTAATAGCCAACGCATCAGGAACAAGACTTACTATCCAAGGTTGAATGAAAACGGCACCAGTTGGCAAACCAATCCAATTATAAGTGTAAAGCGTTGGATCTCCACCACCATTTCCACCATTAGCCGTAGCTGTCAACACCACTGTGGCATCTTGACAGATTGCGTTATCAGCATCATCTGAGGTAAGGCTCACACTTAATCCGTTTCCAGTGGGCGTGATGGTGATGGTTTGGGTAAACTCACAATTTTGATCGTCATGAGCTACTAGAGTATAATCAACAGCTGAGTTGAGATTAACAGTTAATGGATTGGCGATATCTGTTGCTCCATTAATCATGTTCTCCGGATTAGATGTCCAAGTGTAGGTATAGTTTCCATTTCCTCCCGATAAGCTTCCTGTTATGGTAGTTGCGGTTCCCATGTTAATGGTAGCATTACCGTAGGTACTGTTATATTCAGGATTTACAGTAACCGTTAAATCGTAGGGAGCCCCTTCACATAATGTGGGCTCAGGGCCGGTTGGAATAATTGTATAGGTAATTGTTTGTTGAGTTGCACCAATATTATATAGTGTTTGAACAATTGCGCTTCCTGATCCATCAGCAAATCCACTTATATTTCCACCAGAATTATCTGTAACTGTCCATACAAAGGTGGTAAGTCCTATACTTGATTCAATCAGATAATTTAGATCTTCACCATCACACACAAAGGCTGTGGGAGGAGAAGTGACTTGAGGATATTCGTTGACCTGAATAGTAATGTCACCTGTGGCTGTGTTAAAACTATCATCTATTTCAACAGAATAGGTGGTGATGCCCAAATCAACGGCTGGAAAAATACGAGTCCAGTCGTTAGGTTCAACCGCTCCTACCGGGATGTTTGTCCAGACGTAGGAATAATCAGAAGGAACTGTACCATTTCCACCCGAAGCGTTGGCTATCAGTGTAATGACCGTACCGTCACAAACGGTGTTATCAATATCATCACACGAAATACTCACATTCAAAACATCGCCATCCGGAGTAACCGTAATGGTTTGTACAAACTGACAATTGGCTTCGTCGGTGAGGGTCAAGGTGTAGTCGGTTGGTACTGTTATGTTTCCTGTTTGAGGATTGGCTATATCAGTGGCACTGGTAAAGTTGCCAGCCGGATCGGAAACCCAGGAATAAGTGAAATTACCTGTTCCACCAGTAACAGCTCCGATAAGGGTAGTATATGTTCCCATGTTTACTATCATATCATCATAGGTGGTAGTAAACTGTGGATTTACTGTTACTATTAAATCAAAAGTATTTCCTATACAGAAAGTGGTTTCCGGACCTGTAGGGGTGATGGTATAGGTGATGGTTTCTTGAGATGAACCTGAACTCACAAGCGTTTGGTCGATAAGATCTCCGGAAGCATCTGAATAACCAGTGATTAATCCCGCAGAATTGTCGGTGACCGTCCAGGTATAAGTAGTCAATGGAACGGAGGAAGTAATGGAATAAGCCAGAGGTTCTCCGGAACAGCTAAAAATATTGTCCGCACTATTAATATCGGGATATTCGTTTACTTGAATGGTTACCGCATTACTCACTGATTCACATACATCTGAAAAAACGTTTCTTCTGTAATAAGTTGTTTGAGCAAGGGCGGGAGGAGTGAAATTTTGATCGGTATTTACTCCTGTGGCATCAATCCAAGTAACATTGTCAGTACTTTCTTCCCAAAGGAAGGTATAAGTTCCATCACCTTGCGTGGGAACAGAACCAACTAATGCAGCAGGTATGCTGTTGTTACAAATATCCTGATCGGAAGAAATATTGTTATTATCAATTCCTGGAAGAATGTTGAATGTGAGCGTGTTTGATATGTCAATACAATGACCCGAAGTTACCTCCCGTTTGAAGGAAGTTGTTCCGAAAGACAAAGGATCGGAATAGATTAGGTTAGCTCCGGTTTGTCCTGCTAGCTCTATCCAGCCCGCACCTGTATCTATAAACCAGCTAAAGGCATAAGTACCGTCACCGCCTGCCAGGGTTGGAACGACGGTACCATTGATCGTATATTCAAGGGTCATTCCTGAGCAAAGAGTGGTTCCACCTGCATAAGAAATGGTATTGTTTGAAACCGATTGGGTAACACTTACGGGAATACCATCGGATTGAGTGGTTCCGCATTCGTTGGTAACGGCTACACTAACGACATAATCTTGGGTGGCATCTGGAAAAATAATGGTTGGAAAATCATCATTGGGATTGGTAATCGTTGGTCCAGCAGGATCAACTGTCCATAGATATCCGGAGATGGTTCCAAAGTTGGCGTCGTATGATACTTCGGAGACCATGATGTCGACGGAACCTCCGCCGCAGAGATCAAAACCTGCATCAGGATCGATGGTGACTTGAGGGTCACCTTTGATGGTGAGATTAATAGGGTCTGAGTAATCATCAGCACAAACTGAATAGCCCGAGCGGGCTAAAGCTCTAAGTTGGATGGTATACTCACCAACCTGAGTGAAGTTAAATACAGGTTCTTCGCTAAATGAATTGGTTCCTTGATCATAGGTAAAACCTTGGTTTGGATTTACAATCCACTGATAATTAGGTTGCGAACAGTTAGGTGGCGTAAAAACACTATTATTTATTGGTGAAAAAATAGCATTGTCAAGACAAATACTATTCTCGGAAAGTGAAAAATCTGCTATTGGAATATCTTGAACACATACTGTCCTGATCAGTTCATCAGCCCCACAGTTACCTGGGACACCTTCGCCAGTATGAGTTTTTAACCTTACTTCATAAGTACCAGGGCTTGGAAATGAAAATGTAGGATTCTCTTCAGTACTTTCGTAGGTACCATCATTATAAAAATCCCAATAGTAATTCGTCACATCAATTACTCCTGCAGCCCCATAAATAATACAACCGAGATTGGTATTACTAGTAAAAATTTTATCTACTCCGACACATAAATATATTGGATCATAAGGGAATTCAGCCCGAAGAAAGTCTGAAGAAGACTTACGAGATATTTTAATGCCCCCAATATTATTATCAATACCTTGAGGAGTACAAGGATTCACAATTAAACTTTCGAGTGTGTATGAATTGTTTGGTTCGTCACAAGAAGATAGGGTATAAGTGTGGCTTATGATAAACCTACCATCTACCGTCGTATCAGGCATATTCTCCTGATAAAAGGTTAAGTCCTCACCATCTCCGAAATCAAAATAATAAGAGGTAGATGGGGGATTGTATGCAGCATCAGCACTTAAATAAAAATTAATCGTGTGGGGCAGACAACCTTCGAGTATACCTTGGTCATAAGTTAGACCACCAGCTGGTGTTGAGCCATTAAAAACCGGATATGTTCTAACATCCTGACATCCATTGTTCCCAACAACAGTAATCTCAAGAATAAATGTACCTTTGTCAAGATAGGTGTGTTGTAAGGTGCCTTCGAATGGGAATTCAGCAGGCGTAAAGTTTTCGATTAATCCATCACCCCAATTAATGGTATAAGATGAGTTGGTAGCAGTAGTGGTGGATGAATTGGTTACTTCGCACATGAAAATAGCAAGTGGATCTGAATCACAGTAACTCCATCCAACAATAGGAGGATCGAGGCTGGCATGTGGCCTCTGGCTTACCCCCACAACTTCTGTAATTAAAGTATTACATCCACTGGCATCAGTTATGGCTAGTTCAACAGTGAAGTCTTCACTAGCATTGCCATAGGAGGCAAATTGGTGTATAGGATTGGCTTCGGTAGAATTAGGGGTACCATCATTAAAAGTCCATTCATACTGATAAGGTTCTATTCCTCCGCTCACTGTTGAAGTAAAAGTCACTGTTCCGCAGTTAGGAGATGAGGTTTCTGTATAGACAAAAGAAACTTGAGGATCTGAAACAATGATTTCAACACTACCGTTCATATCAATAGTGCATTCTGATGTCACAGCCTCAACAGTGTATATGCCTGCTGTTTGAAAGCCAGCCCATGTCCCAAACTCTAAGGCTCCTCCCCATGGATTCCCCGTTTTCGATTCAACAAAAAAAACTCCATCTCGGTATAGGTTGTAGGTCACGAATCCTTGACTTTCGCTTATTCCAATAATTGGGCCTGTACTTTCTCCGACACAATATACCCCGTTATCGGTAATGGTAACGTTATATTCATTTACCTTCTTAATTTCAATAATAGGCGAATAATGGATATTACCCTTTCTCAGTTCATATAGATTGTTTGGCCACGTTCCTGAAAAATCAAAAGATGAACTAACAGCCGTAACACTGGCAGATGAAGACAAACTCCATGTGTTTGGGCCTGACCAAAGTTCATAGGTTTGTCCTACCACAGCGTTGTTCACAGACAAAGTTACACCACTTTGACCTTCGCAATATATTTCTGAACTCGCCACCAATGTGGGATCTTGTGCAAAGGTTGAAAAAACAAAAAACAGGTTGATTACACCAATAAATAAATACCTTGTAAGGTTTGTTGGTATAAATTTAGCGTACAGTTTTACCATAACATGGGTTGTAATGCACAACAAATAATACTAGAAATCCTGTACCAGTAGAAAACTCTTTTGATTATGATTTCAGATATTACTTGGTTATGCGATTAATATTTAAGTAAATAGATTAAAATACTAACCTGCGATCAAAAATAATCAGGAATATAGAATTATTTTACAGAACTTAGGTTAACAAATTAGTGCGGGAAATTAGTAAAAATTTGTTAATTGCCAGATGATCGTAGACTTTTTATTATTTCCATGGTTTTGCCACGCTTCTACTTCGGATGTTATTTCCTGCATCGTAGCAATATGACGATTTAGACATTGTCCGTTAAGCACGTGCAATTCAATCTCCGCCAGATTTAACCAGCTACCATGCTTTGGAGTAAAAATAAATTCAAACCTGTCCCACAGTCTTTTGGCTTCTTCTGGTTCAAATGTTTCATAAAATGCTGACGCGTTGTGCGTTTTGAAGTTGTCCATAACCAGTCGTATCTTTTTTGCTTCCGGGTACATTTCGTTAGCTATTCGTTTCTGGAATTTGGCCCAGTCCTTTTTTGTTTTATGTTCAGTAATTTCAACCAATCTTTTACCCTTTAGAGGTTCATTTGCCATAAAATCATTAACCATGCCGTGTCTGATATATTCATAGTCCACTCTCGCTTCCTGCCCTTGTTTTATAGGCATTGAGGCAACCTCTTCGATCAACTGCTTTGGAGATTCATCCATGCAAACAACAGGACAACTTTCATCATACTCCAATTTATAGATGTCCAACACACGTTCCATATTGGCAACAAATTCACTACTCTGTTCCGGCGGAATAACCCACCCTTTTACTTTCCAAGGCTTAAGTTCGTTTTTTTTAAAACCTCACCCACTGTTACATGAGAGATGTAGTCGATGTATTTCAATTCAACCATCTTGTCAGCTAAAAGCCGCAATGACCATTTAGAAAAACCTTCTGGGGGAGTGCTACAACAGAGTGTCACTAATTTTGCTTCAATATCCCCATCAATCTTTTTAGTGTAATTCTGAATTGAAGGCCGCCTCTCTAGCACGCTTTCAAATCCTTCTTCTATGAACTTCTTCTTTACCCGGTCGATGGTCCTTTCGCCAACCCTGAGAATCTTGCAGATTTCTGCATTTATTATCTCTTTATTTACTGAAAACTCGCCCTTGTCACAATTTAATAAAATATATGCTGACCGAAAGGCTTGCGAGGTGTGGCACCCTTTGCTAATGATATTATTGAGCTCTTCAATCTCCATTTTACTAAGTTTGATTGTGTAATATACCATTTGTCATTTTTTTGACAAAGATACAATATAAAACCGTCATATCCAGATTAACTTAACACTAGTAATCCTTCAGGGGTCATTTCTAAATCATACCTTGATTCAGCACCTTGAATACCTGAGAAAACCATGTCAATATTTTCGCAGCATTTGTCATTGTCAGGACTTTGGTATGCCCCATCAGAATAAGTCTTTTCAATCATTTGGCCGGTAACTTCAATGGTAGCCTGAATGACTGGTTCAACAAAGGCTGTGTCGGGCGTGTTGGCTCTTTCAACAAGCACATTGGTAATCAAGTTAAGGCTTTTTTCTGAGCAGATATGTGTGATATTCACGCTGTAGCCCTTTACTTGCTGCTCCCCTTTAATACGGTAAGCAGATTCGGGGTCGTGCGGATACTGGACACTTGATAAAGAAATTTCCTCCTTTGGGCGAAGTTCAACCCGATGACTTTCAGACACTTTGTATTGTTCATTAAATACACGGTGGAGCAGAAGAAAGGACTCTGTTTGTAGATTGCCAAATAACATCAATAGTTTGTAACCAATCATACCGATAGGTTGCAATCTCCCTTTAAGCTCTTCTCTGGTAATGCGATAAACAGTTTTGAGAGGTTCTTCTGTGACAAGTTTTTCCAGTTGTTCAAGGTCTGTTGCCGAAAGTATGGATTTTGCAGCTTTATCAAGTGTTTTATAGAACATACACAGTGTCTGATAGATGATCTCATAACGGGTAAATAAAGCAATATGCTGCCAATGAGCTTACTGTCCATACGAATGTTGCGGTCATTTACATCAAATTCCTTGATCTGTCCTCTGGTAATATGCGCAAAGGCATTTTCCATCAGGTCTTCACCTCCTTGCTTCTGATGATCATAAATCCGTTTGCGCAATAGGTAATAGGTGGATTCCACAGGTAAAGTATCGCTGATGTTGAATAAACCAATGGCGCTACGTGCCAATAAGTTGAAACGACAAGGCTCAAACAGTTGAGAGTCGCTCCATTCAAAGGATTCATTAAAGATCATCATCCCAATCAGTGTACGAACCGGAGCATTGGGTGCACCCGTAGTATTATTGAACAAGATGCTGAATACGGATTCATCGATACGCATAACGATCTGCTTACGGAATTGATTGTGCCAATGTCCTTGATCGCTGTATTGTTTGAACGCTAGACTCTCCAGCATGGTTGGTACGCTGGTAAAGGCATCTAATTGCGGTTCTTTGTTTGATTTTTAAACATGCTTCAGGCTTTACTTATCGAAACAAATGTATCACAAATAAATGAAAATAACAAATCATGTTGTTGACAATCATTTGTTTATAACCATGCTAAAAATGTATATTTGAAAATTATTGTAAATCTAATTAACTGGTCAGGTCTCTACGACTTTTCGGAGTGGACTCAATATTTAAATCGGTCATTATCCCCCGATAATTAATTACTCACCCGAATAGCACAATGCAAAAAATTCAATATTTTTGAGGTCAATACATTTTCAAATAACCTTTATTGGCATGAGAAAACTACCATTAGCCCTGATCCTTATTCTAATTATCGGGCTCTCCGGCGGATGCCGGCAAAAAAAACAGGTCACTCCCCCACCCGACTGGGCAAAATCGGTGATCTGGTACCAAATTTTTGTGGAGCGTTTCAACAATGGCGACACCACCAACGATCCCACCCCGGCCACCATCCATACCTCTACCGACTTTTACAAAATTCCCGACAACTGGCACATCACGCCCTGGACACAAAGCTGGTATCAGGAAGATGACTGGGCGAAACAAACCAGCAATAATTTCTATAGTAACCTGCAGCTCAGGCGCTATGGCGGTGATTTACAGGGTGTGTTGGACAAACTGGATTACCTCCGGGATCTGGGGATTACGGCCATCTATTTTAACCCGCTCAACGATGCGCCGTCACTGCACAAATTTGACGCCCGCAACTGGCGGCACATCGATGTCAATTTTGGTCCCGATCCTGAAGGCGATATCGCTGTGATGGCAAGTGAAGATCCGGCAGATCCGGCGACCTGGAAATGGACATCGGCTGACAAGCTTTTTTTAAAACTGGTGGATGAATTGCACAAAAGGGGCATGATGGTGATTGTGGATTATTCGTGGAACCACACGGGCGTGGAATTCTGGGCATTTAAGGATGTGGTTAAGAACCAGGAAAAATCACCCTATAAAGACTGGTATAACATCCTTGCTTTCGATGATCCAAAAACTCCAGAAAACGAGTTTAAGTATCAGGGATGGCTGAATATCAGCAGTCTTCCTGAAATAAAAAAAGTCAACATTACCGGGGAACGGATCCATGGCCAACCTTATGAAGGCGATCAAAATGAAGGAGCCAAACAACATATCCTGAATGTAACCAGGCGATGGCTTGCTCCTGACGGAAATGTTGCCGGTGGTATCGATGGATACAGGCTGGACGTGGCCGACCAGATTCCCATGGGCTTTTGGCGCGATTATCATGATTTTGTGAAAAGCATCAATCCGCAAGCCTATCTGGTAGGTGAAATCTGGTGGAAGCAATGGCCCGACAAGCTCATGAACCCGGTGCCCTATGTGCAGGGAGATGTGTTCGACGCCGTGATGTTCTATCAAACCTATCGACCCGCACGGTATTTCTTTGCCAGGACAGATTTTGAGATCACAGCCGAACAACTGGTCGACAGTCTGGAATTTCAATGGAATCGATTGCGAAAACCAACACGCGATGCCATGATGTCGCTGGCGGCTTCGCACGATTCTCCGCGATTGCTGACTTCCTTTTACAACCCGGGAAAATACAAACTCAATGCAAAACCCGCAGATGACAAACACTATAAAACGGGAAAACCTGATGCCGAAACCTATCAACGACTGAGGTTATACCTGATGCATCAATTTACCAGTATCGGAGCACCCCATGTATGGAATGGAGATGAAATGGGCATGTGGGGGGCCGATGATCCGGACTGCCGCAAACCTCTTTGGTGGCCGGAATATAATTTTGATTCTGAAAACCGAGACAACATCCAACCCGGAGAACCGGTTTACGACTCCATAGCTTTCGACAGCACGCAATATGAGTTTTACAAAAAACTGATCTCCATCAGAAAAGAAAATCCGGTATTGATGGATGGGGAACTCCATTTTCTGAAAGCGGAAGGGAAGGTACTGGTTTATAACAGAACGGATGGAGAAGAGGAAATCATCGTGTTGTTTAATTTGGGTGATAAACCGGAGGTTTTTGATTTTCCTGATGGAGGATCATTTGTCGATTTGTTGAAAAAAAAGGAATACTCAACTCAAATGGAACTACCCTCGTTGTCGGGGTTTATTTTAATAAGAAATTGATCACATTTAAAGTATAAGGGAACAAAAAGCATGTAAAGAACTGGATAGGCAGGACGCTTGCATCATTTATGACAGGACAAGGATTTTATTTGTCGGGGTTTCTCAAATATCTCTTAGCAATGCTCCCAATTCACTTACCGCGTACAAAGGAAGATTAGTCATCCAATCCTGTTCACGATAGTCCGCCATTGAAACCCGAATCGAGAGTTTTGGATCATACTTCTCGCGATATACCTTCAAACTTTTAGATTGCAAATTTTCTTCAGCCTTTACTTCTATCGGAATTACCAATCCTTGATACTGAATCACAAAATCCACTTCAGAGGTGGCGCGGTCGGCTGACCAATAGTTTATTGCAAAGTTATCAGAACAACTTAGCTGTTGTAGTACATATTGCTCAGTTAATGCACCCTTGAATTCAGTAAATATCAAATTACCTTCCAGAATTGTTTTGGCATCAATAGCTCCCATGGCCGATAATAAACCTATATCCACCAGAAACAACTTAAAAGCGCTGATGTCCTCATAAGCTATAAGTGGGAGGTAGGGTTTGTTTACCCGCAACACTTTATGAACCTGCCCGCAATCTTTTAGCCAGGAAATAGCCATTTCAAAATCCTTCGCCCGTGAGCCTTTTTTCAATAAGCCATAAACAAATTTACTGCTTTCTTTTGCCAATTGAGCAGGAATAGAATTCCACACCATGCGCAAACGCGGAACAATTTCAATCGGCGCATGTTTCGAGAAATCATACTCGTAGGCTTCCAGCAGCTGGTACTGAATTTTACGAACCTCTGCAAAGTTGTTATCCTTTAAAAAGGCCAATACCGGTTCCGGCATCCCTCCTACAAAATAATAGTAGCGGAGAAATTCAATAAATTTCGCTTTAAAGGCTGTAATCAACTTCCAATCTGCCCTATGCAGTATTTCAACAAGGGCGCTTTCTCCGTTGGCATCAAGAAACTCAAGAAAAGATAATGGATATAAATCCATAAACTCCACCTTACCAACAGGGAAAGATGTATGTGTATGAACCGCAACCCCTAACAATGAACCCGCTGTAATAATATGATATTCAGGCGCCTCTTCGCAGAAATACTTTAATGCAGTTATCGCTTCAGGAACAGCCTGAATTTCATCAAAAATCATCAAGGTGTTTTCAGCATTTATTGTTAACCCTGATTCTGCCTGTAGGGCAACAATTATCCTGTTAATACTAAAACCATCATTGAATAAGGAATGTAGGCGTTTGTTTTTTTCTAAATTCACATACACAGTTTGCTGATATTGAGATCGACCAAACTCTTTCATCAACCAGGTTTTACCAACTTGACGTGCACCTCTTATAATCAATGGTTTTCGAGTGGATGAGTTCTTCCATGCTATTAATTTTAGCATCCCTGACCTTTTCATTTTTGCAATTTTACACAAAAATACACTTTTTCAAAGGACTATTTGCATTTTAGCACACTTTTTCAAATGACTATTTGAAAATTATCACACTTTTTCAAATAACTTTGGATTTTTCAATAATGATTGAAAGAAATTAATGGCTCCTGCTCACCAAAAATACTGTACACAAACCAGAGAGTAACTCCTTTACCACACAAATCGAACTAAGCCCTCTGTCAGGGTTTGTTTTAAAGAAGGAACACCAGAAGGGAAACACCGGGTTTTCCTTTGTAAAGTAGTTACCAGCAAACACTTGCGTGATTTGAACCCGATAGGAATCGGCAGGCCTGGACTCTCCATCTGTTTTGTTCATTTAGAGCGCATCGATTCCGAAAGCTTTCGGAGCTCCTCCCCCTTAAAGCATAATGGGAATGAGATCCCTCGTCGCCGCTAAGGCGGCTCTGTCGGGATGACAAACCCGTTCTTTATTGTCATCCGACCGGAGTAACGACTCTGCCTGTTTTTGTCATTCTGACCGGAGTAACGACTCCGAGAGGAGGAGTTACGTAGCGGAGGAATCTGACCTACAACCAAATTCACGTCCACTTGAATGAGGCAAGAGCAGATTCCTCTGTTCGCTCCTGGCGTTGCTCAATCGGAATGACAAAAGGGATGCTCTGTTCGCTCCTGGCGTCGCTCAATCGGAATGACAAAGCGAGTGCTCTGTTTGCTCCTGGCATCGCTCAATCGGAAGGACAATAGGAGTGCTCTGTTCGCTCCTTGGTTCGCTCAATCGGAATGAACAATCTGTTAGGTTGTTGCGTGGGGGGGGGGTTGTGGATTAAGTTAATACTCGTGCTAAAAAAATTAATGTATTGGGCTCTAAAAAAAAACCTCCCTGCCGACGACAAGGAGGTTTTTAAAAAATGAACCAATTGATGAGTTAGTTCTTTATCACTTCATAAGTAGGGACTTCTTTTTCAAGATAGAGGTTAAGGGTATAATTACCGTCATCTGTTAAAACGATGTTCCCTCCATCCTGGCTCAGTGTATTGTCGCCTGCTCCCGAATCGCCAAGGTTAACGGCCCAATCAGCATTTGCTCTCCATTTAACTTCTGCACCCGCTACAAAGTCCATGGTGATGGTAAACATCCGATTGGTATTGTCCCAGGTAAGTTCGGCATCTCCCGCCCATTCGTTAAAGCTGCCAATCAGGGTAAAAGTCCTGAGTTCATTGGTCCAGGTCAGGTTGACGGTATCGCAGGTGAGGAAGTAGTTACCAAATTCTGCAACTGAGAGGTTACCTGCACCGGGATCAGTAGAAAGTGTCCCCTCGCTGCCAAAGCCAAAGTTGGTATGGTCCCAATCAGGTGCTGCCGTGAATTTAAATTCAAAAGTACCTCCCTCGGGATAATAAACATATCCTTTATAAACCCCATCATTGGCAGGTGACCACACATTTGGCGCGGCACCCGGGTTCCAACCCTGATAATCGCCGGGTACCCACAAATGAGGTGTTTCATCCGGTGGCGGCGGAACCGGCGGGCTAAAGGTGGTTACCGTCATGGTGATGACGGCAGAGGTATCGCTGGTTTGTGCAGC